>ERZ1740058.659-NODE-659-length-23416-cov-10.213647_pt1 | contig 23416 bp, 19 predicted proteins | sample MGYA00581745_ERZ1740058 | MGnify/ENA primary metagenome ERZ1740058 (study PRJEB43018, sample SAMN04849742) | marine metagenome | isolation source: floating plastic debris | place: Pacific Ocean | collected 2008-08-30 | study: EMG produced TPA metagenomics... | reverse complement strand
GCGGTACGTGTTTGTGAGCCGCTGCATGAAAAACAACGTCGGGATAGTAGTCATGGAAGACCTGGCTAATACGTTTCTGATGACGAATGTCGGCAATAACGGGAATCGGGTTGAGCCCTGGAAATGTCCGGCGCAGTTCCTGATCAATATGAAAAATACTATTTTCGCCTCGACCGACCAGCACTAGCTGCCTGGGGTTTAATCGGGCAATTTGACGACAAAGTTCGGAGCCAATAGTGCCTCCAGCGCCGGTCACCAGGACGATATGATCGCGAATTTGAGCGGTGGCTGAGGGGAATTCTGGGACTAGGGTTTGGTCAAAATCGAGAAAGATTTCGGGACGACCGAGCAAGTCCTCTAGGCGAATGTCTCGGATTTGTCCGGCCAAGGTGCGATCTTGCAGCAGTTCCTGCACTCGAGGTAGGATCTTAATCGGGATATCCTCGGACTTAGCCAGGTTAACGATTTGTTGAATGCGATCGCTGCGCGCCGAAGGCATTGTAATCAGGACTTCATTGGCCTGGAGTCGGCTGACCCAATTTACCAGTTGTTCTGTCCTACCCCAGACTTTGACCCCTTCAACTTGGCGATCAAGCTTGCTTCGGTCATCATCCAAAAAGCCGACTACCCGGAGGTTGAGAGGGGGACTCTGACGAGTTTCTCGCACAATTTGGGCACCTGCCCGTCCGGCTCCGATAAGGATAACTCGGCGAGCGGGAGATACGGTTTTAGAGCTACCGTTTTGGCGTGGAATCTGCCAGGACCGCAGCAAACGCAGCAGGCACATCCCTAACAGGCAAAATCCCCAATTGATAACCGCCACGCCCAAAGGTAGATTAGGCACAGAGAGCATTCGTGGTAGCAGTAGTCGAACGGTGAGCAGAAGTAATAAAGAGTAAAAGCTGGTGGCTTGAAAAATGGCTACAAAGTCTCGTTGACTAAAGAGTCGCCAAATTTGCCGATAAACGCCAAAGGCACCTTGAATGACGAGATGACTGGGAATACCGGCGAGTAGAATTAATTTTATTAAAGGTAGATACTCAGCTGGAATTCTTCCTTCAAACCGAATGTTGAAGGCCAATAGAATCGCTAGCACTGTCACAATGGCATCTAACGTGATTTGAGCTACTCGATAGATAGAAGGAAAACGCGACAAAATGGTCATAGGCACTAAGTGAGACCTGATGTGACAATCCCTTGATGAGATGACAGCTGAGCAACAATAATCAGATTAAGGGCACTCTTCAAGATTTCAACAGATCCAACCACTGTCGCTCTTATGAAAGTATGCAAACCTTTTTCAGGACGGACAACATATGGCAAATTGATATGTGACTTGGGTTTGCAGTTTATCCTTGACATGAAATCTTAGGAGATAGAGGGCTGTATTTGAAGAAAAAGTGCTCGCTACATAATTACATTTGAATTTGTGTCATCGCGGCCCCCTTAAGCAATAGCCGCTTAAAGGGGTGCTATTGCTTTGCCATAGTTGCTTGGCAGAATAGCAAAAATCTAGCAGCTCTTTGCTATATAACATGCTCTCGGTTTTAAGAGCTAGGATACCAAGCGGGTAACAGCATACAGTTAGTCAAGCTCTGCGTCGTAATTTAACTTAGATCCGTGCAAGCGAGGAAACTATCAAGGCTCCGACAAAGCTTTGTGAATTTGTGGGATCTGGTCAGCGATAATTGCAATCAAAACGCTGACCAAAAATCCGGCGATCGCTGACAGGATTAAAAACCTGACCAGAGAAGTTTCCTGTTGGCTATCAACATCGGCTAGCGTTTCAATCTTGATCTCGATATCGGCATCATTTTGGGCTGCGATTAAGCTGGAACGAGCTAATTCATAATCTACTAATTTGCCAAGCTCTTCAGCTAATACCGCTTGCTGGTTCTGAAATCTCAGCACATTTAGCACCGTCTCAGAACTGAGGGCACCGGATTGGTTGACTGGCTCAATGAAGCGCTCTTCTAAAAGCGAAATTTTTTGCTCGGAGTTCTGAATTAGGATATCCAGGCGCTGTATATCCAGAGCTAGATAGCTCTGAACAAAATCGCTCATCGCTTCTTGCAAAGCTTCTAAGGCTGATTGATTAAATCCTTCAACGGCCGCTTGATTTTCGGCTACGATCACTACTTTGAGATGATCCAGGTTCTGTCGAGTTTCTCTTAAAGGCACAGCTTCAAAGTTAGCAGTAGCTTTAGGCAATATTTCTGGATCGCTCAGGTAGGTGGCAAGATGCTCCTCTAGGGTCAATAAACCAATCGCGGCAATTTCATCTTTCATGATCTGCTCGTTTTCCAGAGCAACTAGTCTAACGTTGTCACCATCGGCGACTATGGTCTGAGTGGTCAGGATTAAAGGCAGTTCAAAGCCCAAGAGGAGTTCTCGTTGAAACTGAGGAACCGCTGTCAAGCCTGCTCCTAGCCCCAGAACTACGGCGGCAAAGGTTATGCCAGAGATCAATTTATATTGACGCTGAAAAAATCGTAGAATGTCGAGCAGCGAAATTTCGTCTGAGGCTAACTCAATTGATGAAGGAGTCATATGGAATAAACTCTGTTTTAAACGAAATATATTATCGGTCACTTTGTGAAAAAATCAGATGTTCCTTACGCACGGTAGATAATCAAGTCAGAAGCGGCGTGAAGGGGCATCCTGAGCTGTGCCTGTCGATTAGACCATTCATGGTGAGAACTTGTCATAAATTTTCTCGAATATTTTGAGACGCTAGATGTACTCAATTATCGACTCTGGGAGCATAAATGTGAAAGCGGTCATTCTTGCCGGTGGTTTGGGAACTCGCTTGGCGGAAGAAACTCACTTGAAGCCGAAACCAATGATAGAAATTGGCGGTAGGCCAATTCTATGGCACATCCTCAAAACATACTCGTTTTACGGCATTAATGAGTTTGTGATTTGCTGTGGATACAAAGGCTATGTGATTAAGGAATACTTTGCGAACTATTTTTTACATATGTCTGATGTGACCTTTCATATGGACGAAAATCGCATGGAAGTTCACCGGCAGCAAGCTGAGCCTTGGAAAATCACGCTAGTGGAGACAGGGGAACATACGCTGACCGGGGGGCGACTCAAACGAGTTCAACCGTATGTGGAAGGTCAAACTTTTTGCTTTACCTACGGAGACGGTGTAGCCGATGTTGATATCAATGCGTTGGTCGAGTTTCATCACCACCAAAATCGGTGGGCAACTTTAACAGCCGTTCAACCACCTGGACGATACGGAGCCATTCGCTTAACTCCTAGTAGTGAAGTAGAAGCCTTTCAAGAGAAGCCTCAGGGGGATAATGCCTGGATTAATGGGGGTTTCTTTGTTTTGGAACCCCAAGTGTTTAACTATATTGAAGGCGATCATGTTTCTTGGGAAAGTGGTCCGCTTCAAGCGTTGGCGAGTAAAGGCCAACTCTCGGCCTTCAGACATACTGGCTTTTGGCAACCAATGGATACTCTCAGAGATAAAAAGCATTTGGAGTCGCTGTGGCAGTCGGGTAAAGCACCTTGGAAAGTATGGACATAGACTACAGTTTTTGGCAGGGCAAAAAAGTTTTTTTGACGGGGCATACGGGTTTTAAGGGAGGATGGCTATCGCTTTGGTTGGCTTCTCTAGGTGCCCAAGTATACGGATATTCTTTGAACCCACCGACCGAGCCCTGTTTTTTTGACACTGCTCAGGTGAAAACCGCTTTGGCAGGACATACGATCGCAGATATTCGCGATTTAGCTGCACTCAAGTGCGCCTTAGAGGCGGTTCAACCGAATATCGTGTTTCACTTGGCGGCTCAACCGCTCGTCCGCTACGCTTACCAAGCACCCTTAGAAACCTATGCGGTCAATGTTTTGGGAACTGCCAATATCTTAGAGGCGGTTCGCTCTAGTCCAAGTGTGTGTGTGGTTGTCAATATTACAACCGACAAATGTTATGAGAATCGTGAATGGTGTTATCCGTATCGGGAAAATGATCCACTAGGCGGCCATGACCCCTACAGCGCCAGCAAGGCCTGTGCAGAGATTGTGACACAGTCTTACCGAGCTAGTTTCTTTGCGCACAGTTTTGACGATGCGCCTCCTCCTAAAATCGCGACAGCTAGAGCAGGCAATGTGATCGGCGGCGGCGATTGGGCAGAAGCGCGGCTGATTCCTGACTGCATTCGCGCTTGTTTGTCAAAAGAGTCGGTTTTTCTGCGTTACCCTGGGGCGATTCGGCCTTGGCAGCATGTTTTGGAGCCTTTGGCTGGTTATCTGATGCTGGCCCAGAGCCTCTGGTCTCAATCACTTAATAGTGATGGTTTACAGCATGACTATAGCTGGAACTTTGGGCCAGAGGCAGGCGATGAAGTCACGGTTGAGCACGTCGCTCGGCAAGTTATGGCCCTCTGGGGAGAGGGAAATGTTGAGGTTGATCAGACCCATAGGAATCCTCATGAAGCTGGAATTCTGCGGTTGGATACGACAAAGGCGCGAACCCAATTGAATTGGCGACCCCGTTGGTCATTCCCTGAAACAATCAGGCAAACGGTTGACTGGTATCAGGCTTGGCAAAGTCATGAAAAGATGCAGGCGTACTCGTTGCGCCAAATTTCGACCTATCAAGAGGGAATGCAATGAGCAATCGTCTGATCATTCACTCAACACCTCTATCTGGGCTAATAGTGGCCCAACGTAAAGTTGTTATTGATCATCGGGGACAATTCAGTCGGATCTATTGCTTAGATGAGTTGAGCCAGTTTGGCTTTAGTAAGCCGATCAGCCAAATTAATCATTCAATTACGAAGATGAGAGGTGCTGTCCGAGGGTTGCATTTTCAATTTTCTCCCTATGCAGAGACCAAAATTGTGAGCTGCTTACAAGGAGAGGTGTTCGATGTGGCTGTTGACCTGCGGGTAGAATCCTCGACTTTTCTGCACTGGTATGGTGAAATGTTGTCGGCTAGTAATCACAAGAGCCTGTGCATTCCCGAAGGGTTTGCCCATGGCTTTCAGACTTTAACGGAGGACTGTGAATTGCTCTACGTACATACAGCTCCTTATCAGCCTGACTCCGAAGGCGGACTGCATGTGCAGGATCCTCAACTTAAAATTGATTGGCCGCTGCCCATCAGTGAGCTGTCTGATCGCGATAGAACTCACCCGTTTCTCGCTGAGGCTCAATTTCAGGGAGTGCAGCTATGAGATGTCGCCACTGTCACCAAATTATTGAGACTTCCTTCATAGACCTTGGCAGTGCTCCGCCCTCTAATGCTTACCTAACGCAAGAGAAACTCAGATCACCTGAAAAGTATTTTCCTTTAAGGGTCTCTGTTTGCACGAACTGCTGGTTAGTACAAACCGAAGACTTTGCGAATGCCGAAGAACTCTTTGATGCCGACTACGCTTATTTCAGCTCTTTTTCCAAAACCTGGCTAACCCATGCACAACAGTACGCGGCTGATATGACCCAACGCTTTGAGCTCACTGGTCAAAGCCACGTCGTTGAGGTTGCCGCTAACGACGGCTATTTATTGCAATACTTTCAGCAAAAAGGTATTCCTTGTTTAGGCATTGAACCCACTACCAGCACAGCAGCAGCGGCTAGAGCAAAAGGCCTCAAAGTTGTCGAAAACTTTTTTGGAACTCAGCTAGCATATGACTTAGTTAACCAAGGTCAGCAGGCAGACTTAATGGTCGCCAATAATGTACTAGCACATGTGCCTGATATTAATGATTTTATTTCGGGATTTGCGATCTTGTTGAAGCCTGAAGGGGTTGTGACCTTTGAGTTTCCCCATTTACTACAGCTGATTGAGAACAATCAATTTGATACTATCTACCATGAGCACTTTTCTTACCTGTCCCTAACATCAATTAAGCAAATTTTCACCGTAAACGGTTTGAGCATCTTTGATGTCGAAGAATTATCTACTCACGGTGGCAGCCTCAGAGTGTATGCTCAACGCCAAGATACTGGCTCCAAGCCCTTAGCGGATAATGTTCATCAATTACTAGGACAAGAAGTCAGGTTCGGTTTGTTAGAAGAAAAGCTCTACGGTAACTTTCAAAAACGAGCTAATCAGGTTAAAGATGACTTTTTGAGTTTTCTTCTTGAAGCTAAACGCCAGGATAAAGTTGTTGGGGCCTACGGAGCTGCTGCAAAAGGCAATACGCTGCTAAACTACGCTGGAATTCGACCAGACTTGATTGCTTTTGTGGCAGATCGCAATCCAGCTAAACAAGGAAAGTATCTGCCAGGAAGCCGGATTCCGATTGTAGATGAAAGCTATGTAAAAGCTGCTCGCCCTGATTATGTAGTTGTTTTGCCTTGGAACATTAAAGCTGAGGTGATCACTCAACTTGCTTATATCCGAAATTGGGGTGGGCGTTTTGTATCAGCTGTGCCTCAGATGGAGATCGTATGAAGCCGCGCATCTGTTACACCAAGCCATCGATTACAGAGCTTGAGGTTGAATATGCTACTGATGCTGCTCGTTATGGTTGGGGCGAGCGTTGCTATGAATATATTGGGCGATTCGAAGAAGCATTCAAAAAATATCTGGGGGTTGACTACGCGATCGCAACATCTAGCTGTACAGGTGCACTACATATGGGGATGGCCGCACTTGGCATCGAGCCTGGCGACGAGGTGATCTTAGCCGACACTAATTGGATTGCTACAGCCGCACCAATTGTTCATCTAGGTGCAAAACCGGTATTTGTTGATATCTTGCCGGATACCTGGTGTATCGACCCAGATTTAGCAGAAGCTGCAATCACACCCAACACAAAGGCGATTGTTGCCGTTCATCTCTATGGCAATCTATGTGCCATGAACCGCTTGCTTGAAATTAGCCAGAAACATAATATTCCCATTATTGAAGATGCTGCAGAAGCCATCGGTTCCGTTTACTACGGAAAACGTGCAGGCAGTATGGGCAAGTTCGGGAGTTTCTCATTTCACGGAACAAAAACTCTCACGACTGGTGAAGGGGGCATGTTTGTTACCAATGATCCAAAGTTGTATGAAACCGTTCTCACCCTCTCTAATCACGGGCGAAGCCGTTATCAGACCAAGCAGTTTTGGCCAGATATGGTTGGCTTTAAGTACAAAATGTCTAATATTCAAGCTGCGATCGGTTGCGCTCAAATGACGAGAATAGATGAACTGGTAGAACGAAAACGAAGTATTTTGAATTTTTATCGTAATAGTCTTTCTCAAATACCTACTGTTTCAATTAATCCTGAGCCTCAGGGAGTTATTAATGGAGCTTGGATGCCAACGATAGTTTTTGACGAGAATGTGGGAATCACATCTGAAAATCTAAGGAGTGCGTTTCAGAGTGAAAATATAGATGCGCGTGTTTTTTTTCATCCTCTGAGTGACCTAACATTTTTTGAGGGGGATTCGACATCTTTCTATAGTAAATCGATACCAGGTCGATCGATAAATCTACCTAGCTTTCATGACATTTCTCATCACGAAGAAAACCGTGTTATCGATGTTGTTAAACGCTTAGTCAAAAAATAGTTAATAGGGTGCAAGATTATTCCTCGATGAGATTTTATGAGAAATGAGAGTTATTTTGATGGCTGATGGAGAAGTTGGTTTTCAGATTTCTGATTGGTTGATTTCTCAATACAGGGAAGATCTAGGTGTGATTGTGACAACCTCTGAGAACAAAATTTCGAGCTTAGCTACCAATGCAGAAATAAGCAGTATAATTTTCAAGTCTGACGATAAAGTTTTTGAAGTATCTACTGCTGAAAAAGAGAATTTTGACTTAGGCTTCCTATTATGGTGGCCCAGGATTACTAAAGATCCGCTACTAAGTATGCCTAAATATGGCTTTATAAATACGCACCCTAGCTTCCTGCCCTACGGAAGAGGAAAGCATTACAACTTTTGGACTTTGGTTGAAGAAGTTCCTTTTGGAGTTAGTCTCCATACTGTTGATGAAGGAGTAGATACTGGTGACATAATTGCCCAAAGAAAAATCGATTATGATTGGGAAGATAATGGGGGAAGTCTTTATTCAAAAGCTCAATTAGAGATGGTTGAACTCTTCAAAGAAACATATCCCAAGCTTAGAACCTTGAATTTTAATAGGTCAAACCAGGACTTGAAGAGAGGTAGTTTTCACAAGGCTAAGGAGCTGGATAAGGCCAGTGTTATCAATCTTGATGCTGATTATAGTGCTAGACATTTATTAAACCTTCTCCGAGCGAGAACTTTCGCGGGACAGCCCGCATGCTACTTTACTGAGAATGGCCAAGACTACGAAGTGAGAGTTGAGATCAAGAAGAAGAACAATTATGAATCCTTATGAAGATTTTAAAGAAGACTGTGCTCGAGAAATATCTTCACAAGGGAGTGATCAAAAACTTGCTGAAGTTACAAGTCAATGGATTAACAAGGCTAATTCTCGAAAATATTCATATCACTTCGAATGGCTAGGGCGTCCAGTTATTCAATATCCGCAAGATATTCTTGCTGTCCAGGAGATTATTTGGAAAGTAAAACCTGATTTAATCATCGAAATTGGAATAGCTCATGGCGGATCACTGATTTTTTCTGCATCGATATTAGAAATGAACGCTATTTGTGGCGGTCCTCAAGATGCGGAAGTGCTAGGAGTTGATATCGATATACGTCTTCACAATCTTCGAGAGATTGAAGCACATCCTATGTTTAAGCGTATCTCAATGATTGAAGGTTCTAGCATCAATGCAGAAATTATTGGTCAGGTTAAGAAGAAAGCAGCAGACAAGAGCAAGGTTATGCTCTGCTTAGATAGCAATCATACTCATGAGCATGTTCTTGCTGAATTGAATGCTTATGCATCGTTAGTATCTATTGATAGTTACTGTATCGTATTTGACACTGTTATCGAGGATTTGCCTGATGATATGTTCTCTGACCGACCATGGGGTAAAGGAAACAATCCTAAAACTGCGGTCTGGGAATACTTGAAAACTCACAGCGAGTTTGAAGTCGATAAAAGCGTTCAACACAAACTCCTCATTACGGTTGCCCCAGATGGGTACTTAAAGCGGGTAAAGTAACTCACTGATGTCACTTAAACGCAATCTCGTTGCCAACTACTTTGGACAAGGTTGGGGTGCCCTGATGGGACTAGCCTTCATCCCGCAGTATATTAAATACCTCGGGATTGAGGCATACGGTTTGATTGGCTTGTTTGCCATATTGCAAGTTTGGCTCAGTCTTTTGGATATGGGTATGACACCCACCCTGGGTCGCGAGATGGCTCGATTTACTGGGGGGGAGCATAGTAATGAGTCGATTCGCGATCTGCTGCGCACTATTGAGATTATCGCAGTAGGGATCGCTTTTTTGGTTGCCGGAGGCGTGGCTTTAAGCTCACATTGGATTGCCAGTGCTTGGCTTAAAGCAGAAGCTCTGCCGGTAGAACTTGTGGCCCAGGCCTTTTCCATTATGGGGTTGGTCACTGCCCTACGTTTTCTCGAAGGGGTTTACCGTAGTGCTATCGTCGGTCTACAGCGACAGGTCCTGTTCAACGTAGTGCATAGCGTGATGGCGACCCTGCGCGGGTTCGGTGCTGTGGTTATTTTGGCAGGGGTGTCGGCAACCATTGAAGCGTTTTTTATTTGGCAAGGCATCGTTTCGATCTCTACTCTCGGAATATTATTGATCGCGACTTACGGTAGCTTACCAAGAGGCGATCGGAGCGGGCGTTTTTCCACTAAGACTCTGCGTGATGTTTGGCGTTTTGCAGGCGGAATGTTGGGCATTACATTCTTAGCGATGCTGCTTACCCAGGTTGACAAAATACTACTGTCTAAGCTGCTACCATTGAGCGAATTTGGCTATTACACTCTTGCCGCCACAGTCGCTGGTGTTATCCCCGTGTTGATTGGACCCATTATTCAAGCCTTTTATCCTAGATTGTGCGAACTACATGCTCGCAATGACGAGATCGCCCTTGCTGATACGTATCACAAAGGCTCACAACTTGTCAGCGTTACTGCCGGCAGTCTTGCGGTTGTGCTAGTTCTGTTCTCCGAAATCTTTCTCTACCTATGGACACAAGATGCAGATTTGGCAAGTCGCGTAGCACCCTTGCTCAGCCTGCTGGCTCTAGGTAATTTGCTTAATGGATTGATGTGGATGCCATACCAAACTCAGCTTGCCTATGGCTGGACTAGCTTAACGATGCGAATCAATATTGTCGCTGTCTCGGTTATAGTCCCTTCAATTTTTTGGACTGTCCCAAAGTACGGTGCGGTGGGTGCAGCCTGGGTCTGGGTAGTTCTGAATATTGGCTATATCTTTCTTGCTGTTCACCTTATGTACAGGCGGATCCTACCCTCAGAAAAATTGTACTGGTATCAACAAGACTTATTGATGCCGCTCTTGGGAGCGTTGATCCCAGTAGTCTTGATTAAGATTGTAATGCCAGTCTCGGAGAACACCTTTGTACAGGCTATGGCAATTAGTATGGCTATCGGAACAGCGCTATTAGCGAGTACAATAGCTGCTGACCAACTTAGAGAACAGGCTTTGTCTTTCATGCAAGCCCTCATTGCAAAGCTTCTCCCCAATCAACGCCTCTAGAAATATGTCAATCATGAAGCAAACGGTTCCTAAAGTCAGTATTGGCATGCCGGTTTACAACGGCGAACCCTTTATTCGCGAAGCACTTGACTCACTACTTGCGCAGACCTTTACTGATTTTGAGTTGATCATTTCTGATAATGCTTCAACAGATATGACCGAGGCGATTTGTCGGGAATATACCATACATGATAGAAGAATACGCTACGTTAGACAGGAGGAAAATTTTGGCGCTTTAGCTAATTTTCGATTTGTACTGGATGAAGCTATTGGTGAATATTTCATGTGGGCTGCAGCTGACGATGTACAGCATGAAAATTTTCTACAATCGCTGGTACAAATTCTGGATAAACACAACCAGTTTGTATTGGCAAGCTCTAGCATTGAAAGCATTGACAATTGTGGGGTTAAATTATGGGACGCTCTACTCGATTCGATATACATTGATGACGCAATGATTAATCCTGGAGAAAACAGGAAACTTTTCTTTAGAAATCCTATTTCTAATGTCTTTTTTTCAATATATGGGCTATACAGGAAAGAAGTTCTGAAGTCTGCAGATTTAAATTACAAAGGCATGGTGAAATATCTATCAGGCTCCGAGATTCCTTTACTGGCACAAGTCGCTCTCAAAGGTATGATAACAAGTATTCCACAGACTTTGAAGAAATATCGACGGCATCCAGATTCAGTTTATTATTCAGAGCAGAACGAAAAAGGTTTTTTTTTGACCTAAAAAATTCGACAAACATAAGCCATATTTTATTGTTGATAGTAAAAAATTCGAAACTAAAAATTCCTGAAAAGTCAACACTTCTCTTAGTGATTATTTGTGATTATACGTTCATCCTATTGAGATTTGTAAAAAAAATAGTTAAGGCATGCGTAAACCAAAAGTGAAGTAGGTGAAATATGCAATATATCAAAGCACAGGTTCGAAAATTATTGCATCAATCAGGCTGGGATTTATATCGGCTTGCTTCAAGCCCCAATACTTTTGTGCAATTACTGAAGTGCCTAAATTTAGTCGAGGCGAATTTGTTTTTTGACATCGGTGCTAATGATGGTTATTTTGCCCAGACCTTACGCTCTGTTGGTTTTACGGGACATATTGTTAGTTTTGAGCCGCTTACTGAAGCACACTCCAAGCTTTCTAAAACGGCTGCGAGAGATACAAACTGGTCAGTCCACAGTCGTATTGCAATTGGTGATCGAGACGGGGAAACCGAGATAAACATCGCTGGCAACTCTGTTTCTTCTTCTGTATTACCCATGCTCGAAGCGCATTCAAGCGCTGCTGTTGAATCTGCTTATATCGCTAGCGAGTCTGTGCCCCTAGCTCGTTTAGACTCGATCGCGGAAAAATACCTGCAGCCTGACTCAAACCTCTTTATCAAAATTGACACCCAAGGCTATGAGTGGCAAGTGCTTGATGGTGCCAAAGAAACCCTCAAACGCGCTATGGGAGGCCTATGTGAGCTGTCGCTAGTGCCACTGTATGAAGGACAACAGCTATGGCGGGACATTATCGATCGCCTTGAAACTGAAGGCTTTACACTTTGGGCAATACAAAAGGGGTTCACTGATCCGCGAACGGGGCGATCGCTACAGATTGACGCAATTTTCCTACGGATAGATTAGAACAGTTTTCGATTCTTGAAAACTAACCGGAAAATTTTATAGGTGCTCAAAGTTTCACAGATAGGTCTCTAGAAATAATAGGCAATCCCAAACTGATAAGGGTATGAATATTATTTCTATCGGATGTGCTTAGACCTCAGTTTTCGTCTTTACTCAACCCACTGCACTCTTCTATAGATTTTCTTTTATAAGAACCTTTTTTGGCATAGTGAATAGTGCCCACCAGCCTTAATTTAGTGACATTTTTTTGGGGACAGTCACGAATTTAGACCCTATACTTCATGTCTGAAAACGCATCCATTAAATCATACAAACTACTTTCTCGAGATTTAGAAAGCAAGGTAATGCTTTTCGATTTGGCTGCGGATGGTCATCATCCGATCTATATCCGCCACATAGTCGAGTATTGGCGTAATGAAGGACTAAAGGGACAACTCTATGTCGTCGTTACGCCTGAATTTCAAGAAAAGCATGCAGATATTGTAAGTTTAGCTGATTCTTCAACCAATTTTGTTGCGATTTCTCCACAGGAATCGGAGCAGCTAGCAAAATCAAACAGAAATATTCGGCGAGCTTTTGTAGAGTGGGAAATTTACTGCAGATATGCTTTAAGGCTTAAGGCAAGCTATGGCATACTTATGTATTTAGATATTCTCCAACTCCCTATCGTATTAGCTTCTAAGTCTCCCTGCCTTTTCACTGGTATCTACTTCAGGCCAACTTTCCACTATCAATATTTTGAGGGTTATCAGCCGACTCTAAAAGATACTTTGCGCGGATGGCGTCAAAAAATCCTTCTTTCATTAGTCTTAAGTAACCAGCGATTGTTAGGGATAACAAGTCTAGATCCTTATTCAGTGCCATATATTCAAAAGCTGTCCCCAAAAAACAAATTCATAAAACATCTACCTGACCCTATCCGACCTGCGACAACTCACACCTCTGAAATACAGTCTTTAAGAGAAAAACTACGCATTGAAAGAAAACGTAAGGTCTTTCTCCTTTTCGGATATATGGAGCCTAGAAAAGGAACTCACAAAGTTCTAGAGGCAATTTCAATGATCCCTAAAGAAGACACTCAAGAAATATGTTTATTGATCGCTGGTCAGACTAGCCAAAAATACAGGCTTGTTTTAGAGCAGTTGACCTCAAAAGTGAAATCATTATGCCCTATACAAATTATCACCAGATACGAGTTTATAGACGAAGAAATTATTCATATATATTTCAAAGCCTCTGACTATGTACTCATTCCTTATCAAAATCATGTTGGAATGAGCGGAATTTTGTTACATGCTGCATTAGCTGAAAAACCCGTTTTAGCTCCCAAATACGGGTTAGTAGGCAAAATCGTCCGAGACTATCAGCTAGGAGAAATAGTTGACACCAAGTCTACGCTAGCCATTGCTGGCAAATTAAAAGAGCTTTCACAGCTAGACCACCCTGAGATGATGAATGCTCAAAAGGCTAGAAAATTTGTTGAATCCCATGATTACACTTATTTTTCCCAAACTCTTTTGCAGGAAGGCGTGAAACAATAGCCGTAGCCTATTACGGGCTTCAGTGCAGAGGTAAAGGCTTTAGTTCCTGATTGAAATCAGCCTGCCGCAGGGAGGAGTCAGAGAAGGTGCGACGAGAAAGTTACATCCGTAGCGACAATGGGCTCTTCACCCTGCGATCGTTAACTCCCAAGGCAATAGGCCGCTGTCAATGTTGCCAGAGATCTTTGACTTTGAGTATGGCCCAACAAAAGACCAGCGCTAAGTAGCTGGGCTAATTCAAATGTAGGATGAGTAAAGCCTCCGGCATGGCTGCGCTAAAGCGATAGCGTAATCCATGTGGGCGTTGGTTTATTGCCTTCGGTAAGGCTGCGCCAACGTTCCTCAAATACAACCTACACTTTCTTGACTTGAAGCACTCTGGGCCCGATTAGCAAAGATTGAGACCAAGTTTTTTCTTCGTAGCGCTGTCACGGGTAGAAACAGCGCTACGAGGGGGTCAGGATAGAAAGATCAAGCGGTACCATACAACTCAGATTGGGGTGCAAAGCAGGTTGAATTCGGCTAATCTCACGCATGGGGCCGTGAGGTTAAGTGCTATGGTGATTCCTAGCTCACCTCAACATACCTTAGTCTGTCAAATCCAGGCTAGCTAAGGGCTTTTGCTCTAGGCTTCAAGATTTTGTACTCGCACCCTGATGTCAGACAAACAGGCTCTCTAATGCGGTCATTGCAGAATTAAGGATAGTTTGTCGATGAAAGTAAAATCACTCACTTACTTAAATCCATATTTGTTTTCATTTATACTTTTTGGATATGGGTATGTTGGGTTGCTGGTAACAGATTCCTCCCAATCTCAACAACTAACCATTCCTTACAGATTGTCAGTTTTATGCATTGCTTCCACAATATTACTTGCCAGATCTGTGTTTGCTAGCAAGGAATCAAAGTTGGTGAAGATCAAAATTGAAAAAGATAGCAAAATGGCTTCAAGACTCAATAACACATCAGCGCTCAACAAGAAGTTTTCCAAGATTTTGATTTTGATTTTTATAGCTATATATTCGATTAAATTCTTTTTCGATGTCTACGGAAGCAGCTTATTTTATGGAAGTTATGTGTATTACTTGTCATTCTGGTTTTTGATATGCTTGCTGCCTGGAACAACTTTCTCGCTAATAGATTGGAGTAAACCATGGATATATTTACTGTCTTCTCAGGTGACTTTGGCTGGACTTTCTCTATTAATGCTATCTAGAATCTCTACACTGCAAAATAGTTCTTTTATAGCTCACGGAAGATTTGCTGGCGCAGCCTTAAATCCAATATTGTTAGGAGCTTTTAGTGGACTGAGTATTCTAATCAGCGTGTATGCTTTACTATCAAGCAAACTTTTATTGAGATCAGGAGTGAAAAAAAAACAATACAGGTTTGTTTCAGTAAGCTGTATTTTGTCACTTCCAATCAGTTCTTATTTCCTGATTGCCTCAGCTTCCAGAGGGCCTATGCTTTCAACACTCCTCTGCTTAGCTATTTTGCTTCTTTGTTATGCTAATAAGAGGCCATTATATACAATCATTTCTTCAGCACTAGGTCTCTTTCTTGTACTTGAAATCATTTTGCCTTTCATTCAGGCTAAAGGCCTGATTAGCCTAGAAAGGCTGTGGTATTTTAATGAAAACTATGAAGGCTCACGAGTTGATTTGCTCAACAGATCCGTAGAACTATTTTTAGCCAACGACTACAATTTTTTTGTGGGTTATGGCGTTGAAATACCAAACTATGGCTATCCGCACAATGTTATAGTTGAGTCTTTCGTTTCTACTGGTTTCTTTGGGGGTTGTTTGTTCACGCTCATTTGCATAATTACGCTTGCTCAATCTATGAGGCTGTTGGTTTATTTTAAGTTATGGGGATGGATAGGACTTCTATTTATATTTAATTTTCTTCTGGCACTAATTTCCGGTTCTTTATATGGCTCTTATTTCTTTTGGTATTTACTATTTGCAGTAAATGGTCTGTGTACGAGGTTGTCAGTTAGCAATAGTTTATTGCATAAGATGCGGGATACGCAAAAAGTAAAACTGCCACCACTTCAAACCTGAGTTAATTATTTTTTATGTAAATTAGAACCTTATGTGTGGAATTTTAGGCATAGTTTCAGAAGTGTCAATCGCATCTCAAGACTTAAAACATTCTTTAAAGCTACTCTCTCACAGAGGCCCCGATGATTCAGGAGTATGGTCGGATGATCTGGTTGTTTTAGGACACACTAGACTAGCTGTCTTAGACCTGAGTCCGTTAGGACATCAGCCTATGTCTGACGTAGAGCAACGGTTCTACATCACTTTTAATGGCGAAATATACAACTATCTGGAGCTAAAGGAAGACCTTATAAGACTTGGCTATCATTTCATCAGTCAAACCGACACAGAAGTTATCCTAGCTGCTTATGCAGAATGGGGAGAATCCTGTTTGCATAAGTTGCGTGGAATGTTTGCTTTTGCGATCTGGGATAAGTTTAAGGAAACGCTGTTTATAGCTCGCGATCGTACTGGCGAAAAGCCTTTGTACTATTCAGTGGTGGATCGAAAGGTTTACTTCTCATCTGAGCTACGGGCGTTAGTGTCGCTATTGCCGAATAAGCCTTGCCTCAATTCTGATGCTATCGATTTATATTTGCACTATCAATATATTCCGGAACCTCTAACTCCTTTTGTCGGTGTTAGCAAATTACCAGCTGCTCATTATTTACTTATTCACGCTCCTAGTTTTCAAATCACCCTAGAACAATATTGGAATATCGAAGATGCGGAGCCTGTTTTGGGTGACCCGCCTACTCTAATTCGTGAGCAGCTAGATGAGATTATCAAATTGACTTTACGGTCTGATGTTCCAGTTGGTGTCGCACTCAGCGGGGGTATTGATTCGAGTGCGTTGGTAGCCCTTGCAGCGCCCCGGTACGGAGAGAATTTACAAACTTTTTCAGTGGGCTATCCCAACTATCCTCCTTACGATGAACGGAGGAAAGCTAGGGAATTTGCCTCCAGCTTAGGCCTTTCTTTCTTCTCTGTAGAGCTAGAGACTCAACATTTGGTACGAGATTTTCCTACACTTGTTGCCAACATGGACGAGCCTGTTGCTGATATAGCTGCCTATGGTCACTATTCAGTTCAGAAGCTAGCGGCCCAACATGACGTTAAAGTCATGTTGGGTGGTGTCGGTGGAGATGAACTATTCTGGGGGTATTCGGTTTTCACTGATGCGGCAAAACTTTCAGCCGAAAAGGTTAGATTACTGTCTAGAGGTAAAAACATTAAAGGGAATATATTTGGTTCTTATTTGAGTCAAATGACTGCTTATCAAAAATTAGTGGCGTCGCCGAAGATTCCATCATACTTGAGTGGGAGGTTGAGAAAGCTAACAACAGCATCCTCACTTTCCTTGGAATATCCTGATCAAGCTGTATTTCAAGATCTTGCCACTGATTTTAGACAGGCTCAAAAACTTTTGCCCAAGCTCTATACGCAGCATTTTTCAGAGTCAGTTTCATACAGAAATGCCTATGCCCCCTTCTCTGATTCATTAAGCAATTGTGAAAATGTGCCAGTCAGGGTTTGTAAGCTTTTATTTGATACTTGGCTGGTTTCGAATTGTTTATCTATAGGGGATCGATTGAGTATGTCGGCATCTGTAGAGGCTCGTACTCCTTTCCTTGATCATAAATTAATTGAACTAGTTATTGGTCTACGTAAAACACATCCCGACCATAGTTGCGGTTACAAGTATTGGTTGCGAGAAGCGCTATCAGAGGTTCTACCTAAAGAAATTCTCAACAGGCCAAAGCAAGGATTTCAGCCTCCAGTTTATGAGTGGATTATTGCTCTCCTAAATCAATATTCTGACTATTTGAGGAATAGTTGCCTAGTTGAATTGGGAATTATTGACCACAAATATTTAGCGCTCTTGCTAAATTCACCTTGGGCATCAAAACCCAGACTTTTCGTATTATATAAACTGCTGATTCTCGAAATTTGGTATCGAGAGATCATGCTAATTTACTGATGTTAGAGATTTTTGGCACTCATTCAAGTTTCTCGAAAATGCTTTGATCATCATGAAATTTGCACCAATTGCTCTTTTTATCTACAAACGACCAGAACATACAAGGCGTACAATTGAGGCGCTGATGCAATGTCCTGAATTTTCTGAGAGTCAGTTGTTTGTATTCTGTGATGGAGCGCAGCGATCGCAGGATCAAGAAGTTGTAGAAAAGACCAGAACAGTGGTGCGATCTCTCGTCGGTAATCGAGCTGAGATAACTGAATCCCCGAGCAACCAAGGATTGGCTAATTCAATTATTGCAGGGGTGACGCGTTTGGTGCATGAGTTTGAAGAGGTAATCGTACTCGAAGATGACTTGGTCGTAAGTCCAGGATTTCTAAACTATATGAATCAGGGACTTAACAAGTATCGCTATGAAGACCAGGTAATGCAAATTTCAGGATATATGTTTCCTGTACCAGAGTTTCAAGGTCGGAATAAAGCAATATTCTTGCCGATTACGGTTTCTTGGGGTTGGGCAACTTGGAAAAGGGCTTGGCGACACTTTGATCCCGAAGCTACTGGATGGGAGATTTTGAAGCATGATCCTCAGATGCGTAAGCGGTTCAATTTTGAGGGTGCTTATAATTATTTTTCAATTATTGAACATCAGTTTCGAGGCGAATGTGATTCTTGGGCTATCCGTTGGTATTGGTCGGTATTCTCTCTGAACGGCTTGGTTCTGTTTCCACCACAAACTATGGTAAAAAACCTTGGATTTGATGGTAGTGGAACTCATGGTTCCCGAACACAATTTTACTCCTCAGATTTTTTACATCTTGTTAATGACTTCTGCTGGCCGCAAAAAGCGGCTGTATCTGAAGCGGATTTTATCTTTGTTCAGGATGCCATTCGGTCGGCTAAGTTCTTTGACTTGCTTTCCGTAAAGAAAATCTGGCAAGGTATTCTGAAACTACGCAAAATGATGAATGCTGGGATTGGTAGGCTCGGCTTTTCCTTGGTTAGTGCTGCAAAGCATTTTCTTTTATATTTACAAGAAGCTCACTTTCGTAATCAAGCACTAGTTCATCAAACCTCAAAGTTCATGTGGGGAGCACAAATATACAATATCAAAGGTGAACGGAACGCTATTAAAATTGGTTCTAACACAATTATTGCTGGTCATTTACTCACTTTCAAACATGGAGGAAAAATTCAGATAGGTGAGTGGTGCTATATTGGTGAAAATTCAAGAATTTGGTCTGCAAATAAGATTCGTATTGGGTCACGGGTACTGATTTCTCATGGTGTTAATGTTCATGATACGGATAGCCATTCGCTCGATGCGTACGAGCGGCATCAGCATTTTGTCTCCATTGCAACTGTAGGACATCCAGAGTCTGTTCCAAACATAAGCTCAGCACCTGTTTTAGTTGAGGATGATGTCTGGATAGGCTGTAATGCCACAATCTTGAAAGGCGTCCGCATTGGTCGTGCAAGTATTATTGCTGCTGGTAGTGTAGTGACTAAAAATGTCCCAGAAAAAGTCTTGATTGCTGGTAATCCAGCTCGTGTAATTCGTGAATTAGATTAAATGAAAATTCGGCCGAACGTTCAAAAACTTAAGCGATTTATCACTAGCTTTTCTGATTTCTTCAATAGATTTGAGGATTTACAACAGGCAGTTGCACGGATAGAGATGCGTCAACTGGCTAATCTTAAGTTAGACAGTCTTCAAGGATATGAATTCAAGGCTTACTCTCAAAATGGGGAAGATGGAATTATTCAATTTTTAATTAACCATGTGCAAATCTGCAAAAATACTTTTGTAGAATTTGGTGTCCATAACTACCTGGAATCTAATACGCGTTTTTTGCTGAAGCAGAATAACTGGTCAGGCTTGGTGATTGATGGCTCCCAGAGAAATATTGATTTTATTAAGTCTGATCCTCTATACTGGCAGCACAATTTGAAGGCTGAATGTGCTTTCGTAAACCGCGACAATATCAACTGTCTGATCTCCAGTAATGGCTTGCGAGGCGATTTGGGCCTTCTGTCTATTGATATTGATGGCAATGATTACTGGGTTTGGGAAGCGGTTGATTGTGTTAATCCATGTATCGTCATTTGTGAGTACAATAGTCTATTTGGGCCTACAGCAAAAGTCTCTGTCCCCTACGACGAAAACTTTATTTATAACTTGGCACATTATTCCACTCTCTATTGGGGTGCTTCCATTGCAGCATTCCATTATTTAGCACGAAAAAAAGGTTACTCGCTGGTTGCTTCTAACAGTAGCGGCAACAATATTTTCTTTGTTCGAGATGATTTGCTTGGCGATTTGCCTCACCTTTCGCCAGAACAAGCCCACGTTAAATCGAGTTTTCGAACGTCTCGCGATCCCCAAGGTAATCTCACTTTCTTAGATGCTCAGGATAGCTTTTCAATCGTAGCGGATTTGCCCCTGCGTGATGTCAGTACAGGCCAGGTGGTTACTCTTCGCGACATCACTTAATCCCCTTTAGGCTGGGGTCAGCACAATTATGATACTGTGCGATCAGCAAAGCTGAATAGTTTAAGATGTAATAGTTGAGACTTATGACTAGCCAGCAATTTTGTACTTGGGAAGAGGCTGTAGGTTGGTTAATAGAACAACCTGATCAGCAAGAACTGGTTAAATCTTGTTACTACGATCTGCCTCATCAAGCTGCTGCTGAGCGATATTGGCAGAGCGATGAATGGCAATCCATTCGTCATTATCTTCCTACTGAACTTGGTGATGCCCTCGATATTGGCGCGGGCAACGGCATTTCTAGCTACGCTCTTGCTAAGGATGGTTGGCAAGTTCAATCCTTGGAACCCGATCCTAGTCACCTGGTCGGAGTTGGCTCCATTCGCCAACTGGCAGAAACTAATCACTTACCTATCACTGTTACTCAAGAGTTTGGTGAGAATCTCCCCTTCCCAGATGCTAATTTCGATGTTGTCTTGGCACGGCAGGTTCTACACCATGCTCACAACTTACCTTTGTTGTGTAGCGAAATTGAACGCGTACTCAAACCTAGCGGAATATTCATCGCTGCTCGCGATCATGTGATCTCGCATCCAAGAGACCTGCCAAAATTTCTTGCAGTTCATCCACTACATAAGCTGTACGGTGGTGAAAATGCTTTTTTGTTGAGCGATTATATAAGTGCTTTGCGGCAAGCGGGTTTAAAAATTCAGCGTATCGTTAAACCCTTTGACAGCGTTATCAATTATGCTCCTCGCAGCCAGCAGGATCTGAAAAACGAGTTCCGACAACGCTTCCAACGTCTTCCGCTTGGCGGAATTCTCGCTAACTTACTCTTGAACGACGGATTCTTTCCCACTTTCCTACAGGGGATCTCTTACCTTGATCATCGTCCTGGGAGACTATATAGCTTCATTACTTTTAAGCCTGGAGACATCCAATCATGAGTGTTGTCTGGGTTACAGGGGCAAAAGGGTTCATTGGACGACATCTCTCTACTTATCTGGCTGCTGAGGGATTAACAGTATCGGGGCTCGGACATGGAGCCTTGCCTCCAGAACTATTGTCGCAGCAAGGATTAACTCACTGGATAAACGGTGACATTGATGCTCATAATCTTCAGCAGCTTTTTAGGTGCACCGGTTTCCCAGACGTTATCTACCATTTAGCCGGTGGTAGCTCTGTGGGCCTTTCTTTGCAAACTCCGGCTGAAGATTTTCGACGTTCCGTTGTATCCACTGCTGCGTTATTAGAGTGGGTGCGTATTGCCAACCCTAAAATCAAAATTGTCGTTAGCTCGAGTGCTGCTGTTTATGGGTCGATCGGACTAAAGCGCATTCCTGAAATCGGTCAATTCACCCCATATTCACCCTATGGCTTTCATAAGCGCACTGCCGAACTGATTTGTGAGTCATATGCTCAAAACTTTGGCTTAAAAATTGCTGTCGTGCGATTATTTTCGGTCTACGGGCCTGGCTTGTGCAAACAACTTCTTTGGGATTTGTGTTGTCGTTTAATGCGCATGCCCGACTTTCTTGAACTACATGGTACAGGAGCAGAGATCCGTGACTGGCTGTATGTTGCTGATGCCGTCAAGCTTTTAGTCGCTGTCAGTGAGTTAGAGCCATTGGAATTTTTATTGCTGAATGGGGCAACCGGTATTGGCACCTCCGTTCGTGATGTTGCAATACTAATGTGTAAGGCTATGGGAGTTGCTCCCGAAGTCAAGTTTTCTGGCCACAAGCGACCAGGTGACCCTTTTTCCTTAGTGGGTGATACGACTCGACTTCAGGAAGCACTTAGTATTCAATTAGATTATTCATTAAATTTAGGTTTAGCTGAATATGCCAAGTGGTTTAAGCAATTCCGAAACTGACGGGCTCACTCTAACTAGCTCATACCCGGAAGTTATTGTTGTGAATGTATCAGTATCCGGTAGTCGGTTAGGTGGAGCGGCGATCGCTGCAGAGTGGCATAGTCGCTTTCTTGCAGAGTTCGTCAACATAGAACTTTGGCGAATGTGGGACGCCGACTCTACAGCATTGCTTAACAATTTGTCGGTTCATAACTACAACAACAAATTACCAATACCATTAATAACAAGACTTTTACCACGTCGCGCTCAAGCGCTACTGTTGACGAGTGAAATTGTATCTCAGATTCTCAAAGTCCGGCCTAAAATTGTTCATTTGCAAAACCCCATTCCGGCTCTTGAATTTGAGCGTATTGCTAAGGTCTGCCAGCAAAATGGGATTAGAGTTGTCACTTCTACACATGGATTTTACGAAGTTTTTCACCCAAATTACAATTGGAAATGGTATGAAGAATATGGTTGGCAAAAATGGATAATTAAACCTATCGAACGGTCATTTAAACATATTGACGCCTTTTTATCAGGGTATCCAGCGGAGAAGCAGATTCTGTTGAAAAAAGGTGTTCCAGAAAATAAGATTCACCTTGTACCTAATGGAATCAATCCGTACTTTGAACAGTCACCTACGACTCGCGAGTATAGGACGGTGTTAGATAAATTCGGTATTTCACAAGATCAGCCAATTCTACTTTTTATTGGCAATCATACTAAGAACAAAGGTCTTGATACTGTATTAGAAGTTGCGGCCAACTTGCAGTCACCCGCCACAGTTGTGATCGGAGGCAAGCTCCTTTCTCCTAACGAACCCGAAGAACGTTTAGCTCAAATTCCCAGTAAATACTCAGCGCATATCATTTTCACTGACTATCTCACTGAAGTTGAACAGCGGGCCCTATATCACATGGCGAAATTGTTACTGTTTCCTAGCTTGGCGGATACTTTACCGCTGACTATCTTGGAGGCCATGGCGTGCGGACTACCAGTAGTTGCCTATGAAACTGGTGGTATTTCCTACCAGCTGGCAAACCAATCAGGTGTTTTTGTTCCTCAAGGAGACCAGCAAGCATTCATCAAAGCTGTAGAGCATCTTCTTTCAGCTTCGTATGATTGTGCGGTCATAAAAGCGAATGCTAAAAAACGGCAGCGCCAGCTGTTTTCGTGGGAGCTTGCAGCGAAAAAAACGGTTAAGGTGTATGACTCGCTATTAGACCTGTTGTGAATTAGAGAGAAATTGGCTATACCGAGAGCAGTAGCGCA
>ERZ1740058.658-NODE-658-length-23425-cov-13.448310_pt1 | contig 23425 bp, 18 predicted proteins | sample MGYA00581745_ERZ1740058 | MGnify/ENA primary metagenome ERZ1740058 (study PRJEB43018, sample SAMN04849742) | marine metagenome | isolation source: floating plastic debris | place: Pacific Ocean | collected 2008-08-30 | study: EMG produced TPA metagenomics... | reverse complement strand
AGCTCCATATTTGAGCGCGAGGTCTCGATCGTGATGACGTCGGCATCCATCGCCGCGATCGAGTCGATGATGTCGTTGAACTCTGAGTAGCACATGTGCGTGTGGATCTGGGTATCATCCTTCACGCCGCAGGCACTGAGGTGAAACGCCTTCACCGCCCAGTCAAGATAGTCATCCCACTCGCTCCGGCGTAGCGGCAAGCCTTCCCGGAAAGCGGGTTCATCGATCTGAATGGCGGCGATTCCGGCGGCTTCGAGATCCACCACTTCATCGCGAATGGCCAGAGCGATTTGATGGGTGGTGACGGAGCGCGGCTGGTCGTCACGCACAAAGCTCCACTGGAGGATCGTCACCGGGCCGGTGAGCATGCCCTTCATCGGGCGAGCGGTCAGCGACTGAGCATACTCAGACCAGTAGACCGTCATGGGTTTAGAGCGGCTGACATCGCCAAAAATAATCGGCGGCTTCACGTAGCGGGTCCCAAAGCTCTGTACCCAGCCAGTGCTGGTAAAGGTAAACCCTTCGAGATTTTCCCCGAAGTATTCCACCATGTCATTGCGCTCAAACTCGCCGTGAACGGGCATATCAATCTCGATCGCGTCTTGGAAGGCAACGCATTTGGCAATTTCTGCCTTCACGAACCGATCGTAGTCCGCATCGCTGAGCTTCCCTTTTTTCCACTGGGCGCGGGCTTGGCGGACTTCTTGGGTCTGCGGGAACGAGCCGATGGTCGTGGTCGGGAATTCCGGCAACCGGAGTTTGGCTCGCTGCTGGGATTGGCGTTCGACAAAGGGTGAGGCGCGATCAAAATCGCTGGGCTTAACGTCAGCCAGGCGCTTCTTCACGGCGTCATTATGGATGCGCTGGCTCGACTTGCGGGAAGCCGCCGCCGCCCGGTTGGCTTCAAGGGCTTCCGCACTGCCGACTTCATCGAGCAGTTGCCGGAGTTCGGTCACTTCCGTGAGTTTCTCGTCGGCAAAGGCCAGCCAGCTTTTGAGCTCGTCATCGAGCTTTTGTTCGTTTTGCAGGGTGACGGGCGAATGCATCAGCGAGCAGCTCGGTGCGACCCAGAGGCGATCCGCGCCAACGGCATCTTTGGCCTGCTGCAAAACGTCTAGCGAGGCATCGTAATCGTTCTTCCAGACATTACGGCCTTCGACGATGCCAGCAGAGAGAATTTTGTCATTCGGGAAGTTGGTCAGAACAGTGTCGATGTCTTCCGCACCTCGCACGAAATCAAAGTGCAGGGCGTCAACTGGCAGCGCCAGGTAGTCGTCAAGATTGTCTCGTACACCACCGAAATAAGTGGTGACGAGCAATTTCGCAGAGCCTTTAGCCTGGGAGAGGCGATCGTAGGCCGCTTTCAAAGCATGGCGCTGTCGATCGCTCAGGTCGGTGGAAACAATCGGCTCGTCGAGCTGTATCCATTCCGCTCCTGCGGCTGCCAGCTTATCGATGATCGCTTCATAGACGGCAACCAGATTGTCGAGAAGCGTCAGCGGATCGAAGTCCGGGTTGCTAGCATCCTGCACCTTGCCGAGGGCAAGATACGTGACGGGGCCGACCAGCACTGGCTTCGCATTAATTCCCAGCGCTTTGGCTTCCGCAAACTCATCGAAGACTTTGGTGCCGCTCAGGGAGAACGTCGTGTCCGCCCGAAACTCAGGCACGATGAAGTGATAATTCGTGTCGAACCACTTGGTCATCTCGCTGGCGAAGGTAGAAATCTTGCCTGTCTGGCAGTCCTTCTCGTCTTCCACCAAAGAAGCGCCGCCCTCCGTACCGCGAGCGATGGTGAAAACGGTGTCGATATCCGTCTGCCCGCCTTGCCACTGGAAACGCGACGGCACGTTGCCAAGCAGACAGCTCATGTCGAGCACTTGGTCGTAAAAGGAGAAGTCGTTGGCGGGGATGAGATCGATGCCAGCGGCCTGTTGCTTTTTCCAGTTAATTTCGCGCAAGGACTTGCCCGTCGCGAGCAAGTCAGCAAGAGACAAATCGCCTTTCCAATAAGCTTCCGTCGCCTTTTTTAACTCGCGCTTGGCGCCGATGCGAGGGTATCCCAGCGAATGTGTTTTGATAGTCATTTGGTGGCTTTTACTCATAGAACTTGGCTCTGATGTGGGGGTATTCCAGCGAGTTTTTTGGATGTTTCCTGGGTTACTCACTGGCATGGAAGTGATGGTATCAACCTTGAACGATGAAGAAAAATGGTCTTTACTCATGAAATAATGAGTAAAATTCATGGGAGGCCGATGGCATTGCTCGAACGCAGCCACCTTGAGATCGTCCGCGCGATCGCACTGCACGGGACGATGACCGCCGCCGCCGATGCGCTACACCTGACACAGTCAGCGCTGAGCCACAGCATGCGGAAGCTGGAAGATCGGATTGGGGTCAAGCTTTGGTATCGCGAGGGACGCAGCCTTCGCCTCACGCCGGCAGGCACCCATTTGCTGGCTACGGCCAACCGTCTGATTCCCCAGTTCGTCCACACAGAAGAACGACTGGGACAATTTGCCCGGGGTGAGCGGGGAATCTTACGCATTGGGATGGAATGCCACCCCTGCTACCAGTGGCTACAGAAAATCATCGCTCCCTACTTGCGGGCCTGGCCGTCGGTGGATTTTGAGGTCAAACAGAAGTTTCAATTCGGCGGCATCGGCGCACTCTTCGATCGCGAAATTGACTTGCTGGTAACCCCCGATCCACTGCAAAAAAAGTCACTACACTTTGAGCCAGTCTTTGACTACGAGCAGGCTTTAGTGGTCGCTGCCGATCATCCCCTTAGAGATAAAGATTACGTCATCCCCCAGCAGCTTGCCGAAGAAGTGCTTTTTACCTATCCGGTTCCGCGCGATCGCCTCGATATCTACACCTGTTTTCTCACTCCGGCGGGAGGGACGGTCAAAAAACAGAAAATGGTCGAGAGCACCGACATGATGCTGCAAATGGTCGCTTGCGGACGCGGAGTGGCGGCTCTACCCCGCTGGCTGGTCGAAGAATTCTCTGAAAAATATCCCGTGCGGGCAGTGCGACTAGGCCCCAACGGCGTCCCAAAGCAAATCTTCTTGGGCGTCCGTCGAACCGAGCTCAAAGTTGATTATCTCAACGCCTTTATGGAGTTGGCTCGTAACTACCGTGAGCATCCTTGAATAGATTCAGATTGTTGACCTATTTGATTCGTGGAATCAAGATTGACGCTCAGAGAGGTCTTCAGGTTGATATTCTTACAAGACCCAATTCGGATTGCTGTATTTCAGCATTAACTCAGCTAACTCACAAAAACTTTCTTCTGTTTTGTTATTCATCTGCATTAGCTCAGCCTCTATGCGCTAAAGTCAGGATTAGAAAAGTGATGACGCTGAGTGTTTGTCACTAATGAAGAGCCTTGGATTTTTCGTATGCCTAGAAAGCCGTCTGAATCTCCTGAAAATAACAGCTCCAAGAGTAAGCCTCGCGTTCGATTCATCTTCGAGCCTGATCGCACCTCTCCCAACGGCATTACCTACTCCTGGCTGATTCATGGCACTTACAAAGGTAAAGATAAAGCAGCAACGGCCACCCGTGCTTTCTGGCTACCGTTTGCCTATGAGGCATCTGGCGATTACCCGGAAGCGGAATTGCGAGACTTAGCTCAGCAGTCTATTTGGCAAATGGAGGCCCAAATTCAACATTTGAGAGAAAAGTTTGGTATCGGTGTAGGTGGGAGTAGTCTCGCCACCGACACGCTGGTGACCTCAGAATCGGTTGCTACTGCTGCAAATAAGGACACAATGAAATTGCCGCCAACGCCTGCACCTGATCAAACGGCCCAAGTAGGCACTCAGGAGGCTGATTTGCTGGATGAGTTTGCGGATGTCTTATGACGGAATTGCGTCCTCCGAAAGAACCTGACAGTGCAAAGGGCAAAGCCGTTCGAGAACAGTATTCCTCTCTGGCAAAGGCCACTGGCAAGACGGTGAAAAACTATGGGGAGTTGTATCAGCGCTATGCGCCAAACCCGACAGCGGCGCAGGCTTTGGATCAAGAAGTTGCCGGGGTTGCTCTGAAAGCGGGGAATTCAGCGCGGCAAGTGATTCAGCTGCTGGCGCAGGGGCCGTTTACCCAGCATCAAGCGGCTACGCTGACCCCAGAGGAAAAGCAGGCAGCGTTATCCAAGCTGTTGCAATATGCACAGCAAACGGTGAATGAGGTGCAACAGCAGCGATACCTCGAATTTGCTTGTGCAGTAACGGGAAAAATCCAAAGTTATCCAGACCTGTATCGGGGGTATGTGGGCAGTGACCTGGCGGCGATTCAGTTGGATCAGCAGGTGACGGCAGTAGCGCTGGGAACTGGAGAAGCACCTCAGGCAGTCAGTTCATTATTACAGCAGGGACCGTATGCGCGATTTCAGATGGATGTCCAGCACGTTCCGCTCTCCACAATCGAGCAGTATGCCAACGGAACGGTCGCCCAAGTGCAGGCGATTCAGTCGCTGCAGGTGAGACAACCGGAGCGGGTGCAGACCAGAACTGGGGAGTTAGAAACTTAGGGAACGTTTCAACGCTAAAGCTGCTAGCAAAAATGTCTTATTGGACAGTTACCACGCGGGGGGCTAAATTTCCAAGGCATAGAGCTGATGAATATGAAAGCACAACGCGAACCAGACACTTGGAAAGTATCTAATAGCTAGGAGAGTTTTGTTGCTTGCCGCAATTGCGCTGACCAGACTGCCACGTAACCTAGAAATCTTCAAATCTCAAATCGTCGATTTTCTGTAGAGTCCAGCATCTGTAGGGAAGTACAGCTCAAATATATCTGAATCGCTAAATACGCCAAAACCTTTCAGTGATTGATTTACAAGACACCTAATCTTGACGGATATCGCATGTGTACCCCTCATCAAAGGATTGACTGTAGCGATACAAAACGCCCTGCCTCTGATTTTGGAAGCTGACTGTCAGCTTGGTAACTCTCACTCCCGAACTGAAGCGCTCAAGCCCAATGCTTACAGACATATCTTCTGACTGCAAAATGCACTGAACCCATGCTAATGTCTGCCATCCACATTGAGGAGCAGGCGAGTCACTTTCCCACACCTCCGAAATCAGAGCCACTGCATCCGTCGATAGCGACTCTGGGCATAAAGATTCCGGCAGCCCAATCGCAGTTGTCAACCGCTCATCCGACCACCAAGCCCACCACTCTGTCCGATGAACAAGTTCTGCATTGGGAGCCTGCCGAATACCAGCCATTGGCGTTTGATCTAAAGCCGCAAGCCGCGTCGCTTCTGACCAGGTAACGGCCACATAGCGCCGCGTCAAAAACCGAGCCATGACATGCCTGCCTTGCTCATCACGTGCAGCCTCTGACTGCCGCGAGGCAATCGACGCGGACCTCCAGTCCCCCCTGGCTCTGCGGAGGTCACTCTGCTCCATCGAATGGTCATATTTATCTCAAAACTTGTTCAGCAACACCAATCGGGTGATGACATCAAAATCTAGCCAAGGCCTCTAGGGGGACTAATCACCGTTGCTAATCACGCAAAACAAAGCGTGATAAATATCACCCACATTTCATCTATGCTGAGCTTGCAAATGCTTTCCGGAAAAATACGTAATTCCTGGAATGAATTATGACACTATATCTTGACCACCCTCAATCTCAGCCTCCATCCGGCTCATGGCCCGCTCATAAACCCGCAGTCCCAGGAGTACCAAGCGCACTAGCATCTGATCTGGGCGACGTTGACTGGCTTCAGCAAGTTCCGTAATCCGCTCCGTCGGGATGTGCTCGTTGAATAGCACCAGGTTTGCTTCAAGTTCATGGATGAGGGGACGACGGTGTTTTTGAGCACTGTCTCGTAACTGCTCTCCCATCTCACTGGTTAAAAGTAATTCGAGAATTTCAGCTAAGAACGGCGATCGCTTCTTGTTGCCTTCCACTGCACACTGCGCCTCAATCGCACTTAACAGCTCGGTTGTCATATAAAACGTTGGCCGACAGCCTTCTGATTCGGCAGCCGAACTAGATGAGGCGTCCTTAGTACGAGGTTTCGGAGAATCCACCATAGGAAGTAGCATCGGGAACAACTGATGCCATCCTAACTCCTACGTAAATGGATAAAGCTGCGCAGATTGAGAGCTTTACAAAACCTCCATAGTTCAAGCATGGATTAAAAGTATGCTTTACAGCAGCCTCATATACAAAAGCACATACCCAGTAGGAAAAAAGACCTCTTAGCACTTACGTTTGCCTCAGCTCAACAACTCAAACATTCTCTACAGAGATAATCATGCCTGCCTCTAAAGCATTGAAATACAGTACTTCCTAAATAAATTTCAAAGACTGCTTTACTTTTCAGAGAGACTATATAATCATGTTTAAGTAGTACTTATATAGATTTAGTACTACCAGCTAATTAAATGCTTCGAAGTCGCGGTCGCAGATGGCTGCGCTGTGAATAGTCAGCCTTATCTACCGCATTTAATCAATCCAGGGCGTCATCTACCTACTTCTGAACCTGATTGGAGTAGGTGTCATGAAAGTTTTGTTCATTTTGTCTGTATGGATAGGTCAAGTTCTATCTGATTTGAGTTCATCTTGGTTCAAGCGCGGTATTAGCTTAGTTCGTCATCCTCAGCTTAAGCGACTGCAGCGGCTGCATGGCTGGCGGCTCTTCGGCATTTTGGCCGGATTGCTCCTCTTCTTTGCCATCACTAGCCATGCCAATCCCGCCATGGCACAGCTCTTCGAGACGGTGGAAAGCCAAGCTCAAAACCTGTTTGGCGAATATCTCGATAGCGGCATCATCGCCTTTATCTTTGGCGTGCTCCGTATCGTTATTTGGGTCTCGGCTGTGGGATTTGTCTTCTTCGCGGTGTATCAGGCCCAGCGCGGTGAGCAGTGGCAACCGCTGTTGCAAAACGCCTTCATCATCATCGCGGCGGTCGTGATTGTGGAAGGGCTGAGCCGCCTGTTCTTCGGTACCGCTTGAGGAGGGTCCAGCCATGAGTGATGAACCTTCCCGCTTGTTTTGTCGGGTCAATCCCAGCTTAGGTAAAAACCCTTCTCTTGGCCCGATTCCCGCCAATCTGCTGGCCCCGTCTGGAGCCATTCTCGTCGGCTTCTACATTCTGATTGAAGTCCTACTGAGCCTGGGCTTTGTCCTATTTTTATTACTTAGCCTATGGGGTGTTTCGACTTGGTGGGTGGTGGTAGGTGAGAAGACCTGGCGATTCACCCACAAATTTATTCGGGTCCCGCAGTGGAAGCGGGGCCATGTGTCCTATCAGCGTCATCCATTAGAGCGTCATGAGTAAATCCCGACTGGGCACGCAACGTTATACTTTTCGCCCGTTTGAAGATGAATCCCATCTGGAATGCCTCTGTCGGCTACAGTTTCGGGGCCGTGATGTCGGTGCGTATTTGCTCAAGCATCGCAGGCAGTACAGTCTGGTGTTCGGCTTTTGCAGTCCGGGGATTCATACCCTGCTGCCTGCTGGACAAGCGGAGCAGACTTTGCGTCGGCTGGAGGAGGGGCTGAAGGGCTTTCGACCGGGAGATCGCCTGCGGATTCATTTGAGATCGTTTGGGGGCGATCGCGATCGGCAACAGGCATTAGAGTCCTTGATTCAGGGATCTGGTCAGCTCGAAAGTCAGTTCCTCCTGCTGGCGCAACAGCGAGCCACCCGCGAACTGACTCAATCCCAACAGCGCCAACCGAAGCAACTCTATTTGTTTGCCACCACGCCACTGGAGGCCGGAGAAGAAAAGCGAGCCGATTTCACGGAGAAGCTGCTGGCGTGGGTCGTCGCCCAGTATGACGCTTTCAAGGGGCTGAAAGAACAACAAGAACAGCAGTCTTACATGCAACTGTTGACCCACGGCTTCACCGAAGGGTATCTGCACTGGGAGCAGCAGCTCAATGACCGCATGGGTTTGCAGGTGACGCCGATGGGTGTCGGGCAGTTGTGGCAGTACCTGTGGAGTCAGTTCAATCCCTCAATGGCTCCCCCGGTGCCGCAATGTCTGGAGTTGAGTGATGCTGAGGGGCAAGCGAAACTAACCGAAATGATTCATGAACCCCTGCACGCCGTTTCGCGGTTGATTCGCGGCGAGCAGGGCCAACCGCGCTATCCCCAAGCCGACCGGCAATGGGTGCAGGTGAATCAAAAATACGTGGGCGCGGTGGTGTTGGAGTCGAAACCGGCGGGTTTCACCACGCCAGAGCATCAGCTGTACTACCTGTGGCAAGCGCTGTCGCAGTTCCCGGACTGTGAATTTGTCTGTGAGCTAGCAGCGGCAGATCGCCTGATGACTCGGGTGACCCTACAACGACTGACCAAGCAAAGCGTCACCGCCACCTTTCGCGCCAACCTGCTGCGAGACGTGGATGTTGTCTCCCAGATGCGGCTGAAGCAAGGGGTAGAGGCCCAGGAAAAAATCTATGAAGGGGCGCTGCCGATTTGGGTCAGTGTCGTGGCGCTGATTCATCGCGACAGTCCCGAATCCCTAGCGGAAGCCTGCCAGAAACTCACCCATGCCTTTCACCAAGGTGACTTTATCCGGGAGACTGAAATTGCTTGGCAGCTCTGGTTGCGGTCTCTGCCCATTGTCTCGGGTTGGCTGTTGGAGGACGGTCGCAAGCAGCTGTATCTGACCAATGAAGCGCCAGGCTTGATGCCAGTCTCTTGTACCCGGACGATCGATCAGCGCGGCATTGAGCTAATTACACGCTCCGGGCAGATGCCGGTTCATATCGACTTCGTCCATCAGCATCGCGGGATGCTCATTTTTGGCGAAACCCGCAGCGGCAAATCAGTGCTGGCCTCAGAGATCTTTGTGTGGGCGATCGCCAACGGCATGAATGTCATTTCCCTGGACTATCCCAAACCCGATGGCACCACCACCTATACCGATTTGGTGAAGTTCTTTGGTGACCAGGGGGCGTATTTCGACATTGGTTCGGAGAGCAACAACCTGTTTCAGATTCCCGACCTGCGGGACTTGCCCGAGGCGCAACGGCAGGAGCGGCTGGATGACTACAAGGAGTTTCTGGTCAAGGCCCTGGACACAATGGTGATGGGGACGGAAACGGACAATCAGTTGGGTAAACGGGTACACACGGTGCTCTGGCAAGCGTTAGCGGCGTTCTTTGAGTCACCCGAATTGCTAGCTCGCTATGATGCCGCGTTTGAAGGGGGCTTTGGCAGTGTCGCTTGGCAACAAATGCCCACACTGGTGGACTTTGTGGAGATCGTGGCTCAACTCGATTTGGAGGTCGAGTCGGCTCTGCTCAATGAAGCCGTCGCCACGATTCTGCTGGAGCTGCGGGGCTGGCTATCGAGCCGGGTGGGTCGCGCTATTTCCCAACCGTCTACGATTCGTACCGATGCGCGGTTGACCGTCTTTGCTCTGCGGAATGTGGGAGACAACATCGAAGCGGCGGTACTGGCCCTGTCAGCTCAATCCATGGCGTTTCGGCGAGCGCTGGAAGTCTCGGATTCTCTACTGGCCATTGATGAAAGCCCGATTCTGTTCAAATACAACGGCATCGCGCAGATCATCGGCCAGGTGTGCGCCAACGGCGCGAAGTCGGGTATTCGCCCGCTGATCATCGGCCAAGATCCGGACACCATCGCTCAGTCCGTCGCGGGCTCCCAGATTCTGCAAAACCTGAATACTCGCTTTATCGGGGCGATTCAGCCCAACGCTTTGCCGTCCTATCAGCGCTTGTTCGGTTATGACCCAGAAATTCTAAGACCGAACACCGATGAATCCTTTCGCATTACGCCCGGTCGCTTGTGTTCCCATTGGCTAGTGGATGCGGACTCCCGGTTGACACCCTGCTCCCACTACCCATCGCCGGAATTGCTAGGGGCGGTAGCCAACAATCCCAAAGAGCAAGCGGCCCGTCGTCGCTTGCTGGCGCAGCAGCCCAACAAGTTTGCGGGGTATAGCGCCTTTGCCAAAGCCTATGTCCAAGCGTTGCAAAATGGTCAGTCGCTGGATGAGATTGCGCCTGAGTCTGAGTTACTGACTGACTTTGAACCGCTGACAGATTCATTTGAAAGTTCAACTGAACAACCAATCCCGGTGCATCAAAACGGCCATGCTCATTCCTTGTCTTCTACTCGGAGGTCACCATGACTCGTCAAATTCTTCGCAATCGTAAACGGTTCTTTGCCTTGCTCAGCGCCAGCATCGGACTCGGTCTCTTGGGTATTGGCACTGCCACGGCGTCTTTATTACCAGGAGGGTGGGGCGATGCGGTGCCAGAGCTGTCGCTCGAAAATTGGCAAAATCCCCTGGAAGACGTCTTGGTGCAGATCGAACAGACTACGACCCTGGCAGAGGAAACCCTGCAGCAGGTGCTGGGAGAACAGTGGCAGCAGTTGCAAGATTGGCTCAGTGCCCAACTCCCGGAACCGTTTCAGGTACGAGAGGGGGAAGTCGAAGGCACCGCTAACGTTCTGACCAATGACCCCACCGCGCAACAGCAGGAACTCGCCAATCTCTACGACCAAGTGATCGCCCGTACGATGGCGGCTCCCTGGCTAGGGGAACAAGGCCAGGAGCGCTTAACCACCGCCGCCGAACAGACCACTGCCGTGCTGGAGTCCAGTCAGGCCAAAGTTCAAGACGTCCAGTCCATGGCCGAGACGGCTCAGGGATTGACAGTGACCCAAGATGTCATGAAGCAGAACGCGCAGATTGATGCGGCGGTCGCGGCCCTGCTGCATGAGCAAACTCAACTCACGGCTGAGAACCAAACCTCGCTGGAGCAGTTGCAGCAGCTACAGGCCATGTTGACTCAACTCACCGCTAACACCAGTGCCGGTATTGATGCGGCGAATCGCCGAGAGCAAATAGAACGCCAGATTTCCATTTCCGGTTCGGCGGCTGCACCGCTCTATATTCCGGGTGCCTTAGGCACGGATAACGCCCCAACGGATTGAGGCAACGATCGTCATGCTGTATTCACACTTCGGATCGATATCTCTCGCTCAAGTCACCGGCGGCCTTGGCATTCTAGATGACAGTGTCCAACAGCTAGAGGCCGTGCAGCAGGCTTGGGATGCCCGCTGGGAAGACATCTTCAGCGACACCAGTGGCCTATACCTGGGCATCAATCAGTTTGCCTCGATCATTCTGGTGGGCGCGTTTTTATTCTTTGCCGTGGGCTGGGTCAAGGAAGCCCTTGAACGCGGCATGTTTCCGGCGTTGCCCAACGTGATTTGGGTGCTGACCATTGCCGCCTTGCTGTTTAACAATGGAGCCCTGCTCGGCTCCGCCACTCTGGGCATTCGCAACCTGATCAACAGCCAGACGCAAACGGTGTTGCAGGTGCAGGTGGGCGAAATCTCCATGATGGAAGCCCTCAATGACGTCATCGTTTCCCAGCAGGCGAAAGCCTTAATCCAGCAGGAATATGCCAGCTGTGATGCCCAAACCGGACAGGCTCAGGTGGATTGCTTCAGACAGGCCGGAGAGCGAGCGCAAGAGGTTTTGGAGGAGGAATATCGCGCCCGAGGCTTTTGGACGGCGGGGCTGGAGCGGCTGTGGGGCCGGGTGCAGCAAATTACTCAAGCGGTTGAGCAAACCTACACCAGCGGCGAGGCACCCATTGCTGGGAATCCGTTGGGTGACATTCTCGTCGGCACGGTCTTGCAAACGGGCAGTCAAGCCTTGGCAGAACAGTTTCTCAAGGGCTGGCAGTGGGCGTTTGCGAACCTACTGGAGATGGCCATGCTGCTCACGGGGCTAATCGGTCCCATTGCGGTGGCGGGGTCGGTAATTCCGCTCCAAGGACGACCGCTGTGGTCTTGGCTGGTGGGCTTTTTCAGTCTCGGCATGGCCAAGTTTTCCTACAACGTCATTGTAGGTCTCGCCGCGACGGTGGTAGTGGCCGCCGATGCCCAAGCCGCTGGGGATTTTGGCTTTCTGCTGCTGATCAGCGTGCTGGCTCCGATTTTGGCGCTGGCCATTGCGGGAGGAGCTGGGATGGCCGTTTTCCGGGGTGTCTCTGGTGGTGTGACCCGATTGATTGCGGTCGGCACGACTGCATTACCGATTCCGAGGTAAGTCATGGAACTGTTCAAGCTCACGCGGAAAACCAAGCTGCCTCAGGTGCGCTCCAGCGATATTCTGCCACTGGCGTTTGCGGGGTTGGCGATCGGAGCGGTTTTACTCTCAATTGCCTTCCTCTGGTTAGCGGCCTCCTTAGCGCGGATTGCGAATCAGGAACCGCCGACGTTGGTGCAGCAGGTAGATGGGCGCACGTTGACGGTGCGGCCCGCTGACTATCGCTACCGCGAGCCCGAAGTGATTCGACAAGCGGTCTCGGATTGGGCGGTGATGACCTTTACCTGGGGCCAACTGCCGGGAGAAACCCAAACCAATATTGATGAGGGGGTGAAAGTGACGGGGGGCGATCGCGTGTCCACGGCGGCGTGGGAAGCGTCATTTCTGCTTGCGCCAGACTTTCGCGATGCCTTTTTGGAGACTTTGGCCGCTGAGGTGATTCCCCCCGGTGTCTTTGAAGGCAGCGTCTCAGCCGTCTTGATTCCCCAGCACATTTCGCCGCCCCAGGCCCTGGGCGAAGGCCGCTGGCAGGTGGATCTGATTGCCACTCGCATCCTTTTTGCTGCCAGCAATCCCTCGGGTACAACAGTGTCTTTTAACCGTCGCCTGACGGTACGCGCCGTCGATCCTCCCAGTAATCCCTTGAGGGCTGATGCCTCGCAGGAACAAACCGTGGCCTATCGCCTGCTCGAAAGCGGCATCCAGATTGAAGCGATTCGCCCGATTCAACCGGAGGAGTTAGCGGAATGAGTCAGCAGCATCCCACTGAACCCAATCTAGACAACCTGCGGGAGATGACCAGTGCGCCCGATTTATCAGAGCCGTTGGTCAATGAGGCAGATTTTGCTGCCGAGCCCGTCAAGTCAGCGCGTCCCCTGTGGAAGCTGCCGATTCCGAAACTCATCTTGATTGGGTTAGCCCTTCTACCCGTGTTTGCCTTGGCGGGGTTGTTTGTGGCGGGTGGGCGGAAGACCCAACTGGCCGATCCTCTAGACAGCGGCGATACGGATTTAGTCGAGCCAGAGGACGACAGCGCTGAAGCAGAACTGGAACAAGCGCAAGCTGAGATTGCCTCGCTGAAAGCGCAGATGGCGTTGGAGGATCAGGGACAATTGGAACCCGGTTTTTCTTCGACGCCGCGAACTGCTGAGACGTCTGCGGAACAGTCAACGCCAGCCCCAAGTACGTCTCCCGCAACAGTGTCACCTGCTCCAGCTCGACCGGCGTCGCCACCGCCGCGATCGTCATCGGTTGATCGATCTCCTCCGCGACCCGTCACGCCCACCGTTGCCCGGTCTCCTGCCATTACCGCTGCCCCAACACCAGAAGTCGCTGTTGATCCCGCAGAGCGCTGGCGCGAATTGGCGCAAGTGGGCAGTTACGGCACTGTGACACCAGCCGAGAGCAGTGAAGCAGCACCTGTTGCCACAACAACAGACGCTAATCGGGCTGAATTTACTGATCGACCAATTTCGCCTGCGATCGCTCAGGCGTCAGTCCTCGAATCTCCCCAAATCACCACTCATCAAGCCAGTGTCCCTGAAGCTTCGTTGTCAGAAGCCCAACCCACTTTCTCAACCGCAGAAAGCCCAAATTCCGAACCTTCGTTAGATTCCTCACCATCGATGACCACGGTGCTCGAACAATCGCCCTCGGAGTCACCAGCGATTTTAACGGCAGCTGAAGCGCGGATTCTGCAAGCGACTGCAGAGCCATCCGTATTGGTTGCAGGGACGCAGTCAGCGGCGGAGCTGGCTACTCCTGTGGTGCTAGAAGCAGCAGTTGTCGACAGTCACTATCGCGTCGTTCTGTCGGAACCGCTGATGGATCATCAGGGACAGGTCGCCATTCCTGCCGGGGGCGAACTCCTGGTGCAGGTGGATGCGGTGTCCGAGAGTGGCCTCGTGCAGCTTTCAGCAGTGCAAGCAGTCTGGGAAGAACAAGGCTGGCAGCGGGAGTTGCGCTTACCGGCAGGCTTTGTGCAGGTGCGGGGTCCGGCAGGCACACCGCTGATTGCCGATCAGTATCGCGATGTGGGGCCAGAGATGGCGGCGATGGATGCCGGACAAGTGGCGATTGGGGCGGTGCGCCGTGCCAGTGAACTCTACAACCGTACTGATACCCGCGTCGAAACCGGCAACGGCTCCACCGTGGTGACGGAGTCAAGTTCTGATCCCAATCTGCTGGCGGGGCTGCTAGAGGGGGGTACCGATGTCCTCCTAGAAACTCTGGAAGAGCGGAATCAGCAGGCCATGGAGGAATTGGCTGAGCGGCCCCGCATTGCCTACATCGAAGCCGGTCGCCCGGTGCAGATTTTTATTAACCAAACGGTGCAGATGCCGATTTAGCCCACCCGTGATGTTGAGGTACTCACGATGATTCGAAGATGGATGGTTTTGAGCCTAGTTGTTCCCCTTTGGAGCTTCGCTTTGCCCAGTTTTGGTCAGGGCACTCGCACAGTTTCGACCGAAACAGCGCGAGGTGAAACCAACCTAACCACGGTAGACATCTATCCTGGCCACGGCGTGACCCTCAACTTTCGACCTACCGAGGACTTCGTGCGCCGGGCTTGGTTAGACGATCCGTCTCAGGTCACTCTCGACTTTGATGATGGGCGCTGTTTGACGACAGCCGAGGACTGTGCGGCTACGGTGATTCATCTGCGCCGCATTCATTCCCTGACGTTTCCGGGTCTGCCTGCCACGGCCACCACCACGCTGACAGTGGTCACGGATACTGAGGTGTATGCTTTTCAGCTGGCCTTTCCCGATTCAGGCTCCCCGAGCTATCGCATCGTCAATATTGAGCCTAATGCGGCACCTCAACAGTCGATCGCGATCGCGGGTACTTCCGGAGCGCAGTTAGTAGAGCAGGGCTTAGCAGTGGCGCAACAACGCCAACTCATTGCCGCTGGCGATCCGCTATGGGAGCGGGTTCAAGCTTTTCTCGCACAACTCAAGCAGGGTGTCTCCCTCTCCGAAGCCACCCAAGCTGCTGGGATTTCCACAGCACTTGTGTTTCAGCTGGCGGAGCTAGGACAGCAAACCTCGATTCAGAACTAAAGGAGGAATGACATGCGATTCATTTCTGGGCTCAGACGCATCCTCTTGTTAGGACTCACCCTGGTGACGGTGCTCTGGCTACAGCCCCCACCCATGCAAGCGACCGAAGACTGGATTCCCACCACTGCCATGACCTGGGATGAGCAGTACGTGCGCCTGCCCGATTGGTCGCAATTGACGTTTGGCAACTTGCCGCCGTTGATGAGCGATGGCAGCTTTGACGCCCCGGAGGAAATTATCCAAAGTCTGGGGTACGACCTCTCCCGGCAATGGACGGCGGGACAGTCGGTGGAGACAGTGCTGAAGCTGGGCGACTTTCAGACCAGTCTCTATCTACAGCTCTTCAATCTGGAGAACATCGCTGACATTGCCCAACTTGATCTCAACCAGATTGCTTTAGAAGCGTTGGACTTGGCAAGTTGGCAAACGATTGCAGACCTGGTGGATGCAATTCCGACTCTGGGGAATCTAACGCTTGATCAGGTACCACCGCTATCCGACCTGATGGATTTGGTGTCGCCTCAGAACTTGCAGACAACCGTCAGTGATTTGACGCTGTCGGAGATCGTCTCGCAGTTTCCTGACCTGGCGCGGGAATCACTCGGGCAACTGGGAGACCAGCTGAGTCAGTTTGCTCTGACCGACATTCCCGGACTCTCTACCGCCCCGCTACAAGCCTTTCACAATTGGGGCAATAGTTCGCTGGCGGGAGTTCCGGGTTTGGCTGCTGTGCCCTTCGACCAAATGCCGAATCCGCTGTCATTTACCGGGGCGATCGGTCAGATTGATATCGTTTTCGGTCCCGCAGAAACCCAGCGACAGCAAACTGTATCTGGCAGCTATGCCAAAGGGTTTCAAGTGCCCTGTCAGCAAGACTGTGGTCATATTGAGCTGACCGGTTTGCCAGAACTCCAGGGGAAGCAGTGGATATCGGGGCAGTTTCAGGCAGTTGAGGGCGGCGAGGGGGTATTAGCAGCGGCCAATGGTGGGCAAGAGCCGACGGGACGGCATCCTTTTGGCGAAGCATTCAAGGTAGTCGTCTGGGATTTGGATGAAAGCAACGGCACCGTCAGCACGGCGATGTTCTTCCGCATGTGTCAGCGAGGCGGCTGGTTTGCACCGGATTTAGGCTGTACGCCCTATTTCATCGGCCCCGTTCCCTTCCTTACCTATCGGGAAACCGAGTTTCTGCTGTTAGGCCCCTTGGAACAGGCGAGCACTGGAGCGACGCCTCGACCTCTGGCGACTGCATCGACTACTGAGGGATCAGCGGCAGCGACTTCAGAAAGTTCCCCGGCTCCGTTCCTGAATAGCGTCAATACTTGTCAGCCCATCTCGGGCGAAACGGCAACCTCAGCGTTGATTGATCAGATCGTGCCGCCAGATAGGAAGGTAAACACGGTTGGCCCATTCGTATGTGATGGTCAAGGAAACTGTGGGCGATCGCTGGGCCGCTACAGCTTGATGAGTTATCGACCCGAGGTACGAGCACTCATCGAATCGCAGCCCGGCGGAGCAGACTTCTTGGCTCGAATCGACGCTGGAGACGCGATCGCGGATGAGGAATTGCCGTCATTCTTACCACTAACGGCTCAACAGCATCAGCTGCAACTGGATTTGAACTCGCTGGTGCAGCAGGCGCAGCAGGAAGGGCTCACCGGGCAGGCGCTGCTGGAGCGGGTCAATCAGCTCTATTGGGGTGGGACGGGAATTCCCAACGAGGCGATCGTCGCCGATATTCACGGAAAAGCCCTGAGTCTGGCCTCTGAATCACTGTCACCGTGCTCGTCCCCTCTGGATTTCTCCGCTAACCGTCCTACACAGGAGGCTGAGCGATGAAACGCCTCTTCATAGTCCGGATCATTCTGCCAACTGCACTGCTGATAACCGTTTGCGTCGGCATCCTCTACGCTCGCTCCCCTCAGCCTCGCTGGCAACTAGCCCGAGACGGAGCTCCACCGGCGCTACTGAACCAGGTAGTGACGGACAACCTGCATCCCGACATCACAGTTGATGCCGGACAAATGAGCATTCTTAAGCTCCAGCAAGCAGGACAGTCCCAGCCACTGTATCTAATCGACGCTCGCTTGATTGACAGTGAAACTCAGCCCCTTTGTGGAGCCGCTGGCTGTGCCCTGTTTGCCTACATTCGCACTCAGTCAGGCTTTCAGCAAGTACTAGCCACTTATCTCGACCTCCATTTGCCACCAGGGAAAACACTCCTGCAACCCACGGGTGACCTGCATCAGGGGTTGCCCACGCTCGTGGCCATGCAACTGGTAGAAAACGACCTCCAGCAAATCACCCTGGCCTTTGATGGCCAGACCTATGCCGTTGATCGTCTCGACTATCTGCCCCATGAGTAACCCTGTACTCCTACAGCAACCAGTAGACCTGTCGATCCTCCAAGAGGTGGCCGAGTCCTTCTTGGATTCTGGCATGGGCAGTTTACTACTGGGCATTGCCGTCCTGTGGGTCGGCATGGCGTTGCTGGGCGGCAAATCCAAACAAGCGCTGGCCACTGGACGCTTTGCAGGGAAGGCGGAGCAACAAAAAGCGAGGCGGACGACTCGCTTGCAGCAACAGCAGCGTCGAACTGCCAAAGTGGCTTTAAGAGCAGGCACGCTCGATCTGCCCCAAGCCCAGCAGAGCGTCGTGGTCGCCGGGGCTCCTGATTCTGGCAAAACCTACAGCATTATCGATCCCGCCATTCGCTCAGCGATCGCCCAGGGCTTTCCTATCGTGGTCTATGACTTCAAAGGGAGTCAGCTTGCCACCCATGCGGCTTGGGCCGCGAGCCAGGGCTATCAGGTCGATGTGTTTGCGCCCGGACAGCCCTACACGGGGGTCTTTAATCCCCTCGATTTTCTCGCCGATGAAACCGATACGCTGATGGCGGCGCAGCTGGCCTATGTCTTGCAAAAGAATACTCAGCGGGACAGTGGCTACCGGGAAAATGATTTCTTCAATAGTGCGGGTACCAATTTAGTGGAAGCCGTGATGCTGCTGGCCAAGCTGACGCCCTATCCCGATTTGTTGATGGCCTCCAAGATTCTCAATTTGTCGGAACTCCCCGCCCGGATTAAACAGGCGGGCGAGTCTGGTTTTATTCCCCCCTGGACGCTAGAGAGCTTCAGCCAGTTAATGGCTTCGGAAGGTGCGGAGAAGCAGATTGCCGGAATTATCGCCACGGCTCAGCGGACGTTCAAATCCTTCACCGGCAAGCAGTTGGTGTCCAGCTTCTGTGGTCAGACCACCTTGCCATTGGATTTGCAAGGCAAGCGCATCCTATTTCTCCAGGTCGATATTCAAAAGCGCGATGCGGTGAGTCCTTTACTGGCTGCCATCTTGCATCTCTTGGTCACCCGCAACTTTGCCCAGCCCCGGCAGGAGCCCCTGGTGATTGCTTTGGATGAGCTGCCCACCCTGTATCTGCCCGATTTGCCTAAATGGATTAACGAGTTTCGCTCCAACGGGTTCGTGGCGCTCTTGGGCTACCAGAACTTTGCCCAACTTCAGCACATCTATGGTCAGGAGCTGTCGCGGGCGCTGTTTGCCGCCTGTGGCACCAAGGTGTTTTTCAATCCCAAAGACCGGGAAACGGCCCAGGAGTTTTCAGGTTACTTGGGGGAGAAAGAGGCCCGCGTGTTTACCAAATCCCGCAGTCATGGTCGCTATGGCAGCCACAGCCGCTCGGAGCAGGTGCAGCGAGTGCCGCTGATGACCGCAGATCAGATTCTCAAGCTGGATCAGGGAGAATGCATCTTTATCAACCCAGCCTATCGCAGTCGTAGCGAAGCTTCCGTGCCCTTAAGGCTCAAAGTGAAAATCCCGCCCCGCGAGCGTCAGATACAGCAGCGGAGTGAGGATTTATGGTCTAGCCGAGTCAGGCAGCGGCTGAGCGATCGCGCTCAACGACAGAGAACCCTAACCGACCTGAATCAGGAAAACGTCCTGCGGCAGAAATTGGCGGAACGTCTTTTGCCCTTGCCTGCTGGACAGACTCAACGCCTCTCAACCGTGGAGGGCGATATCAGCGAAGACGAGTTTGATGAAGTGTTTCGTTAATGGAGAAAGCATCATGCCCAGCAACCATACCCTGCCAAATTTAGAGACATGGGGACTGTCTGCTCAGGCGATTGCGGTCTTGAGGCGAGAGCCTGAAATCTTAGCTGATGTAGCTGAGGCGAGACAGCGACCGCCGTTACCACCCGGCTACTGCCCCAACGTTATCGAGGTGCTGTTCGAGGATGTGCCGTATTTGCGCTCTGAGCAAGGCGTGTTGTCGGTGTTGCGGGATTGTCTGCCGGACTATCAGCCCCGATTCATCGAATATCGCGTCGATGAGGAAACCGCTTTTTTCCAAGTGGGCAGTGACGTTGTGGTGAATCGACTAGAGGGCATTGCTCAGCTGCTGGGGAGGATGTCATGCCATTCGTAATCAGTGCTCAAGAAGCCCAAGCCATGCAGGAAGATGAGGCGCAGTTGGTAATGGCGGTGACGCAAATGAGTCAGCGGTTGCCATTGGTGCTGCACCAGTTGGTTAATTCGGCTCCATCTCCCTCCACGCCATCCGATGGCCTCCGAATTTTTCTAGGGCGACGGTTGGTCTATGGTCATCTAGCAGATGGCACTCCCCGCCGTGAATTAGACCGCAATGGCGCTCAAATGATTCTGGAGGCAATTCAGAAACCTCTCACCGCAGGCGTTGATGCCGATACCTATCGCGGTAAGGTTCCCGCCATTGAGATTCGCGACGGGGAGTCGGTGCTGTTCCGAGAAGAGCGCGATGGCACTGTCACGGTGAACCAGATTCAGCTCCAGATATCCGGCACAGACCCAGCGATTCCACGCGAGGCACCACCAGATCGGGCTATGACAAATGGTAGGACTGAAGCTCAGCTGCAAATGGAATCATCGGAGTCATCTCCTCCAGATCCAGGCGAGGTGGCTCAAGTGGCGAGTCGCCTAATCAATCCCCTCAATGAAGCCCAGCCCCTCTACGATGAGGTGTCGGTGGGGGCGTATCGCATTCAGCAGCAGGGCCATCATCTGTCGGTGCATCGCGAGAATGACCTGATTTTGGTGGTGCGCGATGGGGAAGTAGTTTCCCACCAGCTTAAGGATATCGATCACCCCGCTTTCCTGAAATTTGAGACCCAACTCTCGCCAGTGGCGGCACTCCAAGCAATCCAGAATGTTGCTCAAGCCGAGAGTCCGCAGGACAAGTCACCGGCTGCCCCTTTAACAGTGCTGGAACGGGAAACCGCCAGCCTGCCAGACAGTTCCACCAAAACGCTCCTGCAAATGACAGTCAACGACTGGCAACAACAGAGCGTAGCTGAACGAGCGATTAATTGGCTAGCTAACCGGATGGCCTCTAGACAAGATCAGCGATTGGCGCGAACAGTCTTGGAGTTGTTCCAGCGGGGCTACAGCCGCACGGGTGATCGCGCTTATCACATTGGCAACTACACCCTGAGCCGCCAGGGACAAACCCAATACACGCTGAAGGATGCGCGGGGAGTCCTGATGCAGTTCCAGACGTTCAGCAGCTTTGGATTGGGTCGGCAGGTGCAAATTCAGGACGTGCGCGATCGCCTCGACAGCTTTCATCGTCAAACCTTGCAGGGGCTCTTTCAGAATCGCCGGTTAATCCCCCAGAGCACTCTGGAAAGTGAAGCGACCTATGCGGCGAAGACTCGTCAGGTAGAACAGACTGTCCGTCACTTTCTTCAGAAACATGTCCAGGCCAACAGCTGGAGCAAAGAGGGGGGACAGTTCAAGTTCATCGTTGGCGCAGAAAATCAGGTACGCATCACCGATCAGTGGGGTCGAGGCGTCATCTATGACCGTCAACAAGGAGAAGTGTCCTCCCGTCTGACCGCCCAAGATTTCGCTTATTTCAGTCGGCTACAAAAGCGAATGCAGCAAGTTGAACAGAAAACAGTCCAAGCATCTAAACCCCAACTCGAAATCGGTTAGGTCGAATACAGGGCTCCGGCATCTACCTCGCTGTCTCACGTCCGGAGCATCTCATGAGTCATCCCCAGCTAGTGGATGCCTTTACCCAGCATTTTCTTGCCAATCAGGGCTTCGCGTCGATTATCGAAGCGAGGCGATTGGCAGCATCCGTGCTGGGAGAATCGGTGCCACCAGGAACTGCCCTGGCAAAGGTCGTCGATGAATCCATCGAAGCGGCAGTGGTGCGAGCCGGTCAGCACATCGTGCAGGACACCGATTCGATTCACGACAATTATGATCGGCTAGTGAAGCTCTTGCAGCGGCAGCCCAACCTGAGTGTGCGGTCCTCCACCTCAGTGCTTCAGCAGGCTTATAGTACGCCGATTCCCATTGCCTATCTCGCTTCGGTGCTGGCAGGCATTGACACGGCAACCACCGTCTATGAACCGACAGCGGGCAATGGTGCATTGCTCATTGGAGCCAATCCGCAACAGGTGATCGCCAATGAGCTGAATCCAGATCGGTTTGCGGAGTTGAGCACACGCGGCCTACATCAACTCACTCAGAAAGATGCCCTGACCTTCCGACCGGCAACCGAGGTCGATGTCGTCATCTGTAATCCCCCTTTCGGTTCCGTCAAAGACCCCAAACTGCATACCCGCCGCTTCCAGATCGCGGATACCTGGACGACTCAAGTAGACCAGGTAATTGCGCTCAATGCCTTAACGGTCATGAAGCCCAACGGTCATGCTGTACTCATTCTCGGCGGTAAGAAAGGTTTCGAGACAGATCTGAGATCGGAGCGCTACAACACCCGTGAAAGTCGCGCCTTCTACTACCTGCTTTACCAGCACTACCGCGTAACGCAGCATTTCTCGATTTCCGGTGACCTGTACCGCAAGCAAGGAGCCGGTTTTCCCATTGACCTGATTGTGATTGCCGGACGGGGAAAATCCGAACGCCCCCTCCCTGCCGCTGAAGTCCCGCCGATTTATCGCTCTTTCGCTGAACTTAAGGAGACTTTACCCCATGAACCGATCCACCACACCCGTATCCCCCTGGACCTACCCGTTCATGACCCGCCAGTACCCCAACTTTCCCAACCTCTGGACCCTGGAGGGCCTGGGAACGCTATTCATCGTCAAGGTGCCGTCGGAATTGGAACAGCTGAACGAAGCGACTTACCGGCAGCTGATGCAAACCCGGCTGGACAGAATGATTCAGGATTCCGTCTTAGAAACCTCCCAAACCGAGACGCAACAAGCGCTGGCCACCAGCCTCAGCGAATTGGACTGGGCTCAGGAGATTCCGATACTGGAGCCGGACGAGGACCCAGACTTCGCTCTGGAGCAGTGGCGACAGCAGTGGGCGGAGACGCTAATTCTGAGCAACTGGTGGTTTCAGGAAAGACTGGGCTATTACGGGGGGCGCTTTCCGGTAACGCCCGTAACCCCCAGCTACCCGGACTATCGGGACTGGCTCAGCCTGCACGACGAGACCACGCTAGAGGCCTGGCTGAGCGAACTGACCCTGTAGTGCCTCACCCGGAAATGACTATGAATACTCCTGTTTCCACCAGCGAGGCTTACGATGTGCAGCCTCGTCAGGTGGCCTATGTACCCAAGAGCCAGGGTTTTTCGACCCAGACCCTAATTCCGTTCAACATGGCCAGCGCGGCCCAGCAGGCGCTGGAACGATTCGAGCAGTACCACGGTGACATTGATGAGTACCTGGCGACCCGTTTGGGCTATGGCTCAGTCACAGAACTCCACGATTACTTCAGCGCGGAACAGGTTGATGCCTCGGCTTTAGCGATCAGCAATATTGAGCGCGGGGCCGGGTTCATCACGGGCGACCAGACCGGCATCGGCAAGGGCCGGATCTGTGCCAGCATTATGCGCTACGCCCAGCAGCAGGGCAAAATAGCTATCTTCATCACCAAAGACAAGCCCCTCTACGCCGACATGATGCGAGATGTGGGCGACATTGGCATGCGACGGTTTACGCCCTTTATCACGGATAGCGGGACGGAGATTCCCCTGGCGAATGGGGCATCGCTGAAGACCGCCAGTGCCGCCAAGCAGCAGGCGGAAATGCAGGCGATGATGCAGCGGGGGAATTTAGGGCACTACAGCGCTATCTTTACCACCTATAGCCAACTCCAGACAGTGGGTAAAAAGGAACCCCTGCGGCGCAATTTTCTCCGCCAACTCGTCCCCCAGGCCATCCTGATCTTGGATGAGGCCCACCAAGCAGGCGGCAGCAAGGGCGGCTGGCAGGAATCGGGGCCAGCGAATCGAGCTGACTTTGTCCGGGAGTTGATCGAC
>ERZ1740058.657-NODE-657-length-23452-cov-4.611189_pt1 | contig 23452 bp, 26 predicted proteins | sample MGYA00581745_ERZ1740058 | MGnify/ENA primary metagenome ERZ1740058 (study PRJEB43018, sample SAMN04849742) | marine metagenome | isolation source: floating plastic debris | place: Pacific Ocean | collected 2008-08-30 | study: EMG produced TPA metagenomics assembly... | reverse complement strand
TTGTTGAGCGTTTTGATGGCATTGCGCAGCGTCTCGATGGCGGCGAGGACGTCGTTCAAGAACCGGGCAAGCAAGCGCGTGAGAGCGCTGCGCCGGGTGCGCCCACGCGTTGACCGAGTTGTCGAACTGACGGGAACGCCAGCCCCGAACGGCCTCATCGACCTGTGGGCGCAAATAGTGTTGCTTGATGACGGGGCCCGCCTCGGCAAGACGCTCACACAGTACCGGCAGCGCTACTTCAACGCCGACTACACAGGCTTCAAGTACGAACTGCGCGAGGACGCCGCCGACCAAATCCATGCCGCCGTCGACGACATCGTGTTGTCGTTGTCCGCCAAAGATCATCTCGATCTTCCCGAGCGGACCATTGTCGATGTGCCCGTCGCAATGCCGCCGAAGGCGAAAGCGCAATACGATCAGCTCGAACGCGAGTTCCTGATCGAGATTAAGAACGAGACGATCACCGCCGCCACCGCCGGCGTGCTCGCCGGAAAGCTCCTGCAGGCGGCCAACGGTGCGCTCTATACCGACGAGGGCTTTGTGTTGCTGCACGAAGCCAAGCTGGACGCCCTCGCCGACCTCATCGAGGGGATGAACGGGGCGCCACTTCTGGTAGCGATCAACTTCCGCAGTGACGAGGAGCGGATCCTGGCGCGGTTCCCCGACGCAGGGATCGAGAAGCTCGGCACCGACCCCGCCCAGATCGATCGCTGGAACGCCCGTGAAATCCCGATCTTGTTGGCCCATCCGGCCAGTGCCGGCCACGGTCTGAACCTGCAGCACGGCGGCCGACACATCGTGTGGCTCGGGCTGAACTGGAGCTTGGAGCTCTACGACCAGTTCAACGCCCGCCTGGATCGCCAAGGACAGACCGGCACTGTCGTCGTGCACCGCCTGGTCGCAGACAGCACGATCGACCCAGTGGTGTGTGAAGTCCTGCGCCAAAAAGACAAAACGCAACGCGCGCTCCTCAACGCGGTGAAAGCCGACGCGACCAAGCGCCAAACCGGAGCGCGCGGATGAAGGTGGAAACGGTGAACACCGCCCTCCAAGGGCCCGGCTTCCTCGCGCGCTACGGCAAGCGCCTTCTGCGGCACGGCTATCCCATCCTGCCGATCCATCCGGGGCTGAAACACCCGAACGATAAACGGTGGCAAGAGCTGGTCACAAACGACGCGTCATTGAATGCGTGGATAGAAGGCCGCTACCGGCGCGGCGGCGTCGGCATTATGGCCGCATCGTTCCCGGCGGTAGACGTCGACGTCCATGACGCGAGCGTGGTGGCGACGGTCGTGGACTGGTGCCAGCGTCACATCGGGACCGCACCCCGTCGCGTCGGCGAGGCACCCAAGGCGTTGCTGCCGTACAGAACCGACGCACCGTTCAGCAAGGTGCAAAGTCGCACGTTCATCGATGGCGAAGGCCGTCGCAACAAAGTGGAAATCCTTGGGCGTGGGCAGCAGTACGTCGCCTATGCCATGCATCCCGACACGGGCGCCCCGTACACGTGGTCTGACGGTCGCGGGATCGCAGACGTCCCGGCTGAGAAGCTGGCCACGATCACGCTTGAGCAAGCCCGGGAAGTGGTCGATTTCTTCGAGGACAACGTCCCAGCGGACTGGACGCCGGTGCAGCACGGCAGCCGTGGCACGATACGTGGGGACGCCGGCGATGCACTGGCCAACGCCGCCGCCCCGTTGGACATCACCGACGAGCAGATCGACAAGGTGCTCGGCGGCATCGATCCGGACATCCATAATGACGATTGGGTCAAGGTCGGAATGGGGCTTTACCACCAGTTCGGTGGCTCCGAAGAGGGTTTCGCCAAGTGGGACGGCTGGAGCGTCGAGGGGTCGAAGTACAGGGCCGACGAGATGCGCGGCAGGTGGAAGTCGTTTGACGCGGACCTGAACGCCGGCCCGCCAATCACGTTCGCCTACGCCATCAAGCTCGCCAAGGCGGCCGGTGTGCGCATCAGCGGGACGCCAGCGCCCGAGGTCGACCACATGAAGCGGTTCCTCGCACGCTACGTCTACGTGGTCGACAAGAACGAAGTCACGGACCTCGACAAGCCGCCGAACCATGCGACGGTGGCCTTGTTGAACTGGCGCAACGAAGTGGCCAACGTGCGGCACGATGTGGAGGTGGAAAAACCGACCGTAAAGGAACCCGATCGCACGGTCATACAACGCCAACCGGTCAGCGCAGGATGGCTGGTACACCCAGACCGAAAAGTGGCTCAGGGGCTAGCGTTTGATCCGTCACAGCCGATGCTTTTCGAGCGCGACGGGCTGACATGGGTAAACAAGTTCCACATGCCGGTCTTCGCACCGTCGAACGCGTCCACGGGCGTCTTCTGGCGCCACATGGAGTACCTGTTCCCGGTTCCCGTTGAGCGCGAATGGTTCATCGACTGGATGGCCTTCAACCTTCAGCAGCCCGCGGTGCGGTGCAAGGTGACGCCGCTGCACGTGGCGCGCGGACACGGCACCGGGCGCGGTTGGGTTGTCGAGCTTTTGCGCGAACTCCTCGGCGAGTGGAATATCAGCAAAACAGAGATGTCTACGCTGTGCGGGGAAGGGGCCATCGGTGGGTATCACGACTACATGGCCGACTCGCTGCTGTGCGCGATTGAAGAGGTGCGCGAGGGTGGAAAGCGGTACGAAGTGTCGGACCGCATCCGGTCGAAGCTTACCGAGCCCTCGCTGGAGCTGAACTTGAAGTACGGCGACAAGGGAACGAGAGCCGTCTACACCAACTTCTTCCTCCAATCGAACCACCCCGACGCCCTGGTACTGCCGTCTCGCGACAGACGCATCAACGTCCTTACCGGCCCGGACAACCCGAAACCGGACGCGTATTACGAGCGGCTTTATGGGTGGCTCAAGAAGCCCAACGTTGCCGCGTTGCACGGCGAACTGATGAGCCGAGACCTGTCGGAGTTTAACTGGACGCGCTCCATGAAGACCGTTGGGCGCACAGCGATGGTCGAGGGCAACCGCACCGAAACGGAAGTTGCGTTCCACGACATGCTGGAAGACCTCCCGGCCAAGGCGATGACGTTCCGGCAGGTGGTGTCCGCGATGGAAGCGGCGGCCGGCGAGGACGCGATGAGCGTCAACATCGATGAGCGCCAGGTGAGCAAGCTGCTGCAGCACTACGCACGACAGGGGCCACGGATGAAAGTCAACGGCATCGCGGTGCGACCGTGGGTCTTCGATGAGACGTTGCTCGACAAGAGCGAGGCGATTCGCGAGGCCGTAAAGAGCCTCAAATAGCGATCTAAAAATCCGTTTCTCGTGTGGTTTGGAGGGGTGACACCGAGGGTGACACCCCTTTTTTTTGGTGTCACCCTTTGTGGCGAGAATATGGCGCAATTGTGTTTCAATAAAGGCAAGTGGGTGACACTGAGTGACAGTAACGAAAGTCTGGTGTCACCCTCAAAAAAGCCCAGAAAGCCTAGCTTACACAAATAAGGGTGACAGGGTGACACTCTCTCTTAGAGCTATAATATAAAAACATAAAAATATGAGTACAAGATAGGAACACAGGGGTAAAAAACGATTTTTAGATTATAGCTCCTAGGGCGGTGTCACCCTGTCACCCTTCTAGAGCTGGGATTTTACTGTTGACCCTGGCCGGGTTTTGTGGCGCTCTAACACAAGCTTCCCCAAGCTGACCGGTGCGCTTCCAACGGAGCGCGCCATGCGTATCGAAGATGCACTTGCGAACCCGGAACGCCGGAAACAGATCGAGCGGCTGAAGGCTGTTCGTGCCCGGGGGCACCGCGGTCAGGATGCCCAACGTTTGCCCGTTGAGCGGCGACTGGCTTCGGCTTTGCAGGTCGCCCAAGCCGTTAAACGCGGCATGTGGTACGGGCCTTCATTGCCGCCAGACGGCAAGCGGCCTACAACCGCGGACATCATCAACGCGATAGCGTGGATCACCGGCGTATCGCGTCAGGTGTTGCTGTCGAAGACACGCACTCGCGTTGTCACCGTATCGCGCCAAGTGGCGATCGCCGCCGCTATCCAGTGGACGGGGCTCAGCCTACCCCGTGTCGGCCACCTTTTTGGCGGGCTCAATCACACCACCGTTCTACACGCCGTCAGGATTGTCGAGAAGCGTCGTGCCGAAGGACATGAAGCAACGTGCGAGCTGATCGAGCAGTTAGCAGAGCGGCTCGGCCAAGAGTGGGTGCCTCACGCCAAAGATCTCGGCCCTCGATACGTCAATAGATCTCGCCCGGACCCGTGGACGCCAGAACGCCTGGCTGACTTAGAGCGGTTGTGGGCCGAGAATGCCTATCAGCGGGACATCGCAGTCGTTCTGGGCGGCGGGATTTCACAAAACGCGGTCAGCCACAAATTGCAGGATTTGCGTCGAGCAAAGCCGGACGCGATGGCGATTGTTGATCGACAGCGCCACGAGGCGCAGCTGGCCGCCCAGCGAGAAAAGAAACGTTGGAAGGCAGCTCGATGAGGGCCGTGAGCGTGAAGACGTTACGCACTCTGGCGGATGTGGGCGTCGCACTCGCGATTCTGGCGGCGGTGATTTTCATAATCGGGGTTTTTGTCATCGGTTGGCTGACGCCGGTCCAAGCGCAGACGCGTCCGCCGATGATGTGCGCGCCATACGAAGACGTCAAAAAGGGCCTTGCCAAAAAGCATAATGAGCGCCTTGTCGCGGTCGGCATACATGCGCAGGGCGATCGTTTGGTGCAGATCTTCGCTTCTCCAGACGGCGCGACGTTTGCGATTATCATCTTCCATCAAAATGGGCGTGCCTGCATTCCTGCTTCTGGCACTGATTGGATCGCGATCCCTCAGGGGGATCCAGCATGAGCTACGCACGAGCGATCCGGCGAGGTATGGGTATTGGCGTCGATTTGGGCGAGAAGATCGGCGCGGAGGCCGACAAAGAGATCGCCGCTCTGAAGGCGGACATCGTGGCGCTTAAGGTGTGCCTCGCACGCGTCACGCCTCTGGACGACTTCGATTCCGAGGTTCTGACACTTCGCAAAGATTTCGAGCTGCTGAAGTCAAGCATTCAGTTCTGGCAAAACCGCGTTGCATACCTGGAAGCTGAACTGGCTCGGCCAGACCGGCTTGCTGTATACGTGGCGGGGACCGAGCCGTGAACGGTAAACCGGTCTGGCCGATAACGTGGATCCTTTTGGGTTTTACTGCCGGGATTTGGCTGTCGGTCATTCTCGACCAGTGGGCTCAGTTGTGAGCGCTTCAGGCTGGACCGACGACCGCGTGGCGCGGCTTCGGGAGCTTTGGCTTCAGGGCTGGACCGCGGTTCGTATTGGTGAAGCCCTTGGCGGTTTTTCGAAAAGCGCAGTCCTTGGGAAAGCGTCTCGTCTTGGCCTAGCCGGCCGTAACTTGACCCGAGAACACGTAGCGGCTCGCAGGGTCGAGGCGAAGCTCAAGTCGGTCCGCGCAGCGACCAAGCCAAAGGCCGAGCCGCGACCGCCGATTGTGAAAAGGGTGGCACCCGTGGTGCTCGATTTGGACCCTGCGAGGTTCGTCACGATCACGGAGCTGGAGAACCATCACTGTCGCTATGCGGTGGGTGAGAACGATGATGGCGAACAGTTGTTCTGTGGTGCTGATAACCGAGGCGGTCGGCGAGACTACTGCAAGGCGTGTTCGGACAAGATGTTCGTGCCGCCGCGAGAGCTAAAGGTCTCTTTCATCAATCACTTAGTGCGAAAGGGTGCTGCGTAATGGCTCGACCAGGACGGAAGCGGAGGCAAGACGTCAAACGCTACCCAAACCAGCAACCGGTGCGGTCCCTCGCTCAAATTGAGGCCGAGACCAAATCCGTGGCCGTGGAAGCTCGCATGCGTCACCATGGTCTGAACAAGCACCAAGCGAAGCGGCCGGACGCGGGGTCGGTGCAAGGCCGTTTGCTGATGGATGGCTTCCTCGACGAATACGATGATGATGCTCTAACGCGCTTTGCTCAGCTCCGCCGGGACTACATGCGAGCGATCGATAGCCCACCTGCGTCGATATCTGTTGGATTGGAGCGACAAGACCGGAGCTTTGAGGATTTGCTTGAGGATGTTGACCAATCTGTTCGCGTCGTATCGGAGTGGAATGGCCTCAGAAAAATCCTTGGGATCCACATCGACGCCATTCTGGCGGTGCTCACCGAGAGCTCTGACCCGATCAATCGGATGTCGCTCCGGGGTGGGTTGGCGGCACTTCGACAACATTATCGCTTGCCTTTACGCGAGAGCTATGGCACTCGATAAATGCACGGTCGAAGAAGTGCGAGAAAACCGGGTCTAGGTGGCCCGGTTTTTTGTTTTCCGCGGGTGCTACCGTGAAGAAGCCCAAACCACCGAAGCGACGCAGTCCGATTGCCAAAGCTGTGAAGGCGATGCGTCCGCAGGTCATACGCAGCCGGAGACGCTATCACCGACCTAGTGAGCGGCGGAGGATCGGCGCAGATTGAGCGGATCGCAACGTGACCAACGTCGTGATGAAGATCGAAGGCGATGGCATCCGTCGCCTCGAACGTGCGGTCAAGAAGCTCGGCAAGTCAGGCAAGACGGAAATCAAGCGCGGGCTGATCAGTGGCGGTCGAAAGGTTACACCGAAGGTTAAAAGCGCTCTGGTTAGGCAAACGAGCATTAAGAAACGCAGCGTTGACCGGCAGGTTACTGATCGAGCCACCGACGACGCTTGGATTATCACCGTGCGCGGGGGCGGCGTTCCTATTCGCGAGGTGCAGAAGGTATCGGGCCGTAAACTCCGCAAGCGCAATCCGCGCAACCAACCACGCGACGCGAGCGGGCGTTTCGCCAATTGGCCGCGGAAGCTCGGCGCTGGTGTGACAGCGACGGTTTGGGGCGGATCCCGCACATTCTTTCAGTCGTACAAGGACGACCGTGGTTTCCGGTCAATCCGCAGTGGTGGTGAGCACCAAACGATCTACGGTCCGTCGCCGGCTAAAGAAGCGATCAAGGACCAAAGTGCTGATGCGTTCAATCAAGGCGCTCGCCTGATACAGACTGAAGTAGAAGGTCGCTTGATAACACTTTCGGGCAAAATTCTGAGCAAATAAAAGCCCTGGTACAAGGGACCGTACACTGTCTTTTTACTACCGCGGGTGCGCGCCACTGCAGGATTTCGCTAGTTCCAGAGTTTTTGAACCGGGGTAGGGTGGTAAGGAAAGATGCCAGCTGCACCCGAAAGCCCGGTGGTCTCACAGTCCGAGATTTGCCGGCTACTGAACGTCACACCGACAACCGTTCAAGCTTGGACCCGAAAGGGTTGTCCGATTGTCGCCAAAGGCGGCCGGGGTAAGGCGTCGTCGTATCGAGTGAGCGACGTTGTCCGATGGCGCGAAGAGCAAGCGCGACTTGCAGCCACCGGCGACATCAACGCGATGGATATGGAAGAGGCCCGCCGACGGAAGCTAGCCGCCGAGGCCGCATCAGCCGAGATCGACCTGGATTTGAAACGGGGTGTTGTCGTCGAGGTCGACGTCGCGCTCGATGAGGTCGGCCGCGGCTTGGACGCGTGTCGATCAAAGCTGTTGAGTCTGGCTAGTCGGCTTGCGCCGCAAGTAGCTGCCGAGGACGATGTACCGAAGTGCAAAGCGTTGATCAGCGAAGCCATTAACGAAGCGCTGTCGGAGTTGTCAGCGAGGATGAGTGAGTGAGGCGACGCGATGACAGAAGCATCGGCGACGCCCCATCTCCTGCCTGAGGATGAGCAACGCATGAAGATTGTCGAGCGGCTCAGAACATTGGTCGCGGAGCGTTTGCGTCCGCCGCCACAACTGACCTTGTCGGAATGGGCCGACCGTTACCGCTATCTTTCGGCTGAGACGACTGCGGAGTCAGGCACATGGCGCACTGACCGTGTGCCGTTCATGCGGGGTCCGATGGACGCGTTCAGCGATCCGGAAGTTCGCAAGGTGGTGGTGACCAAAGCAGCACAGGTGGGATACACTGAAGTGCTCGGCAACGTGGTCGGCTACTTCATCCACCAGGACCCGGCCTCGATCTTGGTGATTCAGCCAACGGTGGAGATGGGGCAGGCGTGGTCGAAAGAGCGGCTTGCGCCAATGCTCCGGGATAGCCCGGCGCTTCAAGGCAAGATCGCGGATCCGAAGTCCCGGGACAGCGGGAACACGATCAGAGACAAGTCGTTTCCCGGTGGGTTTCTGGCGATCGTGGGGGCGAACGCCCCGGCGGGGCTCGCGTCGCGGCCAATCCGAGTGGTTCTCGCTGATGAGGTCGACCGGTGGTCGGCGTCGGCGGGCACGGAAGGCGATCCGCTGTCGCTAGCCGAAAAGCGCCAGACGACGTTCTTGCACGATAGCAAGACGCTGATTGGATCGACGCCAGGCCTAAAAGGCGTCTCGATCGTCGAGCGGGAGTATGAGGCTAGCGACAAGCGTCGTTACCACGTGCCGTGTCCGGGCTGTGGCACACATCAAGTTCTGGAATGGCGCAACGTCAACTGGGATCGAGACGAAGACGGGAATCATTTGCCCGAGACCGCGACCTACCGATGCACGGAGTGCGGTGATCATTGGGACGACGCCACTCGATGGCGCGCGGTGTCAAAGGGCGAGTGGATCGCCGAAAAGCCGCTCAACGGCGTAGCTGGGTTTCATATCTCGGGGCTGTTGTCCCCTTGGTTGCCACTGGAAAAACTTGTTCGAGAGTTTCTGGAGGCAAAAGCGCATCCGGAGCTTTTGAAGTCGTTCATCAACACACGCCTGGGTGAAAGCTGGGAAGAGCGCGGCGAGCGCACTGATCCGGGGCTCTTGCGTGATCGTGTCGAGCCGTATGACGCTGACAATGTGCCGGCGGACGTCAGGATCGTAACCGCGGGTGTGGATACGCAAGGCGATCGTCTTGAGGTCACGTTCGTCGGGTGGGGTGACGGTGAAGAAGCGTGGGTGCTGGCGCATCTTTTGCTACCAGGTGAGGTTGGCGAGCCAACGCTTTGGAACCGCGATTTAGACGCCGCGCTGCGTCGGCGGTTCACGACTGAAGATGGTCGGACATTGCGTGTTCGTGTTGCGTGCATCGACACCGGTGGCCAGTTTGGCAACATGGTTCATGCGTTTTGCCGTCGACGGCGGGGGCGAAACATCTACGCGACCAAGGGTCTGCCAAGTACGCCGCGTGGTTCGCCGCCCATCTGGTCCGCGACAACTTTGAATTCAAAGAACAAAGCGGACAAGCTTTACGGTGTTGGTGTCGACACCGCCAAAGATGATTTGGCTTCCCGCTTGCGGATCAAACCGATCCCCGGCGAGCCTACGCCGAATGCAGTGCACTTTCCTTATGAGGGACTGAGCGCTGATTACTTTGAGCAATTGACGGCGGAGCACGCTGTCACCACAAAAAACAAACAGGGTCGACCGGTTCGGGTCTGGAAAAAGAAGCCCGGCCAGGAACGGAACGAGGCGCTCGACTGCTTCATCCTCGCCTATGCCGCGCTTCTGTCGTTGCCGGTGCGGATGCCGATTCTGCAAGCGCAGGCGAATCCTGAGCCCGACCCCTTAGACGATGCTTTGGAGACCTCCGAGCCGGAGGACGTCGTCGACGGCATTGTCGCCGCAGCGCCACCCCGCCCGCGGCTGACGGTGGCCGAGAAAATGGCCCGATGGGCCGCCGCGATGAACCGGTGAGGCGCTTGTGTTCCAACGATTGGCAAAATCGCTGGCGGGCGCCGCCGGTCGCACAAGCGCGCCTGGCGGCGCGGTAAAGGGCGCTCAGGCGCAATACTTGGAAGGGCTCCGCGACCGCCGCACCGGTCGTCTCTTGATGCCTCACGTGTCGCTGCGCACGTCGAAGGACGACGTCGGCTCGTCTTGGAAGACATCGACGGCACTGGCGGTGCGGGCGTTGCAAAATTCGCCGTGGATTGCCGGCGCGGTCGATCAGACCGTGGCGTTGATTGTGGGCGACGAGCTTCGCGCCTCGGTCAAGGCTGACTTTTCGTGGGCTGGTTGGGACGATCAGCGGTCGGCGGAGTGGAGCCGGGCGGCTGAAAAGCTGTTCGCGCAATGGGCGCGGGATCCGCAGGAATGCGACGCGGCTGGTCGGCACACGCTAGGTCAGCTTCAGGCCGCGGCGGTGTCGATGTGGTTCGCCACCGGCGAAGCGTTTGCGCAAGTGGTGGAGATCGACGATCGGCCGGGCGCGCGGTTCGCGACCAAGCTGCGGCTGGTGCCGTCGTGGACGGTGGATCTTGAGACCAAGGCCAGCGAGCAGCTCGTCCAGGGTGTCTATTTGGACAGCCACGCGGCGCCGATCGGGTATCGGTTGAAGTGGACTGATCTCAACGGCTCGCAACGCACGGAAGACGTGGCGGCGCGGGACGGTTTCGGCCGGCCGCGCATGGTGCACGCGTTCGACGGGCTTCCCGATCAGGTCCGTGGGATGACTGTGTTTGCGCCGGCGCTGAAAGCGGTTCGTGATTTCGATCAACTGGCAAACGCGACGATGACTGCGACGACGTTGCAGACAATCCTGGCGGCGACAGTCAAGAGTGACTACCCGTCGGCTGATGTTTTGAGCGCGCTACAGTCTGAGGACGAAATCGTACAAGGCGAACAAAGCCCGTTCGATGCGTTTATGGCCGCAAAAATGGGATGGGCAAATAACACCGACATCGATCTTCAAAATCACGGCAAAATCGCTCATTTGATGATGGGCGAGAGATTGGAGTTTCACGGCGCAAAGACGCCGCACAATAATTATGAAGCGTTTGCGAACTTCTTACTTCGTGAGATCGCGCGCTGCATTGGAATCAACACAACTGACCTAACCGGAGACTATCGCCAGTCGAGCTATTCGGCGATCCGGATGGCCAACGCAAACAAATGGCCGATCATCACGCGGCGTCGTCGAAACGTGCCGGGGGCTATCAGTCAGGCAGTTTTGTCGGCGTTTTTGGAAGAAGCTATCGATCAAGATCTTTTGCAGGTCCCGGGTGGGATGGACGCGTTCATCGCGAACCGGGGCGCGATCTGTCGGGCTGACTGGATCGGGCCGCCCAAGCCGCAAGCCGATGATCAGAAGGCCGCCGAAGCGCACCGGATCTACCGAGAAATGGGCGTCATTTCTGATGAAACGATCTGCGCCGACTTGGGCGTTGACGTGGACGACGTGTATCGCGCCCGGGCTCGCGAGCAAGGGCTTCGCGACACGTTGGGTATTCACGGCGGCGTGACGAACGGCGGGTCAGACGTGGACGCGATGCCGGATAGCGAAACAGCGACGGGGGATGACGCACAATGACAGGTCGCTCTCTTCCTGAGCTGACGTTCGCGAAGAACACTGAGCGTAATGCACTTGAGGTGCCGCCGGCATTGAAGGCCGCCTGGCAGAAGTGCGCATCGCTGCGAATGGAATCCACCGATCGAACAGTGTCGATCCTGGACGTGATCGGCGCCGATTTTTTCGGTGAGGGAGTAACCACCCGGCGCATCGCGGGAGCGCTTCGTGCGCTTGGCGACGGGCCTGTTACAGTGCAAATCAACTCGCCGGGTGGGGACATTTTCGAAGCCGTTGCGATCTACAACCTGTTGCGGATGCACCAGGGCGAGGTAACGGTTCAGGTTCTCGGCATGGCCGCGTCTTCGGCGTCGATTATCGCGATGGCGGGCGACCGCATTGAGATGGGCGCCGGCGCTCAGATGTTCTTGCACAACGCCTGGAGCTTTGTCGCCGGCAATGCCGGTGAGCTTCGCGCGTTGGCCGACGACTTGGATAAAGCCGACGGCGAGATGGCGGCACTTTACGCCGCCCGTGCTGGCGTCGAGCCGTCCGAAGCGATGGCGTGGATGGCGGCCGACACGTGGTTCACCGGCGCCGAGGCGGTAGAGGCGGGCCTCGCCGACGCGATCGTAGATATGGCGCCGACCGCGACCCCTGACGATCAAATTGAAGCGCGGGCCAGCGGCCCCAACGCGAGCGCTTGTGCTCGCCCAACCTCCGTAGAGCACGAGGACACTATGACTGACGAAGAACTGGAGACCGTCCGAGCGGAAGCCCGGGCCGAAGGGGCACGCGCCGAAGCCGAGCGCCTGGCCAACATTCTTGGCGCTGAAGGTGTGACCGGGGACGCGACGCGCATTGCCGCCGCGATGGATCTCGCGGCTTCGGCGCCAGATATGGCGGCTGACAAAGTCGTTGAGTTTGTTGCCAAGCACGGCGCCAAAGACACGCCGGCTCAGGCTCCGAAAAGTGAAAAAGGCCTGAACGCCCGTGCGGGCGTGCCTGACTCACTCGCAGGCGCCGGTGTCGGTTCCGGCATCCAGGGCAACGCCGCAACCGAAAATTGGAAAAAAATTGCGGCCAAGCGCAATAGCAAATTGGAAAGGACTCACTAATGGCCATTCTCACGGAAAGGCAACGCGCCGTTGAGGGTCTTCTTTCTGAAGGCCCGGGCTCTATCAGTCGCGACGCAATCACGATTGTATCAGGCGCCGGTGTTCTTGCGCCGGGCACTGTGCTCGGCAAGATCACGGCGTCCGGTAAGTACAAGCCGGCCACGGCCACCGGCTCCGACGGCGGTCAGACCGCTGTCGCGGTGCTGGTGTGCGGCGTGGACGCGACTTCCGCCGACGTTGAGGTGACTGCGATCACTCGTAACGCCGAGTGGGCGATCGGCGATCTGACTTACGACTCCAGCGTCGATGATGACGCCAAAAAGCTTGCGAAGCGCACGCAGCTCGCAGCCGTAGGCATCATCGCTCGCTAAACTCAACTGCGCCGTCCAGTGGCGGCGCGGATCGTTCTCGGCGGTAACTCCCGCCTCTCACCCCCGACATCGTAAACACGAAAGGGACGTCTGCCATGATGCTGGACGTGTTCAATAATGACGCCTTCAGCGTCACGAGTCTCACTGATTTCATCAATGAAATCAAATACCGCCCCGGGCGCATCGGTGAGCTTGGTCTTTTCGATCGTTCTGCAGTCACCACGACGTCGATCGCCATCGAGCGCATTGGCGACACCATTCAGTTGGTGGCTCCGTCGCCGCGCGGAGCGCCCGGTGAAACCCGCACCACGCCCAAACGTTCGGTGCTCTCGCTTCAGATCCCGCACTTTCAGCGCGATTGGTCCGTGATGGCTGACGAGGTTCAGGGCGTCCGCGGTATGGGCGAAGAGCAAGCGGTGATGACCGTCCAGCAGCTTGTCGATCAAAAGCTCGCTGACAACCAGGCCGATCTGGCCGTCACCGAAGAGGCAATCCGCCTGTCTGCTATCACCGGTATCGTTGAGTACGCAGATGGGACAACTCTGAACCTGTATACAGCGTTTGATCGCACCGCCCCGACTGAAGTTGACTTTGATCTGGACAACGCGACTCCGGCAGACGGAGCGCTTCGCAAGAAGTGCACCGATGTTATCCGCGCCATGCGTAGTGCGTTAGGCGCGACGCCGTTCCAAGGCGTTCACTCGTTCTGTTCAGATAACTTTTTTGATGACCTTCTTCGGCATAAAGAAGTGCGGGACACGTACAAGGGGCATTCGGAAGCGGCGATTTTGCGGGACAGCTACGTTGGGCCCAACCGCGGTTCGAATCCGATCTTCCAGTTCGGTGGCATCACGTTTGAGAACTACGGCGAGGTAGGCTCGAACGGCGTGGGCGTCGCTACGAACAAGTGCCGGTTCTTCCCTCTGGGTGTGACCGGTCTTTTCCGGACTTATGACGGCCCCGCTGACTACATCGACGAAGTTAACACGGCGCCGGGTCAGCAGTTCCATTCACGTCAACGCCCGATGGAGAACGACAAGGGCATTAAAGGTGAGACGCAGATGAACTGCCTGAACATTTGCACGCGTCCTGACGTGCTCATGTCCGCCAAGCGAACCTGATAACTTCATGACCTCGGTGCTCGACGACATCGACCCGGACGTAGATCCGTGCGGGGCGGCGAAGAAGCTTCGCGCGCTGCGCCTAAACCTCGCCGCCGGCGGGGCTCCATCCCGGGTCAGATCGCAGGGCGAAGAGGTCATGTATCACGCCGGGAACATCGGCGTGCTTGATCGTGAGATCGCGCGGATGGAGGCACTTTGCGCCGCGCAATCGGGTAACGCCAAGCCGCGTCGCCGCGCTTTCCGGGCGGGCTTCTGATGGCTCGTGCGGCCGCCTTGTTCGCGCGGATGACCGCTATTCTCGACGATCAACTCGGAGAGGTGGTGGAGGTCCAGCCGCTTCAGCAGACAGATTACGACAGCGTGGTCGACCCCGAGCGGCCATCCTTTCAGCTGCGCGGACAACTGACGACGACGGCCAGCCAAAGTTTGAACATCGCCGGTGATCGTGACGGCGGCGATTACCAGATGCGGTTCGGCAATGTGCCGACGATGTTTCGCTTCGACCCTGCCACCTTCCCAGATGGGACCACGGCGAAGGCCGGTGATTTGCTGACGGTCGTGGAAGGGCATCGGACGGGCATTCCTTACCAGATCACAGAGATCGACAGAGCTCAGCGTGTCCGCTGGTGCTGGACGCTGGCGGAGGTAGCTTCATGAGTCTGTCGCGTCTCGCCCTGCGCTTGGCCACCGTCCACGCGCTGAAGGGGCAAACGATTGCGGCCGACCGCGTGAAAGACAGCGCCATCGCATCCATTGATGCCCTGGCCGATGGCCAAAAGGCGCCGTTCATCAGTGTCTACACCGACGATGCGGAGACGTCTTCGCGGTCCGCAGACACCCTCTTTGGTTCGGCGACGGTCAACCTCGTGATCGAGATGGCCATCGTCGCACGGGCCGATGTGGACGGGCAGACTTTGCTGGCGCACCCGCCAACAGACGCGACGATTGAGAGCGAACTTGATCGAATGGAGCGTCGTATCAGAATCGCGCTTCGCGGCGGCACTGAGTGGGCGGCCGTGTGGCGGCGGTTTGTGCTTAGCATCGACAGCATCAAGTCGGTTCGCGGTGGCTCGGCGGAGAAAGGCAACCGCTTCGCAGCTCGCCAGATGGAGTTTGCGGTGGCGATCCTGGCTGAGCCGGCGCCCGGGCAGACGCCAGCTGAAGCATGGACAGACTTACTGGGTCTTCTTGATGCCAGCCCCGACTTGGCAAGTATTGCGGCGATGATCCGTGAAGAGCTCGACGGCTCGGGTTCGGTCGAAGAGATGAAGCGCACGCACTATGCGCCGGTCGATCGACAACATTTGGGCAACGTGATCCTGGCGAACCCGCTGCCGGGCGCGCTTGTCGTGACGGCTCAGCACCCGCCCCGTGAGGACGAGCCGTTTGCTGTCGAGTAGCGACGTCCACGCCTTCATCGAGGCTATCAGGCGACTTGAGCGCCGTGTGGTGGAGCTTGAGGGGCGCATCGAGAACATCGTTCGCGAAGGTAAGGTCCGCGAGGTCGACTACGAAAAAGGCCGGGTCAAGGTCGACATCGATGCTGACGACAAGCAGCCGACACGCTGGATGCCGTGGCAACAGCGGGCAGGGGGCGAGGATGGCGTCAACGATTGGAACCCACCGCAAGAAGGTGAGCGCGTCACGATCCTATCGCCCGGCGGACGTCCTGAGCGTGGCATGGCGATGCAAGGTGGTTGGACGGACGACAACCCTGCACCGTCTCAGAAGGGTGGCGAGCGGGTTATCACGGCCAAGGGCAACATCGTCATCCGCGCGGGCGGGACCATTACGCTTCGTGGCGAGGTGGTTGCCGTCGAGAGCGGCGGCGACACGACTATCGACGCAGGCGGCAACATCGAGACCACGTCGACTGAGCTGAACCATAACGGCAAGAACGTCGGCGACGATCACAAGCACAGTGACGTCAAATCTGGCGCGGACAACACCGGCCCGCCAGTCTAGCCGCCACGCAAATCACACAGATGGGGGCCGCAATGCTCGAATACGTTGTCCAGACCGCTGGTTGGTACACGGACGCGCACGGTACTACGAAGATGTACGGCGCCGGTGAGCTTATCGTCATGAACCCGGCGCAGGCGCATTGGCTTTTGCTGTCTGGGCAGTTGGCGGGCGGGAGTGAAGTTCCCGACGGGGACAGCGGTGAGCCGAACCTCGACGCTATGACCGTCGCGCAGCTGCAGGGTTACGCGGACAGTATTGGGCTCGATCTTAGCTCAGGGGTCGAACCGGTGCACTCCGATGTCCTGAGCGTTCGAAGGGCGGATATGATCAAAGCTATCCAGGCGGAACTGGCGGAATAACACCGTATCTGGTTTCGGCGATAGCAAGCTCTGCGCCGATCTGACCGCCTGTCGCAACTCATCGATGGAGGCCGTAATGGTCGAGTACGTTGTCCACGCCAGTGGATGGCACACGGACGCCTGTGGCAATGGGAAGATGTATGCCGCCGGCGAACGCATCACGTTGGATCCGTCGCAGGCACATTGGCTCGTACTGTCGGGGCAGCTGAAAGAAGTGCCGCCATCGAAGCCAGCCAAAAAGAAGACCAAAGCAGCTGAGCCGGCAGCCGATTAAAAATGACCGCGGTCCTTCACACGACCTTCGGCCCGGTCACCGGATGGCTGGAGGTTGAACAAAGCCTTCGCACTATCCTGACCACGCCGCGCGGCAGTCGCGTGATGCGCCGTGAGTTTGGAATGAACTTTGCCGAGCTGCTGGATCGGCCGCAGAATTCAGAGACAATGGTGCGGGCGTACTTGGCTATCGTGGAGGCCATCGAGCCGCGAGAAATCGATGGCTACCAGTACGGCGAGCCGCGGTTCGATCTGGTGCAGATGACGCCTTACCGGGTCGGCGCCGACGGTGGCGTGGGTTTCGATCTGGTCGGCCTGCACTACCCGGGTGGCCTCGTCGGCGACTTCTCCCGCGTTGAGCGCGCGGATCTCCGTGTGCTGGTGGAGGGATTATGACCGGTCGGTTCTACGCCCTCAACTTCGCGCTTCTGCCTGCGCCCGATGTCATCGAGCCGCTCGATTTTGAGGTCGCCTACACGCAGCACCGTGATCGTTTTTTGCAGGCGTGGACGCAAGCGCGGGATGTGGATCCAACGCTACCGGAGCCGGAGCCATTCCTGATCGAGTCGCATCCGGTAGCGATGCTCCTGGAGGCCGTCGCCTATCGCGAAGTGCTGTTGCGAGCGCGTATCAACGCCGCGGCGCTGGCGACGATGGTGGCCTACGCTGATGGCGCGGACTTGGACAATGTCGCCGCGTCGTTCGGTGTGAGCCGCCTCGACGGGGAGTCTGACACTCGGCTGCGGACGCGAGTAACGCTGGCGCCTGAAGCTCTGGCGTCGGCGGGAACGGCTGGGGGGTACATTTATCACGCGATGACGGCGGCTCCGTCCGTTCCCAAGGTGACTGCGGTCAGCACGGCGCCCGGGCGAGCGGATATCACGGTCCAGGGGGCAGGAGCCGACAAGCTGCCGACCGAAGAGCAGCTGGTGGCGGTGCGTGACCGGCTCAGCGCCGAGGATGTGAAGCCGTTGACAGATCAGGTGGTGGTGTCGCCGCCCACGGTCATCGATGCGGACATTGTGGCGACAGTCACGTTCGCCGAGGGACCGAACGCGATACAGCTCGCGGCGCAGATCGAAGGCAGCATTCAGGCTTACGTTGACCGGGTGACGATGCTCGGCGGCACGCTCGCGCGCTCGGGCATCATCGCCGCGGCCCACCTCGACCAGGTTGTGTCAGTGGACTTGACGTCGCCAGCTGCTGACGCCGTCGCGGCCTATAACCAATGCGTGCGGGTGACTGACGTCAGCGTCACAACGGTAATCCAGGCGTGACCGCGGCTCTTCTGCCGTCCAACCGGTCGCCGCTAGAGGCGACTCTTGCCAACACGCTTGGCACGATCGGCGAGCTACCAGTCTCGATTGCGGATTTGAAGAACGTCGACGCGATCCCCGCGAGGCTCTTGCCGTATCTCGCGGCCGAGCTTTCGGTTGATATCTGGGACGACGACTGGCCAGTTGAGACGCAGCGAAGCGTGCTTCGTTCTGAAATTGAGCTACATCGCAGAAAGGGGACTCTGCGTGGGCTTAAGCGATACCTAGACCGTGTGGGCGTGGACGTCTTGGGGGTGCTGACGCCTCCGCAGTTCGTGTTCAGTGGTCCGTCGATGACGCGGGAGGAGCGTGAGGCGTGGCTCGCGGATCTACCGCAAGTTCGGATTTATCAAACGCGTGAGCCGGGCACCGCGGCTGGTGCGCTTTGGTCGGGTGGCCCAACCTGGCCGGTGTTTCGAGAGACCACGTTCCCGCTGCCGAACGATGCGTTAGCGCAGACGGCGAAGCGAGCGCGTTATGTTGTCGACGGCGAGGAAACAGACGCCGCTGTTCGTCAAAACGGCACAATTTACACTGTCGCGGTACGCGGAACGGCTGCTGATTGCGGCCGCTACATGGGCCTCTCTCACTTTATGCCGAACACTGCTCCTGAGCGGCTGTTCACAATCCGTCCGTCGTTATCGATGCCTTGGCGCCATCCGGTGATCCCCAGCATTGAGCCGATCACGTCTGAGCCTGAACTAATCGCCGAAAAAGGAACTGCCGGAGCGATGTCGTACTCCGGGCGAGCCATGGTGACCGGCTACTTTGTGCCGTCGACCGCAGGTGATCAGCTCTATGAGCGGTTTGCTCTCGTAGATCCTTCGCGCCCAGGGGTCGGTGCGCCGCCGATTTCGTTCATGTCCATGAACCGTTTTGGCATGCCACCGCACACCGCCGAGGCAAAAGCCAAAATCCGTGGCAGCCGCTCACCCGCGGCCGCGGGCGAAGGACTGCTGATCCCTGGGACCCGTTTTTGGTTTCCATACGACATGACCCAGCTGGAGCGAGCAGCGCACGCAGCGACGGTCTCCAAGAGACTAACCGACAGAATTTACTTCGACACCAAGACCGAGCCCGGCTTCATCGCAGGTTTGCCGTTCATCGCGGGCCGCGACGAGCACATCGTCTAAGAGAGGCACACATGCAGCGTCAGGTCATTCACCGCGATTATCAGCAGCAAACCGCGGGCGATCACAACAACCAGCAAGACTACGCTCGCGAAGCGTTAGACACGCTGATTGCAGATGCCGTGTCTAACGCCCGCCGGTACGCTGACCTTACTGTATCCAAGATTGGTCAGGTCGAGGTCGCCATTTCGCCAGGGCGGGTTTATGACGGCGGTGAGGTGTACGCGCGGCGAACAACGCTTACGCAGTCCATGTCGACGTACACCGCGGCGGCTGGTCTGAAAATCGTTGTAGTCTCGGCTTATGGCCAAGAGGTCGAGACGGATTCCGATACCCGCTCCTTCGTTATCGACGTTAAGAACCTGACGACTGAGCCGCGTGCGTCCACAATGACGCGTTCGCGCGATGCGCAAATCGTGTTCACCGCCGGCGCCGACGGTGCGGACCCGAACCCGCCGGCGATCCCAGCGACCCACGTCGCGATCGCGCACATCGTCATGGACACGACGCAGGTCGTCTCTGTCACGATGCTGACCGATAACGAGGTCGCTTCAACTGATGACCTCGATGCCCGTTCGGATTCACTCGAGTTGTTCCGGTCGCAGATAGAACCCCGTGTGGCGTCGCTATCGTCGGACCTGGCCAGTCTCCAGAACCGCGTGAATGCGGCGACCGATCAAGACGCGTTTAACCGCATCATGTTTGACCTGGCGCGGGTGAAGGAGGCGCTCCGGTTTCCTGACACCGCATCAGACTTTGGCGCTGACTTTTACCTTCTGCCGGAAGACAGCGATACCGCCGATGCAGCTGGTCTCGGGTACGATGCCAAAGTGGAAGAAGGCGTTCGCTTTGCGGACGCCAATGCCAGCGAATTCGAAATCTCACTGTTCAGCGCCAATGACCCCAACGCGGCGTTGAAGAACGGGATTTTGCTACCCAAGCACTCGCAAGAAGTGAAGGTCTCGACCGGGGTGTACGACTCCGAGCTGGGCATTGCCCAGTACGGTTTTCAGACCGTCGAGATGAAACAGGGCTACATGAGCCGGTCACGGCTGCGGTATGGCGGTGGCCGCACAGTTTGCTCAAATGGCCACGCTTGGGACACAACCTCCGGGCGTCCCGCAGGCCAAAACCTCTACGACTACGAGACCCAAAACCTGACGACATCGGAGACGCTGCGGGCCAACGGGTCCTACACTTGGAACCGTCGCAACACATACTGGTTCGACACCTGGAAAGAGCCGTTCATGTATGCCGTCACTGTTGATCAGACGATCAACGGGGCGATGGTCGCGCAGACGTTCCTGGCCTCCAACGACATGTGGGCCACCCAGCTCGGAATCTTCATCACAGCGAAAGGGGCCGACGAAGACATTCACGTTGCGCTTTGCGAAGTGATCGCCGGCGTCCCCGATCTCGAAAAGACAATCATGAAAACGGTCTATCCGCACGCGAGTATCGTGAACGGGTGGAACCAAATTCCGATCCCCTACACGGCTTTACAAAAGGGTCGCCGCTACGGGCTGGTGCTGGTCAGCAACGCCAATCACAAGATCGGTATGGCGGCCGGGCAAGGCTTCCTGGACGGGACGTTCTTCTACTCGACGGACGGAATCTACTACCAGGGCAACCTCACCAAGGACATGATGCTCCAGGTCTGGGGCGCCAAGTTCGACAACGCTCAGGTGGCAATCGAGTTTTCGGCCATCAACCTCGACGGCGGACTTCGCGACATCGACATCCTTGCGGAGCAATGGGTGACCGACGCTTGCGAGCTGGTGTTTGAGCTACGCCCTGGCGGGACTGGGGAATGGCTCCCCCTTACCGCAGATAACCTCAATGTTCTGAACAGTGCACCGGCGCTTTGCCAGTTCCGAGCGCGGTTTGTGGGTACGCGGGACATGCAGCCGGCGCTCACCCTCACGGGATCTCGGGTGCGTGTGTCGCGGCCGAAAACGGCGTTCAAGCACGTCTCAACTCCGATCACGCTCGGCACTGCGTCGGATACGATCACCGTCGAGCTGCTAGCTGAGAATTTCGATGAAACGCCACACGATTTCTCGTGTGAGTTGCGCGTTGGCGCGACCGACGAGACGGCAGACACCACGGTGACGACGCTGCTGGACGCCGATGAAAAGCGCTACAAACGCACGTTCACTTTCAATCTGCCTTCGCCCGAAACGGAGTTCCGGATTGTCATCGACGGTACGACGACCGGCGTCACCAACATCTTCCACGTGGCCGAGCGTGTCCACTACGCGACCTGATAGGGGGCTGAACAATGCCGCAAAGCAAAACGCCGGCGATTGAGCCGGATAAGCAATACCGGGTCCGGATGGCCCGTGTTGTCAAATCAGGCGGCGTTATCCTGCGTCCGCGTGATGAGGTGATCCTGAAGGGCCGAGTGCTCGACAAAGTAAAGGCCGACGTCGCCTCGTTCGAGGAGGCCTAATCAAATGGCGCGGCGGTTCGAGACACAATACCGGACGAAAACCGGCGACAATCTCGGTGATCCGACGCACTGGAACCGTCGGTTTGAGGACATTGATCGCCGTGTTGATGCCAACGAGCAGGCACTTGACGATGTCGACGCTGTGGCAAACCGGGTCGAGTCCGTTGCGCTTAAGCGCATCGACAATGTCGTCACGCCGATCGTGGAAGAGACTATCGAGCGGGTGCGTTCAATCGCCGAGCTGTTTCGCGCTGAGAGCGTTACGAGCCTAGAGGTCGGGACCGGCGCCAAAACACTGACGGTGATTGACGGGCAACGGGACACTTTCGCCATTACGGAATGGGTGGCGGTGTACTCGATCGACGACGCTGCGGTGGGCATGATCGGGCGGGTAACGTCCTACGATCCCGACACGGGCGTTCTCGCGATTGATGCGGCCACGGCCAGCGGAAACGGCACGTATGACCGCTGGGCGATTTCTGTGTCCGCGCCCATCGACGTCGATCACGCTACGCGCACGGACAACCCGCACGGCGTGACGCCAGCGCAGATCGGAACGCTGACGAGTGCGCAGATTTCGACGTTAATCGCGGCCGTAGAAACCGGCGTAGCAGATCAGTATCTGTCCAAAGCGGGAAATCTGAGCGGCATTGCGGATGCTGCGGCGGCGCGCACCGCGCTAGGACTGGATGCGGCGATCAAAGATACAGCTGCTTACTTTTCCAAAGCCTTTGGTCTTTCAGGGGCTATTAGCCCGCCGCAGTTAACGGCAAATCAAGACGATTGGAATCCAAGCGGGCTTTCCGGCGCGACGTGCATTCGCGTTGACACAGACGCGAGCCAAACCATCACCGGCCTACAGGGCGGCGCTGAGGGGCGCCTTTTGACGATCGTCAATATCGGGTCAAACGACCTCGTGTTGGCACATCAAAGCGCTTCCAGCACAGCAGCCAATCGCTTTCGGTTCGCGTCAGCGACTGATTTTACGCTCGCCGCCGGCCACTCGATGTCGCTTCGCTACGATGACATCATTGATCGGTGGCGACGGATTGAAGACGCGTCGACGATCGCAGCACCGGGCACAATTATCCAGGTTGTCCAAACTCACCTAACGACAACATCCCGCCAGGCTTTGCCGGCCGGCACAAGGGCGAACATCATTGGTCTGAACGCAGCAATCACACCGCGTGATGCAAACAGCAGAATTCGTATTACTGTGCGATGGAGCGGCGAGCAATCAGACGACAATAATCAAGACACATTGTTCGGAATTCGCCGAAATACTACTGACATTGGGAATCCTTCGGCTGCAGGAAGTAGACACGTTGGGATCGCGATAATCTGTCAGGGCTACTGGGGCGCAGATGATGCTGGAACGCCAGACTCGGCAATGTATGAGTATATCGACAGTCCAGCCACAACATCAGAAATAACTTATTACGCGACGATCTTGTCGGCCCGCAATGTAACTTTATACAATCAAAGAACCGGCACTGACACAAACGTCAGCTTCACAGAGCGTCTCACGTCTACAATTACGCTAGAGGAGATTGCGGGGTGAACCACGCAGCCATTTACTCGACTCACCCGACAGTGAAATCAATTCTTGATAACCCGGACGGCTCGGTGACTTGCTACAATGCAGACAGAGAGGAAGTCGCGCTAAGCCCAGCGCTATACCAAGCAGAAGCGGACCGGTTGGCGGCACTTCCCCCGCCTCTGCCCACACTGACTGCTCGGCAGTTGCGGCTTGGGTTGCTTGGTCTTGGCGTAACCAGCGCACAAGTTGAGGCAGCTATTGCTGCGATCACTGACCCGACAGCGCGCGAGGCATCGCGCATCGAGTGGGAGTACGCTGCCAGTTACGAGCGCACACACTCGCTTATCACTATGCTGACGCCAGCACTGCTGCCGAATTTGACCGATGCGGCCATTGACGCGGCGTGGACAAACGCTTCGGCACTCTAACCCAAACCCACCACCGACAACTCAACCCTACCAATCAGCGACCGACTGACAGCGATAGCGTGTCGGCGCCTGCTGGCGCGCGCTCACCCCACCGCACGGTCCGAAGCCAGGAGTGA
>ERZ1740058.656-NODE-656-length-23463-cov-7.106929_pt1 | contig 23463 bp, 22 predicted proteins | sample MGYA00581745_ERZ1740058 | MGnify/ENA primary metagenome ERZ1740058 (study PRJEB43018, sample SAMN04849742) | marine metagenome | isolation source: floating plastic debris | place: Pacific Ocean | collected 2008-08-30 | study: EMG produced TPA metagenomics assembly... | reverse complement strand
CGCCTGACCTGGCTGTTTTGGCGGGTCTTATGGTTGTGTTTTAATCTATTTTGGCTCGGTTTAGGCCTGCTGCTCTGCCCTTGCTGGGGGCATCAACCGCTGTTTTATCAATTGATGGCAGAGCGGGTATCGGTAAGTCATCGTTAGCGGTGCATGCGGCTCATCAGCTAAAGCGCTGCTTTCCAGATGCGCAGATTTACCTCAATCTTTACGGCAGCGATCGGCATCCACTTTCTGTTCAAGAAGTGCTTTCAGCGTTGTTGAGCGCTTTGCATGAGACGGATGACTGGCTATCTCTAACCCTGGACAAGCAGATAGCGCTTTACCACAGCATTCTGGTAGACAAGCGTGTCTTGATCATTTTGGATGATGTAGGCGGTATCTCACAAATAGAGCCCTTAATTCCTCCCTTGGTTTCTCCTTTAGGTTCTCCCTTGCCTTCTCCTTTACCTTTTAAAGGGGGGAACAGTGGTGTTTTGATGACGAGTCGTCACCGTTTAGAGAGTGCTGCGATCGCTAATCGACTGAGCCTAGTCGATATGAACGAGGACGATGGACTGTATCTGCTGCTGCGCTCTTCTGTTGGCACCGAGCCTTTTTCAATGGGTGTAGAGGCTGCTACGCAGATCGTGAATTTGTGTAGTCGAAATCCTTTAGCGGTTCAGCTAGCAGCGCGTACCCTGCAAGATATTTCTTCACAACAGCTGATGACTTATAGTACGCAGCTGATTGCAGAGAAGAAAAAACTCGCTTCTTTCAATGCTGGTGATTTGGCAGTGCGTGCCTGCTTTTCGCTCGCTTACGAAGAGCTGAGTGAAAGCTGCGCAAAACTATTTCGGAAACTGGGCTTATTTTCTCAGCCGACTCTGACGGATACTCTAGCAAAAGTGCTCTTGGACTCTGACTTAGAAACGGCTAGGGTCGCTATCTCTCACCTGGTTGAACGGCGACTGCTGAAGCCGATTAGTCAAAATTGCTATCAGTTTCAGCCTTTGCTTCGCGTTGTCGCGAAAGAAAAATTGGCTCAGACTGAATCATCGCAGCGACGGCGAGCTGTTCGGTTGAGAATTGTTCAGTGGTATTTAAAGACTGCTGAAGAGCGGGCGCTTGTTTTTCATCCGACGACGCGAACCCCGCTAGTACAAAGAATGTCAGAGCAGTCTTCAATGCTATTGCAAGACGGAGAGCAAACCCTACGGCTGTTTGCCTTTAGGTGGTTTGAATCAGAACGCTTGAACCTAATGAGCTGTATCAACTGGGCTTACAAGGCAGAGGCCTGGGAAATCGTTATTCAGTTTGTTAAACATTTAGTCATTTTCTTCCCGCATGGAAGTCATTGGCAGGACTGGGAACAAAGCCATCGGCTGGCAATAGAAGCTGCGCAGAGGCTGGGCGACAAACAGCTAGAAGCGCAGATCTTGAACAATTTGGGTAACTGTTTTTTACAGCAGTCTCACTGGGAAAAGGCTAGAAGCCATTACGAATCGAGTCTGTCTTTGCTACAGGCTGTGGGTGATTCTAACGGAGAAGCGAAGACCTTGTTAAATTTGAGCGTTTTTTACCATCTGCGTCAGGATGAGGAGACGGGTAGCTTTTTGCGAAAAACCGCTGATGAAATTCGGTTCGCCAATAGTTCGCTCACTCCGCCTCCTTCTCTGCCGCACAAAATATCTCAGCCATTAGGAAAATCATCGGGTAAGCCTTCAGGCCGCCGGCATGGCGCTTCTAAAAAGCTGGAAACTTCTAAAAGTTCCTCTTCTCCAACGTCTCGCAATGCCAACACTGTCATCGGCTATATTGTGGCAGCGATTGTTGCCGTTTCAATCGCATTGATCTTGTCATAAAGCCTCTTCTTGTCATAAAGCCTCTTCTTGTCATAAAGCTTTTAATTAAAGGGCTCCTGTCAGTAAGAATTTGTCATTCCAATAGCGAATGCACGATTACTTTTCTGTCATTGCTTTAAAGAATGTATAGCAAAAGACGCCGTCGGATTCTGTTGTCTTGTAGAGATCTTTGATGCCTTGATCGAAGGTTGTCTGATCTAACAGCTTGGCTGCGATAGAAGCCTCACGTACGCCTTCTATCATGGCCGTGAACGTATTTCTGGTGAAGCCTTCAACGAGCTGAGGCTTGCTGGCGTCTACATAAACCATACGTGGGGACACTTGAATTGCTTTGAATCCTGACGCAGCCAGCAGAGGGTATAGCTCTCGGCCTATGTTAGCGTTGCCACCTGCTCGCTTTTGCAATTCGACTTGACATTGAATCGCTCTATGCGCTGCCTCGCTGTCGGGGTAGAAGTAAGCTGAGCCATGATCTCCTTCAATCACTGTGAAGCTACCGCCGATTTTTAGAAGTTTACGCAAACAGCTCAGCGCTTTGGTCGGCTGCGATAGATGCTCTAAGACGAAACACACAAATATATGGTCAAACGATTCTGACTCGAAGGATAAGTCGAAGATATTGCCCTGCTGAAAGTCTACATTTGTAAAGCCTGCCATCTCAACTTTCTGTTTAGCGGCTGCAACTGAGCTGGCGGAAATATCAACTGCAGTGATAGCAGCCTGTGGACTATTGCGAGCAAGTGAGACAGTTTGTGCGCCTACCCCACACCCCGCTTCAAGAACTTTGCTTCCGGCTGGATATGCTGTGTCAGAGTGTAGAAGATCGGCTAGGGTCAAAGCTTGATCTTGTAATCGGATATTCTCTTTTGGCGTATATCCGTGCACGTACTGCTTGCTCATAGTTTCTCCTCAATTGCCAGCTGGCAGTAACGGATAGATTCATCGCATTATCAGGCGTCAATCTATCATTTGGATGCGATCTTTTTGTGCTTAAATCCTAAACTTTTGCCTTGAACTCTTTAAAGCCTGTGAGCCTTCTCTTAGTATTAAGAAAAATATAGTGATGCTAAGTAAAACTTCACAATGGCTAAACCAACTGTACCCACCGATGGCAATATCCGGCATCGAGTGTGGCAGCCGCAGGGATATGGCGGCGTAGAAATCGGCATTAAGCAGGGCACGTCAGAGCTGCATTTTCCTAAGTTCTTTTTGCAGAACTATACTGTAGTGCTCAATGGCAAAGGTCATGGCTCAGCTCGCTACGGTCGCAAACGATACCGCTTTTCTCAAATAGAAAATCTTGTGTTTCTTCAGCAGCCCGATAGGGTGTTTTCTGGAGAATTTGCCGGAGAGCGTGGTACAGGAGGGATCTGTATAGCTATACCGCCAAGACGGTTAGAAGAAATGACCGGAGATCTTGAGGTTGAAGGTGCTCTGTCCTTTGATGAGATGATACTTCCCTCAAGAGAGAATGTTGTCGTTGCTCAATTCGCAGCCAGATCGATTGGCTCTTTTTTGAGACCCAGTTCCAGGCTAGAGCGCGAATCGACATTGCTGGAACTGATTAATGCGCTGATAACACACACCTCGGCAGCTAATCATTCCTCTCGTCAGCCAGGCCATGAACACCGAGCTATATCCACTGTTAAGGCGCTAATCCAGGAAAATCCGGGAGAAGATTACTCAATCAGTGCTCTGGCGCGGATTACCAGACTCAATCCAAAGTATCTAATTGACGTATTTACACGCGATGTTGGTGTGTCGCCGCACTTGTACCTCACGAGCGTTCGGATCGATCAAGCGAAAACGCGGCTTGCCAAAGGCGAAGCTATCGGCAAGGTTGCGTATGAGCTGGGCTTCTATGATCAAAGCCACTTTTCCCGTACCTTCAAGCGGCATGTAAGGGTTTCACCGGGCGCATTCAAAACGTACTCAAGAGAAATCATCTGACTTTTTTACAATACTTTTTTGTGATCTGGGCGCTAACTTAAACCATAGCTTTACAAAACGTTGTGTGAAAAGCGCATGTCCAACCTATGGCTCTAACCGTTTTGAGCGCAGTGATAAGGACGTTTTTCTCTCTCTCGTTTTGTGAGTCGGCCAATTTTACACGGTTATTAAAGAGATGAGAGACAACGAGCAGATATCTTCTTCAGGAGCTGACAACGTGCCGTCTTATCCGCGCGGTACTAAGCGCAGAGACGCGATAAAGGCAATTGGCCTGGCTGGTTTTGCCGCTGCTGGTGCTAGTACTTTCGGCAATATGAAAAGCGCGTTAGGCAATGAGACCGACGAGGCGATTGCCGCTCCGGCTGATACGTCTGAAGGCGTCGCTGCTGAGGGTGTGCTCGCTGGTAAAACAGCGATTGTAACAGGGGCGCGTGCTAATATTGGTCGGGTGATCGCAGTTGAACTTGCTCGTATGGGCTCTAATGTTGTTGTTCACTACCATCGCGCTGAGACTGAGGATCAAGCAGAGAAAACAGCCGCGATGTGTGAGGAATATGGTGTAAGCACAGCGCTTGCCAGCGGTGACCTGGGCGATAAAGCGACTGTTATGCAGATGTTTGATGTGGCGACCAATACCTTTGGTCAGCTCGATGCGTTCATTCACAATGCGGGCGCTCTGGTGAAAGGGCCGATTGCTGGTCTTTCTGATGAAGACTATCTCCGCATGCAGCGGGTAAACGTAGATGCTACCTTCTACGGGTTTCGTGAGGCCAGCCGTCGGATTGAAGACGGTGGCCGGATAATTGGGATCGCGTCTTCTGTTACTGGTGGACCACCGCCACAGTACGCTGCGTACACGGGTGGAAAAGCGTTTATGAACGGACTGGTCCTATCGATGGCCAAAGAGCTGGGATCTCGGGGGATTACCGTTAACTCTATTAATCCTGGCCCGCTCGATACGCCTTTCTTTCACAGTCAGGAGACGCCAGAGTCAGTCAACTACATTAGTCAGCTCGCGCCGATGGGGCGTCTTGGGACTGTGGAAGAAATAATGCCTGCTGTGCGAATGCTGCTCTCGCCTGAAGGTATGTGGATGAATGGAGAGACTTTGTATATTAACAACGGCTATCTTCAGGCATAGTCATTAATATCGTCAGAGGCTAGTGGAGCGAGCTTCGTCTATTAACTCGTCGTCGTTAGATGCAATAACAAATCTTCTAAAACTAGGTCAGCTGCAATGTAGTTGCCAAACACCCAGTACTGTTCCACAGTGTAGACTTTGTTATTTTGAACAGCGTTCAGCTGCTGCCACAGGGGGGTCGTCTGAACGCTTTCGACTTCAGCCTGAATGCGATCTGCAAGCTCTGTGTTGCTTTTGGTTGTCAAAACAAATATAACATCTCCATCGATTTGATCGAGGGCCTCTAGAGAAATGTTGCGCAGATCGGTTCTTCCTGACTGACTGGTTGGGCGCGATAGTCCTATCTCTGAAAGAATGCTGCCGGGAAAAGAGTTGTCTCCTAGTGCTCGAACTTCGTTAGGCAGAAAAACAACAATAGAGGCTTCGATATCTTCGGGCGGCTGAGTTAGCTGAGACTTTAGCCGGGCTAGCTTCGCATCGTAATCGGCGGATAGCTTTTCGGCATCTGATTGTTTGTTCAATGCTTCTGCGCAGAAGCGAGTTAGGCTGCGCCACTCAACTCTTTCATCTACATCAAAGGCAACTGTCGGTGCAATTTGAGAAAACAGGGGGTAGCTACTCTCTCCAAGGGACTTTGTTGTCAAAATTAGATCTGGATTGAGCGCGGCGATCGCTTCGAGGTTGGGCTCGCCTGTTTCGCTAATGTTTGCGATCGCAGCTTTATCCAGCTCAATATAGACGGCTTCCTCAAGAATAATCCCCGGTATCCCAACAGGCTGCATTCCCAATGCAATCACTGCCTCGACCATTGCGTATCCCCAGACCACTACGCGAGATGGGTTAGCCGGTATAGCCGTTTCACCTAGCCCATGCCTGATCACCTTCTCTTTAGAAGGTACGGCAGTTTCAGACTGCTCCTGACGCTGTCCGCAGGCCGTAACCAGCGCCGCTGAGCCTGCGAGTACAACAAATCGACGCTGCCGGTTAAACGGCTGATGCAGATAGCTTGTGAAGCGACCCTGGGCAAATTTCACCAGCGATCGCACCGGGTTAAGCCCGTAATTAATTTTAGAATTAACCCTCATTACCAATCCCTGTACAACTCTTCAGAACTCGACGGATACGCTGCCGATGATGGTGATTCCCTCTCCCGTCCTATTCTCAATAAAACGGAACCCTTCAGAACTTTCAATATAGTTAACATCGAACAGATTGCGGACATTGAGCGCAGCTCGCCAGTTGTCACGCTCGTATGAGAGGGCCGCGTTTGTTAGAAAATAATCTTCTAAGACGTAGCTATTGGCATTGTCACCGAAGCGCTCGCCAACGTAGTTGAGCCCAATGCTAAAGCCTAACCCAGCCAAATCGCCGTCTTGAATTTCGTAGGTGGTCCACAGATTGGCATTGTGCTCGGGGACGCCAAACAGGTCGTTGCCCTGCAATCCGGTATTGTCTTGGGTGATGTCAGTATCGGTGTAGGCATAGTTGGCAACAATGTTCCAACCCGGTAAGATTTCGCCGATAACGTCTAGCTCAACGCCCTGACTGCGCTGTTCTCCGGTGGCGACAACAAAGTTTTGTCCCGGTAGAGAGTTAGGGTCGGCTGTGGCAACGTTCTGTTTGGTGATGTTGAACCACGCCAGATTAGCAGACAAGCGGTCGCTCAAAAAATCGCCTCTAATGCCGACTTCAAACTGTTCTCCTGACTCTGGATCGAGAAAATTATCATCGCGAGTTGTTCCTGAATTGGGCCGGAACGATGTGCTGTAGCTCCCGTAGAGAGCAATTTGCTCGCTAGGCTGATAAACAACTCCAAATCTGGGGGTAAAGGCGTCTTCGCTCTGGCTGGTATCGACATTTGTCTCAAGGTTTTCAGCTTCTTGGGTGACGGTATCGTATCGTAGCCCCGCGAGTAAAAACAAACCGTCGAATAGCTCTACCTGGTCTTGAACGTAGACACCCAGACTTTCAGTCCTAGACTCAAAGGTCAGCGGCGGCGCGGTGTCAAAGCTGGCAGGACGCGGGACGCCATACACAGGGTTAAAAATGTTGAATAGCGGCTGTGGGGTGAAGTCGAATCGTCGCAGCGTGCGTGCGTCTCGATGGTACCAGTCAACTCCAGCTAGGAGCGTATGCTCAATTGATCCGGTGTTGAATTTGCCAACAACGTTGGTTTGTAGCTCGTAGCTTTCGCTGTCTTGTTCGTTTTGTAGCCAAATACGAAACAGATCGCCAGTCTCTTCATTAACAACCTGGCCGACGATGTTGGCAATTAGCTCACTGTCGAAGTCAACGTATTGAAAGCGGTTGCGAATGGTCCAATTGTCACTAAAGCGATGCTCAAGCTCGTAGCCTGCGCGCAGCGACTCATTTCTGGCGTCGTCTTCGGGTTCACCGGTAATGCGATCACGCGGAACATCGGCCACCCGCTCACCCAAAGCAGGCAGTCCCGCAAATTCAGCCGGACGGGTTTGGTTGCTGTATTCCACATCGAACAGTAAGTCAGTGCGTTCATTAATTGCCCAGCTAACAACAGGAGCAATAAAGTTTCGGTCAATGGGAGTGGTGAAGTCGGTGTGAGCGTCTTGCTGACGGAGTAGCATATTGAGTCGATACAGCACCCGTCCGTCACTGGAAAGAGGCCCGGATACATCCACGCTAGGCTCAAGAATAGAACGACTGCCTACGGTCAGGCCAACTTCGTAGAACGGCTCGGCCAGCGGTCTTTCGGTGATTAAGTTGATGGCTCCACCCGGTTCTAGCGCGCCTGCTAAGATCGCCGCCGGGCCTTTGAGTACCTCCACCTGCTCGACAGTTGCAAGTTCTTGAAAACCGGCGTTTCCATCTGCACTATCGGTCTGGCGAAATCCATCTCGTAGAATCGACGAGTCGCTAAATCCGCGAATAATGAATCGTTCTCCGCGCGGATCGTTTGAATTAGAGACAACGCCGCTGACGTTACGCAAAGCATCGCCTAGACGCAGCACTTCCTGGTCTTCTATCACCGCTTGAGGAATGACCTGAACTGATTGAGGCACGTCACGCAGCGGGGTCTCTGTTCGTGTTGCGGTTGTGGCGTTGGGGACGACGTAGCTGTCTTCTTCACCCTCTTCGCCCGTGACTAAAAGTCGGATAGCCTCGTCGGTAGTCTGGACCGCCGGGTCTCCTAGCGTTGCGCTCAGTGTCAGTTCGGCTGTTCCCGTGCTGATGTCAACTGTAGGCGGTGCATCTTGGCCCGTCACAGCAATCTGTACTTGGTCATTGGGCAGGCTGGTAACGCTGACTAGGGCAATCCCTGCTGCTGGTTCAAACTGTTGAAAATCGTTTGCATCCGGCAGTGTCAGCGCGGCGTTGGCAAGCGTTGCAGTAGCGGCGTTTCCAGTGATTGAAGTCTCGGTAACCGTTAGTTCGCCAGTTGTTGCTAACCGCAGGGTGAGACCGGCCGAAGTTTCTTCAACCTGAATGCCGGTAATTGCAATCGGTGTGGCCTGTGCGAGTGATGTCTCTAGTGATTTGTTTGGTAATTTGTTTGGTAATTTGTCTGCTGACTTTTCTGGCAATCTGTTGGGCAGTCTGGGGGTTAGCGCGATCGCACTTCTACCCATCGACCCATCCACGGTCTGTGCTAGGGCGGCAGTCGTTGGGCCTATTGGTACGCCTACAAACGCAAATGCAAAAGCGACCAGCATCGGCCACTGCTTCCAAAGAAATCTCATGACAATCCTCACACAGGTTTGCTGCTCGCTCAAAAGCTCAGGTCTAAAAGCTCAGGTCTAAAAGCAAACAATTCTCAATAGTGAGAATAGGGGAGTGGACAATCACGCTGCTTCAATTTTGGTGCCGAAACGCATTTTCTGAGCGTTTATTTCTTCTGATGACACTTTTTCAAGGGTGTCTTTAGCTCGCCCGCTGCTTAACGGTGTCTTTAGCTCGCCTGCCGCAACGCCTGCATCTGATACGCTTTGGGATTGATGCCTCGCCATTGGCGAAACGCCGTGGCAAATTTACTGCGGCAGGTATAGCCGACTGCGATCGCCACCTCAGACACTGACAAATCTGAAGTCATCAGCAGATAGTGAGCCCTGGTTAAGCGGCATTCTCGCAGGTAGTTAAAAGGCGTAGTGCCATATACCCGATGAAAGCTTTGGTTGAGCTTGAGCCGATTGGTGTAAACCTGTCGGGCCAGCGACTCAATGGTCGGCGGGTGAGCCAGCTGATTTCTTAAGATTGCGGTGGCCTGCTCGACGCAGTCAAGATCATCTTGCGGCAGGGGCAATTGCACCGTTGCCGCTAGCCGTAGAGTTACCAGCTCAAGGGCCAAGCGCTTTAAGTACTGACGGCGGGTTACGCCCTGATAGGGGCAGCTTAAAACATGGCCTAGCAATTGCTTCATTTTGGGCGTTATTGGTCGTCGATTGGCATAGTTGAAAACAACGGTTTCGGCGTAGAGCGGTGCGGGCAATATTTGCTCGATGACTGAATTTGCCAGAAAGTTGCCATACCCAGAGGCCGGTATGCTTTGCAGCAGCTGGTCTATAGTCTCAGCTGTGGGTGCGATCGCTAATCCGCTGTTGAGGTACTGGTACATCGACTGCATCACTCGCTTAGCCACGTCTTGAGCCTGAGGTAACAGGCGCTCTATATAGGCCTGAAAGTAGGTTGTCAGCGTAGGCCGTTTGAGAATGACTTCGACCTTAAAGCACCGCCGTTGCCCAGGTTTTACGCCGATATTTTTTAAGCCCAGATGCGGTTCAAAAAAGCTATAGCCTGGTCTTTTGCCAGCTAGCTGAAACTCAAATTCGAGGCGATCGCTCTGCCTTGCAGTGGTAACTATCACCGAATCGTGCAGCGTGTAGTCAAGAATAAAAAGAGAGAGATCGTCTTGCAGAAAAATCTCTTGAACGTATCCTTGCCCAATATGGTCCGGGCAGACCCATACCAGATCTGAAGCGTCTGAGTGCAGCAGCCGCGAATCGCTTGGACTGCCAGGCAAAAGCCAGTCTGGCCACTTGGATGACGATGACGTTGACGAAGTTGCCTGAGCGCCCATGAAACTCACTGCTTTTAATAGGAACCAGTTTCATTATAGAGCGGCTGTGATTATGCTTATGTGCCTTGTCTGATGCGGCCGAAAGCCAACCAGCGAGCTGGCCCTATCTACCCAGCAAACCCAGTGTCCCCGCCAGTATCAAAACAGTTCCTAAAACTGCCTTAACGGTAAACGGCTCACCTAGAAACAAAATTGAGAAAATCACAATTAACACCAATCCCGACTTATCAATCGGTGCAACCAACGAAGCTGGTCCCAGCTGTAAGGCCCTGAAATAGCACAGCCAAGATAGCCCCGTTGCCAACCCCGACAGCACCAAAAACAGCAGTGTTTTTTGCGAAATATCAGCCCACCCCTGCCATTCTCCTTTGGCCCAGACAATCCCCCAGGCCACCAACAAAATCACCACTGTCCGAATCGCTGTTGCCAAATTAGAGCTAACAGACTCCACGCCAACTTTGGCAAAAACTGTTGTCAGCGCTGCAAAAAATGCAGACAGCAAGGCAAAGATCCACCAGCTCTGATCAGTATTTATCATGCTGTTTTATCCTTGCAACACTATGCTCAATCGGGATATACAGTGGCATTCCGGTGACAAAATTATTCATGACAGTCCAACCCAAACAATGCTTTGACCAGTTAATCAGGTTTCTTGACCCATCCGTAGCGCATGCAGCATTTTGATGTATTACAAGGCGGGTTATGCAGACGTATCCGGTGCAAATGCTTTTAGTTGTGGCAGCAAGAAACCACCTATGCCGATCAGCACCATTGCCAGCGCGCAGCCCACATATAAAACCGCCATCCCTGCACCAGGCCCGCTGCCGAAGACAAAAGCCGTCCAGCGTACCAGTGTGCCTCCCGGCATCATGGCAGGCTCTAGCAGCCGATCAGCCAGCGGCCCTGCTAGCAGTACAGCCAGGGCACTCGCGCTTTGAATCACCAGCGAATTGGCAGCAAACACCCGCCCCTGTGCAGCAGGCGTAACATGCTCCATCCACAGAGCGCTACGGGCACTGCTGAGTAGTGGAAAGTTGAGGGAAGAACAGACCTGCGCGGGTAGCCAAATTGTCAGTGACTGCCCTAGACCAAATACAGTTTTACAAAGCCCGGCCCCAATATATCCGCCCAATACACCCTGGATGCGCTGCTTGGGCCCGCCCCAAATGCTGACAACAACAGCGCCTACCACGCCACCAATCCCCGCCATGGCTGAAACGCTCGCCAGCGCCTGAGCGCTGCCATTGGTCCGGGCCAAAATCATTGGGCTGTGGAGTGCTCCGCCCAAGTCGTGAGCAAAGGTGAATAAAACCGTCACCAGCAGTAGCGCTTTCAGGCTAGGCTGTTGCCAAATCTGGCGGAATCCAAACGTTAGCTGGCTGGTTAGTCGCTCAGGCTGAGACGGTTTGATTTGAGAAATAGGCGGTTGGGGAATAGGCGGTTGAGGAATAGGCGGTTGGGGAATAGGCGCCAACAGCAACGTGACAATAGCAACGGCAAAGGTGATCAGATCAATCACGATGATGCCTGTCAGGCCGATGCGAGGATACAGCCCTCCAGCCAGGGCTGGTCCTACAATGCTTGACCCATAGTGAACCACGGAGACCATGCTGCCCGTACGAGTATAGTGCCGTTTAGTGACCATCAGCGACACCGACGCCTGGTAAGCCAGCATCTGAATTTGGCTGAATCCGCCCACCAAAAAAACAATTCCGTAAAGGTGCTTAATCTGAAGCTGCTGCGTAATATGAAGAGCGCCAATGATGACGGTTCCAGCTACTGAGACAACGTCACCTAGCAGCATCAGATATTTGCGGTTGAATCGATCAACAATCAGTCCGGCAAATATCGTTGTTGGGATTTTGAGTAGCTGAGAGAAAAAGCCCACTAGCGCAAGTGCCGTTGCTGAACCGGTTGCATCCCAGGCCCACAGGGTTAGGGCAAAAAATGTCATGTAGCTGCCAAGGGTTGACACGAGCTGCCCCAACCAAATGAGGGTAAAGATACGCATAGGCTAAAAGAGAGAGAAAAAGAGAGAACCCAGGCGTAAACATCTTTATTAGCACTTACGCAGCGGCTATTGGCAAGGCGCAAGTATCGTCGCACTGATTTCGGCAAGACTACCGCATGTGCGCTTACTGTAGTCGACATGAATTAATCGACTTGAATACTGCTAAATATTTGCCGGTGAGTCAAGTCAACTGTAGCGCTCACCCCTTAGCTTTGCATACTTACAATTTTCATACATACAATAAGTAAAATGCAATAGGAAATCCCTGTTGTATACAAAATTAGGTGATCAGCTATCGCCGCAGGCATTAGCCTTCTCTGTGAGTATGTGTCCGGCCCGGTGGTCGCTACATGTGGACGAACAGAGAGACTTTGTACAGCAGCAGCTGTTATCTTCTTGGTATAGTCAGCATAATAGTGACCTGCGCGGCTATGAATGTCAGATGGCAGCAGAGCGAGCTTCGTCTACCTTTAGCGTTGTACCTGTTATGAACTTGGCCTCATCTGAGAGTAGGAACGCAACCGTTTTGGCTATTTCTGAGTAGGTTGCCGGGCGACCCCACATTAGATCGTCTGGTACAGCCCAGTTTGCTAGCTCTGCCATACTGTCGGCGACAAAGAAGGGGGCAACAGAATTCATGCGGATGCGATCGCTCCGATACCGTTTAGCATACAGCCTTGTAAACCCCTCCATTGCTGCTCGCAGCGTCCCGCTAAACGGCGTGCCCAGTTCAGGTTCTTGCGAATCACAGGCTGAAATGTTGATGATTGCACCGCCGCCCTGACGGCGCATTGGCTCTGTGACTAATCTTGCTATACGCACTACGCTCAGAAACAACAGATCGAAGTTCTCAGTCCACATCTCGTCTGAAATGTCGAGTAAATCTGGGCGCAGAGGGTCGCCAAAGCTGGTAACAACCGCGTCAATTCGGCCAAATTTGTCAAGCGTTGTTTGAACTAAGGTTTCTAGATCGTTAGCCTGGGCCATTGAGCCCTGCATGGCAATGCCATCTAGTGCTTGCGCTAGCGTTAGCACTTGCTGACTTCGTGCCAGCAAAGAGACTTTGTATCCTCGCGCGGCTAGCTCTCTCGCACAGCCTGCGCCGATGCCACGACTAGCCGCTGTAACGATCGCAACTTTTGCTTTGTTCATATGGTTTCTCTTGTGAGTACGCTGCTTCCGCTGCCTGTTGTTAGTCTTCTTCGTACATGCGATCGCCCTTTTGCAGACGTGCCGCGATCTCATAAGTTTGTCCTTGCGATCGCATTGTCGGCGAGTGAGCCGCCAGATACCGAGCCGTCGCTACCAGCACGTGAATCCCTGCCTGATGGTTTTGCCAATGCTGATACTGTTGAACAGCTGCTTCTAGACTCTGAATCACATGAAAATCTCGATCTTCTCTCAGCATCAGTTGGCCTAGCGCCGAGATTAGACCAGCCGGATCGCCGCCGCTATACAGGTATGTTCCGACCAGGTTGCCAACTGCGTTTACTCGCTGCTGCCGGTTGAGCTGTTCAGAGAGTTCATGGAGTAGTTCATCCGGCTTGTCAACTTGATTCTCTGGTTTGGGCAGGCGAGCTGGTGGCACATTTAGAAACCGATTGAGATATATTGCCATCGCCGCATCAAAAATTCCTCGTACTAGCTCGTCGGATGGACTTCGCTTCAATCCTTGATGCACAGCGTTGGCAAAGGTGAAGGTGTGGTGAGCGGTGTCCCAGTCACTGAAGTCGTTATTGGTTTGAAATTGAGCGATCCGCAATGCGGCGGCGTAGGCAACTATACCGGCTAAATCAGCAGTGGTGCAGCCCTGGCGAAGCGCCTCTAATAAGTGAGTTGCGATCGCTGCCGGATCCTCTCCTAGCAAAATGGCGACTAGCTGTTCAACGGTCGCGTCATTATTTGTTGAGAAATTCGTTGAGAAAGTCGTCTCAAGACTTTTTGTATGTTCTTTTTTTACACGTTCTCTTTTTGCGTTTTCTCTGTTGTCGCGGCCAGCTAAAATTGCTTCGGGCAGTGCCTCAAATGCGCGGTCTAAGATGGCCACTAAATCGATAGGATAGCGCCAAGCGTTGGACTCTTCCATGCGCTCTGCTTGAGCGTACCCGTGTACTAAGCTGGTCAGAATACCGGCTGCATTTTCTCCGCCCGCATGATCAAGTGCTTCGAGTGCTTTGTTTGTAAAATCGAGAGCATGGCCCCCATCAATAAAGCGATGGTCAGTAACCGCAGCAAATAACATATCGGCTAGCTGAGTCACCTCAACACCGGACTCAACGGCTGAGGCCAAACACCGCTCTGCCCCTTGGGCGTCTCGCACTTCAATAAACTGGCGAAACCATCCTTTAAGTGTTTGAAAGTTTGCCGGGGTCTCAGGTAGCGGTTGGATGGCAAACCGAGGTGGCTCACCAGCACAATCACGCGCAACCGCCGATAGGCCATGGTAAAGCGCTCTCGGGCGATCGGTCGTATTTAAGTAAGGCATGAGCTGCATCATACAGGTATGAATAGTTAGCCCTACGCCCCAACCATCACGGCGATATCGAATACCAAAATCCAGACCTGTTTGAAACGCTGCGGTTGCCCCTTTACCCGCGGCTAATTGTGCAATTACAGACTTGGCAATCACCAGAGAAAGCCCCTGCTCCAAGCCATCTACCAGCCGTTTATGCTGATAGTCTTCAGCGTCTTCACGCGGTGTTAAATCTACCCTAACAGAGCCTTCTCGCACGTCAACCGGAAACGCCCGCCCGTCGTCTGCCCAGATATCAAATGCGCCGCCGCTGGTCACATCAAAGCGGGCATGGTGCCAATGACAGGTCAGCACGCAGTCTTTTACGCTGCCCTTATGGAGTGGAAAGCCCATGTGCGGACAGCGATTGTCGATGGCGTGAATCTTCTCCTGGTGATAAAAAAGTGCAATCGAATGGCCCTTTGTCTGAACGACCATAACGCCTGCCGCCTGCACGTCTGAGGCTTGGGCAACTTGGACGAATGACTTTTTCTGAACTGTTTTCTGTACAGGAGATGTGCTGCTGACCATGATGAACCTCGCCTGGATAAATACATAGTGGACTGAGATGGTGAATACAGCCTTGGATATAAGCCTCTACATCACTTGAACTCAATGATAGAATCAGCCTAGCTTGTGCTTATAAAGAAGAGAAGTATGCAGTTAGGAATAAGTCTTGTGCCCATGAAGAATAAATGCTGACTATTTATAACCAGCTACCTGAGCTGCTTGCTTTTGTTGAGAGTGTAGAACTCAACAGTTTTAGCGCGGCTGCACGAATGTTGGGGACGACGCCTTCTGCTATTAGCAAACGGGTGGCAAAGCTAGAAGAGCGGTTGGGTATTAGACTTTTACAGCGGACGACGCGATCGCTCAACCTAACAACAGAAGGTGCGACTTACTACGAGCAAGTTGCTCGCCTACTCCGAGAGCTAGAAGCTGCTGATCAAAGCATCAGCGCTGGCGGCAAGCCCAAAGGAAAACTAACTATCAGCGCCTCGCTCGACTTCGGTCAGTGGTTACTGGTGCAGTCAATTCCGCAGTTCATGACGTTGTACCCGGAGATAGAAGTTGATCTGCGCTTGAGCGATCATCTGGTTGATTTGGTGCTGGAAGGGATTGATGTGGCTATTCGGCTAGGTGATCTTGAAGACTCTAGTTTGATTCGTACGCATCTAGGGCAAGCAAGCTTTGCTCTGTGTGCTTCACCTCGCTATCTGAACGAGCATGGCAGACCGCACTCTCCGCATGAGCTGCTTCAGTATAATTGCTTGTGCTACGTATTCAATGGACGACCCGTTTGTTGGGACTTTTTTATAGACCAGCGGTGGGAGACTGTTGCCGTTAGCGGCACGTTCAATGCTGATAATGGCGGTGCCCTTTTGAATGCAGCCGTTGCCGGGCTAGGCATTACCCGGCTCTGCCTATTTCAGATACAAAAAGAGATAGAAGAACAACAGTTAGAAGTATTGCTATCTGACTATTTACAGCCCGGTTTTACCGTCCATGCGCTAGTGACCCATCAGCGACATCTGTCACCAAGGGTACGCGCTTTTCTTGATTTTTTGAAAATGCACTGTAAAAGCGCCTTATTCTGATAGTTAGCATGGAGCTTTCTATATGACCTCTATCAACACCGTCTTTGATTTATTCGGGTTACACAGCTGGCAAACTTTCAAATCAGCTCAGCAAGAGATTGTTCTGCCTGCTGGTAGCGCTGCGCATATTCCAGTCACTATCCGCTATATCGATGTGGGTGAAGCTGATAAAGGAACCGTTCTGTTGATGCACGGCATTCCGACCTGGGGATTTCTTTATCATGCGATTATTCCGCCTTTGGTAGAAGCGGGCTATCGCGTTCTTGCACCGGATTTTCTTGGGCATGGTTGGTCTGATAGGCGCGATCGCTTTGACCGCTCCTTCCAATCTCAAGCTCGAATGATCGTCGCTTTTTTTTCTTCTTTAAGATTAGAGAACGTAGATGTTGTTGGCCATGATACCGGGGGTGCTGTAGCCTTGATTCTCGCTATTGAACATAGCCACTTAGTCAATCGACTAGTCATCACGAATTCAGTTTGCTACGATCGCTTCGATGACGACATGCTCGATTTTGGCCATCCCTTACGGTGGAAGTCTCGTTCGGTTGCAGAGCTGGTAAACGCTTTAGAAGAGAGTTTGGCGGCTGGCCTTTCTAACCTGAAACAGCTTACCTCAGAATTTAGTGAAGGTATTATTGCACCCTGGAATAGTGAAGAAGGAAAATTGAGCTTACTGCGCAATGCGTCTGCTCTCAATGCGAATCAAACGATGGCGCTGGTAGATCGTCACGGCACTATTTCAGCACCTACTCTGGTTCTGTGGGCAATGGACGACCCCTGGCAAAAGTCAGAGGATGGCTTGCAGCTTGCTAGCGAGATTCCGCCCGCGCGATTTCAAGCTATTGAAGGCGCGTCTCATTGGGTACAACAAGACGCACCGCAACAATTTTTAGATGCGCTGCTTTCTTTTCTTGAAAGTGCGTCGCACAATTCTGTTGTTGAAACTAGATCTTGATTGACCCTTGGGAAGCCTGCTACCAGTTTGTCTGGCGTTCAGATAGACTCAGCCGGTTTATGGAGTGCTACGCCAGCCATGACCAGAAGAATGCCGCAGATGTCTCTTACAGTAGGAATCTGGCTGAGGACAATTGCCCCAATAAGTGTTGCAGTTGCGGGTAGTAGTGCTAGCAGGAGCGCATATGCGTTACGCGATAGTTTTGACATTGCGAGCTGATCGCAAACATAAGGCACCACTGAAGAGCTAATGCCAACGCCAATACCTGCCAAGATGAGTATGGGATGCGCAAAGGCCGCGATCGCATCTTCAATACCTATTGGCATTACAAATATAAAGGCCGCTGCCATTGCCACGCCAAGCCGTTCAACGCCTTCTCCTGCCCCCTGTTGGGAAATTCGATGACCTAGAATGATGTATGTCATAAAGAGCAGCGCATTGAGGACAGCAAAACTGAGTCCCCATAGGTCATTCGACCAGCGCACATCTATCAATGTCATCACACCTGCTACTGCTAGTGCAAGCGCAATATAGTTTCGCATTGCTTTTAGCCCAAACAGGGCTACCGCGATAGTGCCAACAAATTCCATCGTGGCGACCAAACTTAAGGGCAGTCTGTCGATTGCCAGGTAGAAGGCGCTGTTCATCAGCGCTAGACAAGCGCCGAGCAGTAACAATAATATTTTTGTTCTCTGGTCAGCCGAGCGGAAAGTTTGCCAAGGCTTGGTCAAGAAAGCAAAGACAACAGCGGCACTGGCAATGCGAAACCAGGCGACGCCTAATACGTCAATCTGTTCAAAAAGCAACACCGCAAAAGACGGACCTAGATAGTGAAAAATAGCACTTACAACAAACCAAAGATGAGGGGGCGCAGCAGAAATCCGAGAGGGAAAAGCAGTAGGTAATTTCATGTGCTAATGTTACCGATACTTCTTTTCCTTTGGTATACCTTTTTGAAGGGAGAAGTATAGAATCGCCTAAGAAACGAAGATAATAATGAAGAATCACCTTCGATTGCCCAAAGTCTCGCTAGATGATATCGATATACAGCTACTGCGAATTCTTTACGAAGATGCGAGAACTCCAGTTGCTGAACTTGCTAGGGCACTAACTATGTCTGCGCCTAGCGTCTCTGAACGGCTACGGCGATTGAAAGAGTCAGGCGTCATTCAGGGCTTTACGATTGGTGTAGAGCCAGCTTTACTAGGGTATGAGCTGGCTTTCTATATTCGAATCAGTCCGCTTCCTGGACAGTTATCAAAGGTTGTAGCAATCATCACTCAGATAGAAGAGATTGTTGAGTGTGACCGAATTACCGGAGATGACTGCTTTATTGCTAAGGCTTATGTGCGCTCAGCAAAAGCAATAGAAGCGGTCATCAATCGTCTGATTCCCTACGCAAAGACAAATACCTCTCTCGTACAGTCTTCTCCGGTAAGCAGAAGACTGCCACCGCTGTCTAGATAGACATAGCGCTACGAGCACAGCCTGATTAGGCAAAGTGTGCATACGTGAAGATCTTAAGCCTAGCTGTGGATAGGCTTTCCTTACAATCAGGGGTTATAGCGACTGCGTGCCGTAGAATTAAATATCTTCCTTTGTAAGTCGCTATTCCGGCTACTGCTGTTGAGATGCCTAAGTCTGATTCTAATAAAAGACCGCTTGAAGAATGGCACTACGCCTTAGCTCCCTATAATTTAGGCTATAAGGTCAAGCTTGTGTCTCAGCTTATGTATCGGGATTTTTTAGAGCGACTGGCTCCCTATAGACTTACGCCTTTTCACTACCTAGTACTGTGCTGCCTTTGGGAAGAAGATGGCTTATCAACCTCGGGCATTGCAGATAATTTGAAGCAGCTTGGAGCGACCTTAACAGGGGTCGTAGACCGTATGGAATCTCGTAATCTGGTGTATCGAGAGCGAGATGCTAAGGATCGCAGAATTGTTCGGATATGGCTTACTGAGGAAGGGAAGAAACTAGCCGATGTGCTGCCATCAGTCGGCGCACAGACAATAGACAAGGCGACCGAGGGTATTCCAAAATCAGAGCAGAAGGCTATTTTGGCATCACTCGGCAAGGTGATCGAAAATCTGACGTAGCTTTTCTGTGCAGCGAGCTTATAGCGAATTTGTGCGGCCGGTCGTTGCCTTTTTCGCAATTAGTTAATATATTAATAGTTAATACGCTAAGTATTTTGTTGTGCTGCGAGAGCAGGATTAATCGACATTGACTCAGAAGATATCTAGGAGGGTAGAAAAATGGCGAAACTTAGTATCAGCCAGCGGAAGTGGTGGCTGTCAGCCCATATTGTTTTTGCAGCGCTATGGACAGGTGCAGTTCTCAGCATGTTTCTTATCTCGTTTAGAAATATGAGTTCTACGAGTGGAGAGGTTCTATCGGCTTTGAACTCAGCTATTAACTTGCTGGACGATTTAATTGTTATTCCTGCTGCCATTGGCTCTGTGGTTACAGCAACCGTTCTTTGCTGGGGAACAAACTATGGATTCGCAAAGTTCTACTGGGTAATTACCAAGTGGATACTCTCTAGTAGTTTGATAGTGTTTGGTACCTTTTGGCTGTTCCCCTGGGGCAATCTGTCTGAGAAGATTGTTGCAGAAGAAGGGATAGAGGCGCTACACAATGCGATCTATAGTTTTGATGCTAAAGGTGTTCTATTTGGAACGCTTTCTCAGGTTATCTTTCTACTCGTCATTATTGGGATCTCGGTCATAAAACCTTGGGGTAGAAGAGCCTCGAAAGAATGAGGCTTAGAAAGGAAGTGGGTATGTGTTGGTCGCTACTTGCTCACTATTCGTGATCTTGTCGTAGCTATAACAGACCCTTTTCAACCGTTAGCACAACTTTGCCACGTGTTCTACCTGTGTCTACATAGGCGTGAGCGTCAACAATTTCTTCGATGGGCCAGGTCCTGTCGATACGTCCCGTGAGCTGACCAGACTCGATGTAGCCAGCAATTCTCTCCATCTCTGCATCAGATGGTTCAACCACATAAACATGAGCCGTTTTCCCTTGGGCTTTGGCCGTTGCAAGGAACGAGGTATCCATTAGCACAGTGACCAGATGACCACCCGGCTTTAGCACTTGGAAGGAGCGCTCAGTTGTACTGCCACCCACTAAATCTAAAACCATATCGACAGGTGCCACTTCTTCCTAAAAACGCTGAGTCTTGTAGTCAATTACCTGATTAGCACCCAGCTTTTTCACGAAGTCTAAATCCTTGGCACTCGCGGTTGAGAGCACCTCGGCTCCTTCAAGCGCTGCAAGCTGAACGGCCTGGCTGCCCACCGTACCCGCGCTGCCGTGAATTAGAACGCGCTGACCTCGTTTCACCTGTCCATGACCAAATCGCGCATCTGAACAGCTTTCATCTGCCGAGAAGGCATATTTTATCTCCTTTCACTCATTTATTAGAACAACTTCACTAGAACAACCATCTCACCAGTTCGATAGGACACAGCACAAAATGGCTGATGCTACACCTCAGCACCTTTGAAGTTGTGAGCACCGACCAAGCCTCCGTCCACAATCAGATCTTGACCGCTGATATAGCTAGCTGCATCAGAGAGTAAAAAGGCCGCAGGCGCACCGACCTTATCAGACTTGCCCCAGCGGTTTAAGGGTACCTGGGCGGCAGCCGCATCGAATGCTGTTTTGCTCATGTCAATTTTTTGTACAATTGGCGTGTCGATGTAGCCCGGGCTAATTGAGTTGACGCGGATGCGGCGCGGTGCCAGCTCAAGCGCCAGCGTTCGTGAAAGGCTATGCAAAGCGGCTTTGGTCGCACTGTAGAGATGTGCGCCTGCAAGGCCGCGATGTGCTGTCCACGATGATGTCATCAAAATTGCACCACCGTCATTTATCATAGCCACTGCTTTTTGAATGGTAAAAAACAGCCCTTTAAAGTTGATGGCGACTAGCTTACCAAAGTCTTCTACTGTGAGTTCTGAGAGTGGTTTGAAAATCCCAATGCCAGCGTTTACGAACAGATTATCCAGGTTGCCAAACCGTTGCTTTGTCTCTTCCAACAGGTTAGCGATTGACTCCAAGTTGCTGGTGTCATTTTGATGTATCATTACGCGCTCTGTGGCACCGTCACTGGTTTCGACAAGGCTCAATCGTGCATCTTCTAGCGTTGAAAGTGTCCGCCCTGTAATAACAACATTTCCTCCCGCTTGTACGATACATCGGGCAGTTTCTAGGCCCATGCCACTACTACCGCCAGTGATAATGGTGGTTTTGTTTGTAAAATTAATCATGCTTGTGTTTGATTGGGATGCACTTAGAAAAGCTGGATACGGCACCCTGCAGTCTTTTGAAGAGTGTAGTCTACTATCTGTGAACTTTATTCCAGTTAACCTGTGCTGTGATCCTTAGCCTGAGACTAAAAACAGTCAGTCTTATAGTAAGCCATAGCCTTTTTTATTTCTTGTTGAATGTTGCCGTTTATAGTAGATTTTTGAACAGAATTGTATCTATAGCTTTTGAAGAGTTGCTTAGGCCACTTGCTAAAGGCCGCAACCGTTATCAGTCAATCAACTCTTCTGTGCAAACGTCCTAATGCATCAGGACGTTTGCTATAGTCAAAATTTTCTAGCTTCATGATGCTGCCCAGGACTAGCCGTATGCTCAGCGTCTGAGCAAGTTTTAATCGCTGTGGCGGTTGTTAGCTAGGCGATGTACGCAGCGAGGTGCTTTGAGCGCTGGTCAATGCCAACTGCGGCTGTCAGTAAGCATAAAGATATTACTGTTGTCTGTATTGACTGGCCGTAGTGCCAACGAACTTACGAAAGTGTCTCGATAGTTGGCTTGAGCTAGAAAAACCGCAGTCCAGTGCAATGTCAGAGATAGAGTCTTCTGAGTCTCTAAGTCGCCTCTTCGCTAGTTCTACTCTCTCTCGTAATACATACTGATAAGGTGGCAGGCCCGTTGACCGCTGAAATAGGCGAGAGAAATAGTAGCTGCCCATGTTTAATCTTTGCGCAATGTCATTAAGACGAATTTCTTCGGTAAGATGAGCCTGAATGTAGTCGATCGCTCTCTTTAGCTTCCGTTTGGACAGTCCCTGTTGGTAGCCTTTTAGCTTGGCCTGAAAGGTGCAATAGTGACGTAGCAGATGAATATTAAGGCAGGTAAGTAGCGATTCGCTGTATAGCCGACCGCCTTCACCACCTGCATAAATCTCGTGTAGGAGGGAATAAGCTATGCGCACGATTTGTTCGTCTTCTGCAATTAGAATTGGTTTTAGCTCAATATTGTTCGGATTAATGCATTCTGCCTGTAGGGCAGTTTGATATAGAGATTGAGGCGTTAGCCCGAAAGCAATGGCTTCATCATGTCCATTCCAGATAAACTCACTGGGTACCCCAGCGGGAACTATAAAAAACTGGTTGTGGTATCCAGGTCCGTCGTACTCTTGCTCTAAGAAACGGCTGATTTGACGAGTTGTTGGCTTGTTTTTGGTTCTCGCTGAAAATACTAGAAGATGTTCTGCTAAAGCTGGTATCTCTATGGTGTCAGGTGGTTGTAACGCATGATCGACACTCCAGCTGTCGAGGCGAATTTTTCCTTTGCCTAGCCATGCTTTGAGATGCGCTATGTCACTAGGACAGGTTGCTTTAGCCAAAGAACATTGAAGCTGTGGACTCATAGCGCCAGATATTTACTGTACAGAAGACTATCAGTACTATAGCTTTTGTTTGGCTTTTGAGGACATTGCTGATAGCGACAACCCGCAGCTACGAAGCAACTCAACCCACAAACGTCCTAATCATTAGAAGCTTTGTTATGTCATCCACCAAAATCGATTCATAAGAATGCTTTGTAGCCTGTGCTCTGCTATCTAATAAGCACGTACGTTGAATGCGACTGCATAGATGACAAAGTGCAAGCTCATTTAGAAAGAGAAGAGCTACCTTGTCCCATCTACGACTGACTCAACTCAGATAAGTCTTGAGTCGCAGTCTTGAGTCGCAGTCTTGAGCCGCTAGGCGCGATCGCCTCGACCAATACATTCCATACACACATGGAACACGCTAGCGACTAAAGCCACCTCAACCCCTATTTTTATCGCCATAGGAGAAGAGAGCAGGCCTGCGAGTACCAGTACCGAACCGATGAGCAGGGTCACGATGAGTAGCACTTCGTCATCGAACAGCTTTAGCCCTGCCCAGAGCGTGCCAAATCCAAAAATCCAAAAGAGAAGATAGGTCATGAGTACAGCGAACTGAATACGTGCTGGTTGCATAGCCCAGTTGATTCAGCTTGAAGCGATCCTTTTTTAGGATATGTCAAACTGCTTAGCCTGCTAAGGCCACGAGGACATCGCTACTATATCGCGATGATGCGATTGCATGCTATCGCGATCGCACCACAATATATGTA
>ERZ1740058.655-NODE-655-length-23495-cov-6.286391_pt1 | contig 23495 bp, 23 predicted proteins | sample MGYA00581745_ERZ1740058 | MGnify/ENA primary metagenome ERZ1740058 (study PRJEB43018, sample SAMN04849742) | marine metagenome | isolation source: floating plastic debris | place: Pacific Ocean | collected 2008-08-30 | study: EMG produced TPA metagenomics assembly... | reverse complement strand
ATTTCCCAACTGGCCTGATCATGGTAAGTTCGGGCAAAACGCTCCAACGCAGTCTACAATTATACTAATACCTGGCACTGGGTAACCATTCCCCCCGGTACTGGCTACGATCCTGAGATTCAGGAGCCAACCGGTAATGCCTACGAAGCGGTGCTGCGTATTGTGGAAGCATTGAAGGATGGTGAGCTCTCACCTCGAAAGGAACAGGAGTATTTAAAGATGCTAGTACATCTGGTAGGCGACCTGCATCAACCTCTGCACGTAGGCACTGGTGAAGACCGGGGTGGGAATGATGTTCGGGTAAAGTGGATGTATGAATCTGATTCATCTAATCTTCACCGGGTGTGGGATAGTGATATGATCGACGCTAAACAACTTAGCTATACCGAACTAGCGGCTCACCTAAACCGCCATGTTACTCCTGCAACAATTCAGCAGTCGCAAAGTACTTCGCCCAAACAGTGGATATCCGAGGCGGTGAGCTTACGTGGCACCGTCTATGATCTACCCGATAATCGAAGTATTGGCTACCAGTACCTGTACCGCAACTGGCCGATTGTAGAGCAACAATTACTACTGGCGGGACTACGCCTGGCTAGTATTCTGAATGATATTTACGGTTAAGCTTTTTTGCTTTTTGGTAAAAGCATCTATTTTCACTTTTATGAGTAGACAACCTGATTTTTTCAATCTACTGGTACTTTTCTTTCTTCTATTTTTTACTGCCTGCCAGACCGAACCTGCTAATCAATCAGCACCCGACAATCGACCTAATGTTCTTCTGATTATGGCCGACGATATGGGCTATTCTGATTTAGGATGCTACGGTAGCGAGATTAATACTCCTAATCTGGATGCTTTAGCAAAGTCGGGAGTGGCGTTTCGTCATTTTTATAATACCGCTCGCTGCTGTCCCACGCGGGCTTCATTACTTACTGGGCTGTATCCTCACGAAGCGGGCATGGGTGCTATGGTAAGCAGCGTAGAGAGCAATCCGGAACCAGGTCCGTATCAAGGCTATCTAAACCAGCAGTGTCTTACACTAGCCGAACTCTTACAACCAGCCGGCTATGCTACTTATATGTCGGGTAAGTGGCACGTTGGTGAGAAACCCGAATATTGGCCCACTAAGCGAGGCTTCGATAAGTACTTCGGCTTAATCAGTGGTGCTAGTAGTTATTACGAAGTAATTACCGATCAGCCTCGGGTGCGGCAAATGGCCTACAATGGTCAACCGTGGTTGCCCCCGAAAGACAACTTTTATATGACTGACGCATTGTCGGATTCTGCTTCTTCGTTCTTGAAGCAGCACTTTACCCAACAGGTTGATCAGCCTTTTTTTATGTACTTGGCCTACACAGCTCCGCATTGGCCCCTGCATGCCCCGGAGGAAACAATTCAGCAGTATACCGGACGCTACGATAACGGCTGGGAGTCTCTTCAAGAAGAGCGGTATTTGCGGATGCAAAAAGCAAGAATTATCGACACTAATTTTCAGTTGCCTCCCTGGGAAGAGGGTGTACCTGTCTGGAGTGAACGAGACACTTCCTTACACTGGGAGCGGCGCATGGAGGTATACGCCGCTATGATTGACCGAATGGATCAGGGACTAGGGCGAGTTTTTGAAACTATTCGGGCTAATAATGCCTGGGAAAATACACTGGTGATATTTCTATCCGACAACGGTGGCTCGCCGGAGAATATTACCGGACGTAAGCTAAACGACCCTTCAGTGCCGATCGGTTTACCGGGTTCGTATGCTGCCTATCGCAAGCCCTGGTCCATTGCCTCTAATACTCCTTTTCGCCGCTACAAGCGCTGGGTAGAAGAAGGGGGTATTGCCTCACCGATGATTATGCACTGGCCGGAAGGTCTGAGACCATCGAGAGAGCGAATAGATTCTTACGCTCACGTAATAGATATTTACCCCACTATCGCCGAAGTAGCGCAGGCCAATTACCCCGATTCAGTGCGAGCGTTGCGGGGCCAGAATCTGCTTTCACTGGTGAAGAACGACTCGTCGGTAGCTGATCGTCCGTTATTTTGGGAGCACATTGGCCATCAGGCTATGCGGCAAGGAAAATGGAAAATTGTAAGTCAGGCTCCCGAGTATCAGTGGGCGCTATACGATATGCAGCAAGACCCTACTGAGCTAAATAATGTAAGCCAAGAGTTTCCTAAAGTGCTAAACCGAATGAGTCAGACCTACGCGCAGTGGGCCACTGAAGTAGGTGTACAAAAGCGCGACAGATAAAACTAAATTAGGGTAGCCCAGTTACATTTGTACTACTTTCCGGCTCCTACGCGAGTCAGCAACTTCTTAATCCTGACGTAATCTGCTGACTCCGCCAATATGAAGCTATTAGATTCTTTTGCCAATAAAATTCTTGCTGATCAGTTTAAGGAGCGTTTTGACCAACTGATTATCAACCTTAGTATTGCAGGTTTTCTAATTCACGTTTTTCTGGTCTTTTTGCATTGGCTGCATATACTGCCGGTTGATTTACTGGAGGGGAGCATGCTCACCAATCCCATTGCTACCTTGTATACTCCATTTACCTTTATTCTGGTATTTGAGGTGTATTTACTTATTTACTACTTACCCTCTTCATTTACCACCTTTGTGAGCAAACAGTACGAGATCATCTCGCTCATTGTTGTGCGACGCATTTTCAAAGATATTTCTAACGTCACACTATCGCTGGATTGGTTTGCTTACGATTACAATATTCAGTTGCTAGCTGATTTGCTAGGGTTGATTTTGCTGTTTCTCATCATTCAGCAGTTTAATCGGCAGGCTCGAGAAAGCCCAAAACTGAGTCTGTCTGAGGGTATTGCTCCTTTTCTTCGGTTCAAACGGCGGGTTAGCGTATTGTTGTTTATCGCCTTTATTGGGCTTACCATATTCAGTTTTGTAAAATGGGTACTAGAAACCTACTGGTACCTCACCCAGCAGATTAGCGAGGTTACTAATGTCAATTGGATATTTTACCACGAGTTTTTCATTCTTCTTATCCTGATTGACGTATTGGTGCTAACCGTTTCCTTTAAGCACATTAAAGATTACAATCAGTTAATTCGTAATACTGGATTCATTCTCTCTACGGTACTCATCCGCCTTTCGTTTAGTGCCGAAGGACTGATTAACATTATCATTATTGTGTTTGGAGTTTTGTTCGGATTAGTTATACAGGCGATTTACAATCGTGGTTCTTCGTTATTCTATAAATAAGAAAAAATATAATAATAACAATTTTTTACTCTTGATTTGATAAGAAATTCGACCACTGAGGGTATTTTTTTCCATTGTTTAAAATTTTAGTTCAAAAAAATCAACTTTTACTAAAACAATTCTTATTCTATATGTTTAATACACAAACCAAAACATTAAACATTTATGGAAACCTTACTCCTAGCCGACATCGTCGAGATTCCCGTTGACGATCCAGTGGCTTTTACCTTTTTTACGGGTTACATGGCTATGTTTGCTGCTTCTATCTTTTTCTTCTTCGAGAGAGGTCGGGTAGATGGCAAATGGAAGCTATCTCTACTAATTTCCGGATTGATCACTGGAATCGCCGCAGTACACTACTACTATATGCGGGATTACTATACTGTTACCGGGGAAAATCCTACTGTTCTTCGTTACATTGACTGGACGTTGACCGTTCCACTGATGTGCGTTGAGTTTTATTTATTGCTTCGTCCGGCAGGAGCTAAGATTGGCTTGATGTGGCGATTTATTGCGGCCGCAGTGCTTATGCTGGTAGCTGGATACATCGGCGAAGGTTTCTATCGTACTAACGGTCCTATGAATATACTGTGGGGTATCATCTCTACGGTAGGTTGGGCAGTTATTATCTATGAAGTCTTCTTCGGTTCGGCCAAGGCATTGGCAAACAAGTCTGAAAGTGCTGTAGTGAAGAAAGGATTTAGGAACTTATCATTATTCGCTCTTATCGGCTGGGGTATCTATCCCATTGGTTACATGCTGTTGCCTGGTAATTTACTCGCTTTCACTGGTCTTGATACGTCAAATATGGATTTGATCTATAACGTTGGTGATGCCGTGAATAAGATTGGTTTCGGTTTAGTAGTGTACGCTACAGCCATGGGAGCCAGTAAGTCTTCTGGTGAGTATGTGGAGCAAGATAATCAGGATAAGATGTATGCTTAGATATAGGTTCTAAGCTACTTAAAGCGCAAAGCGTACTGTATTCCTACGGTACGCTTTTTTAATTATTTACTATCTTCATCCTTAGCTTAGCCCCCGACTAAATGAAAGAATATCATCAACTTTTAGCAAATATTAATCGGTACGTTACGCTTGATCAGGAGGAAGAAAAAAGGCTAACATCTATAATTCGCACTACCCGAATCAGAAGAAGACAGTTTATTGATCAACCAGGTTACGTCTCCTCCTACCGCAACTACGTGGCTAAGGGAGCGTTTCGTTCATTTTTGGTAGATAGCGAAGGCAAAGAGCATACCGTACAGATTGCGGTGGAAGATTGGTTCGTTAGCGATTTCTACAGCTACATCACCCAAACTCCCGCTACGCTGTTTGTAGAGGCGTTGGAAGACTCGGTAATCCTACAAATGGAGTACGATGACATAGAGGGGTTGTGCTCCCAAATGCACAAATTGAGCGAATATTTTCGAATTACCACCGAAAGAGCCTTTGCCTTCTCCCGGAAAAGGACTTTATCTAACCTAAGCAAAACCGCCGAAGAGCGGTATCTGGAGTTACTGGATCGTTATCCGAATATCGTGAACCGAGTACCCCAGAAAATAATCGCCTCCTATCTGGGTTTTTCCCCCGAATTCATGAGCAAAATTCGTAAGCGGCTGGTTTCAAAATCTTGAACTAGTTCAATCGTTTTTCCTAAACCAGTTCATTTTTATTGGCTCCCGTTAAGCTCAACTTTGTATTGTCGATTTTGACGTAACATCAATACAAAGCAAAATGAGTATTACTAAAGAAGTCCCTTCTTACACCGAAGAACTACAAGAATTGCAGGGCAACTTACAGAAAATGCTACCTGCCGAAGCTTTGGAAGTATTTGACCAGGATGCCCAGGCACTACAAGCCAACTACATTTCTATCTTAAAATTAAACAGAGGAGATGCTGCTCCTGATTTCTCTCTTACAAATGCTGTAGGTGAAATAGTCAAGCTCTCTGATTTGTTACAGAAAAATAAAGTGGTGCTCACCTTCTACCGGGGAACCTGGTGCCCTTACTGCAATCTTCAACTTCAACAGTACCAGCGGGCGCTTCCGGAAATCAAAGCTCTGGGAGCAGGACTGGTGGCTATATCCCCTCAAACTCCGGATGAATCACTGAGCATGAAGGAGAAAAATGAACTGCAATTTGAAGTGCTAAGCGATAATGGGAATATGGTTGCCCGCCAGTACACCACCATTTTTGTTAACGGCCAAGCCCCCGTTGCAGCGATGACATCTTTGGGAATTGACTTTAACGGTCATTATTCCGATGATTCCCAGGAATTGCCCGTACCGGCGGTATTCGTGATTGAGCAGGATGGAACAGTTCTATTGGCCCAAACTGCCGGAGGCGACTATCGTAATCGGGTAGAGGTTGCGGATGTTCTTAATGCACTGAGCTAATCAACCCGATGAAAATGGAACGTAAAATTTGGTTTATTACCGGCATTTCCTGCGGAATGGGTCAAGCATTGGCCCATTCCGTAATGGAGGCTGGAGACTTGGTAATCGGTACTTTTCGGGATGAGGACCAAGCGGCTACATTTAACCGAGCTAATCCTGAAAATGGCTACTCAGTAGTGCTAGACGTCACAGATGAAGCGCAACTTCGGTCAGCAGTGGAAGAAATAATGGCAAAATACGGGCGAATAGATGTGTTGGTCAACAACGCTGGAGTGGGCTTTGTGGGAGCTATTGAAGAAGCATCCACTGAAGAAGTGAGGGCCGTGATGGAGGCTAATTTCTTTGGCACGCTTCATCTTACCCAGGCAGTATTGCCGCATATGCGGGCAAATAGAAAGGGGTATATCGTACAGATTTCGTCTCACGGGGGTATTAAGGCCTTTGCTGGCTTCGGAATTTACAATGCCAGTAAGTTTGCCCTGGAAGGTTTTAGTGAAGCATTGGCTCAGGAAGTTGCTCCGTTGGGCATTAAGGTATCGATCGTTGAACCGGGCCCCTTCCGGACCAGCTTTGCCGGAAACCGGTTAGGTACAGCGAATCGGGAAATTGCCGATTATTCCGAAACTGCCGGAGCTTTCCGTACCAAACTAAAAGGGGTAGACGGAAAACAAGAGGGTGACCCAAAGAAAGCCGCCGAAGCGATTATCGCATTAGTAAACTCAGAGAATCCTTCGCTGCGCTTGCCGCTAGGCAAAACCGCCCTGATGACCATTGGCATGAAACTGGACAGCGTACGCGCTGATCTGGAGACACACCGACAAACTGCCGAGAACGCGATTTATAACTCGTAAACTTAAGATAGATGGGCAGGTGAAAGTCTGCCTTATTTTTCTGATTGCTGCTAGGAGTAAAACGTTTAAGTCAACTTCTTCGGATAAGCCTGATTATTAGCCCCACTACAACTACTACTCCGGTGCCAATAAGCCAGTTGGTCGGCAATACTTTCCCGGGACTTTTATCAAACAGGCTGGAGGCTAGGAGTCGGGCTAGTGGCAGCCAGCGCAAAACAATCCTGGGCTAAATGACCCAAAGCTTCTTTGCGGCGGGCTACCAAAAACAGAAAGGTGCCCTGTTTGGCAAGCTCCAGCGTGGTAGCGCGCCCAATCCCGCTAGAAGTACCGGTAATAACTACAACATTGGCGTCGCATAGCTGAAAAAATTAGATAAGATGTAAAAAATGCGCTGTCTTCGGTAGAGACTGACAGTAATCGGGATTGTTCGGAACGAAGATGCAAATTATTGAATACAAGACTGGAACTGATCAGCCAGAAACTGATTGCCTAGTGGGTTCATGTGCACTCCGTCGGTAGTAAGAATTCCTTCGTACTGCTTAGCGGTATTATTTTCCCTTAGATACTCGCTGATGTTGGCCCGAAGGTCGCAGAGCGGAACCCCCGTATCCACCGCAATCTGTCGTACTACTTCAGCATACCCCTGTAGCTGCTGATTGACTTCTTCCTGGCTATCGGGGTCTTCCCCAATTACGGTAGGAGTGGCCAAAATCACTTCGCTATTTGTAGCGGTAATATCCTGGATAAGCGCTCTCAACCCAGCTTCGTATACTTCTTTTTCGGTGCCCGTAGTCCCTTCAAACTTATAAAAATGCCACACATCGTTGATGCCGATATAAATCACTACCACATCAGGATTCTTGCTTAGCACGTCTTTTTGCAGCCTTTGCTGAAGATCGGGCACCTTATTACCGCTAATGCCAGCCCCGATGAGTTCGTAGCGGGAGGTATCAATTTGCTGGCGTAGCAGGTCAATGTAACCACCCGGTTCGTTACCGGCTTGAGTAATAGAATCGCCAAAAAAGACAACTCTTTTTTTCTGCGGTTGACAAGCCCAGAAACCAGCAATCAAGAACAGGGCAGATAATAGGGTGAGTTTGGTAATAAGCATAGTAGGGGGTTAGCTAATTCGTGTGAAAATGGTAAACTTTGCAAGTTCGTTCTAATTAAACGAAAAGATTGATAAGCATGAAATCAAATACCGACAACCTAACCCAAAAAGCTCAACTCTGGCAAACGCTGGCCGTTTCGGCCCGCGACTTATTTACGTTTGAGCAGACCTGGCAACTTTATCAAACCCTCTACCAAAACGAACCGCTAAAAATTGCCTGGCAGCCTGATGAAACAACTATTCAGCGGGCGAATCTCTCCGCTCTGATGCAGGAAGTAGGAGTTGATACTTATACTGAACTTTATCAATGGTCATTGGAGAATAAACCTGACTTCTGGCAACAAGTAATTCAGCAGTTAAATATCAAACTACACACTTTGTATAATACCATTTTAGATGATAGTGATGGCAATGAACAAGTAAACTGGCTGCCTGGAGCCAAGCTAAATATCGTAGAAAGCTGCTTTCAAGCAGATCGTAATAAGCCAGCATTAGTTGTGGGTGATGAATCGGGAACCACCGAAATATTATCTTACGAACAGTTGGAAGCACTAGTAAATCGGGTGGCCGATGGATTACAAAAGCGGAGATTGACTCCTGGCGATACTGTCGCGCTTTACTTGCCACTCTGTAAAGAGGCTATTGCGGCCTATCTGGGAATCATCAAGGCAGGTATGGTTGCGGTACTCATTGCTGATAGTTTTTCAGCCCAGGAACTAAAAAGTCGACTAACCATTGCGCAAACCAAAGCCATTATCACTGTGGATGCTTACTCCTACAATGGTAAAATGCTGAAAGTATATCCCCGCGTAACGGAGGCTGATGCTCCTCCTGCAATTGTCGTTAGAAATCAAACCGAAACTGTTTTACGAGAAAAAGATGCTATTTGGGAGGATTTCTTGGGTAAAACCGAAGCCGATGTTTTTGTACGGGGACCGGATGATACCATTAGCATACTTTTCTCTTCGGGTACTACCCAGGAACCCAAAGCCATTCCCTGGAACCAACTCACTCCGATTAAGTGCGCAATGGATGGTCATTTCCACCATGATATCCATTCGGAGGATGTGGTGACCTGGACCACCGGTATGGGGTGGATGATGGGACCTTGGCTGATCTACACTACACTAATGAATCAAGCTACTATCGCGATTTTTACCGGCTCAGCGGCCGTACCTGCTTTTGGTCAGTTTGTCCAAAACACTCAAATCAGCGTGCTCGGCACTATTCCTTCGCTGGTGAAGGTATGGCGAGCCCAACAGACTATGGAGCAATACCAGTGGAATGTCAGAGTATTTAGTTCTACTGGCGAGCCCTCCAATGCCGAAGACTATCTCTACCTGATGTGGCTTAATGGCTTCAAAGCCCCCATAGTAGAATACTGCGGCGGTACCGAAATTGGAGGAGGTTACATGACGGGTACATTGCTACAACCCGCCATTCCAGCTACCTTCACAACCCCGGCCCTTGGGCTAGAATTACGATTTAAAAATTCTGAGGGGCAACTTAGCCCCTCACAGGACGGAGAAGTATTCATTGTCCCCCCTTCTATCGGACTGTCCCAGAAGCTTTTGAACCGCGATCACCACGCAGCTTACTACGAAGGAACCCCGACACTTGAGGACGGGCGTTTGCTCCGAAAACACGGTGATAACTACCGGATAGTAGGCGAATTGAACGAAACTGTTTTCTACCGTAGTCAGGGGCGGGCTGATGATGTAATGAACCTGGGAGGCATTAAGGTAAGTGCCGTTGAAATTGAGAAAGTGCTGAATCAGCATGAGGCAATAGTGGAGAGTGCGGCTGTAGCCATCTCCCCACCCGAGGGTGGGCCAGAACAGCTGGTGGTATTCTACCTTTCTAATAAGGGAGTTGAAACTGAAGGCCTTAAAAAAGAGCTTCAGCAATTACTCTCCCAACGACTAAACCCGTTATTTCGGATTAAAGATATTGTCCTGAAAGATCATCTACCAAGAACGGCCTCTAATAAACTAATGCGTCGGACACTGCGGGATGAGTATGTTACGTAAGACAGATAATCTTGGTATAATGTACTTATCTTTTCTGTAGTAAGGGCTTTTTATTGAGTAGACTGTGGGTGTATTTCAAAACTTTACCGAAACAGCTAGGTTTGTTTTAAAAAAGTTTGATTCTTCCTTCTATCATCAATACGGCTCAGATCTGTGCCGAACTAGGTATCCAACGAGCAATTATTTCACCCGGCTCCCGGAATGCCCCGCTAACAATAGCCTTTGTACGCCATCCCAAAATTCAGACTTACACCGTAAGTGACGAGCGTTCAGCGGCCTTTATCGGATTGGGTATGGCTCGGCAAGAACGAAGACCGGTAGCCCTGATCTGCACTTCAGGTAGTGCAGCTTATAACTATACGCCCACCGTAGCCGAAGCCTACTTTCAGCGGATTCCGTTACTTATCCTTACGGCTGATCGCCCTCCCGAATGGATCGATCAACTAGACGGACAAACGATTCGTCAGCGAGAAATTTACGGAAGGCACGTAAAGGCCAGTTACGAACTGCCGGTGGGCCAAACGGAATCTGATCAATGGTATGCAGGTCGGATAGTATCGGAAGCTATCAATGAGGCAAATGCTAATCCACCTGGGCCGGTGCATATCAACGTGCCTATTCGGGAGCCTTTTTATCCTGAAGAAGGGGAAGAAATTACATTTGACCAGTCGGTGAAAGTTATCCGGTATACCGAAGGTGAGGTAGTACTACCTGCTGAGTTGCTAACCCAGTTGCGAACTGAATGGCAGCAGTACCCGCGAAAATTAATTGTAGCCGGACAGAGTAACCTAAGTTCAGACTTATGCCAGCTAACTAAAGATTTCAGTCAGAACCAGCAGATACCGTTGGTAGCCGATGTGATTTCAAACTTTCATCCGGTTGATTCTGCCGTAAAACACGCGGATGCTTTTTTAAGCAGAGTATCGGCTCCGGAGCAATTACAGCCTGATTTACTGATTACTTTCGGGTTGTCGGTCATTTCTAAAAATCTAAAACTCTTTTTGCGAAAACATCAGCCTAAAGCTCACTGGCATATTCAACCAAGAGGGGTTGCGGCTGATACATTCCAGTCACTTTCTCGAGTACTAAGGACCACTCTCGAGGGTTTTTTTCAAGCGGCTAATGATTGGGACAAACAACCCTCAAATTATTACCAAACCTGGCAGAACCAGGAAGAACAGACCATTAAAGAAATTGATAGTTTCGTAAACCTTCCTGAGAATCGGTCGGGAGAATTTTACGCGGTATCGGCCGTTTTACGTAATTTACCGCAGTCGAGTAGCCTGCATTTGGCCAACAGTATGGCCGTACGTTACGCTAATCTGATTGGTCTGCCTAAAGGTTTATCAGATGTTGAAGTAATCGCTAACCGGGGTACTAGTGGTATTGATGGCAGCAATAGTACGGCAGTAGGAGCCTCCCTGGTTTCATTAGAAAGATTACACGTGCTAATCACCGGTGATTTGGCCTTTTTCTACGACCGCAATGCATTCTGGCATACTTACTCTGTTCCTAACCTGCGGATTATTCTGCTGAATAACCACGGCGGGGGAATCTTTCGGATGATTAATGGCCCTAGTCGGCAGCCCGAATTGGAAGAATACTTTGAAACGAAGCAACAGCTAGAAGCCGAAAATACGGCCCGAGATTTCGGTATGGACTATTTTCGAATAGACATGACTCTGAATGATGCGCCCGAAGAACTTGAAAGCTTACTTCCTGGGTTCTTCACCAAAGATAGTAAGAGTGCTAAATTGCTAGAAATCATTTCCGATAGCCCAACCAATGCCAAAATTTTCCGTCAGTTTAAAGCAAGAGACTAGAGGTCTGATCTTGAAGCTGGAAGACCGGAGTTAGAAGCTGTGGACTACTGACAAAGGACTAATAACATTTAACAATAGAACCATCGGGCAAGCGAGCCCATAATAAATAAGTACAATCTTTATGACCATGTCTTTTGACAATATCCGGGTAGGAAAAAAATATTATCTGTGTAACTACGGTGAAGAATCACGCTTTGAAGTATTGGAAGCGCTGAGTGACGAAAACTACCGGGTGAAAGACTTAACTTCTTTAGATATTTACGAACTACACGATTTGGTGAAGTACGGTATCTCCGATGATTTTGAGATTGAAGAGATAAACCACGATTAGCCTGACTGACAAAAGTTTGAAGCTTATATAGTTGTAATGAGTAGCCGTAGAAAACATATTAGCCAGCGAATTGCTCAACTGGATGCTTGGCACGATCATCAGGAAATTGTGTATCTGCTTACCTGTCACGTCTATCCCTGGGATATTGAGCGGGCACTGGAATTTGCGCTGTTTCGTACCTACGCGGTACCTTCTATCTCGGGGTTGCTCGCCCGAACGGGAGAACTGACCAAACGGTCTCAGAAACGCTACGATGATACTGAAATTATTATGTACACGCTGGCAGAGCATGGCTACGATAGCGAACTGGGCCGAAAAGCCCTGCGGCGGATGAACCAGATGCACGGACGATTCTCGATCCCCAACGATCAAATGTTGTATGTGCTGACTACGTTCATCTACGAACCTACCCGCTGGATTGAACGCTACGGTTGGCGTACCTCAGCTGAGAATGAAAAGCTAGCTACTTTTTATTTTTATCGGGAAGTAGGCCGCCGCATGAACATCAAAGATATTCCTGATGATTACCACGAACTAGAGCAATTCAACATTGAATACGAACGTCAACATTTTCGCTACGCTCCATCCAACCGAGCGGTAGGCGATGCGACCTGCGATCTTTTTCTCAGCTTTTATCTTCCGAAGCCATTATGGCCGTTAGGTCGCCCCTTACTGTACGCGATGATGGATAAGCCATTGTTGGATGCTTTCGGCTTTCCTCATCCCTCGCCACTGCTGCGAAAGATTACCACTGGAGGGCTGAAGTTACGGTCCAAGGTCATGCGCTATTGGCCCGAACCAGATAAGCCCGTGTTGGGAAGCCAGCGCAAACGGCCTACTTACCCTGATGGGTATACGGTTGAAGAGTTAGGCACCTTTGGCCATTAATCGATCAGTTTTTTCACAATCTTTTTCTTTAGCCGAACAAATGCGGAGAAGACTACACTGCATTTCTGAAAATTCTTTTCTTTGCATCCAAGATGGCTGTTTACCCCTGGGAAAGTGAAGCTTACGAGAAACACGCGAAACTACTTTGCCAAAGTTTCGAGCAATGTACTGCTAAACCACTCATAGCTACTGAACCTCAAAAAGAAAAGTTAGTAAATCTGCTTTTCTATGCTCCATTCGCACTAGTTTCACATGGTACTCAAGAAGATCCTGTTTTCAATTACGGTAATAATACCGCACTCAAGCTATTCGAGCTAAGCTGGGAACAGTTTATTGCCTTACCTTCCCGAAAGTCAGCTGAGCCTGTTAATCGAGAAGAACGTCAACGTCTACTTAACCAGGTTACTCAGCAGGGATACATTGATGACTATAGCGGAGTTAGGATTTCGTCTACGGGCAAACGGTTTCTGATTCAGCAAGCTATCGTTTGGAACTTGATTGACAAAGAGGGGAAGTACCACGGCCAAGCTGCCGTCTTCGATCAGTGGACCTATCTATAGTTCCTTTCACTTATAGAATAAGCAGCAAAACGGAGATACTCCTTAATTGGCTATCCCGGATCCAAGCTATTTTATTGCTGCTCCAGCGTTTGTTCAATAAACTGATCTACCTCTTGCTTCATCTTCACCAGCGAAGGTTGATGGATATACATCATATGGCCCGATTCGTAGAACGACATACTGATGTTATCCTCTAATTCTTCGTTTAGGAACATATGGTTGAAGGTGTAATCAGTTGCAAAGTAAGGAGTAGCTAGATCGTAGTAACCGTTGAAGACGTGTACTTTCAGAAAAGGATTCACTGACATGGCACTACGCAAAGTTTCGGCCACATTCAGAAACTCGTTTTGCACATTACTGTAGTTCCAGGGACGTACTCGCCCGGTCAAAATCTCGTAAGGTAAATCATTCTCATACTCTAGATCGGCTTTTAGATAAGCATTGATAGCGGTAGTATAGGGGCCGTAGATGGTAGCACTGTAGCTAGGATCAAACTCATAGAACTCTCCGGCATCGTCGTAGTCTACCCCGGTCATCCGCCCATCGAGACGACCCACCGTAACACCTTCGTCGCGCCGAAGCTCCTTCACAAAGCGGGAAATATGGATACGGTAGTGGGTACGTTCCAGATACTCTTCTGATAAGCCAGTGTACTGATGCAGTCTACTGATTATCTGATTCTTACGATCTTCCGGTAGCTCATCGCCCAGCATGAGAGCCGAGGCATATTCGCCAATAGCAAACCTTTCTACTTCTTGTAGAAAAGGTTCCAGTGCTTCGGGTTGGTTAGGTAACTGCTGATGATACCAGGCGATAGCTGCGTAGGTAGGTAAAAATAGAATGTAGGGCAGGTCATTACCCTTCGTAAAACGAGCAGTTTGAAAATTGAGGATAGATGAAATCAGCATCAATCCGTTGAGGTACATCCCATGGCGGTCTTGCAAGTAGCCCGATAGCCCAGCCGCGCGGGTAGTACCGTAGCTTTCTCCCGCCAGAAACTTGGGCGAACTCCACCGACCATTACGGGTAGTGTACAGTCGAATAAAATCACCCACGCTAGAAATATCTTCCTCATAGCCCGTAAATTCACTTTTTTCCACTCCTTCGGCTGGACGACTAAGTCCAGTTTCCACCGGGTCAATAAATACCAAGTCCGTTTTATCCAACCAGGTATACTCATTATCTACCAACTCGTAAGGTGGGGGTAGTGACTCTCCTTTTTCAGTCATTTTGATACGACGTGGACCTAGCCCACCCATGTGCAGCCACACCGAAGAAGAACCGGGGCCCCCGTTGAAAGTGAAGGTAATGGGTCGCTTTGACAAATCGTCTACTCCGTTTCGGGTGTAAGCGATAAAAAACATCTTGGCTCGAGCATCACCGTTTTCTTTTCGTAGCACTAAATAACCCGTAGTAGCTGTGTAGTCAATGGTCTGTCCACCCACTCGCACGCTATGTTGAGTAACTGACGGCGGCGGGTCTTCCTTTAGGTCGGAGGAATCTGAAGATTGAGCTACAGTTGCTACTGATATAAACAGACAGCTAATGAGAAAGTATAGGTTTTCGTTCATAGATGTGGTGTTCAAGTGTTATAGTGTTATGATGTTTGGTATTTTAGACCTAAACACCATAACACTACGCACCATAATACTTAATTTTTACTCCCTGCCTCCAGCTTCGGTTTTTTCATCATTGTCAATTCCAACGATTTCATAATCTTCGAAGAAAGAAACGTTGGCTTGCTCCACAGCTTGGCGAAACTGTATCCAGTCAGTAGTGAAGAACTGGTTGATTGTTTCTAAAGGTTGTTCTAAACTGGCTTTTGCTTGCTCTAGCACAATTTGCTGCGTTTCGTTAGCCGAATGATAGAATGACCAGAGGTAGGATGCTGCCGAACCTAATTTACCACTCACAATGTGGGGGTCGCGCAAAATACCTTGCACTTCTTTTTGCGCAATCAGTTCTTTATGCACTTTGATAGAGTCTTTCAGTGCTTTACCCTGCTCTTTCAGTGCTTGAGCAGCAGCATCTTCCCGATCACTAAGTTGACCCATAATCACCCCAATAGTATTAGTAGCTTCATTTAGTTGGTCTACTGCTTGAGTAGCTAATGAGACGTACGTTATATACTGTTCAGCCATCGTATTACGAGCGGCAATCTCTGCTTCAGGTAGTTTGATACGCGGGTCGAGGTGAACATCTACTTCGGTAGAGTCTTGATAATCGCCGTAGGTGAGGCGAACGGTGTAGGTACCCGGTAGTACCGGAAATCCAGCGGGTTCGGGTGCATCTTTCTTCTTCGGCTTGGCGGTGTTAGGACCGCGTTGCCCCTTTCGCGATAAATCCCAGTTGAAACGATTCAAGCCGGGTTTAGCTTCCGTTTTTAGGGTACGAATTACCTGGCTCTGGTTTAGTACTTCTACCAGTAGTGTATCGGCTTTAGCTTGAGCGCTGCTACCCTCTTTTGGCAGAATTTCTTTAATAGAGAATGTCAGCATAGCACCCGCTGGACGGTTTTCACCATCGTAGATTGCATCGCCCTGGAAGCGGGTTCCAGCAGCTTGCTTATAGCCCGCTAGGAAAGCATCGGGGGCATCGAATACATGCAGTGGCTCATCCACAATAGAAGGTTCCTTGGCAAGTTCCCGCAACGGACGAATATCATCTAGCACGAAGGCAGCTCGCCCGAACGTACCAATAATTAGATCATGCTCCCGTGGATGAATTTTCAGGTCAACGGTAGAGACCGATGGATAATTCTTGCCCCACTTGTCCCAGTTTTCGCCTCCATTCAGGCTGACGTATAGTCCGGTTTCAGTGCCTAAAAACATGAGGTTAGGCTCTTCAATATCTTGCACAAAAGAGAGTGCAAAGCTAGAAATAGAGTCTTCGGACTGCACCATATTCTCCCACGATTTACCTCCGTTGGTAGAATGGTACAGGTATGGGTTCCAATCGTTGCGACGGTGGTTATCCAGTACCACAAATATCTCTTCAGGATTGTGAGGCGATACGTGCACTTGCGGTACCCAGGTTCCTTCGGGTACGCCCTTTAGCCGATCAGCTACATTTTCCCAGTTCTGTCCCCCGTCGCGGGTGACTTGAATATTACCATCGTCGGTACCTACCCAGAGCACTCCCTCTTCGTGCGGACTGGGCGTGATGGACACGATGGTGGTAAAGTTTTCGGCTTGAGTGGCATCGTAAGTCAACCCGCCGCTTTCTAGTTGCTTTTGCTTCTCAGGATCATCGGTCGTAAGATCGGGGGAGATAATTTCCCAGGTTTCGCCCCGGTCGGTACTTTTGTGTACGAATTGGCTGCCGTAGTAGATCGTTTGGTCGTCAAATGGATCGTGGGCGATAGCCGCATTCCAGTTGAAGCGCAGAAATTCACCCTCGGGATGCTGGGGTTTGATGTAGGCGTTGCTGCCCGTCTCTAAATCTACCCGTTGCAAATTACCACCCTGCCACATAGCGTAGAGATAACGGCTATCGCTGGAGTCGGGCACTACATCGAAGCCATCACCAAAGGCTACTTCTTCCCAGTAGGCGTTACGAATACCGCCCGCTCGCCAGACGTAAGCCGGACCGCGCCACGAGCCATTATCCTGCATACCACCCATCACGTGGTAGGGTTGCTCCATATCGTAGTTAATATGGTAGAATTGCGCCAGTGGCAGGTTCTCCACAAACCGCCAGCTCTTACCTCGGTCGCGGCTGATGGTCATACCGCCGTCGTTACCATCCATGATGAGACTGCCATCTTCGGGGTGAATCCACCAGGCGTGATGATCCACGTGTACTTTATCAAAGCCCAGTAGCACTTCAAAATTTTTACCGCCGTCTACGCTGCGGTGGATGCTAGACTCTACAATGTACACTCGGTTTTCATTTTCTGGGTCAACCGCTACGTCGGCATAGTAAAACGGGCGACCGCCAATATTTTCAGTAGCGGTCTGCTTCCAGCTAAACCCGCCATCGTCGGAACGGTAAAAAGCGTTATCCTTAGATTCTACGTAGGCATACATCACCTGCGGATTGTTATGGGCAATGCCCAGCCCAATTTTTCCGAGTTCACCCTCAGGTAATCCATTATCACTTGTGCGTTTCTGCCAGGTTTTTCCACCATCGAACGTTATGTGCAAACCAGAGCCTTCACCACCCGATTTGAAGAACCAGGGCCAACGGCGAAACTCCCACATGGCAGCAATCAGCTTATCAGGGTTGCTAGGGTCAATAATCATGTCGGCAATGCCGGTGCGTTCGTTGACGTAGAGAATCTTCTCGAAGGTTTGTCCGCCATCGGTACTTTTGTATACGCCTCGGTCGGGAGTATCCTGCCAGGCCGAACCTTGTGCTCCTACGTACACAATGTCAGGATTTTCGGGGTGTACAATTACTCGGTGAATGTTGCGGGTAGCTTCCAAGCCTAGGTGTTGCCAACTCTTACCTCCGTCAATCGTTTTGTACAAACCATTCCCTGCCGACTGGCTATTACGAGGGTTACCTTCGCCCGTACCCACATAAATGATGTTGGGATTTTTCTGATAAATGGCAATATCGCCGATAGATAGCACCGACTGATCGTCAAAAATGGGTTCCCAGGCTACACCGCCGCCTTCAGACTTCCACAAGCCGCCAGATGCAGTTCCGGCGTAGATAATATTTGGATTGCTTTCCACTGCTTCAATGGCGGTCACGCGCCCGCTCATACCCGCTGGGCCAATGCTGCGGGGCTTCAGCGCTTGACTGATCTTTTCCATATCCGGCTCCTGAGCTTTGGAAGGAGTTAGCCAGCCGCTAATGAGCAAAAAGGTAATTGTAAGAAGAGTATATAATTTCCTCATAGGTTAGGTAATTTTCAAATGGTGAATATACGGATTACTAATGGACAATTGACAGTGGATAATGGAAAATGCGTATAACTTTCATCAAATGGTCAACGGAAGAAAGTAGGATGGAGAACGGAAAATACCAAGACCATTCTCCGTCCTCCTTATTAGGGGAAATCTGCTACCTTCGTATCATTAATTACTTAAATCATGTGGACTTGCCCTCGTTGTAAGCGAAAGTTTAAGACCCGAAATCAATCACATTCTTGTGAAAAGAAAGATATTGGCGAGCTCTTTCTGGATAAATCAGATGAGCTAGTGCTAGCGTTTGATGAGGTTATGAATCGGGTAATGGAGTGGCAGCCTAATAGCGTAGGAGCAGCCAAACATGCGGTGGTATTTACCAACAAAAAAGCTTGGTTGATTATCAAACCAATGACCAAAGAGCTAGATGTAAAGTTTTACTACCCAGAACGGTTAGAGAATGATGAGCTAAAGAAAGTTACCTCGTTTGGTAAAAAGTTTGCCCATCATATCCGCATCAAGAATGAATTTGAAGTGAATGACGAGGTAATGCGATTATTAAAGTTGGGGTATGATTATGCAATGGAGTAGGGGGGTAATGGTACGGGTGGCACTGGTTCACGAGATTCTCATTCTACAGTGGCTGATCTTCGCTCTGCTTTGTCTGGAATGGCGATAGAAGGGAGTTGATCATCTCAAAACTTGTATCTCATCAAAATAATCTACAATTTTTCGTTAGCAATACGCCTCTAACAACTACCTGTATGCAAGCACAGTATCTAATTCTAATCCTTGCTAGCTTTTTTATCAGCTTCCATAGTCACGCTACCTATCAAGTCACAATAGAACCGAAGGAAGGGGAAGCTTTTTCCCGGGCTGAATACACCCTTTGGATACCGGAAGGGTTGGATCGGGTACAACATATTATCTTGCACTAGCACGGCTGCGGTGATGCCGCGCAAACTGCTGGACAAACTGCTACTGATGATCTTCATTGGCGACTACTAGCGGAGAAAACCCAATCGGCCCTGCTAGGCTCCAGCCTGTGGCCGCAGGGCGAATGTGCCGATTGGTGCGATCCTAAGAACGGTACTGAACGGGCATTTCTGCAGGCACTAGATGAGTTAGCCCGGCAGAGTAATCATCCGGAAGTAGCCACCGTTAACTGGGCAATTTGGGGACATTCGGGCGGAGGTTACTGGGCCCAATCCATGCTAGCTAAACATCCCGAGCGATTTGATGCGGCCATATTGCAATCAGCTGGTTTTCGACTGCGGGAAAACCGGGATACTCCCATGCAAAGCGTACCGTATCCTACTAATGTCCCGATGCTCATTCATGTTGGCATTGAGGAGAAAGGCCACGAACGGTTTAATGCCTTGTACGAAGACGGCATTGCCGCCTTTGCACTCATGCGCAAGCAGAATACGCCGGTGACCCTAGTGATTGATCCTGCCTCCGGCCACGGAACGGGCAATACCCGCTACCTAACCATTCCCTGGATTACGGCAGTGCTTGAAGGGAAAGATTCACAGGGAGTCACGCGGGAGTGTGAGCGTAGTGAACAGGGCAACTGGTTTCCTGATCAGGTTGTAGCGGCTAAAGGAGAGGCATTCGCTGCGTTAGGCAATGTGCCTGATTTTACGCCCCCGGAGCAAGCTCCAAAAGATCTGAAAACAACCACTTCGGATGCTGGAATTACTTTAACGTGGGATGCTACGCCTGATTGGGAGAGCGGTATACAAACCTTTCGGGTTTACCGAAACGGCGAATTGCTCCCGCCTTATACTACTCCGGCGCATACCGAAGGAGAGCTAACCGAGTTTTTCCGCAAACCCAACTACAGCGATACCCCTTTCCCGCCTCTGTCCAAGATGAAATATACCGATGCAAACGTACAACCCGGAAAAAACTACCGCTATGAGATCAGCCTGGTAAATTGGGCCGGACTGGAATCTGCTAAAAGTCAGCCAGTTAGTATTGAAGTGCCTTAGTAGATCACTACTCTCTTCTTACACTTCTGCGCGATTGTATCGCGTAATCCTTATATTTATCTATCTACTATTCCAGCCGAAACACGGGGGCTGTCGCCATAAATTTAGCTGTACTCCGTAGTACTAAGCTACGCGATAGAATCGCGCAAGTGTAGCTGTAAATGGGAGTAAATTGCCTGCTTCAACAATGCAGAAAGGAAAAACCCTTAACTTTGAAAGATCAATTATCGTTTAGGGAGGCGTAGCATGAGATCCTGGGTGATTACCGACATACATGGTTGTGCAAAAACGTTTGAAGCATTGCTGCACCGCATTGGCTTTACCCGTAGTGATGCGCTGTACCTGCTAGGCGACTACGTAGATCGTGGCCCCGACAGCAAAGGGGTACTGGATCTGATCATGCAACTTGCCCAATCCAAACACGAGATTCATTGCCTGTTAGGTAACCATGAGATAATGATGCTCCAAGCTGTGTACAATCCGGGTAGCAAAGAAGCCCGCCACTGGAAAAAATACGTAGGCGGAGCAGAAACGCTTCAAAGCTTTAGCGTGGTAAAGCCGCACGAGATTGATCCTGCTTACATTCATTTTATTGAAAATATGCGTTACTACTTTGAGGTAGGTCCGTATATTCTAACCCATGCCGGACTCAACTTTGCGGTTCCTGATCCGCTGCTAGACCTGGATGCAATGCTATGGATACGCGGAGCCCAGAATATCAACCATGCCTGGCTTAACGGACGCAAGGTAGTACACGGACACACCCCTCGTCCCGTAAAACTGGTACAGCAGAACGTAGACCAAATGGATCAAAATCCCATTGTAGATATTGATTGCGGCTGTGTGTATTCCCGTGATGATATGAACCACCTCTGCGCTCTGGAGCTTAAATCTCGACAAGTAATTTTTCAGAAGAATGTAGACTAAAGGCGAATCTCATCCTAGTCATATTTTGTTTCTATTGATAGGAGCAACCTTACAGATCAGTGTCCTCCAACTCAACATCAGATAGCGAACTGGCTATTGCCAGAAGCCTGCAAGCTTTGCACACCAGAGTGACTCAAATCATTACGTTCTACCGGCAAGATTTAGACTTTTCCTTAATGGTATACGCCCACTGGTCGGCTAAAGATATTTTGGGGCACCTAGTGTTCTGGCACGAAAGCTTTGCCCGCAACCTTCGGGATATAGCTCAAAACCAAAAGCCTAACCCGTTAAAAGGCAAACTATCGGAAGTAAACCAGATGGGTGTAGACGCTACCCATTCGGTTTCTATCGACAGACTCATTAACCGACTAACTGCTGCTCAGCAAGTGATTGACAAGCACATCTTCAACACGGAGGTGCAGCTTATTCCCTATAAGAAAGGCTCGCGGGACTACAATAGACAGGAGCATCTGGAAATTGTGGCGGCTCATATAAAACGACATCTGAAAGACCTTCACAAGAAATATCACTTAAAATATGCCGAGACCTAAATCAAAACCCGAACTTCTAGAACAAAGTCAACAGAACTTTGATAAGCTTAATCATTACGTAGATACTTTTTCACCCGAAGAAAGAGAGGCTGAGTTTCCTGAGGGGACACTGAACCGGAATATTAGGGATGTGTTGGCGCACTTGCACCATTGGCACCTAATGCTGCTAGATTGGTACCGAGTAGGAATGCGGGGGGAAAAACCAGACATACCCGCCAAAGGCTATACCTGGAAAACGGTACCCGAGCTCAATAGACAAGTCCGGGAAAAGTCCAAAGATCTAGCTCTAGACGAAGTACAGCAGAAACTCAGTCAGTCGCACGCCGATACGCAAAAAACCATTGAGCAGCACTCGAACGAAGAGCTTTTTGAGAAGAAGCGGTATAAGTGGACGGGTAGTACTTCATTGGGTACCTATCTAATTTCAGCTACTTCTAGCCACTACGACTGGGCGTATAAGCTAATTAAGCGATGTAAAAAACAGCAAGCGGTGCATCATTAATTGTGTTACATTTAGGTTGTGCATAGCTTGTCAATTACTTTTCTCCTTACCGGATTAATCTGGCTTACTGGTCAGCTAGTCTGGGCTCAGTCTTCGCTAGTACAGGCATTCCGGCAGTTAGGCGATTCCACTTACACTCTGTCTTTTCAAAATTCACTAGCAGTGAACCGTGAGGGTGGGCATATTCAGGGAGTGCAGTGGATAGCACCGGACTTTTTACTGCTGTCGGGTAGTTCCAGCACGGTGTCGTACTACGCCAGCGTGAAGAACGGGCAGGTAGTTAAAGTAGATACGTTGCTACAATTCCCCTACAAACATGCTGGAGGTTTTCAAGTAAATCATGGGTTGCTGGCAGTGGGAGTGGAAGATAATGAAGCTAAGAATTCCTCGCAGGTACTAATCTACGAGTTTTATGATCCAACGAAACCTTTGGGTGTACCTCTACAGGTAATTAAGCGTACGGGCCAAGCTAAACGGGCTACTGCAGGCTGTGTGGCAATTGCCAGACAGCAGAAGCAGTTTCTACTTTTGGTAGGTGACTGGGATACCCGCCACTTAGACCTTTATCAGATTCCCACTGATCGTATCTCTGACCCGACTACTGAGTTTACTTTGGTTGAATCAATTGCACTGGAAGAACACTTTCGAGATGGCTGGATAGACGACACTTGGTGGCCGTATCAGAATATCAACCTCTTTCACTTTGAAGGGGCACTATATCTGATTGGTTTGGGAATAAACAATCAGAAAGAAAATGTGGCAGACTTGTTCGCAGTTAGCCTCGAGCCTACTTTACAGCTTACGAAAATAGCCACTCAAACTTTCCCTCAACAGCAACAAACCAGCTTTTTGTGGGGAGCCGGAGTATACTGGCATCCCGGAACGAAAAAGATGAAGGTTTTGGCTACTCCCTACACAATTGGGCAAGAAAATGTTATTATGGTGTATCAGTAGGAACATGATTAATCATGTTCCTACACGAGGTTTTATTCTGCCGCTTCGGCTTCTTCTAAGGTTGGGTAGTCAGTATACCCTTTCTCTCCGGGAGTGTAGAAGGTATCAAAATCCGGTTGTTGAATTTCGGCCCCTGCTTGCAGCCGGTGAACCAGATCGGGGTTGGCAATAAACGGACGGCCAAAGGCTACCAAATGCCCCAACCCATCGGCCAAGTCCTGCTCGGCTCGCTCCTTATCGTAACCACCGCTAATAATGATCGTTCTGCCGAAGGCATTCCGAATTTTTTCCTTTACCGAACGTGACACCTCGGGGGCACCCATGGCCGAATGATCTACAATGTGAATGTAGGCCAGGTGCAGTTTACCTAGCTCACGAGCTAGATACTCATAAGCCTCTTCCACCCCCTCAAACGGGCCAGTATTATTAAACACTCCGTAAGGAGATAGTCGGATACTGGTTCGTTCGGCGCCAATTGCCTGGCCTAC
>ERZ1740058.654-NODE-654-length-23499-cov-9.484559_pt1 | contig 23499 bp, 11 predicted proteins | sample MGYA00581745_ERZ1740058 | MGnify/ENA primary metagenome ERZ1740058 (study PRJEB43018, sample SAMN04849742) | marine metagenome | isolation source: floating plastic debris | place: Pacific Ocean | collected 2008-08-30 | study: EMG produced TPA metagenomics assembly... | reverse complement strand
CGGCGCAGATTTAACCGATGCTGACTTTTCCGGAGCATCTTTAGGCAATACAGACTTTAGAGAAGCACGACTGCTGAGAACCAACTGGCATAAGGCTCAGGAATTGGAGAGAGCTGATCGAGAAGGCACCTATTTGGCCAATGACTCGATTTGCCGACTGGTGGTGACCAAAGATGGGCATGACCAAACCTTTGAACGGCAGGACTTACGAGGCCTTAATTTGGAAGGGGCAAATTTGGCTGACGCCAATTTGATGAAAGCGGATCTGGGAGCCGCCAATCTGAAAGGGGCGGATTTGTCGCGATCTCAGCTCGTACAAACCCAACTCCACGAAACTGACCTGACCGGAGTCTGTTTGACCGGGGCTTACATTCAGGATTGGGGCATTTCTACCAGCACTCGACTCGAACAGGTGCAGTGTGACTACATCTACATGCAGTTGCCGACGAAAGACGACCCTGACCCTTGCCGGAAGCCCGACAATCGCAACGAGGTTTTCAAAGAGAATGATTTCTCAGACTTCATGGCTCCCATCATCAAAACGCTAGATCTGTACCGTCAGCAGCACGTTGATCCGCGTGAGGTGGCCCAAACCTACAAAACGCTCGATTTATATCACCATGAAGGGATTGACCCGCAAGCTGCTGCGATCGCCCTCAAAGCGCTGGCCGATCAGCATCCTGATGCCAATTTACAGGTGGTGGCATTAGAAGGCCGGGGACAGGAACGGATTCGTTTACAGGCTCAGGTGTTGGGCAATATCGATCGCTCTGAGCTGAGCGCCGAGTATTTTGAGCAGTACAGCCGATTGAAGGCTTTACCCTACGGAGATATTCAAGCTTTACTGGCGGGGATGGCTGAAAAGGATGAACGTATCCGCAGTTTGGAGACCATCGTCGCGAATGCCATTCAGAGCGATCGCTTTTATGTCGAAACTTACTACCAGTTGGGGGATACCGTGGCTGAAAAAAATGCACCGAATATTAGCTCGGGGGGTGGCGATGTCAATTTTGTTGGGGGTGACGTCCGGGATGTCAGCGGTGTAGTGAGCTTAGGCCAGATTAGTGGCGCAGTGTCGAATACGATCAACCAGCTCCCGGATGCGGCAATTTCAGAAGGCTCGACTTTAAAGGAACTCTTGAGCCAGCTTCAGATAACCATTGAATCAGCCGTTGAACTGCCAGCGGAGGATAAGGCCGAAGCTTTGGAACAGGTGAAGACCCTGGCCGAGGTGGGGCAGGAACCGGAAGCTCCGCCCGATGGCCCACTGAAGAAAGCGGCCAAAACAGCAATGAAGATTCTGAAGGGAACGGCGGCAGGGCTGCCCGATGCCACCAAGTTGGTGGAGGAATTTAATCAGCTGCTACCGGCGATCGCGACCTTGATCGGCTTACTGTAAACTCCAGTGACTCTCTAAGATGCCAGTATGGTGCGGTCACCTTTAAGGACAACTTCTGCATACTCATTAAATGGATCGGTAGCAGGTGGCGAAGAAGATTTTGGCCAGCTCTGACAGCATTATCAATCAATGAAATAGACCATTCAGAATCAGTTTTGGAAACGTCCAGACACAGTTCTATTGGGCAAGTTTATCTCACGGTGGATGTATGTATTGATAATGTCATCTTTGCTTCACGGCATCAATTAGGAGGAGAGCTTTGGACAAGGCAATTTTATGAGCTTGCCAGAGAAAACCACTGAAACGATGACAATCGATAGGAATTTGCAACTTAGGTTGAATAACCAACAGAGATTTCTATTGTCAGGACTTGGGAAAAGCAGCCTAGTAAATATATCTTCACTGTGGCTGAGCAAAAACGTTCTATAACTTCAGTTGCAAGTCATAGCATGATCTTGGCATACGTCGTCTGCAAATTTTCAATACGAAATTCGAGGTTGTTTGGACCTCGCGGTATTATCCACTTAGTATTTTTGATGTCACTGGTGTCAAGTAAAGACATCAAGCGAAGGCGCTTGCGCAACTACCTCCCTCGCGTCTGAATTAAAACCTTGTATCCTGTCCGACTTCTGAAAGATATCTCCATTTTTCCGTGGCGATAGTTTGTGCTGGTCTTCTGCTCAATCTAATAGCAAGGTAACTCAGGAGTCTGAAGGACTTTTGCTGCCATGACCGCTACTCCCCTTGGTCTATATGAACTGTTAGCTCCGCAGTTTTTGCTGGGATTCACCTTTCCGGCCCACATTGACCGCTACCTCGCTCTGTTGAGCGTTGAAAGTCTGCGTACACACAGCGACGACACAGCGGTAATCTACACGGGCCGGGTCGCCTTTGGCGGCGAAGGGGAGGGCCCCCCGGTACTGGAACATCGCGACCCCAGCGGCGCGCTCTTTGAATGGCAGGATGTCGCCCTTGACTTTCGTCTAACGCTGCCCCGCGATGGTGCCAGTTTTATCAACGATGCGGCAACGGAACTGGCCACCCGTAGTAGCACCCTCGCCCCTGGGACGGATCGCCTCAGCACGCTGCTGCAAATTTTTGGCGAGGTCGAACAGACCCCGACTGCCCCCACCGAATTTCCGGGGGTGCGCTTTCGGCTGGAGCTGATGTTGTCGTTGCTGACGTTTCACCTGGGGAATGACTGGGTGCCGGGGCGGGTAGAAGGGCACCGCATCGTGCCTGATCCCTGGCTGACCAATCAGTCAGTCAAGTTTGTGCTGCCCAAAATGGTGTTTGAGTACGAGCAGGGAGATGACCTAAATCTGGCCCCCAGCTTTCGGCTGAAGTCTTGGGGCAACAGTGGCTTTGACGCGGCCTCAGACCTGGAGGTGGGCGAACTGATTCGCATGGAGCCCCCCCTTGCTTTGCACAAAGATGGTCGGTGGGGCTTTGGCATAGACCAGGTGCTGCTTGACTTTAGCGCCGACCACACCCCGCCGGAGATTTTGCAGTTCTACGGCATGGATGAGGCGTTTGAGGGGTTGTACTTCAAGAGCCTGCGGTTTTACTACAACGACGACGGCAAAAACCTGGCCTTTCACACTGCGCTCAAAGACGCGCTGATTTCCACCGTTACCGGGGAAGTCTCTTTCGAGTTCATGGCGGTGATTTTTCGCCCTGAAAACCGGATGTCGGTGACGGTGCGGCTGGTAGATGGAGATCGCCCCATCAACTATACCCCTGGCGAGGCCAGCGAAGACAACTCACTGACGCTGACTGGCGGACGGGCTGAGATCTCTCAACGGGGGATTGTGCAAATGGAGGTGCAGGGCGGGGTGCCTCCCTTCATTACCAGTGTGACGCTGGAGCCTGCAGAAGGGGGTGGCGGCCCTGACCTGTGGGATCCCGATACCCAGGAGGCCCGCCTATCGCCAGGGATGAACAACACCCCGGCGATTCTGCGACCCGCCGGGGTTTATCGTCTGATCATTACAGTCGAGGACAGCTCGTCTCCTGCTCAGGAGTTTTCGCAGACCCTCGACCCGTTTGTGGTGACGGCAACAGCAGGGAGCGACAGCCCGCCTGGGCAGCCCAGTGCCCAACCGCCTCAGCTGCGCCCGGCCAGTTTTGAGCTTAGCGAGGCCGATCGCGATCGCCTACGGGCGGTAGGTTACAGCGTTCAGTTCACCTCCCTGAGCGGCGCGCGGGGTCGCCTACGGTTCACCACAACCAGCGCCGAGGCCGCCCTGCCCACGGTGCAGATTGACGGTCGCCCCCTGACCCTGACCAACAGTGTGGCGGATGTGGAGATTCCCGCTGACAGCCGCCAGAGCGTCACGATTGCAACTCCAGCTCTGCTGGGTACAGCCATTACACCACCAGAGCCGCCAATTTACTTCAATTTCGACCACCCTCTGCGGCCTGGACGGGCGTCTCGAGATCGGCGTCCAGGGGAAGGGGACTATTACCAGGTCGATACGCCTACTCGTTTACAGGCTTGGTTGCAGGATGAGGTGGCGCCTCGATTTGCGGCTGGGGCAGAGATTCAAATTACTCTAATTGGGCGCGCTAGCGACGAAGGCCCTTTGGCCGAAAACCCAGATCCAGCTAGATACAATCTGGCATTGTCACAGCGACGCATAGATGTCGTGCAACAGTTGTTAGAAAGTATACCCCTGACGGAGGGACGTACTGCCCGCGTCGTGGCTGAGCATCCCAGAGGGGACAGAGAGGCAACAGGCTTTAGTCGGCCTGATGGATTTTCACCCGATCGCGTTGTAGAGGTGCAAATAGATGCACCGCCAAGCTCACCGATTACCGTCACCGGCACGCTGGTGCGACCGCCCACGCCGGATACCCCTCAGCGGCGTCAGGAGATACCCGCCCCCTCCCCGGCCCCACCGATGAACCAACCGCCGCCGGTGTTTAAGTCGCTGGGGGTGCGGGTGAAGATTCTGCGCAACACCTTCGTGCTGGGGGAAATCTTTGGCAGCCTGGATTTTGAAACCGAGCTGGAGCAGCAGCTGCGCAACCCCAGCGGTGATCCGGCCCTCAGCCGTGGCAGCCTAGATCTGCAGGGGCGAGGGCCCAACCCCGCTGACGGCATTATTGACTACAAGCTCACCATTACCCACGACCCGGCCACCCACTTTTGGGTCGAAAGCCTGACCCTGGGAGCTGACCCAGATGATCGTGACGGCCTGGCTGACGTGCGCAGCGCCGAGGGCGAAGACAGCACTGACAAGAACATTTTTGGGGCACTGCTGCTGTTTATGCCGCTGATTAATGAGGCGGCAGGTGGCGTTAGCACGAACCCGGACAATGCCGGTGACTGGATTGCCTTAGTGGGCAGCGTGGCGGCTCCCATTGCCATCGGTTCGATTCGGCTAGACGACCAATCGGTGTTTCGCACTGGGCGAGCCACCCTCTACGGCGGTGAACTGCGATCGCGCCAGTACATTCCCCCTGAGGGCGACGTTCAGCTCACCGACGTGGGGGTGATATTTGACTATGGGGTGGAGTTTTACCTCACGATTGCGGCGCTGAACATTCGCTCGGTGCGGCCTATGAAGGTCCGTTACCGGGCGCTGGGCTTTAACCTTTACTTTGGTGACCCAGCCAGGGCCGTGGTGTATCAGCCCATCTTCGACACCAGCAAAGGCTATGAGCTGGATCTGGGTGATCTGGGCCAGCTCGAACTGCCCCCACCTCTAGAAGACATTCTGGCGGTGACCGGCGCGCGCCTGGCCCGAGTTAACCCCCTCAACCTGGAGGTGGATATTGGCCTGAAGGTCAACCTGGGGGTGATTACCGTCGATCAATTTCGGGTAAAGCTGCCGCTAGAGCCCTTGGGGCCACCCACGATTACCCCGACAGGAGTGAAGGTCAATCTGTCCCAGGTGCTGGTGGGGTCGGGCTACCTGGATGTGCAGACTGAGCCGAATTTGAAGATTCTGGGCACCATCGACATCACCTTGGTGCAACTGAAGCTGCGGATTGCGGCGGGACTCGCGATCGACACGGTAACCGATGAGGCGAGTCATCGTACTGCTACTGCCGTACTAGCGACCTTAACCGTCGAATTCCCCAGCCCGATTGTGCTGGGAGCTACAGGGCTAGGCATCTTTGGCTTTAGCGGCTTGTTTGCTATGCACTATCGCCGCGATGAAGCCGAGCGATTACCTGGTAGCAGCGTTAGTCCGGCTTTGGCCTGGTTGGTGCGGGCGGGGGGAGACCCCGCTACGATTCGCACCGCCGGGGGAGACGTGTTGTGGGTGCCCGAGATTGACCGCTGGAGCTTTGGCATTGGTATCATTCTCGGCACCATTGAGGGCGGCTTTTTGCTCAACTTCCGGGGCATGTTTGTGCTGGAGCTGCCTGGGCCGCGCATTCTCATTTTCGTCAAGATTCAAATTGTCACGGTATTACCCAGCATGGGGGATGACCCGGACGAGCTGATTGTCGGCATTCTCGGGGTGGTTGATCTCGACTTCAACCTGGGGCAGATCACGGTCGGCGTGATCATCGACCTGACCATTCCTAAGCCTGAATCCGGCGAAAGCTCGCGTGAAAACCAGCAGATCCTATCCTTGCAGCTGCCAGTGGAGATCTACTTCAAGCTGGGCAATCCCGAAAATTGGCACTTTTATCTGGGCACGGTGCGCCAGCCTGCCAGCGCCACCATCCTGGGAATCATCCGGGCGCGGGGCTACTTCATGGTCGAGGGGTTCCAGATCGCTGACTTTCCGATCCGGAAGCGGGGGGGCGGCCAGGAAACCCGAGTGCTGGAAGGCATCGCCGTAGCCTTGGGCATTGAGGCGGCGATCGTGCTGGGCAACGAAAGCGCCGGGATTTATCTGAAGATTGCCGCTGGGGCCAGTATCGGGGTGGCATTTTCGCCCTTTTACATCGTTGGCGGCATGTTCTTTGACGGTGAATTGCGGCTGCTGATTATTGGCATTGAGGCCCACGGCTTCTTTACCCTGGAGGCCGGGGGGCAGGATCCCGCTGACCCCAGCCAGTCTGGTCCCACCTATTTAGAGGGGGAAGTCTGCGGCAAAATTGACCTGTTTTTCTTCTCAATCTCTGCCTGTATTGGCTTTTCCATTGGCAATGAGGAACGGCTGCTGCCTGCTCCCGACTGGGTGCGCGGGGTGTATTTGCAGAGCCATGCCCCGGTGGTCGTGGCCGGACAGGGGGGAGATCGGCCCATTGACGCCAAGCTGGCCGATGCGGTGGCCCTGAATGCCGATGGCAGTCTGCCCCTGGATGCCGAGGGTGAACCGGTGGCGATTCCCTCGGTTCCCATTGACACCATTCTGGTGCTGCAACTGCAGGCCTCTCCCTTTAATACGGCGGCAGCCACGACCTTTACCGCCCCCCTGGTGCAGCCGGATACGCCCCCCGAGGGCTGGGTGAACGTGGGTAGTGATCTTCAGGTGCGCTATCGGCCCCAGGAGTTCTCCCTGACGATGACGGCGGGGCCGGTCAGCTTTTCCCCAGAAGGCCCTCCGGCCACCTGGCGGCGCGATAATCCACCGGGCGATTCCCCGAGTGCGGTCGCGCCGCTGCCCGAACCCAGCGATGTCAATACCGCTATTGATCTGGCCATTTTTAGTCGCTGTCCGACTACAGGACCTCGCGCCCTGGAGCGTTCCAGCACGCTTGATGCCCAGGTAGAGTACCGCTGGGGTGGTCTATGCCAGCCCCCGGCACCTGCCGCTGCGGTGCTGTGGACGATTTGCGACCAGCCCTTAGGCCCCTCTGGGGACGGCTGGGTACTGACTGGCACGCTTCAGCCTGATCCGCCCGATACCCTGCGCCACGGCGGCCCCGCGACCCAACTGCGGGTGGAAGAGCCGACCTGGGATGCCAGCGATCGCCTGATTAACCTGTCTCTGGCAGACCGCCTACAGATAGCGCTGACCCCGGCCCGAGTGATTGGGGCAAATGGTGCTGCCCTGCGCTGTATTGACTTTTCTCAATATCCGCAGGGGACTCGAACCAGCCCTGCGACGGAGCGAGAATTAGTGACCCTGCAGGTGAATGATCCGCAGCTGAAAGACCAGATTGAGATCCGCCGCTACAGCAACCCCAGTTTCAACAATGGCCTCAGCGTTACCGGATTAGAGTGTGGGCGCCCTCGTCAGATTTGGCTGACGTTTTTGGTGCCGGTGCAGGCAGTTGAAATAACCCTCATCCACTTCAGCCAGATCACGCCCGCTGCTGCTTTGGTCGCGATGGATCGCGATCGCCGCCGCGCCCTCAGCATCGAGTATTTTGCGGCCCCCGCCGGGCAGGCCCAGACGCTGCGAGTGGAAGTCTCGAATCTGGGGGCACTCGGCATCATCAGCTACACTACTCAGCAGGAAATTCCTTACATGCTGCTGTCCAAGTTGTGTGCGGAGCCGGTGCAGCAGACAATTTGCCAGCGCGCCCTGCGACTGCCGCTGACTCAGCGGGCCCAGTCGTCCACGGCCCAGCAACTGCAACCGGAGATAGAGGCGGCGTTGCGATCGCGCCTCGGTCAGCGGTGGATCACCTTGCATACCGGCGAAAGTCGGGCTGTGGGCGTCTACCTGGCCGTGGATGAAACGCTCGTGAAAAGCCTGCTGATTCGCCAGTTAGATCGTGCCGGTCGGGTGCTGCAAGCAGCGCCTCTCTACACCTTTGCGCCAGTCGTGCCAGGGTTGCCCGTCAACTGGTTTAGCCCCAGCGGCCCCTGGGGTGATGAGGTTCAACAGGTAACAACGTACTTCAGTCAGCCTGAGTTTAGGCCGCTGGTGCCGGTGCAGGCGGCGCTGGTTCCTGAGGCCGATTGTACCCAGGTGCAGCTGTGGATTCCCCCGGAGGTGGAGTTTGAGCGCCCCCTCACAGCCCTTGTGGGCGCCGTAATTTCCCTGTCGGCAGCAGAGGAGCGGCGGCATGAAGAGGGTAAAGCGATCGTTCAGGGCCAGATTGACACCGTTACGGGCTATCTCGATGGCGCGGCCTCCGTCCCCCTGCTTACCCCCGGCCAAGACTATACGCTGGCTGTCCGCTACCGGGTTGAGTCGCGCCAGTGGAACAGCGAAACCAGCGTCTGGTCTTCACCGACCACTGAGCCTGAGCGCACCCAGGAGTTTCGCTTTAGCACTGATACCCAGCCCCCGACCCGCCTCGATCCCTGGGTGATGGGCATTGACCCTAACGCCGACGAGCGTTTCCACTTTTATGAAGACCCAGTCACCCTGTTGTTCAACGACCTATCGGTCATCCAGCTATTTTCGGCCTATGGCAGACAGCTGCAGGTCGTGCTGCGAGGGGCGGATGGCTTCCCAATTGAGACGACCGGCAGCACCACGATTGATCTAGATTCACTAGAAGCGGTACCGGCTCAGTTTACCAGTCCCTTCCAGGAAGCCCTGGAGCGACTGTGGGAGGAAAAACCGCTGCCCTGTGTGGGTCGCCCCCCGCAGCCCCTGCATCAACGCTATCGCCTGCCCTTCCAACTGCAGCCGCTGATGGCCTACACCCTCGACTTAGAGACTGTACCTGGGAATCCAACTCCCTCAGATCAGCCGATTCAACCGCTGTTCCAGCGCTCGTTCTCGACCTCGCGCTTTGCCCACTTGGGGGCGCTGGTAGCAAATCTCCAGGTTCAGCCGCTGCGCCACCGAGCCCTGCAGCAGGCCATTACTGGACTACCCACGCCCCGCCGGCTCACCGAGGCCGAAGACGGTGTCCCCGTTGCCTGGAATTTGCAGATGGCGGTGGCGACCGATAGCGAGCTGCAGCAAGCCCTGATCGATGCGGGAGAGCAACCGCTTCCCGCCCCTGAGCATTCTCAAACCTGTCTGTACTGGCTACCCACCGACACCGGCCGCTTTGTGCCCCACGCGCTGCTCATCGATGGGGCCGAACCCCTCTGGCGTAGCCGCACCGACGTGCAGCTCGAAACCGTGCCTGACCAGGACGATCCCAACTTCAGCCGGGTGGTGTCGCGGCAGGTAGCGGCGCTGGTGCTGCTGGAGACAGGCAGTGCGGTGCCCATTCAATTTGTACGATCGCCCGCCGGGACTCGGACCTTGGTGCTGCTGCCGCCAGGGTTTGCGCCACCGGAGAGCGGGACGCGATTGCAGATTGCCGCGCGACAGATCCGCAGCCTGCTATTTAATCGGCGCGACGAAGCAGATGAGATTACCCCCGAACGCACCGAACCCCTGATTGATATCTTGCTCACCCAGGCCCCATGGGAGGACGACGATGCCTAAACTGGTCTTTCCCGGTGCCTTCCAGCTATACGGGTGCCCCTTTGATACCCGCGACTCCAACCGTCGCAAGACAGCCACTACCGTGGTGCGTCGGTTCTTTCGAGAAACTGAAAACCAGCGCAGCGGTGACCCGGTCACCCTGCGCTGGTCAACCTCGCCGCTGCTGGGTTTTCCCCGCCAGCCCTTTACGGTCTACCGGCGGCGCCGCTATGGGCTGGACCAACAGAACCGCGTTGATCCGGCTCGAGAAGCGATCCGCCGCCTCTATCGTGCGCTGCAGGCCGACCCTCTAACGGTCTCCACTGAAACCGTTGTTACCTGGGGTGGTCAGGCCCAGTTCGAGGTGTTATTCGCGGTGTTTACGGGGCGTTCGGCCCTGACGGTGACGGCTCTGGATCAGCGCGGCGATCCTCTGCCTGGTCAGCGGTTGGTGATTCCCCCAGGAGAAAGTAGTGAAATGCGGCTGGGGCGGCTGCGGGCAGGAGGCATTGCGGCCCTGCGAGTCAGCGGCGACGGACGCATCGGGCCCATCAGCGGCCTATCCCTCTATGACCTGGTCAATGCTCCCGGCTGGGAGCGCATTGCGGTGGTGGGGTTGCCCTTTGAGCGTGATGAAGTGGCCCTGCCGCTCTACAACCCTCTGCCTCAGGGCTATGAGTCACCGTCATTGGACGGGCAAGAGGCGGCTCGACAGCGATTAGCGATCGCCACTGCCCTGCACCAACGCCCGACAGCCCCCATCCTTAGCGTGTCTGCCCCGGCTTGGCCGGCTCCCGACGCTGATCGCTACCTTGACTACTTGCGCACCCCGACCACCGCCGATGGCCGCACAACCCCCGCCCCGCTTGACCTGATTCGCGACTGCCTGGCCAACAGCCAAGATCTCGACCCCGACCGCCTCCAGGTCGAATATATGGAAACCGTAGGGGTGACCAGCCCGCGCCAGGGGGATATCCCCGATGCCCGACCGCTGGATGCGTCGACCCAGGCCACCCTCCCCGTGGTGGCCATGACCCTGCTCTCCGCCAGCACTGAGAGCTATGCGGCCACCGGCCTGGGCTACGGCATGGTGGATTTTCCGCCCAGTCAGGCGCTGCCGACAGACGGCAATTCGCAAGTGCTGGAGCCCCCCGGCACCCAGACGACTGCCTACGACTACATGGTGACCAACACCTTTGGGCTGCCCACCACTAGCAGGCTGCCGCTTCCCCCCGGCTTGGAACTGTCCGAGCCCACCGTTGAACTGGCCGCCCTCATGCAAATCCAGCCGCCGCCGGTGCCCCCAGCCAGCCTAGCAGTTGTCTCCAAGCAAAAAAATCGGCCCCCAGCCCGTGACCAGCCCGCGACCGAAGCCGTAGAACTGAGCTGGAGCCTGTCTCCCTGGCCCCAGGGCTACGGCGTGTTTGTCGTCCGCAATCGCTCCGTGGTCACGCTGAATACGCCGCTGCCTCAGTCCGAAAGCCGGCAGCCGCTGATTCCCGAACGTCCCGCCTTGGTGGACGGCGGGGTCGATCGCACCCACCGCACCCGATTTGTGGCACCAGTGTCGACCCTGCCCGATAACGTTACCTATCTGGTGGCGGGAATTGACGTGTTTGGCCGCTGGTCGGCCTGGCGGCTCAAGTCCTACAGCGTGCGCGAGCTGCTGGTGCAAAAGCCAGGGCTGCATAGCGCTACTTTGGTGCCGCCCGCCGCGGAAACCCTGCGATCGCTGAGCGGTCGTGTGGTGTCCTGCACCCTAGAAGTTGAACTGTCGTGGAACTGGAGCGATCGCTCAGCCTTTTACATTGAGTTAGCCGGACGCTTCTTCCCGGCGACCGCAGATGAGAGCTACTTTCCTCAGCCGGCAACCATTGATGACCCGATTAGTCCCCCCGATCCTACCTTCCTCCAGGGGCTAGCCTTGGCAGAAGGCGACCCCACTGCCGGGTCAGCAGTGACAGTTACCTTTGATACGGCGGGTAATCCCACCGTGCCCGGGCCTCATCGGGTGACGGTGCTGACATCCCCCCCCGGCAACACGGCTGACCCTAACGCCGATGTGCACCGCTATCGTCTGACGCTAGTGGGGATGCAATGCGACTACAACAGCGCTAGCCCAGCTGATAGCACCCTCGCCTACGCCGTCTATGCCCGCGGGGCCGAGGTCAGGCTGTCAGAAGGCACCCGCAACGCCTCGTCACCCGGTGGATGGGTGGGGCCTGCCACCACTCGCTTGGCCGATCCCATACTGCCGCCGCTGCCTACACTGGATCCTGATCTCCGCTGGACGGCCCTGCCCGACGCGACTGGCAAAGCGCGGGGCGTGCTGAGCTGGCCAGCGGTGCCGAATGCCATCGGTTATGTGGTGTGGGAGGCCGCTGAAACCACCCTGCGCCACGTTTTAGAGGAGCCGGCCCCGGCGGTCGGGAGTCAGCTGCGAGATCGCGCCCTGACCTTACAGGGCTGGTTGACCACCCACACCGCCACTAGCCTGCAGGCATTTGTGCGGCTAACCACTGAACCCCTCCCTGCTAGCCAAACGCGTTTAGAGGTGGCCCTGCCGGGACATGCCGAAACCCTCTACGCCTATCGGGTCTCGGCCATTAGCGGTGGCAACAGTGAGTCAGACCGCACCCAGGCTTCGGCAGCCGCTCTCTTTGCAGTGCCGAAGCGACGACAGCCAGGGGTGCCCCAGCTACTCTTGCGGCCCATTCCCAACCAGGCGGCGCTGATGGTTGTGGCCCTGGCTAGTGCCGGGGCTCCCCCTGTGGGTATGCGGCTCTACCGCACTCGTAAGGCTGTTCTGACGGTCGAGGTAGGCCTGATGGGGCCGCCCGTGGCCGGAGCTAGCGACCCGCGCTGGGTATCTCTGGCCCCGGTAGTCGACGACACCTGGCGCACTAATCCGCGCTGGGCCGATCCGCGCTGGGTAGCGCTGGCTAACTATTTATTACAGTCTCGCGATCGCGGTGGCCTAGAGGACTCTAGCCTCATCCACGGCTTTGCCCTAATTGACGACCTGCCGCCCCGCTGGCCACCCTACTACTACCGGGCCGTGGCCCTGGGGGAGACCAATACGTCCCAGGGCTACTACGGCGGAGAATCAGTATCCTCAGCGATGCAGCAGGCCGTGGTCCCCCCCACCGATCCACCGCAGTTGATCAATCTGCGTCAGGGGGCTGACCAGTCTACCCCGCTGGCGCAGAACCTCGCTGGAATGGCCCTGGAGTCAGGTCGCAAGCGCCTCTACATCGCTAACCAGAGCGCCAGCACCCTGACGGTGCTGCACGCCGACACTCAGTCCGTTCTGGGCACCGTGGCCGTAGGCAACAATCCGATCGATGTGGTGCTTGACGCAGCGGCGGGCCGGGGCTACGCCACCAACTACAGCAGTAATACTGTCACTGTATTCAACCTCGACAGTCTGGCAGTGCTGGCTACGGTGACGGTGGGTAACACGCCCTGGGGCATGGCGCTGGCGGGTAATCGTCTCTACGTTGCCAACACGGGCAGCAACACTATCTCCGTTATCGCGACCGCTACCAACACCGTAGAAACCACCATTTCGCTGCCTCAGCCCCCCTGGTACCTGGCGGTGGATAGTCGCCGCAACCGTCTCTATGCCAGCCATCTGCAGCACTCTAGCCTGTCGATGGTGGATCTGGATGGATCCGGCGTGACCGCCCTAACCACCCCAGATGGTACCGCTGGTCTGGCCCTGGATGAAAGTCGCGATCGCCTTTGGGTCAGCGGCTATGGCAGCAACACGGTACAAGCCATTGACCCAACTGCCGATCTCATCGTGGCCACTGTCTCCGTGGGCAACAATCCAGTAGCGCTGGCATTGGATACAGGGAGAAATCATTTGTACGTGGCCAACTACACCGACGGCACTCTGACGGTGGTGAATTCCAGGACGGAGCGTGCGATCGCCCTGCTCCAGTGTCCGGGCAACCCCTTTGACCTGGCAATACATCCCGACCGTCCCCAGGTTTTTGTCACTGCCTTTACCACCCGTAGCCTGCTCAGTGTCGGCTACCCCTGGGCCAGCAGTCAGACCCCAAACCGCGTGCTGGAAGTGCAGACCGATCTGCCGCCATTGGCCGATGCCCAACTCACTGTAGAGCGGCAAATTGTGGGCGACAGGGGTCGTCTGGAACGACACACCTTGCTAACCACCTCCCTGGCGGAAATTCCCCTCGGTGAGCCCTTGGTGGCGCTGGCTGCTCCGGGCCCTGCTGATTTACCGGCCCTGATTCGTAGTGCCCCGGTGGCAGGCCTGACCACGCTCTATCTGCGGTTTGCTCTAGCTGACCTCCCCCTGGGCAGCGCCCTCATTACCGTGACTGACCCGCTGCACCGCTCAACCCTACGCCAGGAGGTCCCCTGATGCTGTCTACCACCGATGTCACCAACGCCCTCAACAGCGTGGGGATTAGCTCGTTCGGCCTGGCCATGCCAACCTTGGCCAGAGATTGGGCCAAGCTGGGGGGCACGCTAACGGCCGATACCGTGCGGGTGCTGGAGGGCGCTCCCCTAACCTTGGTGCTGAATCGCGATCTGCCCGAGGCCGATAACTCTTGGCTGGCCCCAATGGCCGGACTGCTGCGCCCCATTCGCACTCCTCAGGATTTGGGCGTCACCCTCACCCGCAGCAACGGCAGTATGGTCACCACCGCAGGCTGGCTACTGACCCTGTTTCCCCAGGCGCACCTGCGGCTGAAGCGTCTCTATGTGCGCCTGCTAGAGCAGGATGCTCCCCCGGAGCGGGCCAGTGCGCCCCTGCGTCCCGTACCGCGCTACTTTTTTTACGACTCGGCTCCGGGCGATAGCGCCCGGGGCGGTAACGTCAATCCAGGGGATGAACTCAATCTGCTGGGGCAGCTCACTCTCTACGATGAGCATGGCCTGCCGATCGACCCGGTAGCAGTGCTCTGCGCCTTTCAGGAAATTCTGCGGCAGCATCCGGTACTACAGGCGCAAGCCCTGGGCTCGACTGACCTCCCCGATCCGGCGACCGCCCAAATCAGCCAGTTGATTACCACCCTCGCGAGTGGTGACCCCAGTGTCCGGGTGTGGCTGGGGGATGGGGCCGGGCAGCCCTATGGGGGCGATCACCTCACGGGTCTGACGACAGTAAGCCCCGATCGCGGCGTTTTTTCAACAACACCCGCTGCCACTACCCTCGGTCTGGTGCAGGTCGCTACTGCCACGGGTGACGACGGAGAGTTTCCTCCCCGAGTTCGTCGCTTGCTACGGCTGGGCCTGGCCACTGAAGGCAGTCTGACCGATAGCGTGACGCTGCCACCACGTCCGACAGGAGTGACGCTACAGCGCGATTTCTTTTCGCTACGAGTGGTTAACCTCAAGCCGTGGCTGCTGGGTGAGCCCAACGCGGCATTTCTGGCCCCAGAGGTGGAGCTGGCCGCCGCTATTCGCACCGATGAACCGCTCACCTTGCTGGCTGATGGCAATGACGTACTGGGTGCTGCCGGTCAGGCGCTGGCGGGTAGCCCGGCCGAGTCACTGGTGGTGGGGGAAGCCATCTCCGGGGATTTTGCCCTCCCCTCTACCCCAGGCGATGCTGCCCACTGGCCCAACTTTCCGGCGGGAGGTCCCGACCCCGACGACAGCCCCCTGCCTGTGGCCCTGCGGGAGAGCTTTGCCCCCACTGCCGCCTTTTTTGACGATGGCGACCCAGCCCGGCAGAACATCGACGTGGTGCTGACCTTGAATGGCTTGCCACCAGCGGCCGCTGTGCGCGTCTACCCCCGCCGTTTTCTGCCCGATGCCCGCGAAAGCAGAGGCAACGGCGCAGGAGGCGTGGTGCCTACCGACGGTCAGATTACCCTGCGGCTGCCCGACCCCTTTGATCTGCGGCAACCGGGCCAGGCCGAGGCAGATATCTTTGTCCCCGCCAGTGTCACGCTGATGGTCGATGTCATGGTGGTAAAGCGCAACGGCAGTGCTCGTCTCTACGGCAACGTTACGGTTCCCATTACTACCGTGGACACGGCAGCAGACGTAACGCTGCCCAGTGCCAGCAATCCTTTAGAGAGTGCAACTCGGCGGGGCATCTGCAATGCGGGTGTCCTGGGGCTGGGCGACCCCAACCCGTTACCCAGCGACCCATTGGCGGCCATCCTTGCTCTGACGGGTGAAGGCACCCCTCGCGATGCTTCCCGATTTCCCACGATGGTGCGGCGAGATCTAATCGTGGCCAGTCGTCAGACAACCGGCTGGCAGGCGGTCCTCAGTGGCGGTCGCCTCACCGCCGAAGCCCACAGCGCCCAGCCCCGGTTGGGGGCACCGGCTAGCCCGGGCGGTCGCGAGAGCCAGCGCCTCGGGGTCGCCAGCCAGACCGGGCGACTGGCCTACGACTTCGCCCGCATGGCCTTTCGCCGCACTACTAATATTGTTGACCGGATGGTGGCTCTGGCCGATGCGGACTGGCAGGAACCTCCAGCCCTATCCGCTGGAGGCACCGGAGCCGGTACCTTTGCTGGGGCTGTGCTCCAGACCGTGGCCCCCCAGTGCGAAACCCCCGAACTCAGTCTGCTGCGCACCGCTGGGTTGGACCCAACTACATTACCCCGAAATTTTGATGCCTTGGTGGACTGGCTGAAGGAGCAGTTGGGGCGTTTGCCTGCGGGAACCCCCTCAAGGGCAGATATTATCACCGAGTTGGAATCGGCACTGGACAGCCTGAAAGATAACGACAGCCTCAGCGAATCTGACCAAGAGCGGTTGTTCAACGAGCTATATCGCGAAATCATTTCGTCCTGTTATGGCCGCCGCGATACCCAGTGGGCGTTGGCACGGGCCATTTCTCAGGCACGACAGTTTATTTATATTGAGACGCCAGGACTGGCCGCCACCCACGACAGCAACGTTTCCCCTATACCGCCCTACGCGGTGGACCTGTGGGATCTGCTGGCTCAGCGCTTACGGGCAGCACCAGGGTTGCATGTCATCCTCTGCACCCCCAAGCACCCTGACTTTGGCCCTGGCTATGAACCTTTGGCGGCCTGGGAGGCGGGCGATCGCTTTCGTCGGATTCTGGGCGACCCTCCCGATGCCTCGGATCGAGCTCCGGGGCTACCTACGGCCAATCAGGCCGTGATTCAGCCGTCACCACCCCGGGTGCTGGCCTTTCACCCGATCGGCTTTCCGGGGCGACCCAGCCGGTTGGAAACAACCACTATGATTGTGGACGATAGTTGGGCATTGGTGGGCTCCAGCACGCTGCGGCGACGAGGGCTGACCTTTGATGGCAGTAGTGACCTGGTATTTACCGACCTACAAGTTAGCAGCGGTCGGTCGTCCGCGATCGCTCAGTTTCGCCGCGCCCTACTGGCCGAACGATTGGGAATTACCCCCAGCACCACGAACACCTTTGGCACGCTGGCCAACCACAACTATGTTCGCCTCGATAGCGGGGTAGAGTCGTTCTACGTTATTCACGAGATGCTAAAAGCAGGCGGTCTAGGTAAGATTGAGTCCCTCTGGGATGGTCGCGAGGGGCTAGTCAATCCCCTTGAGCCTGACGCGGTGGGGATGGATCTAGCAAATCCTGATGGACAAACGTTCAATCCTAGACTGGCGATTGTTGGAGAGTTGCTGGCACGGCTTAATTCGTCCTTTGGCTATTGATTGCCTTGAAGGCGTGAATGCTCCGCTCATGACGCTGTGCGTTCATCAGCGGCTTCCCAATCCCAGAGGTGAGAGAGGGTGACCGGCATTCTCGGTGTAGCGCAGGAACGTTTGCCTTTCGCTACCTGCCCGTCCTTGCGGCGGGTCAGCTTCAGTTTGTAGGCCAGGTATCGAGCCGCGATATTGTACGACGCCCCAAGATCTGCGTTGTACTGCTTGCCACTAGCAAACATGGCTAACTCGTACTGGGTCTTAGACCGCTGCACCTGGCCGCTACCATCAAACGCCCAAGACGAGGTGCCCCGAGCATAGACATACTCGGTTTTGCCGCCGTCTTCCTGAAACTTTTGCTCAGTGAGCGTCACTAGACGGCGATGCAGCCAGCCATGAAACTTTTGCTTCAGGGTTGACCGCCTCTTGCCCCCTTTGGGACGCCAGCCTTTCAAGTCTTCAAAGACCATCGTGCTGGCTCCATGCTCCAGAGCAAAATTGACGATTTGCCGGGAAACCTGCTGAGCCATATTGGCGTTGATGCCTTTGGCTTTGCGGTACGGTGTTTTGGCAAAGCCCCGGTGCAACGTCTGGGTCTTTCGTGCCTTTCGTCGGATGATGCGGGCCTGTTTGTCTCGACGGTCTATGTCAGAGGCCGGATGAATAAACTTCCGCGCCAATACAGTGCCGTCAGGACAAACAATCGAAGCGGTCGCCAGAGTATTGATGCCGATATCCACGGCGCATACCACCTCAGTTTCCCACTGAGGTGGAACAATGGTGAAGGGTACTGCCAAATGACAGCGCTTCTCCGAAATTACTAAGTATGGGGATTTGATTGATCCGGTTAGATGCCGTTGCCGCTTACGGGTAATCGAGACTTCCGCCCAGACCCAATCAGAGCCGTTCCAAACCTTGATCCAGGCCACCCGCAAGTGAGTATCGAATTTCACCAACTGCCCTTTGTAGAGTGCCGGATAACATCCAGCACTGACATTAAAGACCGGTGGCTTGGCATCCCGACGCTGCCGCACCCCTGACTGCCATTGCCGATATCGAGTCAGGTAGGACGAAACCTGCCCTTTCACAAACTCGATAGCCGCCCGCCTGAGATAAGACGGAAACTTGTAGAACCGTTTCTCGAAGTAGAGATATTTCGGGTTGGGGTTCTTACGGGTGCGGTGAATGAGTTTTTCGACTGCGGCACAGAAGCTGGTGGCAGCCACCAGCTCCGGCCAGTGGCCCATGACCACATAGCTCAGCGCCTTGCAGTAAGCTCGGTACTCGTCAACCGTTGCCAGCAAGTGCAGTCTCACTTCAGGCGATGGTTGCAAAGGCCACTTGTCTGTGCGTACAATTGTTCTACTCATGGTGAAGTTGTACCACATGCAGCAAGATTTTTCGACCTTAAAAACCAAGAACCATAGCGCTTATCGGTTGTCCTATCCCCTCATCCTGTCCATGAAGTATCGCCACAAATGCTTGAGTGCTGAGAGGCTAGAGCGACTAGAGGCGATATTTACTGACTTACTGGCTAAGTGGGGTGGAGAATTGATTTAATTTGGCGGAGAGCCTGACCATGTGCATCTGCTGTTCGAGGTAGACCCCACGGTGAGATTGTCGGACTTCGTGAAGAACGTGAAGTCAGTATCTGCCCGCAAGATGCGCCAGGAGTTTGCCGATACACTACGGCCCTTCTACTGGAAGCCTGATTTCTGGAACCGAGCCTATGGAGTCATTACTACGGGTGGACGGGCCAACATCGAAACCCTGTTGAAGTACATCGAAAATCAGGATGACCCGCGAAAACTTCGTCTGCCGCTAACTAGCGCATGACGCTAAGTCCTTCGGACAGGCTTCGCCAACGCGTTCATTCGTAGGATGCGCAGCGGTTTTGCTCAAAAGGGATTGATAATGCGTTGTCCTCTCTCTTTGAGGAAGGGCTAGTTATAGCGGCTTGCAAACAGCAGACCTCAAAATCGCCCTGTTTGCGAGCACAACGCTTCTTGTTTGTGAGCCGCTACAGCTAGATCCCCTCACCCAGCGTCCCCTTAAAATGGAAAGAACTGAGACCCCTGTGCGGCATTCTCGTCATGACTCGTACTTCAACTACCTGGAGCGTTGCTGATTATCATCAGATGATCGCGACTGGTCTGCTGGCCGGTCGGCAAGTCGAACTGTTGGATGGAGATGTGGTGGAAATGGCCCCTGAATTACCGATTCACTGGGCCACCTATCGACGAGGTGCCAAATATTTAGAAGCGCTCTTGGGGGAGCGGGCGATCGTGTTTACGGCGGCACCCATTACGCTGCCGAGTGACGGCGAACCCCAACCCGATATTATGATCGCGGCCCCACCGGAATCACATTATGACGATCGACATCCAGGTCCGGACGATGTCTATTGGCTGATCGAAGTCTCCAACTCAACCTTGACCTTTGATCTAGAAGAAAAAGCCCGGCTTTATGCTCGCGATGGCATTGTTGAGTACTGGGTCGTGGATGTGCCCAACCGTCAGCTCTGGGTACACCGACAACCAGAAGCTAACGCCTACGCTGAGAAGCAATCCCTGGCCTCTGGCATGGTTGCCCCGCTCGCCTTTCCGGACTTGGAAATCAAAGTAGAACGGCTGCTCCCAGAAAGGTAGCGCCGTTGTTGCAGAGATCGTGTGATTGGTCATAAAATCCACGCTTTATCAAAGATGGGAGTCGCAGTAGGGTTACTTATTTATCATCATTGACGAGCAAATTTTTTCGGGTAATGCCGATGTAGAAAACCTGGGTGTTGTGGTCAAAATTCGCCTTTAGGCCGCCAGTTTGCCAGTAATGCCATAAGGTTTGCAGCTGGGCCAGAAGATTGCGGCCAAAGAGATCGAATCCCTGAATCGTCACGTCCGAGAAGTTGGCTTGCTGTAGCCTCATCTTCAACTCCTGCGGTGGCACAAATTGCTGCCAATCGTGGATGCCTTGAGGAATCAGCCGCAACCAATCTTCCAGCAGCCAAATCATCAACAGGCGTGATTGCCAGGTGCGGTTGATGGTGTCGAACAAAAAGAGGCCACCGGGCTTGAGCACTCGGCCAATTTCCGCAATGGTGGTCGGTACGCTTTGCACATGTTCCAGCACGTCGACACAGGTGACGATATCAAAGCGATCGCCCGCAAACGGCAACTGCTCCGCCACACCAGGGTGATAGTCAATTTTCAGCCCCATAGCTTGAGCGTGATTGTGCGCTGCCGCAATACACGCCGCTGATTGATCGATACCGGTGAGCACTGCGCCGCGCTGCGCCAAAAATTCGCAGGTGTAGCCGCCGCCACAGCCGACATCTAGGACTTGTAGACCGCGCCAATCCGCCACATAGCGATCGAAAAATTGAAACCGCAGGGGATTCAATTGGCTCAACGGAAAGACGGTGGCGGTTTTATCCCACCATTGGGCAGCTTGCTGGTCGTAAAATGCGAGATCGTTGCGCACCATTTGGGTTTTGTCTCAAGTCTCAATTATTATCCCTGTCTTTAACGAAGCGAACTACTTGGGGCAGACTCTGCGATGCTTGCAGATGCTCGATCCACCGGCCTATGAAATTATCGTGGTAGATGGGGGCAGTACCGATGCCACCGCTGAGATCGCCACCCAATACCCGACCACTGTGATTACAACACCACAGCGTGGTCGAGCCCTGCAGATGAATGCGGGGGCAAAGTTGGCGACAGGTGAAATTCTGTGCTTTGTGCACGGTGATACCCTCGTGCCCCATGATTTGGTGATCGTTCTCAGCCAGACCTTAGTCAATCCCACGATTGCTGGGGGCGGCTTTATTTCCATCATGGCCGGAGTTCAGACCACCCGCTGGGGCATCACGCTCCACAATGCCCTCAAAACCTACTACGCCCCGCTGATATTTCGGCCCCAGCGCTTTTTTCGAGATGGGCTGCGAGTGCTGTTTGGCGATCAGGCCATCTTTTGCCGCCGCGGCGACTTTTGGACTTGCGGCGGCTTTGATATCACCCTGCCCATCATGGAAGATGCGGATCTCTGTCTGCGGTTATCCCAATTAGGTCACATTCGTCAGCTCAACCGCATTGTGCAAAGTTCCGATCGCCGCGTGGCGCAATGGGGTAGTCTCAAAGCCAACTTCATTTATTTCGCGATCGGCTCGCTCTGGGCCGTGGGGGTGTCCGCCACCTGGCTCAAGCAGTTTTATGAAGACGTCCGCTGATTGAGCGCCCAACTGTAGGGTAGAAACTCGACGGTGACGCGATCGGGCAGGTCCAGTTCAGGACGGTACTGACTGATGTAGTCAGGAATGGAAGTTGCCTCAGTCAAAAAATCCGCCTTGTACCACTGGAAAATTTTGCTGCAGTACAGGGTTGACCGAGCGGCGTCGTAACGCACTTTATCGTCATTGTGGATAAACCGATGGGCATCGGCGGCTAGCTGCTCACCTAACTGCTCTGGCTTATAGGCGGCCGCTCGCAGCAGGGGGCAGCCCACCGACGCGCAGACCAAAGCGAAGTGAATGCGCGGTTCTTGGAATCGCTTCCGCAGCAGGCCATGCTCAATGTTGTTGAGGCTCAATGATTGGCCCGTTAGACGGTATACCGGTTTGGTAAAAAAGCGGAGAAACGCTAGCCAGTTGGGCATTCCTAAGAAAGTCGGTCGAATTGACGCGGTGGGATACCGTTGCAACACTTGGCGAATCGTCAACGCGTTGTATAGGTTAATGAGGAACGCGATCGCCTCATCCCGTTCCAAGGTACTGAGTTCAGTGGCATGAAGGGATTCCAGCCAAGTATTCAATGCTTGATCAGACGCCGACTGCCAGGCCGCATAATCCACTTGGCCGTCGTCATTGACATAACGCTTTAGCATGGAATTCCAGGGAGCAAAGTCAAGCATTAGACTGGTTTCTCGGGCAGCAACACTAAAGGAATTATCCGTGTTTGGTGGCTTAATCTCCATGCGTTACTTAGCCTGGACTGTGGTGAAACTGCTCATCCGGCGAAAATTTCCGACTGTGGAGCAGATTTCGACCGGTCAACTGGCGAGTTGGTTGGCGAGCGATCGGCCGCCGCCCATTTTGATCGATGCCCGTCAGCTAGAAGAGTACGCCGTCAGCCATTTACCTGGAGCATCCCATGGGCCGACTTTAGCCACCGTTCAACAATCGACAATTCGGCCCGATGCCGCCATCGTGGTGTACTGCTCGGTGGGCTATCGCTCCGCTCGGTTGGCTCAGCAGCTGCAAGCAGCGGGGTATGCCCACGTCATGAACTTGGAGGGCTCCATTTTTGAATGGCACAACCGAGGTCAGCCCTTGGTTGTGAATGGCGAGCCGACCCAGGCGGTACATCCTTACAATCGCACCTGGGGGATGTTGTTGGAATTGCCAGCATAAGCCTGCCACCGGTGTAAATCTTCGGGTCGATCAATATCCGATAGCGGATCGAGCAGCGCCACTGAGAGTCCCTGAGCGGTGGCGATCGCGATCGTCTCGGCCAAAACGCAACTTTGCCCCCAGCTAATGTTTTCAAACAAAGTGGGGTGAGGCCGCTTGAGACCAATTAAGTAGTAGCCGCCATCGTGGGCGGGGCCGAGCACGACATCATGGCGATGGAGGGCTGACAGCGCCTGGATAATGTGCCCTTCACCGAGATCTGGGCAGTCACTCCCGACCATTAAAATCGGCTGTTGCCCTGCGCGAAATCCTTGCTGAAAGGCCTCATGCAGTCTCTTACCCAGATTTCCAGAGCCTTGCGGCTTAAACGTCACATCATCTCCCAGCCAATCGTGCATCTGGGCTAAAGATCCGTCCGCAAAATGGACCTCCAACGCCAGAGAGGCGTGATCGCAAACGGTTTGTAATCGCTCTACCAACAGCTCGGTCATCCGTTGCTGCAACTGAGCGGCCCCGACTGCCCCCAATGCTGGAATGAGTCGAGTTTTGGTGCGTCCCGGTTGGGGAAAGCGGGTCACCATGATGAGGGTGGCGACGGTGGGTGCGATCGCAGTCATGGTGATCCCCTGACGCAAATTCTTTCTCTAAAGTAAACCTGTTTTGAGTTGGCCAGGTTCGGTGCGGCAGCGGGAGGGGTATGCTGACGAGCCAGATCTTGTCAGCGGCAGAAGGTGCCAAGATTCTAAGTACAGGACAAAAGTTGTAATAGACCTCTTGCAGATTAAATCGAATTGTCTGAATCAAGCAGCCTGGGCATATTC
>ERZ1740058.652-NODE-652-length-23661-cov-6.895959_pt1 | contig 23661 bp, 17 predicted proteins | sample MGYA00581745_ERZ1740058 | MGnify/ENA primary metagenome ERZ1740058 (study PRJEB43018, sample SAMN04849742) | marine metagenome | isolation source: floating plastic debris | place: Pacific Ocean | collected 2008-08-30 | study: EMG produced TPA metagenomics assembly... | reverse complement strand
AGAACGAATGAAAGACGGTGAAGAGTCCTGTGCTTTTGTCAATATATCCATGACAGACAGGTTGGCTTTGGTATCGGCTGCCCAGACACCGAGCAGTACTTTTGCGACACATTCTATTTTGTCTGGGGCTGGGTCTTCGAAGGCGCAAAGATACCTGATGGCTTTGGCAAACTTAGGTACTGCGTCAATTACTTGAGTTAAGGTTGCTTTGTGCGGGAAGTAGGCTACCTTGCTAAAGGCTTGTATATCTGCGGGGCAGGAAGCTGTTAGCCGTTGCTGAAGCTGTCGATCGGAAACAACTAAAACCATCTCTGAGTCTTTGCCCCTGCTTTGATTAAGCACTGTCTGTTTCTTAAAGTCATCAGATATTGACTTGAAACCACTTCCCCAGCTGATGTTGGAGCTATTTTTGAGCTGATTATGTTGGAGACTATCTTTCGTTCCGTTGAAAATGATGAGATCATCTACAAAAGACAAAATCTGACTGTAAAATGTGATGTCTGCCTGCTTTTCTATGACTGCTGCTGATAGCAAAGCAATTTTATAGGTGGCATAAAAGTTTTCGTAGGTGTTACCTTTTTCGTTGCTTGCACCGCCTCTATGTTTGTTCTTTACATATGTAAGTGACTCATCACCGAATAGCTGACGGATTTGCTCGTCTGAATACATCTAGTGTTTATAGCAAGGCCTTTCTATATTTTGAGATTTCAATAGCATAGCAATAGATATGCCCTGGTCTGTAGAAATTTTGCTTGGCTTTTCTTTGATTGAGATGCTAGATGAGAATACTTTAGTGTCTGCCACAGCTTTGCAGTTGTGCCGTTGAGGAGGGCGGTTTGTTTTGAGTTTGTTTCTGCGTCAAGATCGAATCTTTGATGCGCTCTGTAGTTCTTTCGCTGTCGGCTGCAAGAAAAAGTTTGAATACAAGTGCCCCGTCGTCATAGCGCATAGCGGTCTTACAGCGCTACCAAACAAACAACAAAATAACCAACAGTAGAGAAGCGCCTTGATTACACTCAGTTAGGGTGCTTTTGTATTACTTGAGCGAAGGTTGCGAGAACACAGCTCAGTTTTACAGTTTGATTTTTGAGGGCCAGGAAGGCTATTCTATCTTAGTAGTTTTTTTGTACTGTTTTTTTGAGCCAGTAGGGCGAGTAGATGATTGCGACATGGACGGCTAAGCAGGTGTTGGCGCTCTCGCCAGACGCCGGAAGTGCGAAGCGAGGTCAGGCCCTGGCGATTGTTTCTAAGTGGCCGGTTTTAGGGCGATCGCAGCGAGCTGTTTGGGGTGAGTGTCAAGGCAGCGGTAAAAAGCCCTATCGCACCGCCATTGATTTTGGCGAAGCCGCAGGTGGGCCTGCTTTTCGCTGTAGCTGTCCCAGTCGTAAGTTTCCTTGCAAGCACTCGTTAGGGCTGTTTCTGCTGCTGGCGCAGCAGGTCAAGTTTGTTGAAGGAACGCCGCCTGAGTGGGTAACAGACTGGCTAGACAAAAGAGAGAAGACCAGAGAGAAAGCCGCAGAAAAAGTGCCGCTTTCACAGGCATCTGCTGCCACGGTTTCACCTCAGCAGGCGCAGCAGGCGCAGAAATCACAGACGCAGCGCCTTGAAAAAAGAGCGCTCAAAGTGGCCGACGGTCTAGTCGATTTGGATCGATGGCTATGCGACATTGTTCAGCGAGGCTTGGCCGATTTACCCAGCCAGCCCTACAGCTTTTGGGACCAGGCTGCGGCGAGGCTAGTCGATGCCCAAGCGCCAGGGCTGGCCAAGCGGGTAAAAGAACTGGCTGGCATTCCGCACTCTGGAAAGGGCTGGCCGGAGCGCATGCTCAAAGCTTTAGGGCAGCTGTATTTGCTGGTGCAGGGGTATCGGCAGCTAGCCGATCTGCCGCCTATGATGCGCGCTGAGGTGCTTAAGCAAATTGGTTTTCCTCAAAACAAGGACGATTTGCAGCGGCGGGCGGATGATTCAGATCCGTTGGTCTTGTCTGTTATTGATACCTGGCAGGTGTTTGGCCAAGTGGTGACTGAGGAAGATTCTTTGAAGACGCAGCGCGTGTGGCTGTGGGGAATGAAAAGCCAGAAAGCCTCTTTGGTGCTGAGTTTTGCTTACGGAAAGCGTCAGCCTTTAGATATGAGCCTGTTGCCAGGTGCCTGTTTCGAGGGGCGTTTGATTTTTTATCCTGGGACTGGCGTACAGAGAGCTTTGGTAATCAGCAAGGCAGCAGCGGTTAATTCTACTAAAGATGGGATGGGATGTGTACGGATTGAAGATGCGATCGCTCAGTACGCTCAATCGCTTACTGAAAATCCTTGGCAAATTCTATTTCCTTTAATTTTGAGACAAATACTGTTGCGCTACCAGGCGTGCAGCTGGTTTTTGCAAGATCAGGACAATCGGCTCCTGCCTGTTTCTTCCACGTTTCAACAGGGTTGGGAAGTGTTGGCAATGAGCGGTGGCCGTCCGCTTTCAGTGTTTGGGGAATGGGATGGGCAATACCTGAGGCCGCTCAGCGTGTGGAGCGAGAAGACTTTTATGACGTTGGAAGCTTGATATGAATCAATGTGCGGATCAGGAGAGTGCTCCGTCAGTCAGTCAGTCAGTTACTCAGTCAGTCACTCAGTCAACAACTTGGTGGCAAAGTCTGGTGGGGACTGCTCTGGTCGGTACAGATAGGCAGTCGCCGACTGTCCCCACAGGAGAAAGTCCCGTAGAAACGGTTGTTCGCCAGCTAGATTGGCAGCAGCCGGAAGCCGCTCTGCTGAAAACCGCTGGTGTGTTTGCAGCCTATTGGCAGGTGGGTCAAGATGCGACGACAGATGCTGAGCGGGTAGAGTTAGCGCCTCTCTCTCTAGCTGAACCGGACGATAGGCCCAGCTGTAGCCCGCGAATAGCAGAGCATTTGAGAGTAGGACTAAACCGCTATCCGCAGGCGATCGCGGAGCTACTGTCATTAATTGCCAGCGCTAAACAAAGAATTCCCTATCGCTTAATGCCATCAGTGCTGCGATATGGCGAGAATGATGTGCGATCGCAACCTCTGCTTGAGGCTGTGATCGGTAATCGGGGCCGATGGTTGGCAGCGCAAAATGCCGACTGGCACTATATCAGCACTCGCCTAGGAGAGATTTCTTCGACAGATATTACCCGGTGGCAGCTACAGTGGCAGACGGGCAATCGAAGTCAGCGGTTGCTCGTGATGCAGCAGTGGCGACGCTTGGATCCTGAGGGAGCAAGGGAGGCGATCGCCGCTACCTGGTCTACAGAAAGCCGCCAGATCAGGAGCGCTCTAATAGAATTATTCGGTCTAGACTCCTCTGGCCATCAGCTATCGATGGCCGATGAGCCTTTTTTAGAAGCCGCCTTAACCGACCGAACCCAGGCCGTGCGGCAAGCGGCGGCAAAGTGGTTAGCCCGGCTACCTGAGTCTAGGCTGTCTGAGCGCATGGCCAATCGCGCTCAGCAGTTTGTTCATTTGCAGGGTACGAAGAATGGTCTAGAGCTATCAATAACGTTACCGGACGCTTTTGACACTGACTGGCTGCAAGATGGCATTCGTAAAGCGGCAAGCAATGGTCTTAGCGAGCAGGCCAGTTGGCTTCAGCAGCTGCTAGCTAAGACGCCATTAACGGTATGGCAATCTCAACTCGGCACGGCAGGAATAGAAGGTCTAAACGACACGCTCTCTAGCACAACAACTGCAGATTCAACGCGAAAAATCCTCATTCATGGCTGGGCCCAGGCCATCTGCAATCAGCGCCAGTACGACTACGCCCGTCAGTGGGTGCCTGTTTTGTTGAATCAGCTTGATGCCTACGACTGGGACAAAGATGTTCTAAGCACAATGCTGTCTCTGCTACCGCCTCAGCAAACAGAGGTCTATCTACGAGACCAGGTACCCGCGAAGGTGAATGACCAAAGCTCTGCCTATTGGCTCAAGATAGTGGCCCAAAGTGCACACCAGAGTGAGCAAAAGTGGGATTACGACTTTAGCCGCCTGGTGCTGACTCAGCTGGTGCAGGTAATGAAAAGCAAGTACAGATATGGTGATCTGTTTAGTCCACCTGCTAGCCTAGCACTGGCCTTGCATCCCGGTCTTGCTGCTGAAGCTCAGCGAGCGATTGAATCGGTAACCTACGGTCAGCGGCCTACCAAGGCCTGGCAGCGATTTTTAGATGAGTTTTTGGGTGTGTTGAACTATCGGTGGCAGATGTATCAGCTGTTTGCAGATAGCGGCTAGCAGAGAAGATAGGAAGAGAAAAAAGCGCTTCTAAATCCAATCTTATTGACTTACTTATTGCGACAGCGATCAACATGACAGCAACAAAACCGACAGCCACAAAAAATAAGTCTTCTAAAAAAGCAAAGACAGCAGCCACAAAAACAACAACCAAAGATGTCTCAACAGTTTTACGACAGCACGTTGAAACAGAATTTGCGAATGAGCTGACCGCGCTAGAAAAAGAAGACTCTCGGCAGCGCCCGCCTAACTGGCGATTGTCTCCCTGGGCGGTTGCGACCTATCTGGTGGGTGGGGTCTTAGACAGTGGCGTAGAGATTTCACCGAAGTATGTCGGCAGTCGGCGGCTGATGGAAATTGCGATCGCAACGCTTGCCACAGACCGCGCCCTGCTGCTCTACGGCGTTCCTGGTACGGGTAAATCCTGGGTCTCTGAACATCTTGCCGCAGCCATATCCGGTGATTCTACACTATTGATTCAGGGCACCGCAGGCACCAGCGAAGAAGCCATTCGCTATGGCTGGAACTACGCCGAGCTGCTGGCCAAGGGCCCCTCTGCCTCTGCGATTGTAGAAAGTCCGCTGATGAAGGCCATGGCAACGGGAAAAATTGCTCGGGTAGAAGAGCTGACCCGGATGCCCGCAGACGTGCAAGATACTTTGATTACGGTGCTCTCAGAAAAATTGTTGCCAATTGCGGAGCTAGGCACCGAAGTGCAGGCCAGCAAAGGCTTTAACTTAATTGCGACAGCGAATAATCGTGATAAAGGTGTGAATGAGCTGTCGAGTGCGTTGAAGCGACGGTTCAATACGGTCATTTTGCCCGTGCCGGACCGGGCGGATGAAGAGGTACAGATTGTTCAAAAGCGCGTGGAGAGTCTAGGGCGAGCTCTAGAGCTTCCCGCTGAGCCGCCTGCGTTAGAAGAGATTCGTCGAATTGTAACCATCTTTCGCGAGCTGAGAGGCGGGGTGACAGAAGATGGTAAGACGAAAGTAAAATCTCCCAGTGGGACTTTGAGCCCGGCAGAGGCGATTTCAGTCGTCAGTAGCGGTATGGCATTGGCCGCGCACTTTGGCGACGGGCAGCTGAGCGCAGAGGATATGGCCGCTGGGGTGCAAGGCGCGGTGGTAAAAGACCCAGTGCAGGACGCGGTGGTGTGGAAAGAGTATTTGGAGACGGTGGTAAAAGAGAGAGAAAGCTGGCAAGACATTTACCGCGCCTGTCGGGAGCTAGCCTGATGGCGACAACACTATTTGGCATTCGGCATCACGGGCCCGGTTCGGCGCGGAGTTTAGTGCGATCGCTTCAAACTCTCAATCAATCTCAAGGGCCAGACATCATCCTGGTTGAAGGCCCACCCGAAGCCACGGACAGTCTTTCTCTGCTAGCTGAGGCCGACATGCAGCCTCCCGTCGCTCTGCTCATTTATCCACCCGATCATCTACAGCAATCTGCCTATTATCCTTTTGCCGTATTCTCTCCCGAGTGGCAGGCCATTCAGCACGCCCTCAAGCACCAGATTCCTGTGCGATTTATGGACCTGCCACAGGCTCACCGACTGGCAATGCGAATAGAGCAACTGGAAGACGAAAGAACAGAAGGCGAAAGCGCAGAAGGTGAAAGCGCAGAAAATGAAAGAACAGAAAATAGAAGAATAGACTACGAGGACGTTGAACAAGCTATTGAAACTGATGACAGACCACCCGTAGATGCCATTACACGCGATCCACTCGGTCTGTTAGCTCAAGCCGCAGGCTACACAGATAGTGAGCGCTGGTGGGAGCACATGGTAGAACAGCGTCAGGATAACACAGCGCTGTTTGAAGGCATTCTCGAAGCAATGAGTGCACTCCGCAAGGAGAGTGCGTTAAACAATCCACCTGATTTGACGCAGCCTCAATATCGTCTAGAGGCACAGCGAGAGGCTTACATGCGCAAAGCAATTCGACAGGCCAAAAAAGAAGGCTTTGAAAACATTGCAGTCGTTTGTGGTGCCTGGCATGTGCCTGCTTTGACCGAACCGTTTCCACCTCAAAAAGCAGACAATGCATTGCTTAAAGGCTTACCGAAGTTAAAAGTAAAAGCGACCTGGATTCCCTGGACCTACACCCGACTGTCGACCAGTAGTGGCTACGGTGCAGGCGTTACCTCTCCCGGCTGGTACGACCATCTCTGGCAATCTTCGCAGCGCTCACACACACCGACTGAAAGCGCGATTCACTGGCTAACGCGGGTCGCTAGGTTATTGCGCGGCGAAGATTTAGACGCGTCCTCTGCTAGCGTGATTGAGGCAGTACGGTTGGCAGAAGCCTTAGCGTCCGTCAGAGAGTCTGCTATGCCAGGACTGAGCGAGCTGAACGAAGCGACTCAGACGGTGTTGTGCTTTGGTGACCCGACGCCGTTGAAGCTGATTCATCAGAAGCTGATAGTCAGCGATCGCCTTGGCAGCGTTCCAGAAAATACGCCACTCATTCCGCTACAACAAGACCTGCAAAAGCTGCAAAAGCGCCTGCGGCTAAAGCCAGAAGCTGCTGAAAAACTGGTGACTTTTGACCTGAGAAAAGACTTGGATTTATCGCGATCGCACCTCCTTCATCGCTTACGCCTGCTCAACATCTTCTGGGGCATTCCTCAAACGACCAGCGGTAAAGGCACCTTCAAAGAAGCCTGGAAACTCATCTGGGAGCCAGAGCTGAGCATCGCCATTATTGAAGCCGGGCGCTGGGGAAACACGATTGCAGATGCGGCAGTTGCCTATGTGCAGCACGAAGCTCAGCAGGCTACGGAACTGCCCCTGCTGACTCACCTGCTTGACCGGGTGCTATTAGCGAATTTATCCGAGGTGATTCCCTACCTGATGCAACAGCTGCAAAATATTGCCGCCGTTGCCAGCGACTTAACGCATCTGATGGCTGCCCTGCCGCCGCTGGTCAATATTTTGCGCTACCGGGACGTCAGACAAACCGACAGTGCAATGGTGACGAGTGTCGTTGATGGTTTGATGGTGCGCATTTGTATTGGATTGCCGGGTGCTTGCGCTTCTTTGGATGATAAGGCCGCAGAGAAAATGATGGGCGCGATCGCCCAAACCCACAGTGCTATTAAGCTATTGCAGCGAGCGGTTCACAGTACAAACTGGTCGACTGTGTTGAGGCAACTGTGCGACCGCGACAATCTTCACGGCCTGATCGCAGGGCATAGCTGCCGGTTACTTTTAGACGAAGGGAGTTTGAACGCAGAAGACGCCGCTCGCAGACTCGGCTTGGCGCTTTCCCTTGCGAGCGAGCCCCCGCAAGCTGCTGCCTGGGTAGAGGGCTTTTTGCAGGGAAGCGGACTGTTGCTGTTGCATGACGATAGCATTTGGCAGGTGCTTGACGACTGGGTGACCGGTCTAAATGACAGCGCGTTTACGACGCTGCTGCCACTGCTGAGACGGACATTTTCTAATTTTCCTGCGCCAGAGCGAAGGCAGATGGGGGAGCGCGTGCGCTTAGGTAGTCAGCTGTCGGCGCGGGCGATGGTGAATGACAGGTTTAATTGCGATCGCGCCAACCAAAGCCTGCCGCTAGTCGCTCAGCTACTGGGTATTCCCTTTCCTCCACAGCCCTTTCCTTCACAGCCCCTTACTTCACAGCCTTTTCCTCCACAGCAGGTAATCTCATGAGTGGCGAGTCTAGTAATTCTTCTAATTACGCTTCTAACTACGAGTCGGCGGATATGGAACGACTGCGGCGCTGGCGACTCGTGCTAGGCGGTGGTGAAGCCGATGGCATTATCGCTGAAGCCGAGGGTCAAGAAGGCATGGCGGGCGAAGCCGATACCGCAGGCGGACAGGGGAAACATCTAAACCTGGGCAGCGGTGATAGAGAAATGGATCAGGCGCTCGCCGCGCTATACGGCGATGGTAAAAAGCGTAGGGGCGGATTGCAAAAGTCTGCACCTAACGTTGCTCGCTGGCTGGGCGACATCCGTAAATACTTTCCCAGTTCTGTTGTCAGGGTCATGCAACAAGATGCGCTGGAGCGGCTAAACCTGCATCAAATGCTGTTAGAACCTGAAATGCTAGAAGCGGTAGAAGCTGATGTGCATTTGGTTGCAAACCTGATGTCTTTGAACGGTGTGATTCCTGAAACGACAAAGGAAACCGCTCGGCTGGTGGTGAGAAAAGTGGTTGACGAGCTGATGCGTAAGCTACAAAGCCCGATGCAGCAAGCTGTTATTGGCAGCCTCAATCGCAGTCAGCGCAACAATCGCCCCCGGCATAGCGAAATTGACTGGAACCGTACCATTCGCGCCAACCTGAAGCACTACCAGCCAGACTATCGCACCATCATTCCAGAACGCCGTATCGGCTACGGTCGCAAACGCGCGGCGCTTAAAGACATCATTCTGTGCGTAGACCAAAGCGGTTCTATGGCGACATCTGTTGTTTATTCCAGCATTTTCGCAGCGGTGTTGGCCTCTATTCCAGCGGTAAAAACACAATTGGTCGTGTTTGATACGGCTGTTGTTGATCTCACCGAGAAATTAGAAGACCCGGTGAATGTGTTATTTGGAACGCAGCTGGGCGGTGGGACGGATATTAATCGTGCGATCGCTTACTGCCAAGGCAATGTACGCCAGCCCCAAGAAACCATTCTAATTCTCATCAGTGACCTATACGAAGGTGGCAACAACCAATCCCTATTGAAAAGAATTGCTAGCCTCGTTGCTTCTGGTGTTCAGGTGATTGCTTTGCTGGCGCTAAACGACGAAGGCGCTCCTTTCTTTGACCATGCCAACGCTGCCGCTTTTGCGGCGCTTGGCGTTCCTGCTTTTGCCTGCACGCCGGATCAGTTTCCCGATTTGATGGCTGCTGCGATTAGTCGTACAGATATACGGCAATGGGCAGCTACTCAGGATATCGTTACGGCCTAGATAAGGGTGGCGGTGTCACCAACCAATAATTTTTGTTCCGATACATAGGACGTCCAACTCTCGCATCATCGTGATACCAATTTTGATGCGAGAATAAAGCCGATAAAACCTATCGATTCGCTGTTTCTACTCACTGTCTCAAAACGGTCTTTAAAGACACATTAGTACAGAGCGAGATCACGTAGCCCAAGACGAAGGCTAAACAATATTAGTCTATCTATCAAAGTAGCGGATGACGACCGAGCAATTCTTCTTTTGATCGAGTTATTACCATCGGTCGTCGATCTAGATCCAATGCACTCAATGTAGTCTCGATACAGTGAGTTGGCTACCTTGTGGCCTATCAGAAGGAACTTCAGAATTGGAAACCAAGGTCATTACAACAAAATAGTTCAGAATTTATAACTTATATCAGCTATATTTGGGCGGTAGTATCCCCCTGAACAAGTGGCTAGGCTTCAATGAATGACGATTCCCATAACCAGCGGCTCAAAGACAGTCATGAGTACTTCCGCGAGGTTCAGTCTTACAACGCGACTATTATCACTGTTGGCTATGGTACTTTCTTTGGTCTCCTTATCTTTCTTCAAGACAAAGTCAAGAGCCCTCTTCTCTTCTGGGCATCTCTCTCAATCTCTATTTCAGCAGCAGCTTTTGTGGCCTACGAGCTGATCAACAACATCAAACTAGCGCTGACTACGCGCAGAGCTGGAATGGAGGGCAGACGATTCTTCCGTTACTGGGCTTATTTTTTCATTCCGTCAGTTTTGTTTGCAGCACTTGGTACAGGACTACTTGTCTATATCTTTTTACGCAATCTTTGGATATAAATAGTTCTTCTCAAAAATGCTATGGCTCTTTGGGAAAAGCACGATGAGACATCGAATAAGACACGATTTTCAGAGAGTATCAAAAGGTATAAGTTTGGGGCGTTCAAGTGTACTGCTAAAGCGATGAATTCTAGACAAAACATGACTTTCGACTATCGCAGCTTGTCCTAGCTTACTCTGCGAAAGTTGGATAGAAAAACTACCTGTACTACCGAGCTAAACATCTACACAGGGCGCTCTTCTAGTACTTACCCACCAGCAGGCAGCCGAGAGGGACCACTGGCTGCTTGCGTCGAAACTCTATCTTGAGTAGCCGTCATATGATTTAGAGAATCGTTAGTACTGTTTTGTTCGTACTTTCTATTGTATTGTCGCTGCTGTTAAACGACGCCGTTTTTCTCTATAGGCAAGCAAGCCTAAGACGGCCAGCGCTGGAATACCGGTAGCTGGTTCGGGTACAGACTTATATTCGAACTGTTCTCCGGGGAGGGACGGCGTCAGAGACGGTGCACGTCGTAGCAGGGTTGCCTGCTCGTAGTCGTAGGCGTAGCCAATGATTTCTGACTCGTCAAAATAGTTACCCATAAATTCTAATGACATGGGGATACCTTCTTCGGAGTACCCCATAGGAACGGTAATCGCAGGTAGTCCTAAAATGTTCGCCTCAAAGCGAGCAGGCAGCGAGCCAAACTCAGCGTAGACTTCGTTAGCGCCTTCTCCCTGGGGCGGTGCTAAATAGTTGAGCGTTGGGAAGACAAAAGCATCGATGCCTTCTTGGGCCATAAAGTCTTCGTATTCCTGGTTTCTGAGCTGAGCAATCGCATCTAGCGCCTGGTCCACATCAGGTAACTCCTCCCAAGGTTTGGCGTCACCCGAAGCGATAGTCTCTGCAATGTCTTCAACATAGCCACGGAACTCATAGTCTTCTGGCAACACGTCTAGCAAATCAACAAAGGATTTAATCTCTTCATCGTTGTACCCTTTGACAAGTTCCTCGTAGTAAAAAGCCCGGCTTTGCAGATTCCGAGAGCCATCTGTTGGATAGCCATAAGGAGGCTCTTCGTTTAACAGAAAATCAACAAACCAGGTTTCATGCGCTGGAATATCGACTTCAACGAGCGTTGCGCCTTGCGCTTCAAGCATCTGCTTCGCGTTTTCAAACGCCGCTTCAACCTGCGGATCGATCGGAAAGCTTTCGCCTTTCGCCGGATCTCCCTTGCCAATATACGGCTTGGGTAAGGCCAATACTTTTCCTTCTAGCGCGGTATCGTCTAAAGAATCCGTGTAGCTGTCGGGGCGGCTGGCTTCGACATCCGGGATGTAAGGATTCCAAATGTTGTCTGGATCAAACGCAACGAGCGCATCCATCGCGGCAGCCGTATCCGATACGCTTTTAGCCATCGGACCAACCACGTCTCGCTCTGTTACCAAGGGCCAGGTGCCATCTACCGAAATCAACCCTGCGCTTGGCTTAATGCCAACCAGCGCATTGTGCGTGCTGGGCACCCGAATAGAGCCCCCGGTCTCTCCGCCCATTGAGAGCATGGCAAAGTTAGCAGCAACGCCTGCACCAGAACCGCTGCTGGAGCCGCCCGGGGTACGCTCAGGCGCGTAGGGATTAATCACAGGACCGTACGCTTCACTGATGCCATCGTAGGAAAAGGCCCAGGTGCTCATGTTGGCTTTACCCAGAATAATCGCGCCTGCTTCCTGTAGCTGAGCAACTGAAAAGGCATCGGTATTGGCGGTTAGATCCTTGAGCGCGTCAACGCCGTTTGAGGTGGTCAGGCCTTGTGCGTTGTAGGAGTCTTTAACGAGGACCGGAATCCCGTGCAGCGGACCCAGAACATCGCCTTGGTCCCATAGCTTATCTAGCCGAGAAGCCTCTGCTAAAGCATTGGGGTTTAGGGTGGCAACAGAATTAATGTTTGGGCCTGACTGGTCATAGGTCTCAATACGATTGAGATACAGGTTAGTCAGCGCTGTACTGGTCAGCGCATCGGCTCTGTAGGCGTCATGCACATCAGCAATAGTAGCGGTTTCTAATGAAAACACAGCGGCCTCTGCGGCGGCGGGCAGCAGTCCTAGCACCAGTGCTGGCGCTATCATCAAGGCTCTTCTCATAGGGGTGATATTCCATATGTATCATCTGCCAAGCTGCTTAGGACACGTCTGAAAGCTACGCCTACAGCTATAAAGCAACTCGGCTAACCGACGCCCTAACGTGTTAGGACATTGGTTATAGTGCCTGTCACTTTAAAAACTCAATGAGGTATTTTTTGTGACTTAGCGTACCGTTGAAAGTACTTAGTTAAGAAGATTGATGCGATTCATCCAATCTTCAAAAATGCGCATCAAAAGCCGCTAACCAGTCAAAGTAAAACATCAAATCTTTAAAGCCAATGCAACGCAGAACATCTATGCGGACGTTTATATGGATGATGGTACTCAGCTTGTTTGTTGTGATTGGATTCGCTGCGAAAGCTTACACAGTAGAGCCTTACACAGTAGAGCCCTATACAGTCTCTGGCAGGCTGCACTATCCTACGAATTTTTCACTGCCATCGGATGCGATCGCCACCATTACGCTCACCGATGTTTCACCGCTACAAGACAGCTCAGCGGCCTTCATTGCTAGGCAGACGATTCATCCACCTCACCTAGACGCCTCAGTCTCTTTTCGTCTGGAGATTGATCCGGCTGAAATCAGCGATCGCCATCTCTACGCCATTCAAGCGCGAGTGGCTTCAGCCGGCCAGGTCATTCTCAGGAATGCTTCGGCCTATCCGGTGATTACCCAAGGTCATCCGACCACTGTTGATGTTTATCTATCTCTTTCTAGCGCTAGTTCGAGACGCTAGCTTGGGAGCCTAGTTCAACAAACTATGCCAAACAAATTCAATACAAACTGTCTAAAGAGGCGGCTGAAAAGGTGTGGATATAGACCTTACGTTGGTCTTCGCATCGATACTTTAAGCCCTGCGATCGCCGCTATCGGCTCTCTAAAAACTACCTTTAAACAACGCTTGAAGAGAGCACAAAGTCTACCAGTTAATCAACAGACCAAGTCACAGACGCTATATAGCGGCCTCTCCCTGTCAGGGCGCGCGGTCAAATCTTTTATGGTTGAGTGTCTTCTTCAAGAGAACTGTTCTCTTCTGAATTAGGTTTATTCCTGCCTGCTTGCCTGACAGCTTGAAGCAACAGAAACTCAATCTGCGCGTTAACGCTGCGCAGATCGTCCGCGGCCCACTTTTCCAGCGTTTTATACAGTTCAGGATTTAGCCGCAACAGAAATCGCTTTTTGCTCACGTGTACAAAGTACCTGTGTTCACGACGGGTTGGATGGAGCTTTCAGAAACTAGGGCAACCAGTAAGTTATTTACCATAGCGGCTTTGCGTTCTTCATCGAGTTCTACCACCTCTTGTTCGCTCAGCCGCGTTAGGGCCATTTCGACCATGCCCATAGCACCTTCTACAATTCTCTCCTTAGCAGCAATAACGGCGGTTGCCTGCTGACGACGCAGCATGGCCTGAGCAATTTCAGGAGAGTAGGCCAAGTGCGTAAGCCGTGCGTCTAGAACTTCCACACCAGAGACTTCTAATCGCTGTTGCGCTTCCTGCTTTAAAATCTCTGACATATCGTCGGGTTGGCTACGTAAGGAAGGCGCATCTGTTTCATAAACGTCGTAAGGGTAGCGGTTCGCCAGCGCTCTAATCGCGGTTTCACTCTGAATAGCGACAAACTGCTGAAAGTTGTCGACATCGAAAACAGCTTTGGCTGAATCTACAACTCGCCATACAATCACGGCGCCAATTTCAATTGGGCTGCCCTGTTCGTCGTTAACTTTCAGGTAGTCACTGTTGAAGTTTCTAACGCGCAAAGAGATTTCTTGCCGGACGACAACTACAGGTACTGTCCAATAGAATCCCGGCTGCCGAACGCTGCCGATGTACCGCCCTAGCAAGATCAAGACCTGGGCCTGATTGGGTTGAACAACAAAGAACCCGGTACTAAGAACAATGCCAATAGTGAGAGATGCCGCGGCCAGTCCGAAAAGCGTTGAATTGGTGATGATGCTATCGCTAATAGATTGAAAACAAAGCCAGATGCCAGCTAGGAGGAGAAGTGCGATCGCAGGTACGACCAACAGACCGTTCAGCTGCCAGGGTTCACGTTCACGAATCTGATTCATAACATTACGGCCAGGAAGGATATTGCCAAGCTAACAAGCTAAAAACGATTCGTCAATATCAAAGTGATATCACTTTGATCAAAGATAATATCTAAGGCTGACTCGGCCTTCTATTTCATGGGCTTTTAGTTCATGGGCTTTTAGGTCGTTGCTCTAATAGGTGATTGCTCCAACGCATAGCAACGCTATGTGCTGAAAACATAGGCTAATTTTTCAGCACATTATGGCGACGCAGGTCCCTTATTTAGCAAGTAGAATCTTCTCAGCTGTTAAGGCTAGTGTCGGAAAAAGCGGTGATTCAACAGCTTGCGTTTCTCTGTAAACGCGCTCTTGATAGAGACCGTCTCTCCAAACCAATACAGTTAGCTGCTGAGCCATCGGGTCGACAATCCAGTACTCAGCAATATGACGTCCCGCGTACTCAAGCCGTTTGTAGCGGTAGTCTCTTTCTTCTTGCTTTGGGCTCACAACTTCAACCACTAATGAAGGGGGTGGCATGTCGTGCATGATCAATCTTTGCTTAGCGCCCTCTAGTGCGATCGCAGACTCTTCAGAGAGTAACATCAGATCAGGTTGTCTGGCGCTCGCGAGCCTACCACTGACGGCGACCTGCGCTTTCATGCTAAGGCGATAGTAAGGAATCCCAAGTTGCAAAAAATAGGCATATAGGAAAGAAGCAATCCGATCGTTGAGGTCGCTCTCGGTAGATACAGGGACTAAATTTCCATCAACGAGTTCGTAGCGAGTGTCTGTACCATCATCAAAGCTGGCATACTCTTCAAGCGTCAGTGGTTTTGTAGCGATTGTCATAGCGCTAATTTTACAGAGCCAGTTTTACAGAACTAATCTTGCGACACTACTTCCACAAGGATCTTTCTTATAGCTTAGAACATCTCTCAATAAACATAAGCGACAGACAAACCCCTAATAATGCCTTTCCCCCCTAAACTATCGCCTCAGCAATATACTGCATTAGAGCTTGTCTATCAGCAGACGCTATATGAGGTATTGGCCCACGAACGGACCATCACGGTTCGCGTTGATATTCGCAATGTTGAACTCGATTACCTCTTGCAACGACATCAGCGAACAGATTGGACTATCGTGACTGCTTACAATCCCTATTCTCAGCAGCTAAGTGCCGCTGAAAATGAATTGAGGAATATGGCTTTGACGGCGGTGGTTGAGCAATCATCATTTCCCTACTTGAAAGCAATAGGCAGAGATCCTTCAGGCGAATGGACGCCCGAATCCAGCCTTTTTATCATGGGCATGGGTGGTCATGGTGCGATCGCTTTAGGCAAGCAGTTCGAACAAAACGCTATTCTCTACGGCACCCTCGAAAATCCGCCCAAGCTGGTTTGGCTACTGAACTGAGTTTTTACAGCACTGTCAGGTAAGTATCTTTCCCCTGAGTCGGCAGATGTCGTAGTTTCTGTTGTTGCAAGTCAGGATCTAACCCTAGATCCTCTAACGGAATCAGACCGAGTAGTGGTGTCTGCTTGGCAAGTAACTCTACGCAGTTATAGACACCTTCTCTACCCTCAACATTGAGAACCCTCAACATTGAGAGCGAGCAGAATGTCTGTGAAAGAATGCAGGCTTTGCTAAAAATAACCATCTTGCTCAATTTCTTCGATCACCTGTAGTCCACGAGAGTCGCCCACGCTCAAAATGGCCGTTCTCGCATCTTCTTTTACGCCAAATTCTTCGTCTTCTGCGAAAGCTTCAATCAGCGCGTCAATAGCTGTTGCATATACAACGTTAGATGGCAGCTCGGCGCAAATTTGTCCAATGGCCCAGGCGCAATTGCTCCGTACAGCAGGGATTGCGTCTCTACGCATGCCGCTAATCAGCGTCGGTACGGCCTTGATCATGGTGTCGTAATCTATTTTTGGTGTTTGGCCTAGTGCGCTTGCAGCCCACAGGCGGACGGCACCGATGTCATTTTTTAGCGCGTCTTTGAGCGTTGCGATCGCCCGCTTATCGTGCTGATTTCCTAGCGCCCACACGATTGCCTTACGCACATAGCCGTTCCACTCTCGATGAAACTGAGCGATCAAAGGCTCTACCGCGCTGGTGTGAATATTTTTAGCCAAAGCATTCGCCGCGCTCACCCGTACTAGCGGACAAGGATCGCCCAGCAAGCCAACCAAAAAAGGCGTCGCCCGAGTATCTTCAATTTCACAAAAAGCGCGTGCTCCTAGCATCCGCTGCTGCGAGTCGGGATGATAAAGCAGCGCCATCATAATGTCGGCGTCAGGCTTTGGCTCTGTTTCCTCGCCAGCCAAAGCAATCAAATCTAGCGGATCGTGAGGGGTGGCTCCGCCAATTTCGGCTTCTAGTACAGATAGTTCGTCTTCGTATATGTTCACTGCAACCCATTGGTGATGAGGAAAGGAGCCATAGGGAGAGGGGGAGAACGTTGATAAACACTCTCCCCCTCTCCCCCTACTTCCTCTCCCCCTTGCTCTTAAATATCCGCCAGCACACGCCGCGCCGCTGCGATCGTCTGCTCGATATCCTCGTCAGTGTGGGCAAGGGATGTAAACCCGGCTTCAAACTGAGAAGGTGCCAAATAGATGCCTTCTTCTAACATGCCTCGGTGGAAGCGGCTAAACTTCTCCAAGTCAGAGGTTTTGGCATCGTCGTAATTGTGCACTGTGTTGCCAGTGAAAAACATGCCGAACATTGCGCTGATACTGCCACCGGTTACCTCATGCCCGGCGTCGCGAGCCGCAGATAGCAGACCTTCGCTGAGCTTTTTAGTCACGCGCTCTAACTGGTCGTAGGCCCCAGGGCGACGCAAAATTTCCAGTGTCTTAATGCCTGCGGTCATGGCCAGCGGATTGCCTGAGAGCGTACCGGCCTGATACACAGGGCCCGCAGGTGCAATCATTTCCATGATTTCGCGGCGACCGCCATAGGCACCGACCGGCAGTCCGCCGCCGATGACTTTACCCATGGTGGTAAGGTCCGGCGTGACGTTGAATTTTTGCTGTGCGCCGCCGTAAGAAATACGGAAGCCTGTCATCACTTCGTCAAAGACAAGCAGTGCATCGTTGTCTTTAGTGATTTCTCTTAGACCTTCTAAGAAACCGACATCGGGGGTGACAAATCCAGAGTTGCCTACAACCGGTTCTAGAATGACCCCGGCGATTTCGCCTGGGTTTTCAGCGAACAGCTTTTTGACTGCTTCGAGATCGTTGTAAGGGGCGTTGAGGGTGTCGGCAGTGGCCGCTTTGGGTACGCCAGGGGAGTCGGGTAGGCCGAGGGTGGCAACACCAGAACCGGCTTTTACCAGGAACATATCGGCATGGCCGTGGTAGCACCCTTCAAATTTGATAATTTTGTTGCGCCCAGTGAAGGCACGCATCAGGCGTAAGACGGCCATACAAGCTTCGGTGCCGGAGTTGACGAAGCGAACCATCTCTACGCTAGGGACGGCCTCGATTACCATTTCGGCCAGGACGTTTTCAAGGTAGCAGGGGGCGCCAAAGCTGGTGCCCTTGTCAATAGCCGCTTTGAGCGCGTCGAGGACCTCGGGGTGGGCATGGCCACAGATAGCCGGGCCCCAGGTCCCGACATAGTCAATGTATTTATTACCGTCTACGTCCCAGACGTAGGCACCTTTGACGTGGTCAAACACGATGGGTTGACCGCCGACAGAACGGAACGCTCGGACCGGAGAGCTAACGCCGCCAGGCATAAGGGACTGGGCAGCTGAAAAAATCTCGTCAGACTTGGTTGTTTTTAGGGTGGTGGTGCTAACCAAAACACGCTCCTACATTCAAAAGATTATGGTTAATCGCAGTGTTTTTAATCCTAACGGGTTGAGATCCTTTTTTGTTTCGCGATGTTAAGGAATGTAGAGCTCTCAATAAGGCGTAGCATGGAGAGTAGAAAATCACTGACGCTGCTCTTTTGTTTGTCTGGCCCATGACCCCTTCTGTTCCGCCTGTTTCTTCAGCTATTCCTATCGATCAGATTCGGTTTAATCAGCAGGGGCTAGTGCCTGCGATCGCTCAAGACTATCTAGACGGCACAGTGCTGATGATGGCCTGGATGAATGCCGAGTCGCTGCAAAAAACGCTGGAGACGGGTGAAGTTTGGTACTGGAGCCGTTCGCGCCAGGAGCTGTGGCACAAGGGCGCAACCTCTGGCCATATTCAAAAGGTAAGAGGACTGCGCTACGACTGCGACAGTGATGCTCTACTTGTCACGATTGAGCAGGTCGGTGATGTTGCCTGTCATACCGGTGAGCGTAGCTGTTTCCACCAGGTGCAGGTAGAGGGCGCTGTAGAAGTGGTTCCCCCGGCTGCGGATACGCTCTCTCAGGTGTTTGGGGTGATTCGCGATCGCAAGCTCAATCCCAAACCAGGTTCCTACACCAACCATCTCTTTGAGGGCGGCGACAACAAAATCTTGCAGAAAATTGGCGAAGAAGCCGTTGAAGTGGTGATGGCCTGTAAAGACGATGCACCAGATGAGATTGCGGGCGAAGTCGCAGATTTGCTGTATCACACGCTAGTAGCGATCGCCCATCATGACGTAGACCTGAAAGCGGTGTATCGAAAGCTGCAGTCGAGAAGATAGGTGAGCGCTCAAGTGAGCAGTTAAGTCAGCGATGAAGTGAGCAGTTAAGTAACCGGTGAAGTGAGCAGGTAGCCTTGCGTGCAGTCAACCTCACGCGGCCGCGCCAGAAATCAGCGGCTGCTTCATCAGCTTTAAGCTCAGCGGTATCGTGATCGAAAATGTTGAGCCTACACCTAGCTGAGAATCGCAGATGAATGTTCCCTGATGATTGACGCTGACAATTTGATAGCTCATAGCCAGACCAAGGCCGTTACCCTCACCTACTGACTTAGTAGTAAAGAACGGATCAAAAATCTGCCGTTTTGTCGCGGCGTCCATGCCAATGCCGTTGTCAGTGATGCTGACGCTAAGGTCGTTGCCTTTGACCATCGTAGAGATCGTAATTGTGGGGTGAGAACTGTTGCCCAGCGCTTCAATAGCGTTAGTCAGTAATCCCATAAAGACCTGGTTGAGCTGGCCCGGATAGCAGTACACCTTAGGCAAGGAGCCATAGTCTTTTTTCACTGTGATTGCTGGCCTGCGGTCTGTGGCGTTGAGTTTAGACGTCAAAATCAGCAGCGCACTGTCGATACCCTGATGAATATCGACGGCTTTGGTTTCTGATTCGTCATGATGTGAAAAGATTTGGAGCGATCGCACAATCTCTGTAATCCTATCCACCCCTGTTTGTACCGATTGAATCAGCAGCGGAAAGTCTGCTTGCATAAAGTCCAAATCGGCTTGCGCCACAGCCGTCTGTAGTTCTGCCGAAGCTTCAGGGTATTCGGTCTGGTAGCTCTGCAGCAGGCCCAACAGAGTTTCTACGTAGTCTTGAGCGGGCTCCAGGTTGCCTTGAATAAAGCTAGCCGGGTTGTTGATTTCGTGCGCAACACCGGCCACAAGCTGACTAAGGCTCGACATTCTTTCGCTTTGCAGCAGTTGAAGCTGTGCCTGCTTTAGCTGGGAGATGGCCTGGCTAAGATTTTTTTCTGTTTCGATCCGCTCGTTGACCTCTTGTGCCAGAGATTGGTTGGCAACATGTAAAGAAGCGGTTCTTTGAGCGACCCTTTTTTCTAGTTCTCGGTGCGCCTCTACCAGGCGATCGCTCATTTGATTAAAGGCGTTGCCAACCGCCTGCAGTTCGTCCCTGGTTTTGAGATGAATTTTAGGGATGTCGGTGAGGGGGCTACGGCCAATCGCGTCAACGTGAGATTGAAGCTGGTTGAGCGATCGCACGACCGGCTTTAAGAGTCCGTAGTACTGAGCAATCAGCAGCAGCAAAATGCTCCCAAAGCTGAGCATTCCTAAAACTTGTGTTTGTCTCTGAGCCGATTTCTTCTGAAGTCTGTACAAGGCAGTCTGCTCGTAGGCGCTTTGGAGCAGCGCTCGGCCGTGAAACTCGATTTGTGCTTCAAACAGTCGCAGTGACCGAGTAATCGCTTCGATGTCGGTATTCTGAATAGGCTCATTACCTACCGTTCGATCTGTTAGCTGACTGGCAACGCTTTCTAGATACTGTTGCTGCGATCGCAAATTAGTAAGGCGAATATGAGAGAGCGTATCGGATTGTGGAAGCGTGTTCTCTAGCTGATCTATCGCATGCAAAAAAATTTGGCGTGATTGTTCGTAACGCTTGAGTTCTTCCTCGTCATCGGCTATGACTGCCAGTCGATTCAATGCGACGATTTGACCTTTTAGTGCTAGCTCTAGCTGTACAACATTAGCGACATTGGACTGGGCTTGCTCGTAGCTGGCATCAAGTGCTTCACTCCTGTTGCGGTAGCTGACATAGCTACCACCCAAAAGGACGGCGGTAAGCGTGATAATCACTGCCGAAGAACCGATAAATTTTGTGGTTATTCGCATAAAGCTCGCCGCCAGAAAAACGAACAGACAGTTACTGATGAGAAGGGCATCTGCCTGTGCGTAGAATCAGTATTCCCCGATGAAAGTTTTGTAGATATTCTTTTTTGCGCCTAGTCTTTGGTTTAATGGCTTTGGTTTAATGGCTTTGGTTGATGGTTGTCGCTGAATGCCCAGGCTAATAACCGGCCGGCTGCACTCAACCTTTTATCTAGGCTGATCTAGTTAGTTTGAACCTGAAACTTGATCTGAATTTGACCCGAAGTCCCTAGAACTTTTAAGGCTGAGCCCGTACACTCTTTGTAGTACAAATAAACTATAGGAAGGAATTATGGCCAGTCAGGATGCCAGCCAAGATGCCAGTCAAGATGCCAGTCAGGATGTAGAACACAGAGTTTCTGAGCTGCGATCGCAGCTCAGAAAAGCCAGCTATAACTACTACGTTCTGGATGCGCCTGACCTGCCTGATTCTGTCTACGACCGGCTGTACCGCGAGCTACAAGACCTAGAAGAAAAGTATCCAGCGCTGCTAACCGCCGATAGCCCTACCCAGAGAGTGGGCGCTCAGCCCGCCGACCAGTTCACCTCCGTAGCGCACAATATCCCGCTCTACAGCCTAGAAAACGCTTTCGATACCGATGAGTATTTAGACTGGCAAGCTCGCTGGCAGCGTTTAGAGCCTGATATTAAAGAAGCACCTGCGGTCGCAGAGCTGAAAATTGACGGCAACGCGCTTGCCCTGACCTATGAAAACGGCGTGCTCACCCGTGGGGTCACCCGAGGAGACGGCACGGTTGGTGAAGACATTACGCAAAACGTCCGTACGATTCGGACTATTCCGCTGCGGCTACAGATGTCTGCTGGTCAAAACCCGCCGCCTGTGGTGGAGGTGCGCGGTGAAGCTTTTTTGCCGTTGGATGTATTCGAAGAGATTAATAAAAAGCGCGAGGCTGAAGGTACCGCACTGTTCGCTAATCCCCGCAATGCCGCTGCCGGAACTCTTCGCCAGCTCGATTCTCGGGTCGTAGCCGAAAGGCGGCTCGACTTTTTTGCTTACACGCTGCTCATGCCAGAAGGCTCGGGAGACGTACAGCCGCCAGGCAATCAGTGGGCTGCGCTCGAATGCCTGCAAACCTTAGGGTTCCGCGTCAACCCTAACCGGCAGCTGTGTGAATCAGCCGCTGCCGTCGCCAGCTACTACGACCATTGGGAAGAAGCCCGTCACGACCTACCCTATTTAACGGACGGTGTGGTGGTAAAGCTCAATAGCTTTGAGCTGCAAGATCGGCTGGGCTTTACGAATAAGTTTCCTCGCTGGGCGATCGCTCTTAAATATCCTGCTGAAGAAGTCCCCACCATTCTTGAGAAGGTGACGGTACAAGTTGGGCGCACCGGAGCCATTACCCCGGTTGCAGAGCTTGCGCCCGTACAGCTTGCCGGTACTTCTGTCGCTCGCGCCACGCTCCACAACGCCGATCGGCTCGCGGAACTCGACCTGCATTTAGGGGATACCGTCATCGTCCGTAAAGCCGGAGAGATTATTCCTGAAGTGGTTCGCGTGCTGCCGGACCTGCGGCCCGCCGGTGCCAAGGCTTATTATTTGCCCAGTACCTGCCCAGTCTGTGCCCAGCCTGTCGTTAAGCCAGAAGGAGAGGCGGTGACGCGCTGTGTCAATGGCTCTTGCCCGGCTATTTTAAGCGGAACGCTGCGTCACTGGGCCAGCCGCAATGCAATGGATATCAGCGGGTTGGGCGAGCGACTGGTGCAGAGCTGGCTCGACCAGAGCGTGGTGACCTCCATTGCCGACTTGTACGACTTGACCATAGAAGACTTGCTTCCCCTAGAGCGCATGGGTAAGCAGCTAGCGAAAAAGCTGATTGATTCGATTCAGGCCTCTAAGCAGCGACCCTGGGCAAAGGTGCTCTACGGCCTGGGTATTCGGCTGGTGGGGAGTACGAACGCGCAGCTGCTAGCGGATAACTTTCCGTCGGTGACCGCGCTTGCTGAGGCGGATGAGGCTGCGATCGCCGAGGTGTACGGAATTGGTCCCGAAATTGCCCAGTCGGTGACTCAGTGGTTTCAGGTGCCTGCCAACCGGCAGCAGCTTGCTCGCCTGCAAGCTGCTGGGCTCCAGCTAGCGTCAAGGGTGGATGAAGCGGCAGCGTCCTCGCAAACGCTCGCAGGAAAAAGCTTTGTGTTAACCGGCACGCTGCCAACCCTCAAGCGATCTGAAGCCAAAGACCTGATTCAGCAGGCAGGGGGACGAGTGAGTAGCTCGATCAGTGCTAAAACGAGCTATGTCGTGGTGGGTGACAAGGCCGGATCGAAGCAGGCAAAGGCTGAATCACTCGGCGTTACTCAGCTGAGCGAAGCTGATTTACTAAATTTATTAGAGACTGAACTTATTAGAGACTGAGCAGCAGCAGCCGGCGAACGTAGATTGAAGAAGGATGCTAAAGGATGCAAAAAATGTGGTGTCGCTCTAGATCGCAAGAAGGTGCTTTAACCATATGATAAGGGCTATGAAAAATCGGCAGCACAAACATAACGCTTCTTGTCTTTCCGCTTGCCTCTCCTTAAGAGGCTGGTCCATGGGCGTGGGGCTAGGGCTGTTGCAGATAGCGATCGCGCTTGCGCCGCACTCTACCAAACCTACTCAGGCCGCCGAGCATATCACCTTTTCACTCGGTGCCACCATAGAGCGCACGATTTCAGTAGAGTCGCTAGAAATTTATGCCAAAGAGGGCCGCCTTACCGACGAGCTAGCGCCCTATGCTGGCTATCTCAAGAATGTAGATCCAGAGGCCCTAGATGCCGCACGGGGCCTTTTGACTCAGCGTGTCGATATTGATGTGACGACGGTCTCCCAGTTTGCTTACACGCCCCAGGGAGAGTATGTCCTCGATGAAGTAGGTAAGGTTTTTCGCACAGGGGCTAGGCTATCGGGCGGCAAAGGCCTTAGAGGGGCCGCGAATTTGTCGGCAGCGGAAGCTGAAACAGGACTGACACTCCTCAATGTCATTAAAAACTTTCAGACCCCGGT
>ERZ1740058.650-NODE-650-length-23711-cov-6.780774_pt1 | contig 23711 bp, 26 predicted proteins | sample MGYA00581745_ERZ1740058 | MGnify/ENA primary metagenome ERZ1740058 (study PRJEB43018, sample SAMN04849742) | marine metagenome | isolation source: floating plastic debris | place: Pacific Ocean | collected 2008-08-30 | study: EMG produced TPA metagenomics assembly... | reverse complement strand
ATCATACGTTTCTGACAAAGATAACTATAAAAACTACTTTGACCCATTACCAAATAAAGAGAAATCCAACGAGTTTCCAGAAAGTTTAATTATTGACGGAATTAGTATTCCCATAAGTATGAGATACATTTTCTTCAACTCGATACTTGCTGAACTAAACCTTGAAGTTGCCGAATGCAATTGCTCAATAATCTTCCAATCTATTTCATCATCTAAATTTGGTTTGTATTCGCTCATCTTTTTCTGGTTGCCAACAACATAAAGATAGCACCAGTTGCGTCTATATGGAAGATAGCCGCAACATAAAAACTCATTGCTAATACGGATCAACATCTATCACCACCTGCGTTTTCTTAAAAGCCTTTTCTTTGGTAAGTTTAACTGACTCGTCACGTAGGGCAGTTTTAATGGCTCGGAGGTTAAGGTTTTTTTCTAGTTTGATAATCAACTGCATGAGATACTGGTTACGTAAGCGGCTGATCAGTGGCTCTTCGGGGCCAAGTACGCGGGAGCTACCGATACGGTCTTTCAGAATATGACCGAGATGAGCTGCCGCCAGATCGCTAATTCGCTTATCGGGGTTTTTTACCGTCAGGCGAATAATACGGACAAAAGGTGGGTAATGGTAAACTTCTCGCTCGTGAATCTCCTCTTCAAACACTCCCAGATAATCATTTTCCACAATTTTGTGCAGAATAGGCTGCTTCAGGTTGGTAGTTTGAATAATTACTCTCCCCACCTTATCGCGTCGCCCCGAACGGCCGCTTACCTGAGTAATCAACTGGAACGTCCGCTCAAGAGAGCGGAAATCCGGAAAGTGAATCATGCGGTCTACATCCAGAATTCCCACTAGGCTCACCCCGTCAAAATCTAACCCCTTGCTCACCATCTGGGTACCTACCAAAAAATCCATTTCGTGGTTTGCAAAGCTCTCAATGATCATTTCGTAGCTGTTCTTCTTACGGGTTGTGTCTAAATCCATCCGTTGTACGCGAGAGTTAGGCAATAATGTCTGAATTTCTTCTTCTAGCTTCTCCGTACCAAAACCTACCGATGTCACTTTCGTAGAACCGCAGGCTTCACACTCCTGAGGGACTACCTCGTGGTGGCCGCAGTAGTGGCAACGAAGTTCACGAGCGTATTGGTGATAGGTAAGGCTCACGTCGCAGTTTTGGCACTTGGGAATGTGAGCACAATCTTCGCAGTGTAGAAAAGGGGCATATCCGCGTCTATTTTGAAAGATAATGGCCTGTTCCTGATTATTAAGTGCCTCCTGCATGGCATCCAGCAGCACAGACGAAAAGTCTTCTCGCATCGTTCGCTGCTTACGTTCGGCTTTGATATCCACCAGCTCAATTTTAGGCAATTGGGCATTACCGTAGCGCTGATTGAGAGTTACTAAACCGTATTTGGCGTGGCAGGCGTGGTAGTAAGATTCAATAGAAGGCGTAGCCGAACCCAGCAGGGTTTTGGAGTGGTGCAGGCGGGCGAGCATCAAAGATACATCGCGGGCATGGTAGCGAGGGGCAGGATCAAATTGTTTGTAGGAAGTTTCGTGCTCTTCATCCACAATGATTAGACTCAGATTATCAAACGGCAACAGAACCGCTGAACGCACTCCTACCACCAGCGGATAATCGCCGGCCAAAATACCTTGCCAAACTTCCACTCGCTCGTTATCCGAAAAACGGGAGTGGTAAATGCCCATACGATCGCCAAAGATTTTTTTGAGCCGAAGTACGATTTGGGTAGTTAAGGCAATCTCCGGTAGTAAGTAAAGCACTTGCCCCCCAGAGTTCAGCACTTCCTGAATCAGATCAATATAAATTTCGGTTTTGCCACTACCGGTAATACCGTGCAGTAGCACCGTATCTCTCGTTTGAAATTGCTCCAGAATTTCCTGCTTAGCCCGTAATTGCTGATCGGTAAGAAACACTCTTTCCTGGGTAGGTGCCGTGGTTTGAAAGCGGGATACTACCTCTTCAAACTCTTCCAGTACGCCATTCTTCACTAAGGTATTCACCGATGAGGCAGAGAGATTACGGTCCATCAGTTGACTCTTAGGGATACCTCGCTGGTTTTCGGAAGTGCTCTGGTACTGCGGCACGGCGTGTAGGTAAGCCAGTAGCACATCCATCTGCTTGGGTCGCTTCTCTAACAACTCAAAAAGTATCTCAAGTTGATCGGGATTTCGGGCATAGTCAGGTGAAAGCCGAAGCTTTTTAATGATCTTAGGTTTATACTTCTCCTTTACTTCCTCGTAGATCAGAATAGCTTCCTTGGCAATTAGCGACTTGATGGTATTGTAAAAACTCTTTTCCTGGAGTAATTCGCCAATTTCGTTGTAGGTCAGGCTTGATTTCTCCTTCAAAGCTTCCAGCACCATCATCTCCTTTTCGGAGAACTCAATCCGGGCTAAATCAGCCTGATTGTCTTCTGAGAAGAAGTCCGGGTTAAGCTGGGCTTTAGACTCACTGCTAAGTTTCAGTCCGGAGGGCAGGGCAATGTTCAGCACCTCCCCTACCGTACAAACGTAGTAATCGGCAATCCACTCAAACAGCTTGAGCTGTACTGGCTCTACGATCGGAGTTTCGTCCAACACCTCCAGGATGTAGCGGGCGTTGTATTTTTTGGGAGGATTATTGTGCAATTTACCAATCACCCCTGTCAGTACCCGTTTGCTACCAAATTGTACGATTACCCGACTACCAATCTGCACCATCTCCTCCATGATGCGCGGGATGCGATAGGTGAACATTTTCGGGATTGGTACCGGCAAAATAATGTCGGCAAACCAGGTCAGGCGTTCATCGGGAGCTTCTACATTCAGGGCAACAGACTGAGATTCGGACATAGTTCTGGGTGGCACTCCGCAAAGGTAAAAATTCTGGTGAGTTTGAGAAAAGGTTCTGCTATTGTCGGTCGCGCCACGATGGGCGGTATCTATCTTGGACTCAGTCCGCTCGATGAAAGTTAGTAAGTAAGTTTTTCAGAAAGATAATTCCGATAAGCACCCAGCCAATACGATCAACTCCGCAACGTATCTATCCCTTCGTAGATGTCCGATAACGCTAATGTCACATCCAGAGAAGTAAGGTGTATTTGCTGATCGTTTCCTTGTACGTTGGTTCGCCGCCATAGTTCTTCATCTTTCCGATAGAAAGTACTTATGTAGGGCCTTTCCTGTCTTACCAGCACATATTGCTGAAAGGAAGGGATAGAAAGGTATCCTTCAAACTTAAGATCTCTATCGTACCCTTCGGTACCTGGTGAAAGCACCTCGACAATTAGTAGCGGATTGGTAATGGTATCAGTACGCTGCTGATAGAAAGCTGGTGGTCCGGAAACAACCACAGCATCGGGATAGACAAAACTATTTAATGCTGGAATATGAATTTTAGTGTCGCTATTGCTGACAAAGTATTTACTCTCTTTAGAAGAAAGGGCAGCAATAAGCAAATGTATTAACTTAGAAGCTATAATATTGTGAATAAATGATGCTCCTGACACTGGTATTAAGGTTCCGTTATGAAATTCGTTTTTACTTATTGCTTTCTCTTCTGCTTCCAGATATTCCTGAACATCGTATAATCTCTCTTTCGTTATCGTTTCCATAGGTTTTGCACTTTGGTCAACCATAATTTACCAATAATTAGTGAAAAATCAGCTAAGATCTCGTTGAAGCTGCTCTAGGGCTTCGGATACTTGTTGGACAGGTAGTTGGCAGGTTTTATTATAGCACACGTAGATAGTAGTTTGATCATCCTCGGTATGCCGCTCCTGTAGAAGGGGAAGATCACTGCGCTCTGAAGTACCTAGTACTACTTTGTTTGGATGATAATGCTGCACCAGCTCCCCAGCCATTTCCTGATAATCAGGCCCGACAATAGCTACTTCAGCCATGGAAGAAGCCATCTCGGTAGCCAAGACGGCCCAGTTAGCGGTGTCGGAAGGATATTTCTTCAATAATGGCAGCATTCGGCTTAGCATACTTTCAGCCATTTCCGTGTACTCAGGTTTATCCAGCATGATTCCAAGTTTATGCAGGCTACGGGCCATAGCCGAATTGGAGGAAGGAATCACGTTATCGAACAGCTCTTTCTTACGGGCGATAAGCTCCGATGAGGCCGCGGTGTAGAAGAAGAATTTCTCTTTCTGATCGTAGAAATGGCGGATAGCATAAGCTACTAACTGATCGGCCCGATGCAACCACTGTTCTTCAAACGTGATTTGGTAAAGGGCCAGAAAGCCATTAGCCACAAAGGCGTAGTCATCCAGAAAGCCTTCAATCTGGTTTCGATCAGAATCTTCGCCAGCCTTGTAGGTATGAAGCAACGCAGTTTCTCCGTTTACTTCCCGAATCATTTTTTCATTCAGAAACCAAGCATTTTGCTGTGCCAGATGAAGAATAGGTTCTTCTCCCAGTGCAGCGTAGGCATCTACTAGCCCACGGAGCATGATCCCATTCCAGCCAGCAATAATTTTATCGTCTAGCCCGGGACGCTCCCGTTTAGCCCGCTCATTCATCAAGCGCTGTTTGACCTGAGCAATCAAGAGACTAAACTCGGGTAGTTCCAATTCATATTTGCGGGCAAACTCATCTTCGGAAAGAGTTCGATACAGAATGTTATTACCCTTTTCCCAATTACCCTCCGCAGTAGCATTGAAATAATCGGTAACCATATCGGCGGAATCACCTAACACATCTTTAAGCTCGTCGTACTGCCAAACATAGAATTTGCCTTCCTCCCCTTCACTATCGGCATCTAACGCACTGAAAAAGCCACCTTCCGGACTAGTCATCTCTCGGCCTACGAAACGTACGGTATCTTCTAGTACTTGTCGGTAAATATCATTCTTTGTGATTGAGAAAGCTTCGGAGTACAGACTTAACAATTGACCATTGTCGTACAGCATCTTCTCAAAGTGGGGAGCAAACCACTGGGCATCTACCGAATAGCGAGCGAACCCACCTCCAATCTGATCATAAATACCACCTTCAGCCATACGGTTCAACGTCAATAGTGCCTGATCCAACGCCGATTGCTCGTCCGAGAGAAAATGATGACGGAGACAGAACAACCACTGACTAGGCATGGGAAACTTGGGTGCTTTGTTCATCCCGCCTCGGTCTGAATCAAACCGCTCCGCGAGCTTGGAGAATATTTCCACCAGCTCCCGGCGGGTAGTAGCAATTTGTAATTCACTGTCGGTGGGCTGAATACCGTATCTTAGTATTTCGCTGGCTTGCAGGCTCTCGGCAAACTTATCAGCCGCTTCCACCACCTGATCCTGCTGCTTTTTAAAAGCTAAGGCTACGTTTCGGAGAATTTGGGTCCAATTCTGCTTAGGAAAGTAGGTACCCCCGTAGAAAGGTTTTTGGTCGGGGGTAAGAAAAACGTTCAGCGGCCAACCACCCTGCAAGCCCATCGTTTGTACCGCTTCCATGTAGATCTGATCTACATCAGGTCTCTCCTCCCGATCTACTTTAATATTAATGAAGTGCTCGTTCATGATGCCCGCCACTTCTTCATCCTCGAAAGATTCGCGCTCCATCACGTGGCACCAGTGGCAAGCCGAGTAGCCAATACTGACGATAATTGGTCTGTTCTCCTGCCTAGCTTTCGCCAGCGATTCTTCCGACCAGGGATACCAGTCAACGGGGTTATGAGCGTGTTGCAGTAAATACGGACTACTTTCTTGAATTAAGTGATTGGAAGGTTGTGAGCTGGTCATATAAGCTGCTGTTCTAATTCTTTAATTTCAGGGTTTACATCTACCCTATTAGTAAGCTGTTTGAGTTGAGCGATTGTTTTACGCAAAAACTGTTGGTGTGCTTCCGATTTCGGATGAAATGCGCGGTGTTGTAACGCTTTCTGCAATGGTGCCCAGGTTTTAATAAAGTCCTGTGCCTCCTGGCTAAAGTAGCTTTCGGCTAGCTTCTGCCAGATGTAGTCTTCCGCCACTTCGGTGGGATGCAGCATATCAGCCCTGTAAAAACGGTAATCGCGCAAATCATCCATCATCAACTCGTAGCTAGGAAAATAATGCACTGTGTTTGAATGAGTTTCCTGAATGGAGTTTACTGCCACTCGAAGTACGGCTTTGCTGACGGAGTTTTGCACCAGTGTATCCCGCAAGTGGCGAACTGGACTCACCGTAAAAATATATTTCATGTCGGGGTTCAATGCTGCTAATGCTCCGTAGAGCTGCTCAAACCGCATCACTATCTCATCAGGATCTAGCAAGCGGCGTTGGAACAAATGAGATGGCATTTTATGGCAGTTGCTAATAATCTGGCTATTTTCCTGCAATTCGTAGCAGTAGGCTGACCCCAAAGTGATGACCAACCATCGACAGTCTTTTAAAAAAGACCGGGTGCTGATGAGCGCTTGTTCAATCTGCGCTCGTAAGTCGTCTTCCGAGCTACTGCTAAAATCAGAGTGAAACAGGTATTTCAAATGAATCCCCTGGTGTACTAAATAGGTATGCTCACCTGGCATCGATTGGTTGATCGCATCGTGAAGCAGGCGAAAAATTGACGCCGGATTGTACAGCGTTCCGAAGGGGTTGGGATAGGTAGTAAATTTATTTTGCTGAAAGTGCTCTCCCATAGTCTGGGCAAAACAGGAGCCAATCAGACAAACTGGATCGCCTAAAGCGATAGATTTGTTTAGTGGAGGTATTGTAACTTCAGTACGAAACATAAAAAAGTAGGCTTGCCCTCTACTAACGAAAAAAGCCCTAAAATGATTAGGGCTTTACTAATGAAAAAAGATGAATCTTATCCTTCAACCACCTGCACGGATACGTCTTGTTTTACCTCCTTGTGCAGATCAATCTCAGCGGTGTATTCCCCCAGTTGTTTCACATCCTGGTTTAATGAAATGCGGCGACGGTCAATATCAAATCCCTTCTCTTTTAGGGCGTCAGCCAGTTGAAGAGTAGTAACTGCCCCAAATATCTTTCCGCTTTCGCCCGCTTTGGCCGGAATTTCCAGCACCACACCTTCTAATTTAGCGGCAATATCTTCAGCATCCTTCTTCACTTTCTCAGCTTTGTGTGAAGCTTGCCGGATATTTTCCTCAATCATTTTTTTATTCGATGGGCTGGCGATGATCGCTAGTCCCTGAGGAATCAGGTAATTACGACCGTACCCACCTTTCACGGTAACGATATCGTCTTTGTAGCCTAATCCCTTAATATCTTCTCGTAGTATAATTTCCATATTTCTGAAGTGTTATAGTATTGTAGTGCGATTGTGCTAATGATATTTAGAAGAACCATAACACAATAACACTAAAACACTTAGAACTTTTGTAAATTTTATTTTAATGAATCAGCTACGTAGGGTAACAAAGCCAAATGGCGCGCTCGTTTTACCGCTTGCGTTACCTTTCGCTGAAACTTCTGGCTGGTACCGGTGATACGGCGGGGTAGAATTTTGCCCTGCTCATTCACAAACTTCAGCAAGAAATCGGGATCTTTGTAATCGATGTAGTTAATACCGGCTTTCTTAAAGCGGCAGTATTTTTCGCGGCGCTCTTTACGATCGCTGTTGATAGGTTCGTTTTGTAAACTCATGCGGCGGCTTCCTCCTTAGCCTTTTTCTTTTTATCCTTTTTAAAATCTCCTCGGCGACGACGCTCGTTGTACTCAACGGCGTGCTTGTCTAGCGCAACGGTTAAGAAGCGCATTACCCGTTCGTCGCGACGATACTCAGTTTCCAAAGCATCGATCAGGGATGGTTCAGCCACAAATTCCGCCAGATGATAAACCCCGGTAGTTTTGTGGTTGATAGGATAAGCCAGCTTTTTCAGCCCCCAGCTTTCTTCGTTAATGACGTCGGCGCCATGTTCTTTCAAAAAAGCAGAAAACTTAGCAGCAGTATCCTTCATCTGATCATCAGACAAAACGGGAGTTAAAATGAATACTGTCTCGTAATTTTTCTTGAATTCCATACGTGTTTCATTAAAGGACTGCAAATTTAGACTTTTTTTATTTGTCAGCAAAGTCTACCGCTACCCTCTTTTTATTAGTTTTGACTACTTTTAACCCTAACTTTACTAAATTAGTTTGTCTGTACCGAATTTTTAAGTCTATCACGCAAACTCTCAACCTATGTGCGGCCGATACAGTATTGGACCCGATATTGAATCGCTGGTAGAGAAGCTGAATACAGCTCTTCCCCCTGATTTTGCTCCCCACTATAATGCGGCTCCTTCTCAGCAGCTACCCGTGGTTAGTAATCTTCAACCCAACCAGGTAAAAATGTACCAGTGGGGCATGATTCCCTTTTGGGCTAAAAGCGCCAGCGGACAGCGACTAATTAATGCTCGAGCCGAAACTGTGCATGAGAAAAGTACTTTTAAACGAGCATTTCGTAAACAACGCTGCTTAGTGCTAGCCGATGGCTACTACGAATGGCGTAAAACCAAGCAAGGAAAAGAACCCTACCGGATTGTACTCGCTGACGAATCTCCTTTTGTATTCGCCGGCATTTGGCAAGACCCTAATGAGTTTCCGGAAAGTGATGTACCGGAATACAGTATCATCACTACCCAGGCACCGCCCTCCATTCGAGATATTCATGACCGGATGCCGGTTATTCTTGATTCGGCCGCCTGGGATTTTTGGTTAAGCGATACAGAAGACACAGAAGGGTTGCAGGATGTACTGCGCCCGCTAGCAGATGATCAACTTCAGGCTTATCCTGTTTCTAAACGAGTAAATAATGCGCAAAATGACGACGAAAAGCTAATCGAACCAGTATCATAAATTTCAATACTAATAACCTGACAAAACAATGCAAATTCTTTCAGTACTTTTCGCTACAATCGTTCTCCTAATATCTTCTCACAGCCATTTAGCCCAAAGCGATTGGGTTAGCCTGTTTGATGGGAAGAGCCTTGATGGTTGGAAGGCCAGTGAAAATCCCGATACCTTCACCGTGCAAGACGGCATGATTGTAGTAGACGGACCCCGGGCTCACTTATTTTACGTTGGCGACGTTAATGGCCATACCTTCAAGAACTTTGAATTCAAGGCAGATGTAAAAACCACCCCCGGTTCTAACTCCGGTATGTACTTTCATACGGAGTACCAAGAAGATGGATGGCCAAATAAAGGCTATGAAGTACAGGTAAACAACTCCCACACCGACTGGCGCCGTACGGCCAGTTTATACGGAGTAGACGACGTGCGGAACGCCCCCGCCAATGATGATGAGTGGTTCACCCAACATATTACCGTTCAGGATAGTCTCATTACAATTAAAGTAGACGGTAAGGTAATTACTGAGTACGTTGAGCCCAAAGATGTAAAAGAAGATGCTGGAAGCTCCCAACGATACATAGACCAAGGTACTTTCGCCCTACAGGGCCATGACCCGAAAAGTAAAGTCTACTACAAAAACATTATGGTAAAGATGCTACCCGATTAACGTAAACTAGCACTAGGTAAACCGCTTCACCTCGGATGAGGTGACTTCGGCATCGCACATAATGACCAGTCGCTCCACTACGTTACGCAATTCGCGAATATTCCCGGTCCATTCAAATGTCTGGAGCTCAGCGATAGCATCGGGAGTAATTTTCTTGACGGGGGCACTATACTCCTGCGCAATATCCGCCAGAAACTTTTCCACTAATAGCGGAATATCGTCTTTACGATCTTTCAGCGGAGGAACATGAATGAGAATTACACTTAAGCGGTGATAAAGGTCTTCGCGAAATCGGTTCTCTTCAATTTCTTCCTTTAGGTTTTTGTTGGTTGCAGCAATTACCCGCACATCCACCTTGATTGCTTTATCACCCCCTACCCGGGTAATGGTGTGTTCCTGTAGTGCCCGTAGCACTTTGGCTTGGGCTGAAAGGCTCATGTCACCAATCTCATCTAAAAAAAGTGTCCCTCCGTTAGCCTGCTCAAACTTTCCTTTTTTCTGCTTAATAGCCGAAGTAAAAGAGCCTTTTTCATGACCAAACAGTTCACTCTCAATCAACTCGGAGGGAATAGCCGCGCAGTTAAGTTCTATTAGTGGTGCTCCCGAGCGGTTACTCTGAGCGTGTAGCCACTTAGCTACCAGTTCTTTACCTGTACCATTAGGTCCGGTAATTAGCACCCGGGCTTCGGTTGGCGCTACTCTATCTATAGTAGACTTTACCTCACTGATGGCCTCGGATTCTCCAATGATTTCGGTGACTCCTGAGATTTTCTTGCGAAGCTTTTTGGTCTCTTCTACTAGATCAGATTTGTCAAGGGCATTTTTGATGGTAAGCAATAGACGATTAAGATCTGGTGGCTTCTGGACAAAATCGTAAGCGCCCATTTTGGTAGCTTCCACCGCAGTCTCAATAGTGCCGTGGGCCGAAACCATGATAAACTGGGTACTTACCCCTTGTTGCATAGCCTTTTCCAGCACTTCAATGCCATCCATTTTGGGCATTTTGATATCGCAGAGCGCGAGGTCGTAGTTACTACTGGCTAGTAATTTTAGTCCCTCTTCACCATCTTCGGCTTCATCGACCTTATACTTCTCGTACTCTAGAATTTCCCGGAGAGAACCCCGGATTGCTTTTTCGTCGTCTATGATGAGAATTTTTGCCATACAATATTTAGGTAAAAAGCAAGCCTATAAGCCGGGTTCTGTCCCTGAGTGTACAACACACAGGTTCTTGCCATTTATCTAGGACGTACGTTACCGAACGCCTCTAACGGTCTACCCATACTGCACCTTCAAAGAAGGATAGAGCGAGTAACTATATATCTTAGCAGTACTAAGATTGCAGCACTTATTTGACCTTTCAGCCCGTAAGGTTTACCCTGCCTCCTTGGTCACCCTCGGAGCGGTGCGCTCTTACCGCACCTTTTCACCCTTACCCGCCGTAGGCGAGCGGTTTGTTTTCTGTGGCACTCTCTGTATCCGCCTCAAGCTGAAAGCCAATAACGGACCCTTCCCGTTAGGAAGTACGGCACTCTACGCTGCCCGGACTTTCCTCATAGTACTGATAGGTACTATGCGGCAAGACGGCTTGCTATTAATGTAACAATTGTACGACTTTTTTTAGAAAACGTCTAGCCCGGTAAGCTTATGCTCCCATTTGTCAGCTATTTCAGCCACTTCTTGGATGGCCTCTTTCAAAAAGTCTTTGTTTGCCTCACTAACAAACTCTAAAAATACGGACGCTTCGATTTTTACGAAATTATCGTCTACTGTAAATTTAGAAAAGACCATTCTCTTATTTTCCTCCATAAAATCAACCAGATCCATCTGATGATAGTAAGGACATACTTTAGAGGTAAAGGCAAGAGTTTTGGTATCTTGATCCTCAAAGCTGTTGACTCGCCCCTGAACGGTCTGGAACCGGCCATCTTTAAGGGGGATGATAATTACCGAAGTATTTTCATCGTATTCGGAAAAACGCCCATCTAGTTCTTCCGCCAAATTTTGCATGAAATTGATTACATTCATAGACTCGCTAACTATTTTGATTAGAACACGAATCTAGACAACATCTGCAACAATAAGCATCTAACAAAACCAGTGCCCTTACAATGTACTATTTTGAATGATTATACGCGTTCAATAACCATAGCAGAAGCTCCACCCCCACCGTTGCAGATGCCCGCTACTCCGATGCTGGCATCCTTCTGATGAAGCACATTATTGAGCGTAGTTAGAATTCGGGCTCCAGAACACCCTAGCGGATGACCTAGAGCTACCGCCCCACCAAAAACGTTAACTTGTTCAGGGTCTAGTTCCAGTTTCTGATTGTTAGCAATAGCTACTACGGAAAAGGCTTCATTGATCTCGTAGTAATCAACGTCTTGTGAGCTAACGCCCGCATGTTGCATGGCTTTAGGAATGGCCAAAGCGGGCGAAGTAGTGAACCATAGCGGGTCTTGGGCGGCATCAGCGAAACCTAAAATTTTTGCTACAGGCTTCAGGCCTAACTCCTGCACTTTTTTCGCGCTCGCTAATTCCATTGCTGATGCTCCGTCGTTGATCGTGGAGGCATTAGCTGCTGTTACCGTTCCATCGCGATTAAAAACTGGTTTTAGATTAGGAATTTTATCGAAGTTCACCCGTTTGTATTCTTCATCTTCGGTGAGCACTAGCGGATCGCCTTTGCGCTGAGGGACTTCAATCGGTACAATCTCGGCCTGAGTCCAACCAGATTCGGTGGCTTTTGCTACTCGCTTATACGACTCTATCGCATACTGATCCTGAGCCTCACGTGAGATATTCATTTCCTTAGCGGTATTATCGGCGCAGTTACCCATGGCGAAGCCATTGTAGACTTCAAACAGTCCGTCTTTCTCCAGACCGTCGATTAGTTCACCACCACCGTATTTATACCCAAAGCGGGCTTTCGGGAGATAGTAAGGAATGTTAGACATACTTTCCATCCCTCCAGCTACCACAACATCTAGTTGCCCCAACATGATAGCTTGAGCTCCAAACATAGCTGCCTTCATACCCGAAGCACAGACTTTATTAACAGTAGTACAGGGAACAGTATTCGGAATCCCGGCTCCTAAAGCCGCTTGACGGGCTGGGGCCTGACCTAAATTAGCTGAAACCACATTGCCCATAAAGACTTCCTCTACCTGGTCTTCAGGTACCTGAGCTGCTTTCAGGGCACCTTTAATGGTAGTAGTACCTAATTGGGTGGCGCTTATGTTCGCTAAGCTTCCACCAAACGAGCCAATAGGAGTACGCACAGCAGATATAATATATACTTCATTCATAGTTATTGGGTTAATAGTTGATTGTTATGTGTTAGAGTGTTATTAGTCTTTAATCAACAGTCCACAGCTATTTAGTCCATAGTCACTTGTCATTTGTCAATAACTTCGATCCCATCGGGGAGCAGTGTACATCCTCTAACTTCCCACCCCTAAAATTACCAGTCCGGTTTGGTACGGTCGCGCGGTTTGGTTGCCTTTCGCCGGTTCTGCTGAATGTACTGCATCTCGTTATTTCGCATCGCCTCCAGAATCATCCGGGCTTTTTCTTCGCTAATATTCATTTCCTGTAACCGCTCAGATAAAGGAGAGCTTTCCATCTCTTCTTCACTCTTTTCTCCCTCATTTTGCTGTTCTCCTTGTTCGGTATTCTGTTCCTCAGCATCAGTAGGTTCTTGTTCGCCTTGCTGCTGCTCAGACTCATTCTGCTGCTCTTCCGAATTGGATTCATCAGTAGACTCGCCTTGTTGGTCTTGCTGCTGTTCAGATTGCTCCTGATTTTGTTGATCCTGGTTCTGCTGGTCTTTCTGCTCTTCAGACTGTTCCTGATTATTATCCGACTGTGATTGCTGCTGTTGTTCTTGTTCCTGTTGCAGCTTTTTGACCAATTCGTAGTTGTAGCGAGAATCCTCGTTCGCCGGATTGGCTTTGAGCGATTCTTTATACATGGCCAGTGCATCCTGGTATTGCTGCTGTTGCGTAGTAATATTTCCCAGTTGCTGATAAGCTACCGATTAATTACTAGCATCTCCGGCGTTCATTTATTGACCGTACCGCCTTTGAGCCGAAGCTGTGTCTCCAACCTGCAATTGGGCATGTGCTAGGTTCAATCTCACCTTTTCATCATCTACCTGTAGGGAGTCTACTAAAGTCTGATAGTACTGAACCGCTTGAGCGTAATCCCCACTCTGATAGGCTTCTTCGGCCTGCTTCTTCAAACGGTTGATCGTAGCAATATCATCGATCCCGCCTATGACTAACAACAATCCAAATATCCACCAAGCTAATTTCATATGCGCACAGTTTTAAATTTCAGTAAGTGATCCAACAGGAACAGCACTACTCCTACTAGTAAGAAATAGAAATATTTATTAGCCGAAGCATCAATCTGACGAGAATCCCGCAGTTCTCCTTCAATCTGACTGATGGAAGAAATCAGTCGTTCGGTATCGTCCTGCCGGTCGCTAATTTCAAAGTATTGTCCTCCAGTTTGGCTAGCTAACTGCTGAAGGGCCTCCGGATCTAAAGTACTTACAACCACATTACCCGAACGGTCGGTTTTAGGAACTCCTCGTACCACTAGCTGACTACCTTGCTCAGTACCTACGCCTAAGGTGAACAAGCGGATGCCTATTTGCTGGATTTTTTGAGAAATATCGGTTGTATTTTCTCCAAAATCTTCTCCATCGCTAATTAATAAAAGCACTTTAGATTTCTGCTGAGAAGGATTCTCTTCATCGTCTTCAAATTTCTCTAGAGCCAACCGAAGCGGAGGAGTAAAGTCGGTTCCAGAATTAGGTACCAGGCTAGTGTTGAGCGCATCGATAAACATATTCAATGCGCTTTGATCGTAGGTGAGAGGACTTTGGATAAAGGCCTCCGATGAAAAGATGATCAGGCCGATACGATCGGAGCTAAACGATTTCACTATATCTTTTAGCTCGTATTTCACCTTCTCCAACCGGCTAGGTTGCACATCGTTAGCGTTCATTGACTGTGACAGGTCTACTAAAATAAAGATGTCCTTACCCACGGCCTGGATTTCCTTAGTTGCCTTTCCCATGAGGGGTCCCAACAGAGCCACTACAAAAAGTAAAAAGTACAGAGAACGGAGCAAAATTTTAAAAAAAACCGGTCGAAAGCCCACGGAGATCACCCGATTAATGCGAATAACTCGGGTGATATACAGGATGTAACCGGTGATAAAGACGACTAAAAAAACTACTTCGGTAGTGCTAAATGAATGATACCACTCCACGCTGATATTGCTTTATTACTATTGTAACGGCAAAAATAAGTAGTAAGTGCGAATCTCCTAAATACCGACAGAGGGAATCAAGAAAAACTCTCTATGCCTAAAGGTTTTTTCTTCACTCAATTGGATTAGTAAAGAAACTTATTTTATATTTGCAGCCTTTATTACCCATTGGGTCCAAATATCGTACGGAGAGGTGGGTGAGTGGCTGAAACCAGCAGTTTGCTAAACTGTCGTACCTGGAAACGGGTACCGGGGGTTCGAATCCCCCTCTCTCCGCTCTACAACTTCGCTAAAAGCGCGAAACATTGGTAGAGATTTAATAACTAATTGTTCGGGGCGTAGCGCAGTCCGGTTAGCGTACCTGCTTTGGGAGCAGGGGGTCGCAGGTTCGAATCCTGCCGCCCCGACTTAAGAATATACAAAAGTCGGTAAAACCCCTTAAATCGTATGATTTGAGGGGTTTTTTATTTTTCTACCCCTTAAAATATACGTGAAATCGCAAGAAAAATGTGCCCAATTCGTGGTCCATTTTTTTTTCTTACATTTTGGGCACAGAAATAGATGTAAGTAAATGATATTCAACTGCTTATATCCATAAAAGTTGGTTCATTTTGCCCTGTTTTGGTGCCCATTTTGTGCCCATTTCAGGATGGCCACAGCTAAAACGATGTAAAACCCTTTAAAATGTAGGATTTATGCGATCAAACATCACCTTCGGTATCAGCTTTTTTATCAAGAAATACCGCTCTACGGACGGTAAAAGCCCTATTTACGCCCGCATTACCGTTAACGGAAAACGAGTAGACTTATCCATCAAGCGAAAAGTAGAATTTGAGCGTTGGGACGAGAACCGGGGTACGGTTAAAGGCAACCGCCAGGATATTAAAATGCTGAACGCCTACCTGGAACAGGTACGCAATCATCTCTATGAGTGCCATCAGCAATTAGAGCGGGAGCGTAAACTGATTACGGCCGAAGCTATTAAGAGCCGTTACCTGGGGCAGGATGAGCGAGGGAAGACCCTCAAGGAGTTAGTGGAATATCATAACGAAGAAATGAAAGATGAGCTAGCCTGGGGCACGCAGAAAAATTACTTCACCACGCAGCGCTATGTCTACGAGTTTTTACAAAAGAAACGTAAGACCTCGGATATCTATCTGGATGAATTGAATTACAAGTTCATCAAAGACTTTGTGAAATATATCCTCAAGCGCCAGCCCGACGGACACCAAAGGCCTTGTACCCAGAACGGGGCGATGAAACACGCCGAGCGTCTGCGGAAAATGGTCAACCTAGCTATTAAAGAAGAATGGCTCGAGAAAGATCCCTTCGTCAAATTCAAGCGCAAATTTGAGAAAAAAGAACGGGGCTTTTTGACCCCTAAAGAACTACAGCGCATCGAGGAAAAGGAATTTCGTATTGAGCGGCTCGATCAGACTCGCGATATTTTCATCTTTAGTTGCTATACGGGTCTATCGTACGCTGAAGTCTACGATCTCATTCCTGATCACATTGTTACCGGATTAGACGGTAAACTGTGGATTCACGGCCAGCGGAAAAAATCCAAAGAATTCTTTAAAGTGCCGTTACTGCCTAAGGCCAAAGTTATTGTGGAAAAATACCGGAATCATCCTTTAGCCCAGGCTAATGGGAAGGTACTACCCGTATTTACTAACCAAAAAACGAATGCCTATCTCAAGGAGATTGCTTTCTTATGTGAAGTAAGGAAAAACCTGACATTTCATTTGGCCCGGCATACCTTTGCCACCACCGTGACGCTTTCCAACGGGGTGCCGATTGAAAGTGTAAGCAAAATGCTGGGGCATACTAGTCTACGAACCACTCAAGTCTATGCGAAAGTCGTAGAGCAAAAGCTCAGTAACGATATGGATCAATTGGAAGCACGACTATCAGCTAGGCAAAAAGATGAAGATGGTAGACGGAAGCGAAGAAATTCCTGGTAAAAGGCCAGGAATTTGTAAAGTCGTCCTAAGGTCAATCATTTACGTACTACCTATGTATTACAAATAATTTCCCTATGTTGACTGTTCACTTATCCGTACAAACCGAGAAAGAACTTCAAGAGTACTGTAAACAGAATAACAAGACTAAGACAGAGGTGGTAGAAGAAGCCTTACAGCTTTATTTGCAGCAAGCTTTTTCTTCAGGTACCCCCTATGAACTTGGATCAGATCTGTTTGGATTAGAAGGTAGCAAACAAACGGATCTATCCGCTACGTTCAAAAAGGGCCTGAAAGCCAAACTGAACAGGAAGTATTCTCGTTGATGCCTGGCCGCTCATATCTTGAAGGATGGCAGTGCCACTACAACTGACACCGCCCTCATAACTCGCTGAACAATAAGACTCCAATGGATATAGTTTCTGAGAAATCGTCCGTGACTTAATTTTTTCCATTTACTTACATAGTATTAAAAAGGAAATTTACTTCACAGGTAGATTACCAAAAATACAAAGCCTTCTACTATCTCAAGACTAGGATAACTGAAACGAAAAGCGGACTTTGGTATAGATAACTATTCCCCTTCTTCTGCTGCAGTCTGGCGCACCAGAAACACTTTCTTCTCAGAATCCTCGTTCTCAATAGCTTTCATAAATGTTTTTGCTACTTGCTTTAGACTGCGGGGTCTCAGGTGTATTTCATCATGCCAGTCTAAATCCTGTGCATATCCCCGGCAATCAACGTAGTATACTCCTGATCCAAATACTGGGTCATGGATAAGGTTGATCATCATCTCATTGAATAAGTGGACCATAGCAAAGCAGATAGCGCGTTGGTCGTATTCGTCTGTGATGTCCCGCATTAACATTGGCTCTTTGAACCGGTATCCATTTCCACCAATCAGGTTGACCAAGTACTTTACAATTCCGGGACCTAATTGATATGAAGGCACAGGATAGTCGTACCCGTGGGTAATGATCTTCAGTTCGGTGAATTGCTTCCGTAGTTGTTTGATCCGGTATTTATAACTGAGATCTAATACAGATAGTAACGAAAAATACTCCTTGGATAAAAACGACATGCCTCGTTCCAGCTTTTCTTGATGAGTGGGGTTTAGTCTTTCACCCATCAATGCATCCCGGATTAAAGCATGTTTTCTCTTAAAGTCTTCAGTAATATAACTACCCTTCTTATCCAACATTAGGGCAACCCGGCGGCCATTGACCAGTTCAACCCCTCCAGCACTAAGGAGAAACACATCAGGATGCTGTAATGCTAGTTCAGTAAAATATTCCCGTTCCTCAAGAATGTTAGTCAGAAAATCGCCCCCACGGGCCATGCTATATATCGCAAACTTTTCTTTTCCCAGTTCGTTCAGCCAGTCTATGACGTCGTAAATTATTGGGTGCTCAAACCAGGAATCTCCCTCCGCTACAATACGTTTCACCTTGGTATTAGCCCGAATCCTTTTATAAAACATCCGATTCCTCCGTCCTTGGCTGAGGTTATTCAGCAGATTCAGATAACCAGTATGAGCGTTATCAAATCGAAAATTGTCGTTTTGATTGAAGATACGCAGTAGTAATTTTTTCAAATCCTGTGCGCTAATAGAATCATCTTTGGAAAAAGATTTTGCTGAACTTGATTTAGCAACCTTCAGTAATCTATAGCCATCCTCCTTTCGGAATGTTTCGGGTGATTCTAAAAGTGCTGTTAATAAGCGTTCCGTCTGCTGGTGTTCTATATCCTTTGCGATTGGCACATTAGCAGGTACCCGGTTATTGCCAGACGGCTTAGGTTTATCAGGATTCCGCTCTCGCCAATCAACCAATGCGCTCATTAGCTTCTCTTTAAAGTCGTCTACAGTAGTAAACTCACTACGAATAAGTGCATCGTTGATTTTCACTTTAAATTTCTCAAGAGCTTCTTGATTTTTGAAGTCAACATGAGCTATAGACCAAGAGAACTCTGGATTTACCAAGAAGCACAAGCGTTCTAACCCACGCTCGCCCGCATAATCGAACTCGTTTTCGGTAACTGATTTATCATACCCATTCTCAATATAACCATACCGATGAGCGAAGATACCAACGTATAGGTCCGATTTATCCACCTTCTGCTTGCTGCCTACGTTGGCTCCTTTTCCCATTGCGCTGAAAAACTCCATCGCAATAGGCACGAACTCTAACTTATTACATATATTAATAGCAGCTTGCCTGTAATCTTTGAGGTCTTCACTGGTACTACCGATAAATACGCGAACAGACATGACATGCGGACTTTAGTAGGTTTTCGTTATGTGAGCAACAACATTTATAAGATTAATCCAGTCGAGGTTTATTGAAAAATTATGTTCATCCAAAAAATTATTTCGATTTAATCCAAGTACTCTGGATAAGTAAAAGATATCATTCAGGCAACCTAACTATTGGAGCCAGATGAAATTTAACTTACCACTGTACGTATATTCACTTAAATATATAGCGTATTGTACATTAAGTCAAAAAAATACTACCGTAAGTAAATTGAAACTTCTTTACGATTTCTGTGAAAAGTCATCCAGTATGGTTAAAAATTCTTCCCTTTATCGCAATAGTTCTTAGGCTTTTAATAGTAGTGATGCTAATTTGTACTATCTGTACCGAGGCGAAAAGACGGGACGCCGCGGTAGACCCAAAGTCTATAATGGGAAGATCAATCTCAAACAGATTAATACGGCTTATTTCACCTTAGAAGTAGATGAACCTGATAAACGCATTTATTCAGCTTTGGTATACGCTAAGGGGTTTAAACGGACTGTTAAAGTTGCTTTTGTGGAATCCTTAGATAGCCTAACGGGCCATGTAAAAAACAAACAATGCTTCATTAGTACTGACTTTGCGTTGTTGGGACAGCTAATCTTATCAAGAGCGCTTTCAGCAAGAATTTCTATTCCGAGACGCCAAACAATTTACGGGCTTAATGCATTGTCAGACGCGGAGTAAGAATAAGCTTTCGTTCCACCTGAACGCCTCGCTAAGTAGTATATCACTAGCTAAGTGGGTATATCAAGAAGTTGGCAAGCTATATTATATGGCTAATGTTAAAACCTTACCCATCAATAAGTTAATGCTTGAAAGGTTTTTTAGCATCTTAGAAATTACACCAGAAATGCAGATTAATAACTCTAAACTCAGACAGCTAGAAACTGTAGGGCTTATTGCTGCCTGATTTAACACGAACTATTGCCTCTTAAAACAACTTTTTAAATACCTTTTCCTGTAGTTTAACGGACCTTTACTGCAAATCATGCAAGTTCTTTAGCACACACTTTCCATGCCGCGTCGGCATTTGTCAAACTGGATAACCAATTTAACCTCTCCTTTCCTGAATTTAAGCATTTCTAAGTAGATGAATGTCAATTAATTTATCGAAAGACTTCGTTTGTTTCTTCATCAATTAACTGTACCTCTCTCAAGTACCAATCTTCTCCAGTCTGATCCGGAAAATGAAAGCGGTCCACCGCGGCAATTTTCATATCTTAATTTCTCATATTTCTTATTCAGATCATATAGCCTCTTCGTATAGTAGATACAGATGTTTGTATCTATCAATTATTGCATCACAATTCTTCTATTTGTCTACTGAACAATCTGCTGTCTCTGACGGTATTTACCAATTCATCTGCACTTTCCTCCTGATCCCAGGCACCAAAGGCTTTTACTAAATTTTTTTTCTGAGTTCTTATATCAGACTTTACCGATTGCGTCAATTTGGAAATCAGATCAAGTTTACTAGAGGGACTCAAATTCTTCAAAAGCCCTAAATAGCCATTAATAATTTTTGTATTTAAATCAGATGTTCCCATGACTCAAATTTAATAGTTATTATCCGTTTTACTTCATTTACATGAAAACCAACGGCTTGCAAAGGCTTCGCTGCAGCATGGCGCATATGTATTGTTATGCCGCGTCTTTTTCATATTTCTTGATACATTCTAATTTTGAATTCTTCACCTCTACTTCCGCTTCAAGATCATAATTATCTTGTAACCCTAACCAGAACTTAACACTCGTTCCATAATAGTAGCTTAACCTTAAAGCGGTGTAAGCCGTACTTCTCGTTCGCCATTTAATAATTTCGCTGATTCTGGTTTGAGTAATTCTTATATCTTTGGATGACCCTTAAGCCGAGATATCAACAGGAATTAAGAATTCTTCCTATAGTGCTGCTCCTGGATGCATGTTTGATAAATGCTCCATATTTTTAAATGGTAATCAATTATTTCTACCGCTGATGCTTGTCCATTGTCCTATCAAAAGGGAATTCTCCACTTGACATAGATGCTGATGCAGTACTAACCATTCACATTTCCCGACAATTTTTCCAATCTATTAATGGTTGGTATTCTCAAAATCAGCAATAATCTGAGAACTACATCAAACAGCAAAATTTAATAGTCTCTAGCAGTTTTTTTTTTAAGTAAGATAGACCAGCACCTTGAAACTACATATTATTGCTACTCAAATGTCGGATGACCGAGCGGTAGGTCTTGCCGATAGGAATGGGTTGAGTACCGTGTTCCAGCTTAATGACGGGAGGGTCAATTTCTTTAATAAACGTCCGGTTTATTAAGTACCGCTTGTGTACCCGATAGAAGCCATAGGGTCGTAACAAGGTTTCCATGTGGGTCATGGTTTCCGTCACCAGTAAAGGAGTATCCTGAAAGCTGTGAAATTGGACGGTATGCCCCTTGGATTCTACCCAAAGGATAGTGGCAGGATTGATCTGAAGGTGCTTACTGTTCTGCCGTACAAACAAGCCAGGATGATGGGAGGCAGGGGCCACTTCGGTTTGGCTAATGGCTCGAACCTTCTCTAAAGCCGTTAGAAAACGGTCGAAGCTTACGGGTTTTAACAGGTAATCACAAATATTAAGATCATAGCCATGAATCGCGTACTGATCAAAGGCAGAAATGATGATGAAGGCCGGTAGCGCCTGAGTCGCTTTTCGCTTGACGATAGAAATAAATTCCAGGCCACTTATGTCCTGCATTTCTACGTCAATCAGCACCACATCTAGGGTGTTACTACCTAGGTAGTCCAAGGCGGCTAAGGCGGACGTAAAGGTAGCCCTAAGATTTACCCAGGGTACCTTGGTGGAATACTTATCAATGGTGCTTAACACAGCAGGGTTATCATCGATAGCATTAGTGTTTAACATACTTTGGGGTTTTGTAGATTTACTCAACGGTCATCACCACCGTAAGGCTGTCTACCTTGAGTTTCTTGTCCGACGTTTTTAAGAGTGCTCATGGTGCAGGAAATGGTGACAACTTCTAATTCTAGTCATTCATTTCGTGTTATAGGCATCTCTTACCCCATTAAGAGGCCAGTGCCCATTCGTGCTCTTTTTCCGGGATGATGGTTAAATGCACCTGATATAGATCATCCTTTTGCTCAATGTTCAGGGTATGGTTGGCTCCGTAAAAGGTATTCAGGGTTTGCTGGGTGATTTCCAGCCCTACCTGCGTGCTTTTTACCGTTTTAGTGGCCTTCATGCGGTTGATCACCGTAAACTCCATCGTTTCGTGTACTCGGAGTATAATAGAAATGGGAAAATCAGGATCGTTCCCGGTTCCATGCTTGATCGCATTTTCTACGAAGTTGACCAAAATTCGGGGTAGAATCTCAAAGTTTTGGGTATCTCCTTCCGAAGTAAAACGAATATGAAGTTGAGGATATATGATTTGATGCACCCGGATAAAGTTTTGCAGGTAGGTAATTTCCTGATCCAGATTTACGGGCATATCAACTCTTGCGGCGGTGTTATAGCGAAGGATATCGGAGAGGAGTAATACCGACTGGGCGGCTTCTTTCTGATCGATGACTTTATCGTAGATATGCGACAGGGTATTGAACGTCAGGTGCGCATTAAACTGGCTCTTGTAAAATTGTAGTTCCTGACGGACGAGTTGCTCTTGCTTCTCGGCGAGTCGTACTTCCTTCTGACTGTTTGTTCTAACTAAAGAGATACCATATTTGCTGTAGTATAATCCGTAGGCCGCTACCCAAATGAGCACTAATAGTGGTATAGCATCTATCACATCCGTGCTGATCGGATAATCAGGAATGGATCGCTCGAAGGTCTTGAATTCAGGTAGTACTCGGTTCAAGATGATGTAGGTTGCAATGAATAATATACCTATCAACAAATGACTCGTTATTAGTTTTGTCTTATTTTTATGAAGCCAAGGACAAACTTTATAATAGGAAGTATAGAAGATAAAACCTATTAGTAAAACATACGGGGTTTGGGTCCAGATGCTGAACAACAGTGGCCATCCAACTTCCAATCCGCCACTGACCATAAATATCCAGACCAACACCCACACCAAAAAGTGTCGCTTGCGTTCATTGTAGCTTATTTTTAGCAAAGTATTCATATACTATTTTTGATTATAGGTTATATAATAATTCTATTTATTTTACTTAAAAATAAAGTTGTATAATTTTAAATTTTTGTTATTCGCTGCTTCTACTTGTACAAAGATAGACGAAATATTGATACGCATTCTATTGAAACTTCGCGGTTATGAATAAATAACGATGGTTGATGCAGGGAAACTGGTCGTTCGTGAAGTAAAACCGGTGGTTCATGAATTTTCTGCACTTCCCGTTTGTTGGCTTGTCCTGTACTGCCGATCTTTAACCATCAGAAAAGTACAAATGGATGCAATGACTCTAGTGGAGTGTAAATGCTCAACAACGGAGCACGTTGATTCTTCTCTTTTGCCAGTACCTATAACGAATAATAACACATGTCCCCTAACCTTTTTCCCCTTCTTCAGTGTCTGGTGGTTGACGACCAGCCCTCCTCTTGCCGGGTTGTGAGTCAGTACATCAGCCGGACTGACGGGCTACAGTTCTCTTCGTCTGTTTCTGATGGTATGCAAGCCTTTGATTACCTTCAAACTCACCCCGAGATTCATTTGGTATTCTTAGATGTAGAAATGCCCGAGATGAGTGGCTTTGATTTATTAGCAG
>ERZ1740058.649-NODE-649-length-23713-cov-13.230831_pt1 | contig 23713 bp, 14 predicted proteins | sample MGYA00581745_ERZ1740058 | MGnify/ENA primary metagenome ERZ1740058 (study PRJEB43018, sample SAMN04849742) | marine metagenome | isolation source: floating plastic debris | place: Pacific Ocean | collected 2008-08-30 | study: EMG produced TPA metagenomics... | reverse complement strand
CGCAAATGCTTGAACTGGGCAGTCAGCTCACCCTGATTGAGGCCAAAGCGACACCAATCTTCGAGCACTCGCAAGCCCTCGCGAGCGCGATCAAGGTTGGCGTCCAAAATGCGGGCAATGCTGTCGGGTTGGCTCATCGGCGGGGGGAGAGAACTCATACCACAAGGGTGAGAAACGGCTATTTGGGGCGACGACAATCCGTTGAGAAGACCGGTCGCGCCATGGCGAAAGCGTTTCAAATTCTCCCACAGCTGGGGACGGTAGAACTCAAAATCCGTCGTTATAGTGGAATCAAGAATGACGCCATTGCGATGCCTCTGTCTGACGCGGCTATGCTACAGCACCAGTTTCTCAATACCAATGGCATTCGGCTGCACTATGTCACCCAAGGCCAAGGGCCGCTGTTGCTATTGCTGCACGGCTTTCCCGAGTTTTGGTACACCTGGCGACACCAAATTCCCGTCTTTGCCGAACATTTCACCGTCGTGGCCCTTGATTTGCGGGGCTATAACGATAGCGATAAGCCGACCGATATCAGTGCCTATACGTTGTCAGAGCTGGGCAAAGATATTGCTGGCGTGATTACGGCATTAGGCTACGACCAGTGCTACTTGGTGGGGCACGACTGGGGTGGGGCGATCGCCTGGCACGTGGCCTACACCTATCCTGACCAGGTGGCCAAGCTAATCGTCCTCAACTGCCCTCACCCCAGGCGCTTTTTAGACGGCTTTGCTGACCCTGGCCAATGGCTGCGCAGCGCCTATATCGGCTTCTTTCAACTGCCGTGGCTGCCAGAGTGGGTGCTGCAGGCCGACGATTATCAGTTCATTGATCGGGTTTTTGATCAATTAGCGGTGAACCGTAGCGCCATCACGGCCACTGATATTCAAACTTTTAAGACCGCGCTAGCTCGACCGGGGGCACTCGCAGCCAGTCTCAATTACTACCGTAATCTGCTGTCGCCCTCGCTGCTTCAGCAAACCTGGCCCGTTCTCGAAGTGCCGACGCTGATGATTTGGGGGGAAGACGATCCCGTCTTTGACAGCTCGCTGGCCATAGCCACCGAAGAACACGTGCGAGAGTTTCATCTACGCTACATTGACCAGTGCGGTCACTGGGTGCCGCAAGAATATCCCGAGCTCGTGAACCAATATATGGGTGAGTTTTTGGGGGTGTCTGTGTGATGCAGTCTGACCGATGCAGGACGCTGACGATGTCAGGGCGGGTCAAAACGCCAGGGCTTAATCTCGATGAGGTTTAGTCCTGTTTCCGGATCAGGTTGAACTTCTGCAGCACTTGCAGATTTTCGGCAGTGACCATCTCTCGAAGGTTAGCAACGTCTTTGAGCAGACGCATTTCGCGGGCATACTCCTGTCGCAGAATATTGAGGTAGCGGTCTCTTTCTGCATCGGTTTGGGCTTTACCCAGCATGTGCAGCGCTAGGTTGACATTGCTCAGCGGTTCTCGCAAATCCTGTGAGAGTTTGTCCAATAAGTTTTCTTTGATATTGGCTAGCTCTGTGCTGTCTTTGAGCTGCTTGCTGAGGTTTGTCGAGCGTTGGGTTTCGTCATGATAGGGCTGCATCAGAGAGGCATGGCGCGCTAGCCGCACCTCGATCGCGTTAATGAGTTCTTGGGGACGAAAGGGTTTAGTCACATAATCGTCAGCCCCTGACTCCATCCCTTCTCGATAATCTAAACGTTCAGCTTTAGCGGTTAAGAAAATGAAGGGGATAGTCTTTGTGGCCGGATCTGCACGCAAGTATTTAACCACTTCGTAACCATCCATTTTGGGCATCATCACGTCGCAAACAATCAGATCAGGCAACTGCCGCAATGCCACGTCTACGCCCTCACGACCGTCTTTGGCCGTGAACACCTGAAAATTTTCGAGCATCAGAATATCTTCTAGATTGTCGAGCACTGAAGCATCGTCTTCTATAACAAGAATTTTAATCATGATTGCTAAAATGACACGCTAGTGAAGGACAACAAGAACAATACAACTTTTCAAAAAATACCAGAATCACGGCCCATCTTGATTGGCCTAGCCTTTTAGATGTCATCTAAAAGCTTCTTTAGCAAATCTTGATTTCCTCTCTTTTTGAAATACTCGGAAATGATTCAAGGACGCCATGTTTAGGGCTGGTCTGGTGTTGGTGTTCAAGGTGATCTAGATGATCAGGGCGTTTAGACTTCCTGTTATGTTGTTTTCCCAAAATTTCTGTCTTGCAATCAGCTGATGTTGATTGGCGCGGCAGCGATCGCGCTCAAGCTGAGGGCCGTAGTGGCAAGCGTACAGTAAACGTCGTGCCGACGTCGAGTTGGCTATCACAAAGAATTTCCCCTTGATGCAGCTCTACCAGTCTTTTGACAATCGACAGGCCTAACCCCGTCCCGGGGATGTTGCCCACATTTGTGGCCCGATGAAACGAATGAAATAGATGTTTAAGGTCGTCTGTGGGAATACCGATACCTTGATCCTGAACTGCGATATCAATGCTTTGGGTAGAAGCGGCAATGCGCAGATACACTTCGCCGGGAGCCGGTGAATATTTGAGCGCATTGGAAAGCAGGTTGGTCAAGATTTGCCGGAGTATTCGCTGGTCAGCGAGAAAAGCATCTGGCAGGGCGGTTTCTACATGGAGGTTGATGCGAGCGCCGTCATCATTGAAGCTGAGCTCCTCGATGATTTCTTCGCAGAAATCAAGAATAAATGTGGGCACCAATTTCAGGCTAATCCTGTCGGCTTCAGCGCGGCTTAAGGTCAGTACATCTTCGAGCAGCTGCGTCATATGAACGACTGAATCTTGAATGCGGGTTAAATGCTTTTGCTTTTTGGCATCATCTAGGCGATCGCCGTAGTCTTGAACGATTCCTGCTGAGGAGGCAATAATTCCCAACGGGGTACGGAACTCATGGGAGGTCATCGAGACAAATCGAGACTTGAGGTCGTTGAGTTCGCGTTCAGTCTGCAGTGCATTCTGAATTTCGATCTCAGCCTGTTTGCGATCGCTAATATCCTGACAGACACATACCATGCTGCCCCCTTCAATTAACGTCAGCGACACTTCTTGGGCAAAGGTTGACCCATCTTTGCGACAGCCGATCGCTTCGCCGCGCCACTGGCGATCGTGCATTAACTGCGGCAAGATCTCCTCTTCAAACCGAGTAATTTCTTCGTCTAAATAGAGGCGATGCCAAGTACTGCCTAGCATCTCTGTCTGGGTTAGCCCAAAGAGCTGACAGTGAGCGGTATTCACAAACTCATAGCACCCCGCTTGATCCAAAATGGCGATGCCGTCACCAGCGGCCTCAATCGCCGCCAGTTGGTTTTGCATCGCGCGTTCGGCCCGCTGCCGTTCGGTCACATTACGGAAGATGCTGCGGGTCGCGACGGGAATTCCGTCCTCACAACGCACGTTGATATTGCCTTCAAGCTTGACGACTGCTCCTGATTTGGCCAGTAGCGTCATTTCTACTTGGGTGTGAGCGCTACAGTCATCTCGTTGAAGTTGAGCAAAAAGGGCTCGATAGGGAGCCACTGTATCAGCTGCCAACACATCAAAAACTGTCAGCTGTTCAAGTTCTGTTTCGCTGTAGCCCAGGGTTTCACTCCAGGCTTGGTTGACGAACAAAAAGTGACCATCAACCAACGAAACGCTCTGAATCAGGTCACTCGCATTGTCAAAGAAATCCTGCAGCAGTTCTTTGCTCTCTCTCAGAGCCACTTCGGCTTGTTTGCGCTCATCAATATCACGACGTACACAGATCAGATCACCCTTCGCGCTCAGGGTAAGCGAAAGCTCTTCGTAAAAGGTGCTGCCGTCTCTGCGCGTCGAAATGGCCTCACCCTGCCAGTGACCTTGAGTTCTCAACGCGGGAAAGACCTCTTGTTGAAAGCGAGCTTTTTCAGCTTCGCTGTACAGCGCCTGCCAATTTTGCCCCAGCAGCTCTTGGGCCGACTCGAAGCCGAACATTTGAACATGGGCGCGGTTGAGGTATTGATAAGTGCCGCCGCGCACGATCGCAATGCCATCAATCGCCGTTTCCATCGCCAATAGTTGACGGCTGATCTGTTCTCTCGCCTGTTTACTATCGGTGATATCGACGATCACAGCCAGAAAGACCCGCTCGTTTGCTCGCTGAATCAGCTGTAGATGCACCTCGACCGGATAACGACTGCCATCGGCCCGCTCGTGCACCGCTTCAAAGTCAATCTTGTCGACCTCCCCCTGCCGCAAAGGGGCAATGAGAGCCGCAAACGCCGCTGTCGTGATATCAGGTTTGATATCGGCGGGCGTCATCTGCCGCATTTGCTCGAGGGTGTAGCCGAGATTGTATAAAGCGCCGTGGTTGACATAGCTAAATTTGAGCGTCTCGGCGTCAAAGATAAAAATTTCGTTGAGGCTCGCTTCCAAAATGCTCAACAGGCGCGTGCGCTCGGCCTCAGCCCGCTTGCGATCGCGAATATCTTCCACATCAACCACAAAATGTAGCGGCTCGCCGACAAAATTGCGTACAGTGCCCGCGCGCACGATCGCATCCACCGCCGACCCATCGCGATGCAAAAAGCGTCGCTCCAGCTCTGGCGTGGTCTCTCCTTCGGTGGTGAGCGATCGCGTCAGCGGGGAAGTCATGAGCCGGTCAGGAGGATAGGTTAGGTTTTCAAAAAGCCGCCCGCTAAGTTCTCCTGGGTGATAGCCCAACATCGTACAAAAGGCTTGATTCACTGAGATGATTTGGCCTTCTAGGCTCATGGTGACGATGCCGATGGGGGCGTTGTCGATGGTGAGGCGCAGGAGTTCTTCGCTGCGACGCAGATTGTTTTGGCTTTCGACCAAAGCCGTATTACTGTCCTGCAGTTCGCTGGTGCGAGTGGCGACACGCTCTTCTAGTTCTTGGTTGAGCTGCCGCAGCTTGTCCATCGTCTGCTGGCGTTCCAGTTCGGCGGCGGCCCGAGCGCCAAAGATTTTCAAAATGCTTTCGACTTGAGAAGGATTGGCGATCGGTTTGTCGTCAAAGATGCACAACGTCCCAATCGGCTGGTTTTGAGTATTCAGTAACGCCAAGCCAAAATAACTCTCGACGCCTAAGTCCGCCAGTAGCTCATTGGGAAAGTGCTCGGGCACATCGCTCAAACAACTGTAAAGTCCCTGCTGCAGCGTGATTTTGCCGGGTAGGTTTTGCAGGCAGTAACTCACGTTGGGCTGCAGCTGACCATCTGAGAAAAACGCAATACTTTGACCCTGATCGCCCTGGCAGGTTGAGAGCATCGTATGGCGCACTTCCAGCGCCTGGGCCAAATGTTCGACCAACACCTCAAAAAAATGGTCGCCGGTGGCGGCGGCGGTGCCTTGCACCATGTTGTAGAGCGCTGCTTCCGTTTTTTGGCGATTCGTTTCGAGCTGCATGCGCTCGCTGATATCGCGCACCATTACTAAGACTTCATCTTTGCCAGAAACGGTGATTCTCGCCTCTTCGCAGAAGCTCTCGCCCTCATACTCAAAGGTATATTCGTAAATTTGGGTTTGATGGGTGGCTAATGCTCGCTCTACATAGCCCATGCGGTGCTGGGCAAAGGCTGTCGGCATGACGTCATAGATCGATCGCCCGGCCATGTTTTCAAAGGGCTGCACCACTTTAAAGTTGCGCGCGGGCAAAAAGTCAACATAGGTACCATCGGGTTTCATCCGAATCATCAAATCCGGAATCGTGTCTAACAGGGCGCGGTTAGTGGCTTCGCTTTTCTTTAAGGCATTTTCTGCCTGGCGGCTTTCGGTGATGTCAATGCCGGTGCCTACGAGGTACTCAACCTGACCGGCAGTATCCAATAGCAACGAATTGTGCCAAGCAATCAGCCGCCGTTCGCCCGTTTTGGTCAGCCAGTGGTTTTCGTTCACATCATTTACATTTCCGGCTAGGGCAGTTGTGACGACTGTCTTAACCGAGTCAATCTCTTCGGCTGGCACCAGAAAGTCACTCACTTGCCGACCCAGTGCCTCTTGTAGGGTGTACCCGGAGAGCCGCTGACAGGTGTCATTAAATTGCACAATGCGCCCGTTAGGATCAGAGACCATGACTAAAGCCCCCGCCGCGTTCATGATCGCCTTGGCGAAGTTGCGTTCTTGCTGCAGTTGCCGTTCGGCCTGCTGCCGCTCTTGAATTTCGTCTTGGGCCTGACAATACAGTTGATTTTGTTGAATGGCGATCGCCAATTGAATGCTGAGGCGATCAATCAGATCCAGGTTGGGTCGCTGCCAATCCAACACTTCAGCACAGTGATGAGCGGCCAATATACCCCAGAGCTGCTCGTTAATGAGAATAGGGACGATCAGATAGCCCTTAACCTGCATCGATTCTAAAAACTCGATATGGCAGGGCTGCAGGCCCGCTTGATAAATATCGTTGACGATGCGCTGGGCACCGTCTAAATATTCCCCCTCTAACCATTTCGGAAAGCAGGTGTCTTGATAAAAGCTGCCCAAGATTTCGGGCCATCCCGGTTCAATCGCTTCGGCAATGACGGTACCCGCTAAATTTTCGCCAAACTGATAGACCACAACGCGATCGCACCGCAAAAATTGCTTTACCGCCTCAACGGCTGAGGTGAGGATGGCCTGAAAGCTAGCCGACTGACTCACCTGCCGGGCAAAGTTGGCTAAAAACTGCTCGCGATCGGCTTGGGCTCGAATTTCAGTAGTGCGCTGGATTACCTGGGTTTCTAACGCGGCATGATGTCCCTTGAGGAGGGCGAGCTTTTCGGCTTCTAAAGCTTGGATGCGCTGTTCTAAAACGGTCAGTGCTTCAGCGGTTTCTTCGGCTTGAGAGATCCCCAACAAACTGTTGGTTTGAGTGATTAGCCCGACTAGCCAGCCTTCCTGATCCGTAATCACAACGCGACGAATCCGCTTATCTTGCATCATCTGATAGGCCGTCCACAGCGTATCCCAAGGGCGGAGACAGCAGAGGGGCGTGCTCATCACGGTGTGAGCGGGTAGGTTCGCTAAATTCAGCCCCAGACATTGCAGCTGCACAATATCGTGTTCGGTGATGATGCCCACCGGTTCGCGCTGGCCCGCGGCAGCGGGCAGGGTGATGATGATACAGCCGATGCCATGCTCAGCCATCTGACGGGCGATCGCCAACACCGACGCGTCGGCGGGGGCTTGCTCGATCTGAGTCAGCATCACATCATTAATCTGTCGCAGCCGCAACAAATCCATCAGGTGCAACACCTGCCGTAGGCTCTGAGGGGTGACAATGCCTAAAATTGCGCCCTGATGATCGGTAATCGGCAAGTGACGAATATGCTGCTGCCGCATAAATTTCAACGTGCTGGTGGTGCTGGTGAGCTGCTCCACCGGCCAGGTGACCACCGGAGCGGTCATGACATCGGCAACGGTCAAGTCTGATAGAGTCTTGCCGGTTGCCGCTAGTCGCACCAAATCGCGCTCAGTACAAATGCCCCGCACCTGCCCCGCCTCGACCGCCAGAACACAATTACTCGATAGCGCGGTTAATGGCTGCGCGGCTCGCTCTAGTTCCAAATCAATCGCACAGGAGTGCACCTGAGCCTGTCTTATCTCGGCGATCGCGGCCATGAGCGGAGTCTTAGGACTCACCACAATCGGTTTAGGAATGATGGCTTCAGTCAGGGCGGAACTCACAATCGGGCGATCTGGAGTATGAACAAAAGTCGACATGGACAATATCGTCAACGAACGGATTAAAAGCGATGAGCAGTCGGGTCAATCCCCGATGGTGAATGGAAAACTGGCTGTGTAACTGGCTGATACCGGGCTTAACGAATGAAATCCGATACCGATTAAACATGCATTGGGGAGTATTCCATGGAGAGGGAAAGCCTTTGAACAGTGCCGCCAGTGACTGGCTGGCTAGCCTGCGTCCTTGCCTCAGCAGCACTAGGAATGAGACGCTCTCCGTGAGGACACGGGGCGTTGGCTTAATCTCAGCCTACCCATTTAGACAGTGACCATATCCCTTATCTATCAGCCATTTGGGGCAAAAGCTTGAGGTTTTGAGGCAAATGCTTGAGGTTTTGCCCTTGAGCTCACCCAGAGAGTAGCGAGTTGCTAATCGGGGCGAGTTGCTGCGAGCAACGGCGACCTCGCAAAAATACTGAGCCATGGGAGCCGTACCTGCTCAATTTTGTAGATGATTTTGTAGATGAATAGGTAGTATGGGTGCCTCCTGCTTCTCAATTGTCATCAAAGAGCGACCCTTCAATAAGTCTAAAGCCTTAGCAGAGCCGCAGCTACCTGGCAACTTGCCAACCGTCCTGTGCGAGATTAGGGTTGGCTCGCAATGGCGTGATGGCCCGGTCGAGATTCACCGGGTAGACCGGGTAGACCTTAGCTGTTGGTTTGCCTATCGACCTAGCTTCCCAAATCATTCGCAATGGGCGTGTCTTCAATGGCCCGCCAGCCAAGACCCCAAAAATATACCGAGGGAGATATAACGCTTCCCTGCAAGATTGGAGTATTTTGTTCACGATCACATTCACCGGGGCTGGCGGAAGACTCCTCAGTGCTCTCTGAAAGCGCTTGCTTAAGGGCTGCTTACATAACTTTTGCGCTCAACGGGGTATGTCACCATGTTCGTGTGCGATCGCGCTTTACACATCCATTTGGTCTTGCGTATCTATGAAAATTGCTTTCTTTAGTGCCAAACCCTACGACCAAGCTTCGTTTGAAACGGCCAACGCGGCTTACCAGCACGAACTGACTTTTTTTGAGCCGCGCTTGATGCCCAACACGGCGACGCTGGCCAGTGGTTTTCCGGCCGTTTGTGTATTCATTAACGATGAGTTGAGTGCCGCAACGTTGCAGGCGATCGCCCACACCGGCACTAAACTGATTGCCCTGCGTTGCGCTGGCTTCAACAACGTTGATTTGTCCGTCGCGCAAGCCTTAGGGATAACGGTGGTAAGGGTGCCCGCTTACTCGCCCTATGCTGTGGCTGAGCATGCCGTGGGGCTGATCATGCTGCTTAACCGCAAACTCTATCGGGCCTACAACCGCATGCGCGAAGACAACTTTGAGCTGAATGGGCTGTTGGGCTTCGATATCTATGGCAAGACTGTCGGCGTAGTGGGCACCGGCAAGATTGGGCAGCGATTTGCCCATATCATGCAAGGCTTTGGGGCTAAATTACTGGCCTACGACGTGCAAGAAAATGCCAGCGTTTTGCAGTTGGGGGCTCAGTATGTGCCGTTGTCTGAGCTATTAGCGCAGTCTGATATTGTGTCGCTGCACTGTCCGCTGCTGCCGTCAACGCACCATCTGATCAATGCGGAGTCGCTGCAGCATCTGAAACCAGGCGCGATGTTGATCAATACGAGTCGCGGCGGCCTGGTCGATACCAAAGCTGTGATTGATGCCTTGAAGCTGGGCCAACTGGGGTACTTTGGCACCGACGTTTACGAAGCAGAAGGGGACCTATTCTTTGAAGACCGCTCTGATACCGTGATTCAAGACGATACCTTTCAACTGCTGCAGTCTTTCTCAAATGTGGTGATTACGGCCCATCAGGCGTTTTTCACCAAAGAGGCTTTGGGCAACATCGCCGACACCACCTTGGCCAACGTGACCCAGGTAGAAGCTGGTCAACCCTGCCCCAATGCAGTCCAGGCCTAATCGTAATCGGTTTGTCATAAGCGGTCAGGCTCATGCCATTAAGGGGAGCTGCCGATTCTCTGGGTAAGACGACAGCTCTGATCCCTGTCCCTGGGTTCTCCGGCGTTGTCAAGCTGGCATCGGGAGTCTGATCCACGAGAATGGGGATTAACCAAGCTGCCCAGTCTCAAAAGGCAATGTAAACCAAAACGTTGTCCCCTGGTGGCGGTGACTATCGACCCCAATGTGACCACCATGGGCTTCAATAATTTGCTGACAGATGTATAGACCGAGTCCTAGGTGCAGCGGTTGTCGGCGATTGACTCCACGACTGTAGCGATCGAAGACGTGGTGATGCAGCGACCCGTGAGCAGTCTCATCCCCTTCTAAATGACCGATGCCCTGACCGTTGTCGCTAACGGTGCAATATAAGTCACGCGCTTGCAGGCGGGCATTGAGCGTGATGCAAATGCCAGGGCGGTTGTATTGCAGCGCGTTAGTAATCATGTTGTCGTAAACACGCTGCAGCTGGATGGGGTCAGCCATCAGTGGGGGCAAATCAGCCGGGACTAACACCGTGATTTGCCCTTGCACCGACTGCAGCAACGGTTGAAAATCTTGAGCGATCGCATCCACTATTGACCGCAAATACACGACTTGGGGATGCAACAAAACTCCTTTGACGTCTTGTGTGTGGGCCTCTAACAGAGAATTAATCAGCTTCAGCTGGCGCTCTTGCCCTGCCATCATCTGGGCCACGGCCGTCTCATCAAGCCAGGCTTTGCCCTCGTGAATGGGTAGATTTTGGAGCAGCATGAGGGTACCGGTGACGGGGTTTCTTAAATCATGGGAAACGGCATGAAGGAAAAGCTGCAGCTGTTGCCGCAGCTCAAACTCACGCATGAGTAATCGTTCGTACAGCCAGATGCCGAGGTCAGCCACGCTAAACACACAGAGCATCACCACCAGAAAAAAGATAGAGAGAGGCTGCTGTATCTCGGCAGGCACGTTAGGAAAATCAAACTGCAATACCAATACTGACACCCCCACCACCGCCAGCAGGCTAGCCTGCGACTTGATATGCCATCGCCACTGCATCGGGATGAGCACGGCCTGCAGCATGAAGAATAAAATCCAGCCGCCCAAATCCAGCGTCGTTTCCCCCACAAGCATGTACAGAATTTGCGGCAACAATAGTACGGCTGCTGAATATCCCAGGAAATTCCACTGCAGCTTTGCCATCGAGACCGCGCGAGGAAGCAGGAGCAAATTGAGCAACAGCCCTAACTGTTGCGCGGTAAAAAAGTAAGGATAGAACCGATACTGTTCAATACTGAGTTCTAATTGTTCACTAGCGCCCCTGGTGAGGGCAGGCAGCACCACGGCGAAGTTGACAATCGCCAAAATGGTTAACAGCACCATCGAAATCAACACCGTCAACCGGATGCGATCGCGCATAAACTGCTGTTGCCAACGGTGAAATTCCTTTGATGGGGTGGGGGCATTGCCTAGTTGGGCAAACTGCCGTTGCAAGTGACGCAGCGATTGAGAGATTACTAGCATATCTGTCGGGGATCGCGCTTCGCCCAGATAACGTCGGCTTGTCTGGTTCTATAGTGCAGCTTTTTGACCGCTGGCACTCCCCACAGTCAGGTCATCCAGTTGGGTCAATACGTTAGCGAATGCCGGGGATGAGAAGATTAGAATAGGAGCCCGTCTTATTGAGTAGGTCATGACTTCTCTCGCTGCTGCTGCCCTTACCCTGCTAATTGTTGATGATGATCCGATGATGCGGTTGGGTCTGACGACTGCGCTCGACCATCAGGATGACTTCACCATTGTGGGAGAAGCCGCTAACGGCGAGCAGGGCATCGATCAGGCCCAAACCCTGCAGCCCGCCGTGGTGTTGATGGATGTGGGGATGCCAGGGACGGATGGAATTGAGGCGACGCAGATCATTAAGCGGCGATCGCCCGACATTCGCGTGGTGATGCTGACCTCTCATACCGATGAAACGGAGGTAATTGCCGCGTTATCAAGTGGGGCTGATGCCTACTGCATCAAAGGCACTGATGTCGCGGCGCTGGCGAATGCGATTCGCGTAGCGGCTTCCGGCGCGGCTTATCTCGATCCGCAAATTGCGCAAACGGTAGTGCAGCATCTCGCCCCAGTACGCCCGAAGGCATCGTCTGAAACGATGGGATTGCTCAGCGATCGCGAGTTGGAGGTGCTGGAGCTCATCGTCGAGGGCCATAGCAATACTGCCATTGGCGAAAGGCTTTACCTCAGCCCCAACACGGTCAAAACCTATGTCAAAGGCATTATGAACAAGCTGGTGGTCAACGATCGCGTGCAGGCTGCCGTGGCTGCCGTGCGCCGAGGACTGGTCGAGTAACCAGCCGGCAAAGTGGATTCCACCCTCTATTTCTGGCCGATAATATCTTGGAATACCAGAGCCATCGCAATTTCCACGCATCAGAATCTCGATATAGACTGGCAACGCAGTTGGCATAGCCAACGTGCAATGGCAGAAATTTATGATTGCTAAGCGGGGATAAACGTTGATGAAATTATTTGGACACCCTGATTCGGGCCATGCCTATAAAGTCAAGCTGTGCTTGGCGATCGCCGGCATTCCCCATGACTACGAAGAAATCGATATTTTTTCGGAACGGGACAGTCGATCGCCCGAGTTCACACAACAGTCGAGATTTCATGAAGTGCCGCTACTACTTGATGAGGGCAAAGCCTATGTGCAATCAAATGCGATTTTGGTTCACATCGCGACAAAATATAAGATTTTAGGTGCGGAAAGTGATCAGACTTTCGACCGTTGTCTCGAATGGCTCTTTTGGGAAGCCAATAAAATCGGGTTATGTCTGCCTCAATTAAGGGCCTCGAATAAGTTTGAAGAATTTCGATTAAGTGAAGGGGCTCAACAGTGGCTGAACGCCAGATATCGGCACGATATTCAAATATTGGAGAATGAACTATCTGCTCGCCGTCAGTTCATCGTGGGTGCAAATCCAACGATCGCTGATTTTTCACTCTGTGGATATTTATATTTTGCCGATGAAGCGAACGTTGAAGTTCCTCAACGGGTTCGAGCTTGGTTAGAAAGAATTTCAGACCTGCAGGGGTGGGCACATCCATACGAGTTGCTGCGTATTCAGAGCTGAACCTAGTTCAGCATCATGCGATGAAAATTGAATTTGTCCCCTTACTGCAACTGCAGCGCGATCTCTACAACCTGCCACGAGGGCAGGCGCGCTTTCAGACTTATCTCGACACCCTGCTCAACGCGGATGCTTCGGATGCTGAGTTGTTGCCCATGGTCGCCATGAATCCCATGGGCAAAGCTCATATTCCCGCCATGCTGGATACCCTGATCGCAATGGATGCGGAGGCGATCTCAGAAGCGGCGATCGCCGATGTCTCAAACCAGCTGGCGGATGCTCCCGAAACATTCAAACTCGGATTGGTCGTGGCTGACGATCTCATGGGCGGGTGGACAAATCGGTATACCAGCGAATTTGGCATCCGCTTTGAGCTGCAAAACTATCTGAAGCGGCGATGGTTGGCTGTGACGCTGTGGACGAGTGAAGCTCCCTCAAGGCAAACAGTGCGGGAAGAGACTTTAATCACGGTGTATCGGGTGGCCTACATTCAACGGCATGGGTTGGCGCACACCCTGCAAGAAATGTTGAATCAAGAAGGCTATGCCATGGCCATGGCCGGGTGCCAACATCCCGTGCTGGATGACGACGATATGGCTTACACTCGCCAGGTCATCTCACCGCATCTTGCGACTCAAGATTATGCGACGATTCTGCCATGCTTGTTTGGCGACCCAGCCGCGCATTCACTGGGCTATCAACCGCAAGGGTTGAGCGACCGTGCGGGGTTGGCATGGGCGTTGCATCAAGCTCAGCATCACCAGCCAATGGGAGTGGATTGCAAAGGATGATTTTTGTCATCTCTAAGGCAACGCGGGCAAACGCCATCCAGGTTATCTGTGGCGGGTGATTGGAGCCCTAGGCTACGGCGTAGCGATCGCAATTGACAAATTGCTTCTCAATAAAAGGAGACGTCATCGCGGCCAGGAGCGCCCCATAATCCAGGCTGAAGTTAACTTCATCTCCAACCTGCAAATTGTGGTGATGGCTATCAAGAATAATATGGTCACTGCTAGACCCGAGAATTTCTAGATTGTCCCGAGGTTTCAAGCCAGAGACCAAAACGTCTTGCCTGCCCAAAGCCACAATCGCCCGCTGTCGAATACCGCGATCTTGGAAGCTAGGCACATCACCAAAAGCATCTTGGCAAATCTCTCCAAACGGCAGGGAAGGTTTTTGCTTAGACTCGATCACTTCGGCGATGAGTCGGAAGGCACCGGTATGTAAGCCTAGAAGTGCGCTTCGACTCACAGTTTCACGCCCCAAAAGAATTGACTCACCCAAGCGAAGATTATTGATTTCCCCGATATCTTGAGTGGATTGAGACCATTCATGATTTGCGGAATTACCACCCGAAATGACGTCTAGTTTAATCTGAAATTCTTTTTCAATGAAAATCGCCAGTTCCGACAGTTCATGCATGTTTCTGCTGTCTGGTTTTACACCACCGTAGCAAGCTAAATTACAGCCAATACCGACAATTTCTATATCGGGTAGGGAAAGAGTTTCCCTAACAAATCCAGGAAGGTCAGCAGGCATTACTCCTTCACGTAAATCACCGGCTTCTACCATAATGATGACTCGATGATTTTTATGATATCTTTTCGCATAATAAGAAAGCTTTTTCAGCGTCTCAATTTCAGTGTTCAGACTAATGTCTACGTTTCTGACAACAGATTCAGCCTGACTCAAAGCAGTGCGTAAGAGCACAAACTGAGTGGATACTCCAGCATTTTTCATTTTTTGGATATTTTCAATGCGAGAGTCAGCAATGAATTTGACGCCGCCTTGAATCATAGCCTCGGCAACAGCAGGTTCTCCTAACACCGCTTTAGAAACTCCCATCAGGGAAATTCCCTTTTGCCGATAAAGTGCGGACAGCATCCGCGTGTTGTCTCGTATCTGAGACAGAGAAATTTCTATTCTTGGCGTGAACGATTTCATAGGTACTTGCCAGATAGCTGGGGCTATCCCGGTACCAAGACAGGAATTTTTTCCAAATTATTTCGCGTGATTTTGTGATTCAACCTCGGAAAGTTATCGGCTAGGGCTTGAACAAGTTTTTGGCAGCCGCTGCTCAACACATCCGTTGTCGGCAATTGAAACTGCTGCTCATAACGCTCGATAATGTGCAGAATTTCTTTGTCTACGAGGCCTTCATGGCTTAAGGCGATCGCCATGACTCTAGCAGGAGAGATTGCTTCAATCAGTTTAATTTCACTTTCTACCGTTGGCATTCTTAGATGAGGAAAATCGCATCGGAATTTTCTGGCCGGTGGGTGTTGAAGGATAACGCCATCGGGCATGCTTCCTTTCAAAATACCGAGTGAACTCATAAAAGCAGGATGACTGACGGCACTCTGACCCTCAACTAAAATAATGTCGGGGCTTTCGTGGTTAAACGCTTGAGTTACAGCGTGCTCGATTTCACCAATCACAAACTGAGAAATCAGTGCATCAATTGATATGCCATACCGGGCTCCCTGCATCAAACTAGTTTGCCCGGTAGCGACGAGTACCGACTTAATACCGAGATTGTTTAGGGTTTCGTTGAGTTCCACTGCGGTCGTCATTTTTCCGCAAGCACAATCAGTTCCCAAGATAGCGATTACTGGAACTTTGACGTCAGATATTTTACCCGTAAAGACGTGCAAATCTTTTAGTTGAGGCGGCTTTCGGGTGTCTTTGATCTGAATGCCGCATTGAGCAGCCATACTAGCAAACTCGCGATCGTCAGAGAAGAACTGATGAAGACCATTAATAATATCCATCCCTTTTTCTATAGCTTCTAAGATCAGAAGCCGTTCTTCAGGGGAGATATAAGCCTCTAGAGGAGCCTTGCCATAAATGTAGCAGTCTGGGATATTGGGTAGTCTACTTAAGGCTTCATCTAAATTGGCAAAAATGGGGATGCCACTCTTTTCTCCGTCCAATTCTTCGCCCGCATCCTTGCCAGCTAACAAGCTATCAATAACGCCCACAACGGTATAAATCTCAGAGTGACGAACCAACGCTGCGGCAGTTTTTCCATCCACTAAGCCAAACTGCTTTTCACAGTAAACTAAGGCTGTCTCTTTAGCGATCGCCATAGAATCAATTTTCCTCAAGAATTCTCAAACCCTTGAGAGATTATTTGAAGTTACTAAATCTCTCTCAGAGCTGAGAGTGTGTCTGTATCCAATAAGGTTGCACAAACTTTTGGGTGATGTATGTCGTTTCTTCGCAATCACCGAAACTGGTGCAACCGAGTAAATTCTTTAAAGAGCCTAAGTCGGATAGATTTTTGTAGCGAAAATCTCAAGCCTTAATTGAGTCCTGCTTTAAACTTAGCTTGCTAGTAACTGTAACACACACGACTCTTTTGAGTCGGTAACCGCCCCAATCGCTAAATCAACGCTGAACCAATGTGCCCTATCCTGTTTCAAAAGCGCTTGCTGTCCGGTTCGCTCAGTCGTTAATCGACGACGACGATGCGAATGCCGTTGCGGGTTTCGCGATCGTTAATTGTCTCTAACACGCCGTCTGAGTCATAGTCGAAGTCCACCCCTTCAATTTCTTTGAGGCGACCACTGCTGAAGGAAGTCCACCCCTTCAATTTCTTTGAGGCGACCACTGCTGAAGTAGGCAAAATCCACCGTGTCGATGGAGCGAAACCGACCGCTTTGAAAATAGTCGAAGTCGATCACAACCATTGCCGTGCGCAAATATCTGACGCCGCGCTGCCCAAAAAACTCAAAACGACATGGCTAAAGCCCCAGTTTCTGGAGATGCTCGGAGAGGCAGCGTTGGGCTTAATTTCTAAACTTGAGGCGATGGCGATAGCTGGCGACCGATTCCACGATGCCGAGAGCAATGAAATTGGTCACTAGAGCCGTGCGCCCATAGCTCATCCATGGGAGGGGAATGCCCGTCACCGGTGCCAGGCCAATGGTCATGCTGATGTTGATCACAACTTGAAAGATCAGCATCGAAAAGACCCCGATCGCCAGCAGTGAGCCAAAGTTATCCTTCGCATTTTGGGCAATCAGCACCAGCCGCAGGCAAATTAACCAATAGGCCGTGATGACAGCGATCGCCCCCACAAAGCCCCATTCTTCACCCACGGCGGAAAAGATAAAGTCGGTATGCTGCTCTGGAATAAAGTTGAGCTGAGTTTGGGTGCCCTGATACAGACCCCGCCCCCACAGCTGACCCGCCCCAAAGGCAAAGCGCGATTGAATAAGGTGAAAGCCGCCCCCCAAAGGATCTTTATCGGGGTCGAGAAACAGAATCAGGCGATCTTTTTGATAATCCTTCAAAAAGCCCCAAAACACTTCGCCTAGCTTGCCCGATATCAGGTTGATGGCCGTTGCCGTGACGGTGCTAAACAGCCGCCAGGGTAAGGTGAACCAGGCAATGATACCCATGCCGATAGACCACACCAACCAGATCGGCAGCGAAAAGTGAAACAGAATGGCCGCGACCAGCGGTGAGATCATCAACACCAACCAGCCCGGATTGACGTTGGCCCAATACAGCATGCCGAGGGTAATCGCCCCAAACACTAGCGACGTGCCTAAGTCAGGCTGCACAAACACCAATGACCAGGGCACCGCCGCGATCGCCAACACCTTGACGACGCCCAGCAGCGTCGTCGCATGGGTATCGCGCAGTTGCGCCGCTAGGGTAATAATCAGCCCCACTTTGGCAAACTCTGAAGGCTGCACGTTAAAGCCAAAAATCGTAATCCATCGCTGCGCCCCAAACCCGGAGGTGCCCACAAAAATCACCGCCACCAACGACAGATTCACGACGGCATAAATGATCCACTGCCACTGCAGCCACACCTCATAGCGAATACGGGCAATCCACAGGGCGAGCACCAAGCCAATCGTGCCTAAGATGAAATGATTCCAGCCGAAAACCGTTGCATCAAGGTTGAGTTGGGTGCTGGCAATCACCAAACTGGCAAAACCGGTCAGCAACACGGGCAAGAGCAACAGCACCCAATCTAGATGCTGCCAGGGCTGCAGCCAGCGCTTCCAAGCGGATTTGGCACGTAATGACGAAGTGGACATAGGCGATCCGACGAATGAGTTCAGTCCGGGTTTCAGCAAGCGCGAGGCGACAAATCATTGCCCCAAACCGTTCATTACAGTAGCACTGCTGGCTTAACCGGGAAAAGCCTCACGGAGTAGACTGCGGTGCTAGTGGCAAATCATTGTCAGTTGCTAGGAAGCAGGGGGGACGGGGATCTAGGGAGCAGAGAGCAGAAAAATCGGCACGGTTATGGGGTCGCTGCGGTGGAGTCGTCAGGTTAAATAATTTCGAGACTCCGGAGTCGTCAACCGGGTGAGCCGATACACAGTGCAACAAACCGTCTACACAGACCGTATTTTGAGCTGTCCGTTTTCGATCATTGGAACCGTTTGATGGCGTTGCGGCCTTGGGTGAACCGGATGCCCAGTTCTGAGGAATGAGCGCTTAGGAGATTTCTAGCAAAGACGATACCCGTAGGGGCGGATTTTGTGGATGCCGGGTAGCGATGAGAATAAAGGTTTCTCGCTAACCCCGCCGTAACAGTGCCGGTATAACTTGCTCGGAAATCTCCTTAAACTGACGTCAGCGCGGCCACCGACACCTTGCCCGCCACCACCTTAGCGATGTTGACCAACGCTTTGGCCGAAGCACTCTCCGGTTCGGCAATCACAATAGGAATGCCGCGATCGCCACCCTCGCGCACGGTCATTTCCAGCGGCACGCAGCCCAACAGCGGTACGCCCAGCTCTTCGGAAGCTTTTTCGCCGCCGCCCGAGCCAAAAATGTCGTACTGTTTCTCCGGCATGTCGGGGGGAATGAAATAACTCATGTTTTCCACAATGCCCATCACCGGTACTTTGAGCTGTTGAAACATCCGCAAGCCGCGACGAGCATCCGATAGTGCCACCTTTTGCGGGGTGGTGACAATGACGGCTCCGGCCATGGGTACGGCTTGGGCGAGCGTCAGCTGTGCATCGCCGGTGCCCGGCGGCATGTCCACCACCAAGTAATCCAGCTCGCCCCACGTGACCTGGTACAAAAACTGACGAATCACGCCGTTCAACATCGGGCCGCGCCAAATTACGGGCTGATCGCGATCGATCAAAAAGCCCATCGACACCATCTTGACGCCATGGTTAAAGGCTGGCTCCAAAACTTCGCCCTCGGCTCCCTGCTGCACGACGACGTTAGCGCCTTCTAATCCCAGCATGGTGGGCGCGTTGGGGCCGTAGATATCCGCGTCGATCAGGCCCACCTTGGCCCCGACTTGAGCTAGGGCAACCGCCAGATTCACCGCGACGGTGCTTTTGCCGACGCCTCCCTTGCCGCTCGAAACCGCAATGATGTTTTTAACGCCGTCGATGCCCTGGCGATCGGGCAGAGATTTCTGCGCGGGGGTTTCGGCCGTCACCTCGACATTCACCGTGTTGACGCCGGGCAGTTGGCGCACGGCCTTTTCACAATCTTCGACGATGAACTCGCGTAGCGGGCAGGCGGGAGTCGTTAGCACGAGGGTAAAGCTGACATCTCCGCCTGCCACCGCAACGTTGCGGATCATGTTCAGCTCCACCAGGCTTTTCTGCAGCTCCGGATCTTGAACGGGGCGCAACACTTGCAGAATCGAGGGAACATCCAGGGTCATGGTAGGGGCTCAGGTGAAAATTAGCGACAGCAACCGGCAAGTGAGTTGCAATATTGCCGATTTCTCAATCTTAAAGGCTGAACTGCGCCCGATGAATAGAAAGTCTGAGGGAGTGATGAAAGATAACCGGCAAAACGCTGGCCCAGCGCTACCGATAGTTGCCTAGCCCAGAGACGCTATGAGTGCGGCTCACCAAACAACACCACCGACCCGGTCAATCCCTGCAAAACTTGGTGGGTCACGTTGCTCACAGCCAGTCCACCCGCCGTGCGCCGCCGCATCGATCGCAAAATCACCAGATCTACGTGGCGCGCCGCTTTGAGAATCACGGCACCGGGATCGTCGTGGCGGACAAATTTGATGGCATGTTCGACCGTTGGCCCCTCTTGCATCAGTGCCGCTAGAGCCCGCTTAAACGCCTGCTGCTCAGCTGGGGGGCGATCGCGATCGCTCACATGCAGCAGCGTCAGCGTCGCCGTGTGGGTATAGGCAAATACCTGGGCAAACCGCAGTGTTCGCACCGTTTGGGGGGTCATCATTTTGATCGGTATCAAAATTCGCCGCATGTCTACCGGAGCCTTTTGCAAACGGGTCACCGCTACCGGACAGTGGGCTGACCAAAACACACTGTCGATCAACGTGCCGAACAGTCGCGCCCGCAAGCCTGCAGTGGGGCTCCACCCCATCACAATCAGCTGCGCTCCCTGTTCTCGGGCAGTGCGGCTAATGCCTTGGGCGACATCATCATCAATGCGGACTTGAGTCATTGCTTTGGTGCCCCGCTCGTAGCTAATCGTCTGGGCCGTTTGCAGCAGATCATGACGCTGAACCAGCGTGGCCGAGAGGTTGGCGTCATCCATATGGACGTGAGCCGGGGCAATTGCCAGGGGGACAATGTGACCGTTTTCATAACGGGCGATGAGGGCCGCCATTTCGATCAGATTGCGCTGCGTCAGCGGATTGGCAATCGCCACGACAACGACAAATGGCTGGTCCGGTCTGGATGGCGCGGCGGGCCAATTCCAGGTGGGGTCATCAGCGGGCTCAACGGGGGTCGGCGGCAGCGGCAGCTGCCGGGCAAAATAACTGGTGGTAATCGATCCGAGCAGCGATGTGATCAACATCAGCACGATGACGGCGTTAAAGACGGCGGCGTCAATCAACCCCACCTGCAGACCGACTAACGCCGCCGCCAAAGTAGCCGCCACCTGCGGCAACGACAACGACCACATGGTCAAAATCTGTATCCAGCTATAGCGAAACCAGCGGCCCGCGATCGCGGCAGCGACAAATTTGGTAACAATCAGCGTCAGCACGATGCCTACCGTCAGGCCGAGGCGATCGGTCAAGGCCTCTAGAAATACGGGGACATCGAGCAGCAAACCGGTGCAGACAAAAAAGAAGGGAATAAACAGCACGCTGCCAAAGAATTCCACCTTCTCTTTCACCGGGCCATCGCCCACCACTCCGTTCACGGCCAATCCGGCTAAAAACGCGCCCACCACTTTGTCAAGGTCGATGAGTTGTGCCCCCATCGCTGCGAGAAAGACCGCCAGCAAGATGAACAAAAATTTGTTGCCCTGCTCATCCCCCGTTTTGCGAAAGTAAAGTTTGCCCGCCCAATCCAGCCCAAACAGCACCGCAACGGCATAGAGCCCTAAACCGGCCAGCTGTACCCCCAGACCTAGGGGCGAAAAATCTCCCCCCTGCACTGAAACACAGACCGCCAGCACCAGCAGCGCGGCAATGTCAGTAAAGATGGTGGCTCCAACGGTGACGGTCACGGATTCCTCGCGCGAGACGCCCAACCGCATAACGATGGGATAGGCCAGCAGGGTATGCGAAGACAACAGCGAGCCAATCAACACGGCTGCAGGCCAGCCAGCGCCCGTCAGCCGTCCTAAAACAATGCCGCCCACCAGTGGAATGATAAAAGTGAGGCCACCAAAGACCAGGGAGCGATCGCGATTGCGGCTGAACTCTTTGAGATCAATCTCTAGCGCCGCCACGAACATCAGATAAACCTTGCCGACATCCGCAAAAAACTTTTCAATTTCGCCGTCGGCGTCCAATAGGCCCAAACCGCTAGGCCCCAGCATGACCCCCGCCAGCAACAGGCCAACTAGGCCCGGCAATCGCAATCGCTCAAACACCGGCGGCAAGGTCAGGCTCACCAGCAACAGCGTCGTAAACGCCACCAACGGATTGTCTGCAGCCAATCCCCTCAAGGCATCGATCATCAGCGCTAATGCAACCTCACTAGAGCACCAGGGGTAACCGAGCCGCTCACCCCCGCTACCAGTATTGAGATTATGTCCTGAGACGACGACGGTAGCGAGCTGATAATTTCCCAAAAAAATGGGTAAGGCGAACCTTACCCACAGTGATACAGGAGTTATCAGGAGATAACGACGTCAGCCAAATTCCAGTTAGGAATACCCTTTCTCAAGCAACACTACGACAAGAGAGTATTGACAAGGTTCTATGGCAAATCCGAAAGGAATATAACTTAGTCTATTGTTATTTCACCAAAAAAATAGGGTTTTGACAACCACATGAGCTTTGGGTTTTCTAATACTGATTATAAATGCGGCGAGCGATCGCCCTCACCACCCGCCATCGACCAAAAAAAGCAGGTAATTTTATACCTTGAGAGAAAATTCTGTATTAGCACCTTTGCCAGCTGTACAGGAGCGCCGAATTTAGTGCTCTTCGACAAGCTATCGGTTTCCGATACCTCTAGCGCCCCTGAGGTGCCCTCACCTCACCCCATCAAAATGACATTGTCCAGCACATGAATGATGCCGTTATCAGCTTCAATGTCGGCGGCTAGTACCGTGGCATTCTTAACTTCAAATGCTTCGGTGCCGTCAATGGGGATGGGCGCGCCCTCAACGGAATCGATCTGCCCCATCTTGATCAGGTCATCTTTGGTGTGCTTGCCCATGGCCACGTGGTAGGTCAAAATGCGAGCCAGCTGTGGCGGATTTTGCACCAGGGTTTGCACCGTGCCGGGGGGCAGCTTGGCAAAGGCGTCGTCATTGGGCGCAAAGACGGTAAAGGGGCCAGGGCTTTGTAGCGTTTCAACCAAGCCAGCAGCAGTTACGGCTGCGACTAGGGTCGAGAAGCCTTCATTATTCACAGCAATATCAACGATGGTCGGCATGGTTTTCTCAGGGCGGTATGCATAAGGGATGGGTGTCGCCACCGGTGGCTACTGACTCAATTCGCGCCATTCGGGCAAATCAAGGTTGATGACAATGAGCGGATAGGGCATTTGGGACATCGCCGTCAGCCCGGCGATCACGATCGCGGCGGCGGCAAAAAACGGATCGAGTTGATCTAAGCGCTGGCGCATGGGATGCTCCTCCATTCAAGGGGGGACAGAACAGGGTTGGCTGAGGCCGTCTGGATCGTTCGAGAACGCTGACCTTTAGCGATAGTCCTGCGTCTGAATCTCGTTCAGGCGAGCTTCGGGACGCAAGAACCGATCCATCTGCTGTTCAAAAAACTGGCGGTTGGCCAGGCGATGTCGGGGGTTGGGATCATCGAGGGGATATAGCAAGGCCCCCCGCAGCGCTTGAATTACCGCCGACGTAACGTTATACATCGATCGCTGAAACGTGATGCCCAACTGAATCAGGATGTCGTCTTCGCCCCGGCAATGCTGCTGGTAGTAGTCGATCAAATAGGGCGGCAAAAAGTGCAGCATGTCTTGCATCAGCAGGGTGGGCGGAATGCCCGCACTGCCCACGGGGAAGACATCGGCATACAAAATGCCGTAGTGAAAGTCGTTTTGATCTTGGGGCACCTGACCCGCCTGCGCGTTGTAAGACTTGGTGCCCCGGAAGGGCGCCGTGCGGTAAAACACCGATTCCACATAGGGCAAGGCCGCTTCGTAGAGCCAGGTAAAGCCCTTTGATTTGGGCACCAGCTCAAAGCATTCATCACCGACATACACATGGTGGTAGATGGGGCGACCGGCCACAGCAAAAATGCCGTTCACCAAAAAATCCATCGCAGCGGGCACTCCGGCAAAGCCGCCTTCGTCGTAAATGTCGCTCATTTCGAAAAAGACCGGGGCCATCACTTCCCAAAACAGCCCTAAGTTCGAGTAGTAAGACAGCTCCCGACATTTCTCGTAGAACATGTCAGGAAACAGCTTGTGCAGCCCCAGCATGAGGGGATTGCGCTTGAAGTAGGCGTTGATGGCGCGATCGCAGTTGGCCTTGTATTCGT
>ERZ1740058.648-NODE-648-length-23771-cov-13.822188_pt1 | contig 23771 bp, 4 predicted proteins | sample MGYA00581745_ERZ1740058 | MGnify/ENA primary metagenome ERZ1740058 (study PRJEB43018, sample SAMN04849742) | marine metagenome | isolation source: floating plastic debris | place: Pacific Ocean | collected 2008-08-30 | study: EMG produced TPA metagenomics assembly... | reverse complement strand
GTCCGGGGGGGGGGCGGGGGGCTCGTGTTGGTGTGTCTCGGGGGCGTGGGGTGGGTGGGGTTGGGGGTTTTCTTGTGCTGGGGGGGAGTGGGGAGAATGGGCGATCGCCTCAGCTGCCCCAACCAAATCCAATACAGGAACCGTAGGATGGGTAACGTGGATAGCGCTGCCAGCCCACGGTTCATCTACTTGCTGCGCGTTACCCACCGTCTCCATATTCGCCACTAGCAGCAGCGACACCTGCGCATCGTCCAGGATGAAGCGCTGCCGTTCGACGGGATAGGTGGGGTCGAGGGGAACGTAGGTGGCTCCTGCCTTAAGAATGGCCAGGAGGGTAATCACCAGTTCGGCGGAGCGTTCTAGGCAGACGGCAACGCGCTGTTCCGGCTGCACGCCTTTATCCACCAAGTAATTCGCTAGCTGATTAACTCGCTGATCAAGTTCCTGATAGCTGAGGGTGATGTCCTTAAAGATGACGGCAGTGGCATTGGGGGTGGCTTTCGCCTGATCTGCAACTAGCTCATGGACGCATCGCTCTGGAATCGGCTGCTCTGTCTGATTCCACCCGGCGAACTGTTTGTGCTCGGCGGCAGTGAGGAGGGGCAAGTGGCCGACAGGGGTGGCGGGGTTGGCGACGATCGCCCCCAGCAGCACCTCAAAGTGACCAACGAGCCGCTCGATGGTAGCGGGCTTGAACAGGTCAGTGTTGTATTCAAAAACGCCCGTTAGCCCGTCGGCGGTTTCGTACATATCGAGGCTGAGGTCGAAACGGGCGGTGGTGGCGGCGGGCTCCAGAGCAGTGATCTGGAGGTCGGGCAGGGTGAAGGACTGCGTGGGCGTGTTGTGCAGGATGAACATCACCTGGAATAGTGCATTGTGGCTGAGGTGGCGATCTACCTGGAGGGCATCGACGATCGCCTCAAACGGCACGTCTTGATGGGCGTAGGCGTCGAGAGCAGTTTCGCGCACCTGCTGGAGAAAGTCCTGGAAGGGCTGCTGGCTAGATATCTGGGAGCGGAACACCAGATTGTTGACGAAGAGGCCGATCAGGTTTTGGGTTTCGCGGCGATCACGATTGGTCACCGTGGAGCCAACCCAGATATCGTCCTGCTGACTGTAGCGATGGAGCAGGGTTTGGAACGCGGCCAGCAGCAGCATGAATAAGGTGGCCTGATGCCTTTGGGCCAGCGCCTTCAGAGCGTCAGAAAGTTCCGACGATAGGGCAAAGGACTGCCGCGTCCCACGATAAGTCTGAACCGCAGGCCGAGGATAGTCGGTGGGCAAATCCAGCAGGGGCGGTGGGTTGCTGAGCTGCTGCTGCCAGTAGTCGAGCTGCTGTTCCAGGCGGGAAGGCTGGTCGGACTGTTGGGCAACATCGAGCTGCTGGCGCTGCCAGACAGCGTAATCGGCATATTGAATCGAGAGTTCTGGCAGGAGCGATGGCTGCTGGCTAACCTCGGCGGTGTAGAGGGCAGCGATTTCGGCCATCAGCACTCGCAGTGACCAGTAATCGGCAACGATGTGATGAACGGCGACCACCAGCAGGTGAGTTTGGTCATCGCGCCGGAGCAGTTGACAGCGCAGCAGTGGCGCTTGAGAGAGGTCAAAGGGCTGTGCGATCGCGGCCTGAATCTGAGCCTGCACTTCAGCTTCAGGAGCTTGGCTAAGGTCATGCACGGGCAGCGACAGGTTGATGCTGGCGGCCACCTGCTGGTAAGGCTGGCCTTCGTCCGCGATAAAGCAGGTGCGGAGAATGGCGTGGCGCTGAGCGATCGCCTGCAAACTGCGATGCAGCGCTTTCACCTGTAGCGAACCCTCCAGCCGCAGCACCGCCGGAATCACGTAGACTGCTGTACCCGGCTGCAATTGCTCGATGAACCACAGCCGCTGCTGGGCAAAGGAAAGGGGAAAGCGCCGCGATGCCCCCTGCTGTGCCTGCTTTTGCAGAAGCTGGGAGAGGAGCTGTCGCTTCTGTTCGGGAGTGAGATTGGCGATGGGCTGGCTCATAAGTCCTCCTCCTCTAGCATCCGGCTCAGCAGAGCATCCACGTCCTGTTCGGATAGGTCATCTAGCTGATTGAGCAATGCCTGGGGCGCATCGGTCGAAATGGGCTGGATGGTGTCGGTGACCGAGGCGTCTGGGACTGACGTTGATTGCTCCACCAGCAGCGATTCGACCACCGCAGCCTGTTCCGTGAGGGTTTGGGCGGTGAAAAACTGCCGAATCGATAGATCAATGGGGAATGCCTGGCGCAGTTGAGAAAGCGCCTGCATCGCCGCCAGGGAGTTGCCCCCCGCCTCGAAGAAGTTGGCGTGAATGCTGACCTGCTCCAGGTGCAGCACGTCTTGCCAGATGGCAGCGATCGCCCCCTCCACCGACGTTCTAGGAGCTACGAAGGGCACCTCTGGCCGCAGACTACTGGGCAGCGGCAGGGCCTGGCGATCCACTTTGCCATTAGCGCTCAGGGGCAGTGCGTCTAGCAGTTGCACGGTGGTTGGCACCATGTAGGTGGGCAGCTTTTGGGCCAGAAACTGTCGTAGCGAGTCGGTTAGCGACGTGGCCGAACGGGCCTGCTGCGGAGCCTGCCACTGCTGCGTCCAGGCCGGCTCAATGGCTCCTCCGGCTAGGCCATGCAGAATTTCATGTTCAGCATCCAGCGCCAGGGCCTGCTGCAGCGGTGCCGTGCCCAATTTGCCTAGGGGACAGAGGCCCAGATCCATATCAGGAGCGGTTTCTATCAAGAGCTGACTGATGTAGCCCGCCTCCAGCAGGCAAAAGTCGCGGGCCTGGTCGGGGTAGAGGGGCGCGATCGCCGGCATATGCCCGACTAAAAACAGCGTAAATGCTGACTGTTTCACAATTGCTTGATTGCTGCCAAACAGGGCGACCATATCGATATTTTGAGCATCTAGGCGTACCAGTCGATGGTCGGCGGGATGGTAGTAATAGAAGCCTGCCCCTAGCCCCTCGATCCGCCCCGGCTGGACGTAGAGATAGATCTGCACCGGGTAGAGACTGCCCGCCGACCCATAGCGATATTTGGGCAGCGGCGACTCCGGCAGCGAGATGGATTTCAGCGTACTGAGGAACTGGCTGAAGGGGTGGAGAGCGATCGGCGTCTCCAGAAACTGTCGAAAACTCTGTCGCCGCAGATAAGGCTGGGGATTTTCATCGTCGAGGGGCAGCGCCACACTGGTTTGGTCTTCATCAAAGTGCCGCAAGCCGCGTCGCTCTTGTTTAAATGCCAGCTTTGCCAGGGGATGATTCAGCGCCGCGTCGGTCGCCTGTTCATCTGCTGAGCGATCGCCAGCGTCCGGCACAACGTAAGCGACCAACTGCTGCTGGGGCGCGTCACCCACCGCTGCGACGACGGCTTCGCGAATTGCCGAATGTTGCAACAGCGTCGCCTCAATTTCACCCATCTCGATGCGGTAGCCGTTGAGCTTCACCTGGAAGTCTTCGCGACCGAAGAATTCGATTGTGCCGTCGGGACGGTAGCGACCCAGGTCGCCGGTCTTGTAGAGGGTGATGGGGTGATGAGGTGATGAGGTGATGGGGTGATGGAGTGATGGGGTGACTCCATTACTCCCCAACTCTGAAGCCCTTTGGGCAGGCTTCGCCAAAACTCCCTGTCTTTCTGTTTCTGCCTTCTGTCTTCTGGCTTTTGTCTTTTTCGCAAATGGATTTGGCACGAACGCTGACGCCGTCTTCTCTGGTTGTTGCCAGTAGCCTTTCGCCAGTCCTTGGCCGCCGATGTAGAGCTGGCCGAGCACCCAGACGGGGCAGGGCTGGAGGTTGTCGTCGAGGACGTACCACTGCTGATTGGCGAGGGGACGACCGTAGGGGATGCTGTTCCAAGTGGCATCAACGGTGTCGATGGGATAAGCGATCGACCAGATAGAGGCTTCGGTGGCACCGCCGAGGCTGTTGACCTGCGCGTTGGGAAACTGGCGATGAATTTGGTCGGGCAGGGACAGGGGCAGCCAGTCGCCGCTCAGCAGCACCTGCCGCAGGGATTGAGCATGGTCAGGATGACGCTCTAGCTCGGTGAGGAAGAGGGCCATCAGGGCGGGTACGGAATTCCAAAGGGTGATGCGGTGAGTGTTGAGCAGATGGACCCAGTGGGCCGGGTCGCGATCACGCTCAGCATCCGGCATCACGACAGTGGCCCCAGCCGCCAGGGTGCCAAAGATATCGTACACCGACAGGTCAAAGCTGAGGGCAGAGAGGGCGAGGATGCGATCTCTCTGCCTCACCGCGAATCGCTGATTGGTATCCAGCAGAGTATTCACCGCACCGCGATGGTCAATCATGACGCCTTTGGGAGTGCCAGTGGAGCCGGAGGTGTAGATGACGTAGGCGAGGTTGGTGGGGGAGTGGGGGAGTGGAGGAGTGGGGGAGTGGGGAAGTGAATAAGAATTGGGCTCGATGATGATTTTGGTGAGGGAGTCGGGCCAGTTTACATCAGCCAGATGGGATTGGGTGAGCAGAATTTTGGCTTGGGTGGCTTCGATCAGGTGCCAGCGACGCTCTTGGGGCAGATCTGGATCAATGGGCACATAGGCAGCGCCAGCGGTGAGAATGCCCAGGACGGCGACGACGGGCTCCCAACCTTTGGTCATGGCAACGGCGACAAGCTGGTTAGGCTGAACGCCGAGCTGATGCAGGTGGTGAGCGAGGTGGAGAACGCGCTGGTGCAGTTCACCATAGGTCAGGGTGATTTTGCCTGCAATCACGGCGGGATGGTCGGGCTGCCGTTCGGCCTGTTCCAGAAAAAGCTGGTGCAGCAGCGGTTCCGGGCCAGTGAAAAGGGCAGCGTCGGTGGCGTTTAGCGCTTCTACGTGGGCGGTGGGGCTGAGCTGGGGCGGGGTTTCCCAGGCGGCATCGGTGTCAGCCAAGCGCTGGAGAAACTGCGCATAGGCTTGAAACATATCGTCCAGCAGTCCGGGTGGAAAGAGATCGGCGATCGCGTCCCAGTTGAACACCAGCGCTCCCTCTACTTCCGACACCTGATGGTCGAGGTAGACCTGGGAGGTCTGGCTGAGGCCGTAGACGACATCCGCCCGCCAGGGGCGATCGCCGGATTCGGGTTGATTTTGATTGAGAGTGCTAGTGAAAACGACAGGCATCAGGGCGGCGGCGGACCGCTGCTGCAATTTGGCCAGTTCCCGCAGCACCTGTACGCCGCTGACGGTACGATGTTCCAGATCTTCCCAGAGCTGCGCCTGCAGCCGTCGCGCCCGTACCCGGAAACTGTCGTGACCGGCATTATCGACCGCCAGCAGCAGGGATGAGGTGAAGTCGCCCACGATCTGGTTGACCTGGGGATGCAGGGGCAAGCGGTTGAACAGGGTGAGGTTGAGGGTGAAGCGGGGAGAACGGCTCCACACGGCCAACACTTCGCTAAATGCTGCTAGCAATACTCCGGATGGCGTGAGTCCGGCCTGGTTCGCTCGCTGCTGGAGCCGCGTCCAACGCTCTGGTGCAAGGCGATCGCTGCGCCGCTCAAATCGAGGGTGGGTCAGAGTGCTGGGGGCTACGGCCAGCGGTAGATCGGGAGCGGGAGGCAGCTCTGGCAAGCGAGTCTGCCAGTAGTCCAGCGCTTTTTGGAATCCGGGGGACTGCCGAAACGCCTGTTCCGCCAAGACGTAATCCCGGAAGGTCAGATTTAGCTCTGGTAGCGTCTGCCCTTGAAGAAGCTGCGCCATTTCTCCGCCCAAAAGCTGAAAACTCCAGGCATCGCCAATCACGACGTCAAAGCCGACGAAAAAGCGCACCCGCTCCTCAGTTAGCTGAGCTGCCTCAATAGTAAAGAGAGGCCACTGCTCGATGTCGTGGATTTCATGGGAGAGGCGATCTCGCATCGTCTGCAACGCCTTCTCCACCTGGTCTGGAGCCACCCCTTGCAAATCCGTCACGGAAATTTCGTAGGGCAGCACCTCCGGTAAGATGCGCTGCTGTCCGTCTGGCGTGATTACCGCTCGCAGCATGGGATGCCGCTGGATCAGCGATCGCAGCGCCGCTTCTACTTGCACCACTGACAGCCCCACTGTCTCAATCTCTCGATAGCCATGGGTCGCGACATTCCCCAGCTCAAACACCTGAGCGCGTCCCAGCCAGTATGCCTGCTGAATATCCGTTAGCGGAAACGGCTCATAGCGGGCGTCGGGTCTAGGCTCTAGCGTTGGCAGACGGGACCCGGCAGCAGCATCGGGGGTCGCCCTCTCAATCTGGGCCGCGAGTTCTGCGATCGTCGGCGTTTGGAATAGTGCTTTCAGGGGAATCTCGCGTTCCAGCGTTTGTTCAGCCTGAGCGATCAGCCGCATTCCCAGTAGCGAGTGACCGCCCAGCTCAAAGAAGTTGTCGTGGATGCTCACCCGCTCTAGCTTCAGCTCCCGCTGCCAAATGTCGGCCAAGGTTTGCTCTACCGATGTTTGAGGCGCTACGAAAGGACGTGACTCTTGATGCTGGGAGCGTTCGGGTGCGGGCAGCGATCGCCGATCGATCTTGCCGTTGGGTAGACGCGGTAAGGCGTCCAGCTCAATGAAAACGGCGGGGAGCAGGTAGGTGGGGAGGCGATCGGCGAGGTAGGAGTGGAGGGTGACGGGGTGATGGGGTGTTGGCGGAGCCTGCCTGGAGGGCTTTGGGGTGATGAGGTGTTCTTCGTTCTTCGTTCTTCGTTCTTCGTTCTTCGCTCCGCTTTCTACCTTGACGACATACGCTACGAGCCGCTGATTGCCGTTGTCGTCTGTCCAGGGATGTACCACGGCTTGTTCGACTGCGGGGTGGTTCAGCAGCGCGGCTTCAATTTCACCGAGTTCAATGCGGAAACCGCGAATTTTCACCTGATTGTCCAGGCGGCCCAGGTATTCCAGAGAGCCGTTGGGCAGGTGGCGGACGCGATCGCTGGTCTTGTAAAGAGTCGATGGGGGGAGTGCAGATTGCTTACTCTCCCACTCTCCCACTCTCCCACTCTCCCACTCCTGAGCAAACGGATTCGGCACGAACCGTTCTGCTGTCAGCTCTGGTCGATTCAAGTAGCCGCGCGCGACGCCTGCACCGCTCAAGTAGAGTTCGCCGGGAACGCCGAGGGGGACGGGGTTGCCGTGGCGATCGCAGACGTAGGCTTGGGTATTGGCAATGGGGCGACCGATGGGGACGCGGGTTGCGTCTGAATCTAGATCTGTCACCTCGGCCCAGGTGGAATAAGTGGTGTCTTCGGACGGGCCGTAGAGGTTGTAGACGTGCTGGATGTGCGATCGCTGCTGGAGCTGGTGAACCAGGGTTGGGGGCAGCGCTTCGCCCGCCAGATTGACGGTCTGCACAGAGGGCGGCAGCGCATCGAGATGCAGCAGCTCAGTCAAAATGCTGGGGACGGTGTTGACCAGGGTGACGGACTCGGCGGCGGAGAATTTGGGTAGAGCAAGAGCGTTTTCTGCCAGAATCACACAGCCGCCCCAGCATAGGGGCACGAATAGCTCAAAGACAGACAGGTCAAAGCAGACAGAGGTGGAGGCTAGAACACCCGCTAGTTCCGCATCGCTGAACTGTTTCCTGGCCCAGTGCAACATGGCAACAGTTTGGCGATGCTCAATAGCGACACCTTTGGGCCGCCCGGTGGAGCCGGAGGTGTAGATGACGTAGGCGAGGGCAGTGGGGTACGGACGTTTGGCCGTGCGCCCGTACAAGGCCGTAGATTGGGCACTGCCCTCCAAATCGGCATCGTCAGTAATTTCAGAGGGACTCACCAGCGTCAACGGGCGATCGCCCAGCTCAAATGACACGCTGCCATCCGTCACCAGCACGGAAATCTGCGCATCGGCAACGATAAACGCCAGCCGCTCAGCAGGATAAGCCGGATCGAGAGGCACGTAGGCCCCGCCCGCCATGAGAATCCCCAGCAGGCCCACGACTAAGTCGGCGGAGCGCTCCATACAGATGCCGACGGGCACTTCGGGGCCGACTCCGAGTAAAACCAGATGATGAGCCAGATGGGTGGAGCGATCGCTCAACTCACGATAGGTCAGGTGCTGATCGCCGCAAACCAGGGCAATAGCATCAGGGGTGCGATCGCACTGGGCAGCAAATAGCTGATGGATGCAAAGATGGTCTGGCACCGGGCTCTGGGTTTGATTCCATTCGACCAGTAGCGTGTGGCGTTCAGCGTCGCTGATTAGCGGCAGTTCTGACAATGGCGCGGTTGGTTCAGCAACAATGCCCGTCAGCAAAATTTGAAAATGCTCAACCAGGCGGGCAATGGTGCTGGCGTCAAACAGGTCAGTGCTGTACTCGACCTGGCCGGAAATACCCTGCCCGGTATCTTGTAGGTTGAAGCGCAGTTCATATTTGGCGCTTTGGTCAGCAAGGGGGTAGCGCTTCAGAGTGACTCCAGCCAGCTCCAAAGGTCGCACGCGAGCCTGCTGCAGGTCTAGCTTGACCTGAAATAGGGGCATCATCTGGCTTAGATGGCGATCGGGGTTGAGCACTTCCACCAGCTTCTCGAAGGGCAAATCTTGATGGGCCAAGGCTCCCAGCACGGTCTCTCGGATGTTGGCGAGCAAATCGCAAAAGCGAGGATCGCCGGAGAGGTCGCTGCGCAGCACCAGAGTATTCACCAGTAGCCCAATCAGCCCCTCGGTTTCAAGGCGATCGCGATTGGCAATATCGCTGCCCACCACGATGTCATCCTGTTGGCTATAGCGATGCAGCAGCACCTTAAAGGCCGTCAGCAGCAGAGTGAACAAGGTGACGTTTGAGCGAGCGCTGAGGGTTTTGAGGGCAGTGGACAGCTCCGGCGACAGGGTCAGCGGCTGCTGGGCGCCGCGATAGGTAGGAAGGGCTGGATGCGGACGATCGCAGGGCAATTCCAACACGGGCAGTTCGCCGTCGAGCTGCGTTTTCCAATAAGTAAGTTGGGTTTCGAGGCGATCGCCCTGGAGCTGCTGCCGCTGCCATAGCGCCCAATCGCCGTATTGAATCGGCAGCGGTGCTAGCGGCGACGGTTGCCCCCGCAAAAAGGCGTCGTACAGCACGGTCATTTCCCGCAGGAAGACCATCACCGACCAGCGATCGGAAATGATGTGGTGAGTGGTCAGCACCAACAGGTGATCTCGCTCGTCGAGTTGCAACAACGCTAGGCGGAGTAAGGGCTGGGTCAGGTCGAAGGGGACCTGGGTCAGGGCGGTAATCCAGTCTTCCGGTGTTCGCAGCTCTTGTCGGTTGGGTAGAGCGTCAGCGAAACCCAACGATCCTAACCCGGTTGGGTTCCCTTCCGTTTCATCCGATTTACGCCCCCCAACCCCGAATTCTGGGGGAGCCGGAGAGTCATAGTCCTCTAGAGTTTGAGGATTTTGAGGATTTTGAGGCTGGCGCAGGTCGATGATGGGCAGCGGAGCGGGCTGGAAGGGCTGTACCAGTTGTATCGGCTGATTGTCCGCAGCAGTGTCGAAGCTGGTGCGGAGAGTTTCGTGGCGCTCGATGAGGGCATTGAGGGTTTGCTCCAGCACAGGAACGTGCAGATCTCCCCGCAGCCGCAGGACACTGGCGACGTTATAGGCGGTGTTCGTCGAGTCGAGCTGCTGAATAAACCACAGCCGCTGCTGTGCAAAGGAAAGAGGGGGCGGCTCAGTGCCTGGGCGGGCTGGAATGCTGGTAGCCTGGGGCGACTTTAGCCCGCGCTCAGCCAGCTTTTGCTCAAACAGCGCCCGCTGCTCTGGGGAGAGGGTAGATAGCTTTTGAAACAGATTGGTCATGGGGCTTGGCCCTCGCTCTGTGGGGCTAACTGCTGCTGGATTTCTTCGGGCGATAGGGTTTGCACCTCGTCTAGCAAGGCGGCCATTTCGTCCAGCTCATCGGCGTCGGGCAGGTGTTGGGCGATCGCGGCGGCAATTCCGGCCACTGTCGGCGCTTCAAACAGCAGACTGCGCATTTCGATGGCCACCGGAAAAGCCTCTCGCAGCCGCGAGATCGCCTGAATTGCCAGTAGCGAGTGACCGCCCAAATCAAAGAAGCTGTCGTGGATGCCCACCTGCTCAATACCCAGCAGATCTTGCCAAATTGCGGCAATGGTCTGCTCTACCTCGCTGCGAGGCGGCGCATAGGGTGTGCTGAGCTGGGGCCGCGTGTGGGTAGAGGCGCTGGCTGATTCAGTTGCTGTCTCAGTTCGAGGCGTCGCATGAATCCACTGGTCAATGCGAGCCGACAAATTCCCTTTGGAAACGGCGATTTGCCCAGGGGGCGCCGCAGTTAGAATGCGCTCAGTCGCAGCCCAGACCTCTTTTGGCGTCAGGGCAAAGTCCACTAGGGCACTGCCGATTCCCTCGGGCTTTGGAGCATCCGCTGCCAAACTCGCATCCCAGTTGACGCTAAACCAGGGGCCCTCGCCCTGCTGATTTTGCCGTTGAATAAAGGCGTCGATGGCGCTGTTCGCGGCGGCATAAGCCGCTAGTCCAATGCCCCCAATCACCGCAGAGAGCGATGATTGTACTAAACAAAAGTCTAAAGTTTTCCCGGCCAGTGCGGTGGATAAAGTTTGCAATCTCTGAAGCTGATGATGGAAGTTGTAGTCCCAGTGGGAGGGCTGCATCAGCGCTAATGGAGCCGCCGACTGGTCATTCGTGGTCGGCGTTGAGTAGAAAACACCGTGAATCGGCCCCCATTCCGCTTCCGCCTGCTGAATGGCTGCGCTAAGCTGCGCCGCGTCGGTCAGGTCGAGAGTGCGCGATCGCCCGTCAGCCCCCTCTGGCAGTTGAACAGGAGACTCCTGGGGGCGATCGCTCACCAACACCAACTTCGCCTGCCTCTGCGCCGCCAAGGCCTCTGCCCAAATCTGGCCCAGCCCCTGCTCCAGATCGCCCACAATCAAGTATGTGCCACCTTTCCGCAGACGGGAATTAGATGACGATTCCTTGGCTAACAGCGGCGTGGGCTGATAGGTTTGCTGCCAGCTATGGCGATCGCGATGAGCGACGATAAAATTTTGCGGCGAAGTGGTCAGTTCTTGCCAAAGCCGCTCCACTGTCCTACTCCCTACTCCCTGTTCCCTATTCCCTATCTCCTCCACATCCACCAAACGACACCCCAGATACGGATATTCTTGGCTGATGACCTGGGCAAACCCGGCGATCGCCCCTCGCATAGGCTGCAAGCTTTCCGAGCCGATCACGTCATACAGCCCCGTCGTGACCAGCGTGATTTGACAAGTTTCCGGGGTGGACTGGGTGGTGAGGGCGTTCACCAAGCTTTGGAGGGTGGCGGTTTGGTCAAACGTGGCTCTGGCGTCGGCGATCGCTTCCAGGCTCCACAGATGCACAATTTGCGTTGGCCAAAGTTCCCGCAATTGCAGGTCTTCCAGCAGCAGGGCGTAGTCTTGGGGCTGCTGAGGATTGAGAGCAAACTGCCGATAGCCAGTCTGACCGAACGATGCGCCCGCCACCACCGTGATCACGTCTTGGCCCGCCTGCTCCAGGCGCTGCGCCAGTTGAGTACCCAATCCGTTGCCATCCGCAAACACTAGCCAGCAGTGCCGCTCTGCCAAAACTGAGGGCGTTACAGACGGCACGCTGCGCTGCCAGGTGGGTTGGTAGAACCAGTCGGTCACATCCGACTTCAGCTCGACGCTGGCAGATTTAGCAAGTTGAGCAAACGGCAGGCCATCCGGTTCTACCCAATACCGCTGGCGCTCAAACGGATACGTGGGTAGGGGCAGGCGGCGTCGGGGGCCGCTAGAGACGGCTTGCCAGTTCACCTGCGTACCGTGAAGCCAGAGCTGACCCAAGGTTTCCAGCAGATGGGCCAGCTCAGAGGCCGAAGATTTGGCATGGGGCAAAGACGACAGAATGGGCGCTTCGGCGATGGGGCTAACCCGCTTCGCCAGCGTGCTTAGCGCCGTGCCGGGGCCGACTTCTAGCAGCATGGGACTGACCTCGCGGTGCAGCGTCTCCAGACCGGCGGCAAACTGTACTGGCTGGCGAGCCTGTCGCACCCAATAGTCTGGGACGGTAGCGGCTTCGGGCGTGATCCAAGTGCCCGTCACATTGGAGATAAACGGAATCTGTGGCGGCTTTAGGGTGACCTGCTGCACCGCAATGCGGAACGGTTCCAGCATTGGCTCCATCAGCGGCGAGTGAAAGCCGTGGGAGGTTTGTAGCCGCTGGTAGGGAATATCTTTGGCCTCAAGTTGAACGACAAGAGCCGCGATCGCCCCCTCCGTTCCCGATACCGCGCACAGTTCCGGCCCATTCACCACCGCAATGACGATATCCGGCGGCAGCAGCGGCTCCAGCGCTGATTCTGACAGGGCGATCGACAGCATCGCCCCGGTCGGACATTGCTGCATCAGCTTGCCGCGCCGCGCCACCAGTCGCAGGCCCTCTTCCAGCGAAAAGACCCCAGCAGTGCAGGCCGCCACGTATTCGCCCAGGCTGTGTCCCAGCAGCGCTTCGGGACGAATGCCCCAAGACATCCACAGTTGAGCCAAGGCGTATTCGATCGCGAAGAGAGTGGGTTGGGCGAGGGCAGTGGAGTGGATGGGTGGACGGGTAGATGGGCTACCCCCTATTACCCGTTCCCTATTCCCTATTTCCTCATTGCCGTAGAGCGTGTCGAGTAGGTCAATTCCCTCTGCGGTCAGGATTTCGGCGCAGTGTTCCAGGGCTTGCCGGAAGACGGGTTCGGTGTCGTACAGCTCACGGGCCATGCCGGGGTGCTGGCTGCCCTGACCGGGGAGCAGAAAGGCGATGGGTTGGGCGCTTTCGGGGGCGATGCTGGAAGGGATGTTGCCGTCCTGGAGCTGCGCGATCGCCTCTTCAACTGATTGACACACCAAGGTTCGACGGTGGCTGAGCGATCGTCGCCCCACCTGTAACGTGTAGGCAACATCCGCTAAATTCAGTTGGGGCTGGCGCTCCAGATGGGCCGCTAAATTAACCGTAACTGCCTCTAAAGCCGCCTCGGACTTAGCCGAAAGCGTCAACACCTGCCACGAGCGGTCTGGGGTCTGGGGTCTGGGGTCTGGGGTCTGCCTTCTTCTAACACCACATGGGCATTCGTGCCGCCAATGCCGAAGGAGCTAACGCCCGCTCGTCGGGGGCTTTCACTTTCGGGCCAGTCCGCCAGTTGGGTGTTGACGTAGAAGGGGCTGTTGGCGAAGTCGATTTGCGGGTTGGGCTGCTGGAAGTGCAGGATTGGGGGAATTTGCCCGTGCTTCAGGGCGAGAACGGCTTTGATTAGGCTGGCGATGCCGGCGGCGGCATCCAGGTGGCCGATATTGGTTTTTACTGAGGCGATCGCGCAGAATCCTTTGCGTTCTGTCTCCTGGCGAAACGCTTGAGACAGCGCGGCGATCTCAATGGGGTCGCCTAGCGGGGTGCCAGTGCCGTGAGCTTCGATGTAGGTGATGGATTCCGGCGAGACCTCTGCCATCATTTGAGCCGCGCGAATCACCGCCGCCTGACTGTCGATACGGGGAGCGGTGTAGCTGACTTTCAGGGCCCCATCGTTATTTACCGCTGAGCCTTTGATCACCGCGTCGATAGTGTCGCCGTCCCGCTGGGCATCTTCCAGGCGCTTCAGCACGACAATGCCGACGCCGTTGCCGCCTACGGTGCCCTGGGCCTGAGCATCGAAGGCGCGACAGTGCCCATCGGGAGAATAGATGCCGCCGTCCTGATAGCGGTAGCCCTGCTGCTTAGAAACGGCGACGCCCCCCGCCAGTGCGATATCGCATTCGCCGCTAAGCAGGCTTTGGCAAGCCGTATGCACCGCCACCAGGGAGGAGGAGCAGGCGGTCTGAATATCCAAACTGGGGCCTTGTAGGTTCAGCTTGTAGGACACGCGCGTGGTCAGAAAGTCCTTGTCGCTGGCGAGAAACAGCTCGTAGGGACTGGCCGACTCGCGCACGCGGGCGTTGGCGTAAAGGTTAAACAGATAGCCGTTCATCCCGGCTCCGCCGTAGACGCCGATGCTACCGTCATAGGATTCAGCATCGTATCCCGCCGTTTCCAGGGCTTCCCAGGCACATTCCAGAAACAGACGCTGCTGGGGATCGAGCAGTTCGGCCTCGCGGGGACTGTAGCCAAAGAAGGCTGCATCGAACTGATCCACATCCGCTAGCACACCGCCCGCTTTGACATACTGCGGGTCGTTGAGCAGAGTTTCGTCTACCCCCTGCTGGTGCAGCGTATCGGCGTTGAGCTGAGCGATCGCCTCTTGGCCATCCCGCAGCAGTTGCCAAAACTCGTCTACCGACGCTGCTCCGGGAAAGCGCCCCGCCATGCCGATAATGGCGATTTCAAGTCCAGTCGTGTGGTTTGCCATTGCGTTATCCATGCGGCTGCCCTCCCGCTGCTGGCTGTCGTCGCTGTTGCCGCCGCTGCTGGAGTCGCTGTTTGCCCGCCGCGAGTTCTGAGGCGCGATCGCCTGTGGGCGTCTCTGCCGTGCGATTCCGCAAATATGCCGCCAGCGTACTCACCGTGGGATATCGAAACAGCTCCACCAGCGGAATTTCCACCGCTAGCTGCTGCTGAAGCTGCCCGTGAACCCGCACCATCAGCAGCGAATGTCCGCCCAAATCAAAGAAATTGTCGTGCAAACCGACCTGCTCCAGGTTGAGCACTGATTGCCAAATGGCGGCGATCGCCCGCTCCGTCTCCGTTCGCGGTAGGGCTACCGGATTGGACTGTGCTGCACCAGGTTTCGGCAGGGCCTGGCGGTCCACTTTACCGTTGGGCGTCAGCGGTAAGACGTCGAGCACTACGAACTGGGTCGGCACCATATAGGCGGGAAGGTGGTTCAATAGGTAAGTTTTGAGTTCTGAATTATCAATTTTGCCTTCACAATTCAAAACCACGTACGCGATTAAGGCGTCTTCTCGCAGCACCACAACGGCTTGGGATACGTCAGGGTGCTGCGAGAGGAGGGCCTCGATTTCGCCGAGTTCGATGCGGAAGCCGCGCAGTTTGATTTGATGGTCGAGGCGGCCCAGGTATTCCAGAGTGCCATTGGGCAGGTAGCGGACGAGGTCGCCGGTTTTGTAAAGCAGGGAATAGAGAATCGGGAATCGGGAATCGGGCCTGTAAGCGGTTTCGTTGTCTGTTCTCTGTTCCCTGCTGCCTGTTCCCTGCCCAAACGGATTCGCCACAAATCGCTCGGCAGTCAAATCTTCCCGCTGCCAGTAGCCGGGGCTGAGGCCGAGGCCACCGATGTACAGTTCGCCGGGGACGCCGAGGGGCACTGGCCGCTGCTGGGCATCGAGGACGTGGAACTGAGTGTTAGCGATGGGTGGACCAATTGGCACCAGGCCGTCTTGCAACACCGATGCCTCAATCTTGAGAGCGGCTGACCAAATAGTGGTTTCAGTCGGCCCGTAGAGGTTCCAAAGTTCACTGCCGCACTTCAGCAGTTTTTCAGCCAAAGCGACATCGAGGGCTTCGCCACCGCACAGGAGTTTGAGGTTGGCTTTGCCCCGCCAGCCGCTTTCAAGCAGTAATCGCCAGGTAGCGGGGGTGGCCTGCATCAAGGTGATGTCGTGCTGCTCTAGCTGCGTCGCAAGCTTCTGGGGGTCGCGAACGGCATCCTTATTGGCGATGACCAGGGTGCCGCCGACGGTAAGGGGTAGGAACAGCTCTAGGGCAGCGATGTCGAAGGCGGGGGTAGTGACGGCAAGGAGGGTATCCTCAGCCATCATGCCGGGGGCTTCGGCCATCGAAGCAAGCAGGTTGGTGAGGCTGCGGTGGAAAATGGGAACGCCTTTGGGGGTGCCGGTGGAGCCGGAGGTGTAGATCAGGTAGGCGAGGGAGGAGGAGGAGTGGGGGAGTGGGGGAGTGGGGGAGTGGGGGGAACGGACGATCGCCTCGGCTTTCCCTTCCAAATCCAGCACCGGCATCGTCGGGTGGGTAACGCTGGTAGCATTCTTAGCCAACAATTCCTCTACTTGCACCGCGTTACCCACCGCCGCCTGATTTGCCACAATCAACAGCGAGACATCCGCGTCCGCCAGGATAAAGCGCCGGCGCTCAGCCGGATACATCGGGTCGAGGGGAACGTAGGTGGCTCCGGCTTTGAGGATAGCCAGCAAAGTAATCACCAGTTCGGCAGAACGGTCAAGGCAAACAGCCACGCGGTGTCCGGGCTGAATGCCCTTGTCCACCAGGTAATTAGCTAGCTGGTTGGCGCGCTGGTCAAATTGCTGATAGGTGAGGGGCGTGTCTTCAAAAATCAGGGCGGGGGCAGCGGGAGTAGCGGCGGCTTGCTCAGCAATGAGTTCGTGGATGCAGCGGTCTGGAAGAAGCTGCTTAGTCTGATTCCACCCGGCGAACTGTTCGTGCTCGGTGGCGGTGAGCATGGGTAGGGTGCCGATGGGAGCCTCGGGCTGGGCCATGAAGCCGGATAGGACGGTTTCGAGATGATCGAGGAGGCGTTGGATGGCGGCAGTTGCGAAGCGATCGCTGTCATACTGCACCTTGATTTCGAGGGTGGATTGGGCCACGGCAAACAACGTTAGCGGATAGTTAGTCTGCTCGATAGTAGTGACATCTGCGATCGCGAAATCTTGGCCACTTTGTTTCAGAGCTGGTTCGACAGGATAGTTCTCAAACACCACGACACTCTCGAACAGAGGCCGACTACGAGAAATATCGCTGCTGCCGTGAATTTGCACGAGGGGCGTGTATTCGTAGGGTTGCTGGTCGAGCTGCTGGGTTTGGAGCTGTTGCAGCCATGTGTGGACGGGCTGTTCGGGGGACAGGTTGACCCGCATCGGCAGGGTATTGATAAATAATCCCACCATCGTTTCCGCACCGGGAAGGGTGGGCGGACGACCAGCACAGGTGCTACCAAAGAGGACGTCCGGCTCGCCGCTGTAGCGTCCCAAGACGATCACCCAGGCTCCCTGCACCAAAGTATTCAGCGTCAGACGGTAGGTTTGGGCGAATGTGCGCAACTGGGCCGTTAGCTCTGGTGATAGGGCATGCGACTGTATCGCATAGTCAGAATTGGCGTTTTCAGTACGGTGGGCGCGATCGATGCCGAGGGGCGTCGGGGCGCTCAACCCCTGGAGGCGCTGCTGCCAAAATTGAGCAGCGGCTGTCGTGTCCTGCCGCTTTAGCCAAGCAATGTAGTCGCGATAGGGTCGAGGTTTTGCTAGGGTTGGCGGCTGTCCCTGCGTCAGCGACTGGTAGCCCGTCAGCAGTTCCCGCAGCAGCAGCGGCACCGACCAGCCATCCAGCAGCAAATGATGGTACGTCCAAAGTATGCGGTAAGTGTCTGGGGCCAAGTGGAGAATGGTCAGGCGCATCAAGGGAGCGGCTGAGAGATTGAATCCCTGACGGCGATCGCGCTCCAGCCAGTCTGCTAAATCCTGAGTTTGCTTAACAGCAGACTTAGCCTGCCAGTCCTGAATGTCGATGGGCAAAGTCGCCTGTCGCCCTACGACCTGCAGCGGCTCTGCCAAAGACTCCCAGGTGAAGGCAGTTCGCAACACGGCATGACGCTGCACCAACCACTGCCAGGCCCGACCAAAGGCGTCCAAGTCGAGACGGCCATGCACGGTGAAGCCCACCTGCACCAAGTAAACCCCGGAATCTGGCCCGTAGAGGCTGTGGAATAATAGCCCCTGCTGAGTGGGTGACAAAGGATAGAGATCTTCCACGGCTGGCTTAGTCATAGTCATTGGTTGCCCCCTCCCTGAAACGTCACGTTGCCCAGCACCGCCTCCAGCGTGGCCTGATCGAGCTGTACCAGGCTGAAGTCTTCGGGACTGTAGCCCTGAGCGGCACCGGACTGGCAGTGGGCAACCAAGCGCTGCAGGGCGTCCAGATACTGGTGCGCCAGATGCTCTAGGGTGGACCGGTGGTGATGGTGGCGGCTGTAGGTCCATGTCATCTGGAGCTGACCGTCGCGCACCCAGCCGTTGATGTCGATTAGGTGCGATCGCTCATTTCCGCCAGCGCTTGTCATGCCCGGCGTTTCTAGCAGACGAAACCCTGCCGCCTCCGCCAGTAAGCCATCGAACTGGCCGAGATAGTTAAAGCTAATTTGCGGCTGTACCGCCAGTGCATCCACCTCAGCGCCATAACGCAGCAGGCCGTAGCTCAATCCGTGATGCGGCACCTGCCGCAGTTGAGTCTTCACCGACCTCAGCTGTTCGCCCAGCTCCGTTCCCGTAAGCTGTAGGGCGATGGGATGCAGACAGGTGAACCAGCCCATGGTGCGACTCAGATTTAGCTCACCGCCCAAAGCCTCAGGATGTCTGCCGTGATTTTCTAACGTCAGCAGGTGCGACGACGCTCCCGTCCACTCGGTCAACACCTGGGCCAATGCCGTTAGCAGCACATCGCTGATTTGCAGGTTGGACACCGCTGGAACGTCCTGCAGCAGTGCCTGCGTTTGTGGCGGCGCCAGGGCAACCGCCACAGTTTCAGCGGCGGCAACGATATTGTCTCCAGTGTGCCGATCCAGCGGCAGCGAGGCGGATTGAGACAAGTTTTGCCAGTAAGGTTGTGCTGCGTCCACCTGCTTAGCCGCCGATTTTAGCCAAGTCCCCCACTGCTGAAAGGACGGCGTTTTGGGGGGCAACTGGGCGTCGATGCCGCGCCGCTCCTGCTGATAAGCCGACAGCAAATCCGCCAGCAAAATCCGCCAGGATAGCCCGTCTACCACCAAATGATGCACCACAATTAGCAGCCGACTCGGACATTCAGCCCCCAAGTAGAATCCGGCCACTTGCATCAGCGGCCCTGTTTCCAGATGCAGGCTGGCCTGTAGCTCCTCTGCCCGCGTTTCAATCTGCCGTGCCTGGTCATCCTGCGACAGAGATGACAGGTCGTGCCAAGCAACTGGCGCCATCGCCGTCGTCTCAGCGTACTGCTGCTGCCAGCCCGTCGCCGTGGGCATAAACCGCAGCCGCAGCGCATCGTGATAGCCCACCACCTGCTGCAGGGCTCGCTCCAAACTGCTGCGATCCAAATCAAGCGGCAGTTCCAGGTAAACCGCCTGGTTGAAGTGGTGTGGATTTGCTAAATTTTGTTCAAAGAACCACTGCTGAATCGGCGTTAGCGGCACTTTCCCCGTTGCCGTCATGGGTTCTACGGCCGTCGCAGCGGTGGTCGCCGCCACTGTCGCTAACTCTGCAATGGTCTGATGTTGGAAAATTTGTCGCGGCGACAGCGATATCCCGGCCTGTGCCGCTCGACTCACCATTTGCAGCGCCAAAATCGAGTCGCCTCCAAGGTCAAAGAAATTATCCTGAACGCTGACGGTCTCTAGGCGCAACACCGCCGCCCAAATCGCCGCCAGCGATCGCTCCATCGGCGTCTGTGGGTCTTCACCAGCGATTGTAGTTTCCCAGGTTGGGGCGGGCAGCGATCGCCGATCCACCTTGCCATTGCTCGTCAGCGGCAGCGACTCCAGCTCGACATAGGCAGCAGGGAGCATGTAATCGGGGAGTTGGTCGGCGAGGAAAGAGCGGAGGGTGGGAGATGGGGAGATGAGGAGATGGGGAGGTAGAGAAGAATTTTGGATTTCAGATTTCAAATATTGAATTGTTTTCTGTTCCCTATTCCCTAATCCCTGTTCCGTGTTCCCTGTTTCTGCCCTGACGAAATACGCCACTAATCGCTGCGGACCAGCTGCATCCGTCCAGTGAATCACCACGGCCTGCTCAACTTCGGGATGGCTCATTAGCGCTACTTCGACTTCGCCGAGTTCGATACGGAAGCCGCGAATTTTCACCTGATTGTCCAACCGACCTAGAAATTCGATCGCGCCGTTGGGAAGATAGCGGACGCGATCGCCCGTCTTGTAAAGAGCAGATGGGGGGATGGGGGGATGGGGGGATGGGGGGAGTGCAGATTGCTTACGCTCCCACGCCCCTACGCTCCCACGCTCCCACGCCTGAGCAAACGGATTTGGCACAAATTTCTCGGCAGTTAGCTCTGGTCGATTGAGGTAGCCGCGGGCGAGACCGTCACCGCCCAAGTGCAGTTCGCCGGGAACGCCGATGGGGACAGGCTGCAAGTCGGCATCCAAAATATAGACCTGGGTATTGGCAATCGGCCGACCAATGGGAGGAGCGCTTTGTGGCGAGGCACTTTGTAGGCTGTCGGGGGTAAGCGGGTGACAGCAGGTGAAGGTAGTGTTTTCGGTGGGGCCATAGCCGTTAATTAAGCGAGTGTGGGGCAGAGCGGCGAGGGCTTTGCGAATGTGGAGGCCAGAAAGCACGTCCCCGCCAGCGAGCAGCTGACGCACGGGCTTGAGGGCGTCGAGCTGCTCATCGACCATTAGGTGAAACAATCCGGCGGTGAGCCACAGGGTAGTGACCTGATGCTGGGCGATCGCCTGGGCTAACGCTGCCAAGGAGGGAGTGGCAGTAGGCAACAGCACTAGCTTGCTGCCGTTGAGCAGGGCTCCCCAGATTTCAAAAGTGGAGGCATCGAAAGCTAGGGATGCAGCCTGGAGAAAGACTTCATCGGGGCCGAGGTGAACGTAGTCCGTATTTTGCACCAGCCGTACAACGCCGCGATGAGGCGTGCAAACCCCTTTGGGTTGTCCAGTGGAACCCGAGGTGTAGAGCACATAGGCCAGATTTTCAGCAGTGGTTGCAGACGATAAATTGGCAGTGTCCTGCTGAGCGATCGCCACAGCGTCAGCGTTCAAATCAATTTGCTGACACCCCTGATGCAGAGAAAAAGGGCTCTCGCTGGCAGTGATGACTAGGCTTAGCCCCGCATCCGCAATCATGAACTGAAGGCGCTCTGAAGGATAGCTGGGGTCGAGAGGCACATAGGCACCGCCAGCTTTAAGAATCGCCAACATCGCAATGATGGTCTCCGGACAGCGCTCAGCCCAGAGGCCCACTAGCGTATCAGGGGAGAGGGGGCGTGATGGTTCTGAGGGATTGGCGATGTGCCGTTGCAGGTATCTGGCAAGTTGGTTAGCCCGCTCGTTTACCTGGCGATAGGTGAAGGTTTGGTTTTCAGAGATGAGAGCGATCGCTTCCGGCGTTTTCTCTGCCTGTTGCTCAAACAGCTGATGAATGCACTGATGGTGCGGGTAGTCTTTTCGAGTCTGATTCCACTGCCAGAGCTGGCTCTGCTCCGCCTCCGTTAGCAGCGGCAGTGCCGCGATCCGGCTCCTGGGTTGCTCACAAATAGCTTCCAGCAGCGTGCACAAATGGCCCGCCAGGCGCTCTATGGTGTTCGCCTCAAACAGGTCAGTACGATATTCTAGCGCCCCCTGCAGTCCTTCATCAACAGGGCGCATCGACAGCGTCAGGTCAAACTTCGCGGTGCCGCTGTCCACAGCAAGCGGCTGCCAATCCAGCTCGTCTAGCGCAATGGTCGCCTCGCCTGCATTTTGGAGGACAAACAGGACCTGAAAGAGGGGCGTGTGGCTAAGACTACGAGGCACGTCTAGCGCCTCCACCACCTGCTCAAAGGGAGTGGCTTGATGGGCATAGGCCTCCAGCGCGGTCTCCCGCACTCGCCCCAAAAGCTGCTCAAAGCGGGGATTGCCCGACAGGTTCGTGCGCAGGACCAAGGTATTGACGAACATGCCAATCAAGCCCTCCAGCTCCGTGCGGGGGCGATTGGCAATGGGCGTGCCGATGATTAAATCAGTAGCGCCGCTGTAGCGCTGCAATAGCACTTGAAACGCCGCCAGCAAAGTCATAAATAGCGTCACCCCCTGCTGCTGGCTGAGGGTTTGTAGCGCCTGGGTTTGCTTCGCCGATAGCTTGAACTCGTAGGTCTCCCCCGCCACCGAGGGCACCGCCGGTCGCGGATAGTCAGTGGGCAACTCCAACAGTGGCGGGGCGTCTTGCAACTGTTGTTTCCAATACTCCAGATGACTTTCCGACCATTGCTGCTGCTGCCAGGCGGCATAGTCCACGTATTGCATCGGCAACGGCAGCAGCTCAGCGGCTTGGCCCAACCGCAGCGCCTCGTAAGTGTGCGCTAACTCTCGCACCAGAATGCCCATCGACCAGCCATCGGCAATGATGTGATGCAGAGTCAGCAAAATGATGTGGTCGTTTTCAGCGAGTTGCAGCACCTTCAACCGCAGCAACGGCGCTTGACCTAAATCAAAGGGAGTCTGAGCTTCGTGCTGCAGCTGTTCTTTTACCCGCTTTGGCTGTTCTGCTTTATCCCACTCGCGCAAATCGATGACCGGAATTGCCACCTCAACGGCAGGATAAATCTCAAGCTGAGCCTGACCATTGACATCTTTAAATGCGGTTCTCAGCATCTCGTGCCGTTCAATAACGCGCTCCAAACTCTGCTGCAGCCGCTCTACCGATAGCGAGCCCCTAACCTGTACGGCAGTGGGAATGACGTAAAAAGGGCTGTCGGGCTCTAGTTGAGCCAGCACCCACTGTCGCTGCTGGGCATCGGAGAGGGGCAGGTTTCCAGACCGCTCAATCGGTGGAATCGGTTCTAGAGCAACTGGCTTATCGCCGACTTTCAGGTCGTCAATCACGCGGGCGAGCGGCGCTAACCGGGGCTGCTCAAATAGAGCCCGCAGGGGCAATTCCACGCCAAAGGCTTGCCGCACTTGGGCCACCACCCGGGTGGCTAGCAACGAATGGCCGCCCAGCTCGAAGAAGTGGGCATCGCGGTTAACGGCGTCCTGCTTCAGCACGGCTGACCAGATATTGGCCAATAGTTCCTCGCTCGGCGTCGCGGGTGGGGCCGATGGCGCTACGCCTGCGGCAGCCTGGAGTGTGGGCAGGGCCTTACGGTCCACTTTGCCATTGGGGGTCAGCGGCAGGGCATCGAGCACTACGAACTGAGTCGGCACCATGTAAGTCGGCAGGTGGTTCGACAGGTAAGTTTTGAGTTCTGAATTATCAATTTTGCCTTCACAATTCAAAATCACGTACGCGATTAAGGCGTCTTCTCGCAGCACCACAACGGCTTGGGACACGTCAGGATGCTGAATCAGGATAGACTCGATTTCGCCGAGCTCGATGCGGAAGCCGCGCAGTTTGACTTGATGGTCGAGGCGGCCCAGATATTCCAGGGTGCCGTCCTCACGGCGGCGGACGAGGTCGCCGGTCCTATAAAGGATGAAGGATGAAGGATGAAGGATGAAAGAAATTTCTGTTTCTGCCTTCTGCCTTCTGCCTTCTGCCTTGATAAACCGTTCTGCAGTCAGCTCGTCGCGCTGCCAGTAGCCGGGGCTGAGGCCGAGGCCACCGATGTACAGTTCGCCGGGGACGCCGATGGGCACAGGGCGCTGCTGGGCATCGAGGACGTGGAATTGGGTGTTGGCGATGGGGTGACCGATGGGGATGAGGCCGTCTTGGAGGGGGAATGGCTCAATCTTTAGAGCGGCCGACCAGATGGTGGTTTCGGTAGGGCCGTAGAGGTTCCACAGTTCACTGCCGCACGCCAGCAGTTTTTCGGCTAAGGCGACATCCAAGGCTTCGCCACCGCACAGGAGTTTGAGGTTGGCTTTGCCTGACCAGCCGCTTTCGATGAGCAGTCGCCAGGTAGCGGGGGTGGCCTGCATTACTGTGACGTCGTGCTGCTCTAGCTGAGCAGTCAGTTGCTGGGGGTCACGCACTGAGTCCTGGCTAGCGATGACCACCGTGCCGCCCATGGTGAGGGGCAAAAACAGTTCCAAGGCAGCGATATCGAAGGCGGGGGTGGTGACGGCAAGGAGGGTATCAGCGGCGCTCATGCCAGGAGCTTGGGCCATTGAGTGGAGCAGGTTGGTGAGGCTGGCGTGCTGGATGGGGACGCCTTTGGGGGTGCCGGTGGAGCCGGAGGTGT
>ERZ1740058.647-NODE-647-length-23809-cov-6.798729_pt1 | contig 23809 bp, 17 predicted proteins | sample MGYA00581745_ERZ1740058 | MGnify/ENA primary metagenome ERZ1740058 (study PRJEB43018, sample SAMN04849742) | marine metagenome | isolation source: floating plastic debris | place: Pacific Ocean | collected 2008-08-30 | study: EMG produced TPA metagenomics assembly... | reverse complement strand
CCACGCAACCGCCCGCTCCCCTCCCCCCTACATCCCAAAACTGCCCCACGCTCTCCGCTTTGAAGACGCCTTAACCCTGCTAGAAGAGAAAACCTACGATCTCGTTTTACTCGATCTTCATCTGCCAGATGGTGAGGGGTTAGAACTTATCAAACAGCTCAAGCAGAAGGCTCCAGAGACCCCTGTTGTTGTCTTAACTGGCCTTCAAGACGAAACTGTTGCAGTCGCCGCGCTTGAAGAAGGTGCGCAAGATTACGTATTAAAGTCAGACACTTTTTCACCTGCAAGACTAGCGCAGATAGGACCTACCGATATGGGTAATTGGCTGGTCAGGCGTATTCAGTACGCCATCAAGCGCGCAGAAATTGAAAAAAAGAGAGAAATTGAACAAGCTCGCTATTCTCTAGCTCACCAGGGCACCAATGAAGTCATTTGGGACTGGGATCTCAAGAATGACCACATCTATCTATCTTCTCGCTGGAATGCGCTACTAGGCTTAGGCAATAGTGCAGCTAGCAGCGATCCGAACGAATGGCTCGCGCGTATTCATCCAGAGGATCGCACCCGGTTTGAACAAACCTTGCAACACTACCTAGAGCAACGCCACCAGAAATTTTACTGTGAATACCGCCTTCGACATGCCAATGGAGACTATATTTGGGTACTTGCGAAGGGTAAAGCACTTTGGGACGAAGCAGGCATCGCCTATCGTATGGTAGGGTCACAAGCAGACATTACGTTTCGCAAATCACAGGAAGCAGAAGCCTACCAAAAAAGAGAGCTGGCTCAAACGGTGATGCACACGGTCGGAGCAGGACTGCTATCTGTGCAAGCAAGGCTTTTTATCAACGAAGGACTATATGAGGAAGCCGAGCCTCTATTAGAGTGTGCCCTGGCCGTTCGCAAGTCTCTTTTGGGCAATCGTCATCCAGATGTCGCCATTAGCCTTTATAACCTGGCGGCACTTTACGACAATCAGTTTCGATTTTTAGAAGCGGAACCGATGTTTAAAGCAGCGTTAGCCATTTTTGAAGACAGCTTAGGCCCACAGCATCCCTGCACACAGCAGGTAAAAAACAAAGTTGTTCTGCTATGTCGTCTAAATCAAGCAATGCAAACTGCTGTTGAAAAGCGAGCCGCTTGCACACAAGATTCAGACGAGACTGTTTAAACGAAATGCATTAAATAAACGGCGAACTATAGGAATACACAGGGTATGACCTTATTCAAAATAATTCCACTTTTTGTCATTCATCCACTACGGCTTTTTTACTATGAACAATTGTTCGGTTTTTCCAGGCTTTCACGCACTATCAGAGCCGATTCGGCTGCAAATTATTGAGCTGTTGCAAGGCGGTAGCGAACTGTGCGTAGGCGATATCGGCAGAGAGCTGGGCATTCCACAGTCAAAGCTCTCTTTTCATCTAAAAACGCTCAATCAATGTGACTTAGTCATCACCAGAAAGCACGGTCGTCACATATATTACAAGCTCAACGTTGCTCAGTTCTCTTGCTTAGAAGAATATCTCTCGCAGGTACAGTAGAGAAGAATATCTCTCGCAGCCGCTATGGACGTAAAGCTCTTTAAGCCAAAAACCTTTCACTACTGCCTCTTCCAGATATAGACACTAATTTATAGACTAGAAACCGCTGCGCGATCGCGTCTCAACACCTCAGCCTTTACGTTTGCTCGGGTCGCCTTGAACATGCCAAAACGGCAAAGCCCGCTGCCAAACGCCAGACGCATCAACAGCAAAGTCGGCACCTCTCGCACAGACTTGATAAAGCCTGAGACACCAAATTTAATCAGTCCCTTCGGTCGAATCACACCCTGCCAAATCGAATCGATCCAGGACGGCAGCGTTTCTTGAGACCAATCTGCTGTTTGCACACTTCCCTCAACCATACCGGTTGCTTCCAGCAGCTCAGAAAAGCGCTCAATACTCGAAAACTCGGGATGTGACCACTGATCAAGCAGCTGTTTCATCACCGGTTTCTCCCACCAGTTCAACGGATGGCGACGCGCATCGCGCTGATTCCAATCCCCGACGACGAGTAGGCCGCCCGGCTTTAGCACCCGCAGCAGCTCTTGTGCAAACACGGCCTTATCTGGCATGTGTGGACCCGCTTCTAACGTCCACACCACGTCAAAGCTCTCGTCAGGAAAAGACAGTGCCATCGCGTCATCTACCATAAACTTCGCGTTTACACCTGCTGGCGTTAGCTGAGTTGCTCGCTCGACCTGCCCTGGGCTAATCGTCACCGCTGTGACATCAAACCCATAGTCCCTGGCCAGCACTCGGCTACTGCCAACGCTACCACAGCCCACATCCAGCAGCGTTGAGCCGGGTGCGCTTTGGTCCAAGCCGCCCCATCTCACCATCTCGTGCACAAAGTCAAACTTTGCTTGCCGAAAGTCTATCTGCCTGGGCGGCAAACCGTAGAGACCCAAGAGAATATGCTCGCCCCAGAAAAACTCCAAACTACCGTCCTGTGTCCATTCGTCGTAGGAGGTCGCCACCGAATCAGACGAATCGTAGCGCCGAGGGGTCAGTAAGTAAACTGCGATGCCCACAACAGGCAAAATCAACAGCAGCGAAAGAAGCAGGTTCATGGACTCAACAGTTGAAAAGGCTTTATATTCCTTAATAATACTATCCGCACAGGATTTCTCGGTACATGGCAACAACGGTTAACGACAAAAGCCTGAAGCTTGCACTCGCTCAACTCGGACCGGGATTGCTCATGGCTGGCGCTGCCATCGGCGTTTCACACCTGGTGCAAAGTACGCGTGCTGGGGCAATGTACGGCTGGAGTGCCCTGATTTTTGTGCTGTTAGCCAACCTCATGAAATATCCATTTTATGAGTACGGTCACCGGTATGCCGCCGCGTCTGGGCGCAACTTGATCCAGGCCTACCGGCAGCAGGGCAAACGGGTTTTTATTCCGTTTTTGTGTATCAGCGCTATCAGTGCGATCGGTAGCTTTGCGGTGGATGCCTTTGTTGCCGCGATGCTGCTGCAGTACCTTTGGCTGCCGCAGGTCTCTGTTTCAGTGCTGGCAATCGGCGTCCTGCTCTTTTGCTGGAGCTTAATTGCCATCGGACGCTATCGGCTATTCGAGCAGATTACGAAGTGGTGTGTCATTTTGCTATCGGTGGCGACGATTGCCGCAGTTGTGATGGCGGTTGTTACAGCGATCGCATCACAACACGTCCTACCCTCAGACATAGCGGCGCAGACTTCCAGCACCGTGGAATTAACGAGCCAAATCCTTAAAGCCAATACCTCATCGGCAGAGATAGTTGCTGCTACAACCACCTTGACTCGGCCCACTATCTTTTCCTGGTCAGCAGTGCCTTTTTTAGTCGCGTTTATGGGTTGGATGCCAGGTGGTCTAGAGCTTTCGGTATGGCAATCGCTGTGGGTTCAAGCAGATAAACAAGACAGCGGCCAGTCGGCTTCGATGGCAGAAGCCAGCTTTGATTTTAACTTTGGCTATCTGCTGACTGTTGTCTTGGCCTGTCTATTTTTAGTGCTCGGCACCCTGACACTGCCAGAGCAAGGCCTAGCCGTCGAACCTGCGGCGTTTGCAGGACAGCTAGTGAGCATGTATACCAGCTACATCGGAGCTTGGGCAGAACCGATAATTGGGCTATGTGCGATCGCGGCCATTTTCTCCACGACTTTCACCGTAGTTGACGCCTTTCCGCGCACCCTAGAAGCGGGTCTTTATGAGCTTTTGCCAGCCAGCCGAGCGATAACTTTTCCCATACGACAGGCGATCGCCCTAGCGCTTATCAGCCTAGCGGGCCTACTGCTTACCCTGTTTACAGCAGGCTTTGAACCTTTAATTAACACTATTACTATCATTGCTTTCGTAGCCGCGCCTTTCTACGCTTGGCTCAACATGCAGAGCATCAAAGATCTAGAAATCGCGGCTCAGCCAGCCCCTTGGCTGTCAAAATTGGCACTCGTAGGGTTTGTCTACTTATCAGGCTTCAGTCTGCTCTACATTGCGCTTCAGCTTAATGAGCTGACAGCTTAGTGAATCGGTATCAATAAACCAGTATCAGTGAACCGGTATCAGTGAATCGGCTTTAGCGAGCCTACATCTTGTTAAACCGGCGAGTCGAAACCTTACGGAGATACAAAAACACAGACTGGGCCGAAAGGTACAGGTGAATCATCGTCGGAATCATGGCCGAAAAGCCCATCATCACACCGAAGTAGATATTCTTGATATTCTCTCTTCCCAGCGGGTCGCGGACCGCGCTCTCCAAGCGTCCCTCATATTTCGCTGAGCTTTGTACCAGCGATTCTGAAGACTGCTGTAGCATGCCAACTAGCCAGCCCGACACGGAAAACACCATCAGCACCCAAAAGGTCGCCACAATCGCGATCAGCACATCAATGCTCAAATGCGCAATGTAACTGGGCAGCGACGTCGTTTTCAAGGCTCTGCGTGCAATCCATACGGTAATAAAGAAAGAAATGCTGTCAAACAGCGCGCCCAAAAAGCCCACCGGAAATTGCATCAGCATATATTCCCAGCGCTCGCCGCTGACCGCCAGCTCCTGAGGATAGGCCGTTAAAATGGCCACCCAGTAGCAGGTCATGTTGAGCAGCATAAAAAAGATAAACAGCTTCGGAAAAAAGAAGACCAAGCGACCGCGTTTTTGCGCATAAAAATCTAGCAGCTTCCGCAAAGCATTTCGCCAAATAGCCATCACAGGCCGCGCACTGAGTTTCGTAGTCGCCATAGTCTTAAGCCTAAAAATTATTGACATACAGCCAATGTCCTAAGACATTAGGACATTGGCTAGTTAAGTTGCTTTGTCTGCTGCAGGCTGTAGCCTTCAGAAGCATCTTTAGCAACCGGACCAAACGTTATGATAATTTTGTTGGCAGCTGCCCATGAGCGGGCCAAATGCCGACAAAACACATACGGATTAAATAAATGCGTAAGGATTTCTACGTAAACAATCACGGTTATCAGACCGTTTCCGCATAAATCCTTCAATCACTAGTCCGGTATAGCAAATGTCACAGGCTATATCCGCTCTACATCCGTTCTAAGACATCAATTCCTAACAAAGACAGACCCAGCTTTAAGGTTCTTGCCGTCAAGTCGCACAGAACCAGCCTGGATGTGCGAGCGGGCTCATCAGCTTTGAGTACCGGGCAGCGATCGTAAAACTGATTGTACTTTTGGCTCAGCTCAAACAGGTACTGACATAGACGGTTGGGTAACAGATCGGTTGCCACTTCCTCTAGCACCACATCCATCTGTAGTAGATGTTTAGCCAGCGTAAACTCACTCTCTTCGGTCAGGGTCACATCGGCTTCTAACGCTGAGAGATCCACATTGCCGCTACGGCTAATGCCCTGGACTCTCACGTAGGCATACAGCATATATGGCGCTGTGTTGCCCTTCAAATCCAGCATTCTGTCAAAGCTAAACGTGTAGTCACTGATACGGTTTTGGCTCAGGTCAGCGTATTTGATAGCACCGATCCCCACTTTCTCTGCCACGTTTTGGATAAACGCGTCCGATTCTGTTCTTTCTTCTTTTTCCAAACGGGTTTCAATGTCTGTGCGGGTGCGGGCGATCGCTTCATCCAACAGTTCTTGCAAAGGCACCGCCTCACCCGAGCGCGACTTTAGCCGCTTACCATTTTCACCTAGCACTAGACCAAACGGCGCATAGCTTAACTCTACCGATTCTGGCACCCAGTTCGCTCTACGAGCCACCTGAAAAATCTGCGCGAAGTGGTTAGACTGACCAGCATCGGTGGTGTACACAATTCGATCTACTTTGTCTTCATTGATGCGATATCGAATCGCCGCCAAATCTGTTGTGGAATAGTTATAGCCACCGTTCGATTTTTGAACAATCATCGGCAGTGCCTCGCCGTCTTTGTTGGTAAACCCTTCCAAAAACACGCACTGTGCACCGTCGTCTTCAACCAGCAAACCGCTCTCTTGTAAATCTTCTATCACCGCAGGCAAAAACGGATTGTAGAAAGACTCTCCTCTATCGATAATATCTTCGGCGATATTCAACAGATCGTAAATCTTGCGGTACGAACGCTTAGAGAGCTGACACACCCGCTCCCAGGCATCTAAAACGTCAGGGTCGCCTGCCTGCAGCTTTACAACAGCCTGACGCGCAGTCTCCTTAAAGGTCTCGTCTTCGTCGAACCGTTTTTTTGCCTTGCGGTAAAAGGTTGCCAAATCACCAGAAGATGAAGCTTCAGCCGCCGCCTGCGGCTCCGGATAGGCTTCTTGTAAGTAGGCAATCAACATGCCAAAAGGGGTACCCCAGTCACCCACGTGGCTCACCTTCATGACATCGTGGCCCAAAAATTCCAGCACCCGAGCAAAGCATTCGCCAATCACCGCTGGGCGTAAGTGGCCCACGTGCATTTCTTTGGCAATGTTGGGGCTAGGATAGTCAACAATGATTTTTGCAGGCGGATTAGCTTTGGCAATGCCGAGGCGATCGCTTCCATGCATCGCCTTTAGTTGCGCCTCCAGATAGTCGGTTTTCAGCTTGAAGTTAATAAAGCCAGGACCCGCGATCGCAGGCGGCTCGCAAAAGTCTGATACCTCTAAATTTTCTGAGATTTGAGTTGCGATCGCTCTCGGATTCATTTTCAGCGGCTTGGCCAAAGACATCGCCACATTGGCCTGATAATCGCCAAACTTAGGATTGTTTGTACTGACCAGCAGCGGATCGCTCTCTCGATACTCATCGCCAAATGCAGCCACCAACGCAGCCTGTACACGGGTTCTTAATTCATTTAGCGTTGATTTCATAGCTTCAAAGTTGGGATAATCGCGCCGCCAGCCACCCTCAAAGGTGACTCACAAATTGACCTCATAATAATAAAGGCCTATCTGCCGCAACATCACACTAGCGCCCTTCCAAAAAGGCGATACGTATCTCTACGCATTGCACAGCCACGGCGGCTTAGTCACCTTCGATTTGAGCAATTACCCACTGCCGAAAAGCTTTCTTCGCCTTCCTCTGATTAGCAGATCGCGCTTGTTGCACGTATCGCTCTACGGCCTCTTTAATTGGCCATCCTGGAAACAAAGGGCTCTCTGTCATCTCTACGTACTTGCCATCACGCAGGCAATCAATACGTAAGCGCCCACCATCAAATCGCCACAGCTCTTTAACCCCCAGTCCAAGATAGGCATCCAACTGAGTTTTAGAAGTCAAGTCTATTTCAATAGCAAGCTCCGGCGGTGGGTCAACGCTCAAATCTATTCTCTGCTTTCCAGCCATGCGATCCGCATACTCAAGATAAAAACAATCATCAGGTTCGACCGCTTTTAGCATTCGCTCATTCTTAAATGTCGTAGAGCCGTAAGACGTGTAATCTCTCTCAAGTTCATCAAGCAAAACTTCTACACAGCGAGCAATGCAGGCTTTATCCATCTCGTGCGCTGGCATTGGTGCCACAATAGTTAAGGTTCCTTCGCTGTAAGCAATACGAGTGTTCCGGGTCTCACCAAGGTCACGCAAAATGTCTTCTAGCTCAGACCAGCTGACATCTTGGATTTCGACAGTTTGTCCCTCAGGCACCCTAATCTGCTGTAACTGTAGCGTAGTCATACGTTTCACCTATCCAATCGCAAGCACCTTACATACCTCTCTAGTATCGCTCATTTAACCGACTTCATCCCCGTACCATGCCTCGCCCAACCAAGGCCGAAATCGCCGCTGCCCACGGGCAAACCATGCCTGATATCATTGCCCCTGATCTCGATGTTCTCTTTTGCGGTATCAATCCCAGTCTCTATAGCGTCGTCATTGGCCATCACTTTGGCCGACCGGGCAACCGCTTCTGGAAGGCCCTTCATAAAGCGGGCTTTACCCCTCGCCTATACGATCCCAGCGAAGACGCTACGCTAATAGACCTGGGCTATGGGATTACCAACATGGCCCCTCGGGCTACCGCTCGCGCCGACGAACTCACGAAGGCTGAAATCAAAGCAGGCCAAGCGCTACTTGCTGCCAAGATCAAAAAATACCGCCCTAAGTGTCTAGCCTTTCTGGGCATTACCGCCTACCGAATTGCCTTTGCCCAGCCAAAGGCTAAGATCGGCCCCCAGCCCGACTGGCAAAACACACAAGTTTGGGCACTGCCTAACCCCAGCGGTCTTAACGCTCACTACCAGGTGGATGATCTAGCGGAAGTCTACAGCTGGGCTTTACACAATCAGCGTCAAATATAAAGTAACGAACACAATGGAGGAAACGTGAGGTTTTTACGGTTCTAGTTCTTGGGCATTGGCTCTTAGGTTATGAGTATCAATTGCTACATCGTTGTTTAACTCATTTGTCAATGCAAAAGTTTCTATTCAAAACCTGCCTAATCGGGGCTGCTTCTGTTTCCTTTTTGTTCGCATCCAACGCTCACGCTGCGGTTACTGATGCAGTCAACCTTAGAACCGAAGACAGCGAACTGTTCGATTTGTTCAATGGCACGGTAAATACAGAAAGGTTGGCGCTAGACGAACACACCCTACCCGAACTCTTCGCAGATTCACTACAGTGGGACGGACTCGCAAGCACTATCGACGTTTACTTCATTAATGAAGGTGCTGGCTACCGCAACCAGCTACTGTATTCGACCAACGGCGGAGAGCAATCGATGCTCTTTAACGATATTGCCTCTAAAGAGAGCATCTTGAAGAATAACGATGGCCCTTTGAAGCTAGGCGATGGCAAATCTATCTCTGGGCTCTCTGGCAATGTAGGCATCGATTTCTTCTTGAAGGCCAATGGTGCAAAAAATAGCAACGGAAAAGTATATGGTGCAGACGCGGAAAGTAATGCCGATGGGCTTCAGCACGTTGTAGCTCGGGAGTTTCAAACCGATGATGACAACTGGGTGCTGCTAGGGTTCGAAGATCTCTTCGGCGTGCACACTTCTTTGGGTGGCAAGTCCGATAGAGACTTTAACGATACAGTGATTGCTGTTCGCGGTGTGGTGGGTAATCGCACTGACGACCCCCAAGAGGTTCCTGAGCCCGTGGCATCGGTAGGTCTATTGCTGATGGGTGCACTCGGACTAAGTCAGACCCGTCGAAGAAAAGCAGAAACAACGTAAGCAAGCGCCAGAAAATCGGCAAAATCAAAATATAGAGTAGCTATATAGACCAACCGAAGAGAATAGGACGGTCCTCGCCATCGAGCTTTTCCCATCACGGAAAAACAGCTCGATGGCGAGCTTTTTGTAGCTATCGTATTGTGGCTACGTTACTTATGCAGCGATAGGTAACGAGCGCTGTAGGGCCTACCCACAGACAATTTGAGTGTGATATTCAGCGTCGCTCATCAGATCGAAGGTGCTCTCTACCCGGTCTAAGAAAACTTTGCCGTTGATATGGTCAAATTCATGCTGAATAATGCGTGCGACAAAGTCAGTAAAGACCTTTTGCTGCGATTTGCCGTGGCGGTCGGTGTAGCGAATTTCTATTTCACGCGATCGCGCCACCTGTCCGCATATCCCTGGCACACTCAAACACCCCTCCCAACCTGACACCTTTTCATCAGATAGTGCCACAAGCTGCGGATTTATCATCGGCGTCGGCTTCATGGTAGGCGCATGTAGATAGCGCAAATTTGGCCGAGACGCCACGATAAACAGCTGCAAGCTTTGAAACACTTGAGGCGCAGCAATCCCAACACCGTTGGTCTTTATCGCGGTATCAATTAAGTCGTCGATGAGCTTCTGGATCGCTGGATCATGGATATGATCAATGGAGGCAGCTGGTGCTCTCAAGACAGGATTGCCTAGTTCTGCAATTTTTAAAGGCGCAACTTTTAAAGATTCACTCATGTCATGGGTCCTAATGGGCTACCTGTCTAAATAAAGATGCCGGTCTAAAAAGATACTGGAAGAGCTATTGGATCACAGCTATGTCACTAATTGACAGGTACTTTTTACTGTCAGAAGCGCAACCAGTTGCGTTCTTTACTAAAACTTATCAACCGCGGCTAATATATGCATTATCTGTAGAGTAATTTCTGAAAACTATTATCTTTGCCGTAGACACAGACAGGCAGTCTGCTGGGGCTTATTTGTCATCACCAGTATTAAACCTTTTAACCGCACCCACTTAACCGCCCTCCCTTAATCGCACCTACTCCATCATTCGTTGCCCCAGAAGCAATCGCTCCTTGCCAATGGACTCTTCAGTCGATACTCATAGCCAACCTCCGTCTCCAAACCAGTTTGTTGAAGGCCAGTCTGTTGAAGGCCATTCTGTTGAAATAGAGCATCTTAATAAAATTAGAACGATTTTATTTGGAGAGCAGATTAATAGACAAAAACAGCGTTTAGACCAGCTAGAGAAACAGCTGATCACGACCTGCGATCAGCTACGCGCAGAGACGAATCAACGGTTAGAAGCACTCGAATCTCGTCTGACAGAACGCTTGGATGCGATCGCTCAAAACTTAAACCAGACATCTACAGACTGGCATCACAAACTAGACACCGTTAACCAAGCGCTAACAGACGATATAGAGCATCATGCTCGGGCGGTAAAATCAGATCTAGAAGCTCAAATCATTGCAATGGCCGGTCAGCTAAAGGCTCAGGTCAGCGCTCAAAAGTCGAATGATGATGCGCAAAGAGCCCGTCTTTCATCTCTTTTTAATGAAATTTCCCAAAAATTAAGCGAAACTCAGCCATAGCCCACATCCTAGACAGTTTGTCGCTGTATTTCGTGTGTTCACGCTTTTCTCTACAGATTACTATTCCAACCTGCTCTACCCACCACAAGCTCGCCATGGGTGACCCTACGAACAAAACCGAGACGCTTAACAGCCAAAACGTCCCAACGTCTCCGCCAGATACGCTCAACGGCGCGGTAAATCGCGAGCCAGATTACGAGACAAACCACACGACAGATATCAACACGAGCAGCAATGCAGCTCATACGTCCAGCGAAGCAACTGACGAACTTACAGAACTTCGCCAGCTGTTAATAGGCGGCCCGCCGGGCGATGTCTTAAATTCAAAACTCACACCGGATGACCTTAGCAAAGTGCTTCCAGCTGCGCTCTCCAAAGCTTACGAAAGACGAGCGGGTATTACACTAGCAGCCATGCCCACGGTGGAAACAGCCATTCAGTCTTCTGTTCAAAAAGACGCTTCTATTTTGGCTGAAGCGCTCTTTCCAGTGATTGGTCCGGCGACTCGCAAGTCTATCACCTCGGCGATTGGGTCTTTGGTTCAGTCGCTAAATCAAACGCTAGAACATAGCCTGTCGCTGCAAAGCTTCAAATGGCGACTAGAGGCTAAAAGAACGGGCAAGACGTTTGCAGAAGTGGTGCTTATCCGGACCTTGATTTACCAGGTTGAGCAGATCTTTCTCATTCATCGAGAAACGGGACTGGTCATCCGGCATGTGGTGACCGATGTTGCCACCGCCCAAGATCCAGATTTGGTGTCGGCGATGCTGACAGCTATTCAAGATTTTGTTAAAGACTCTTTTACAGTAGAAGCAGGGCGATCGCTCGATACCCTACAGCTAGGAGATTTTACGCTTTTGATTGAGGATGGGCCGCAGGCTGTACTGGCCTGCGTCATTAGAGGAACTGCGCCCGCAGAACTAAGAAACATTGTGCGATCGCAGCTCGAAAAAATCCATCATTCCTTCGGCGCTTCACTTCGGACCTTTGATGGCGACCAAGGCCCGTTTGAAACTATCGAGCCCTACTTGCAGGACTGTTTTCAGGCAAAGTTCAAAGGCACCCGAAAAAAGGCTAAAAAACAGCCCCTTAGCCCCCTAAAGAAAAAGCTAATCTGGTGCTTAGCTGGCGTGATTATTGCTGGGCTGGGCACCTGGGCCTTCGCTAACTGGCAAAGCAACCGCCAGTGGCAGCAGTTTGTTGGCTCACTGCAAGAGCAGTCGGGACTTGTCGTTGTTAATGAGTACAAAAAAGGGCGGACATACTACCTTCAAGGGCTTTTCGACCCGCTAGCAGAAGATCCTGAGGTGATGTTGGCTGCCACTGACATTAATCCCAACCGGGTTGATATGAACTGGAGCCCCTATCTCTCGCTAGAGGCTGATTTTTTACCCAATCGAACCCGGGCGCTTTTGAGTCCACCTTCAACCGTTTCTATTAATTTGAATCGCCAAGGCGTGCTTCAGGTCTCTGGTAGAGCTTCTGAGCAGTGGATTCAATGGGCCAAAGCGACCAGCACCCGACTGGAAGGCATCACCGCTTGGAGCGATGCCAGCCTAGTCTCGATTGAGCGAGAAAATCTAGCGACTTTGCAAAGTCGAATTGAATACCGACGCTTCGCCTTTGCACCGGGAAAAGCAGTTTTGCGATCGCAAAAGTATGAACAAACGCTAAACAATCAGGCTGAAGACGTTGAATCGTTACTACAAACCGCTCAGACCCTCGGTGAAGAGGTTACTATTTCGATCCGAGGATATGGCGATCAGCGTGGAGAAGCGCCGTTAACCCTGGAGCTGGGCAACACTAGAGCGAACTACCTCAAAAGGGTACTGATTAATCAAGGCGTTGACGCTAGCAGTTTGAGTGCCAAAGGGGAAAGCCTGCACAGCACCCGCCCAGGAGAAGACAGCACCTCTGGCGCGTCAACCCTTGATGAAGAAGGCGCAGCTGCCTATTTTGAGGTGCGCTTCTAGTAGCGGGCGTCTGTGCTAAGTGCTGAATGAAGCTGCTGAATGAAGCTATGGCTCTATAGCTGTCTGTCTGTCTGATTTTTTAACCTGAGTTCTTTTTATTGAGTTAGCGCTGTTTTGTCATGATCCAGAAAAAAGTGTGCATGGTCGGCGCGTTTGCCACAGGTAAAACCAGCCTGGTTGCTCGGTTTGTCAAAGGCATCTACACCGATAAGTATCAAACGACCGTTGGCGTCAAAATCGACAAGAAGCAAGTAGAGGTAGAAGGCACCGAGGTCACCATGATCCTGTGGGATATCCACGGTGAAGACGAGTTTCAAAATGTTCGTATGTCTTATTTGCGGGGAGCGTCGGCCTATTTACTCGTCATTGATGGTACGCGCAGATCCTCTTTGGAGGTAGCACTTAATTTGAAGGCTAAAGTCTCTGAAAGTATCGGCAACATTCCTTTTATTGCCGTCGTCAATAAGTGCGATCTGCAAGATGAATGGGAAATTGACGAAAAGGATATTGCCAGGCTGAAAGCGAAAGATTTTGAGCTTATACGCACCAGCGCCAAGACAGATATTGGGATCGAACACTGCTTTCACAGACTGGCTGAGAAGATTATTAACGAGCTACCACAACCGGCATAAAGCGGTGGATAATTAAGCGACGAACAGCAATCGTGAAGCGATAACTGCCTAGCATACAGAGGTCAACAAAACATAAGGCGATGACACTACCTCAGGCGATCGCAGAGTACCTTGTCACACTTGCCACACAGCAGCGCGAGCTAGCCTATCTTCAGGTAACCGAAGAGGGTCGAATCGTCTCTTGTGGCGGCCATCTGCATCATTACGGACTACAAAAGGTAGAAGCAGGAGAGCAGATAAGCGATCACCTATCGTATTTAACAGGCTTTTTTCCCCACCCAACGGCCAACGAAGTTATTCACTATTTGCAAACGGAGCAGGGCCTTACGGTTGATGTCCATTTGATGTCTCATGCAGACGAACAGTGGGTCGTTTTGTTAGATAGTGGCGTAGAAGCGCGAAAACAAACAGAAATTCAACAAATTGGGAACGAACTGGCCCTATTGCGTCAAGACTACGCCAAACTACTCAATCAGTATCAGCATCAGCTCGGCAATCAATACTCAAGTCAACAACACACAGGTCAACAACACACAGGTCAACAACACGCAGGTCAACAACATTCAGACGACCAACCGCCCGGCAATCAACCGCTATCTGTTATCAGTGGGACCCACTCAGTCAGTCTTTTGGCGATTGAACTGTATGCAGATGCAGAGTGTGCTCAATTCTCTACGTCGTCGCCTTCGTCGAAATCATCGCCATTCTTTAGAAAAAGCCTGCCAGAGGTCGATCTTCCAACCACAAACCAATATTTTGCCAAAATTAGCCAGATTGTTGTTGAAGAAAGTGGCTTAATGCATAGCATTTTCGGTAAACGAGCGATCGCACTCTTTGGCCTCATACCCACAACATCCCACCAGTCTGTATATACATCTATTCGCACGGCCAAACGGCTGCTACAGCAATTTTCGGCACTGGCAGATCCAGACCATGTCGAAGCCGGCCATAGAGACTCTCTTGCCATAGGATTAGGTATCACCACTGGAGAAGTCTCAATAGGACCGATTGAAACGTCACCAGGGGTACAGGTGCTCAATATATTTGGCCCAGCCGTCTTAGCAGTGTATGAGCTAGGTGACGTACTCTCTCCTGGCGAACTTTTAGTTGATGCAGCCACGTTTACAGCTAGCGACCGTCAACAAGCTGACTTCAAACGAGGCTCACCGTTCGATAGAAGCGGGCTGTACAGGCTGACGCCCAAGTAATCAGCCTATTAATCTAACGCAATACAAGTACCGCCAAGACTACACATTACAACTTTCCCCCATCCCCGTTTACCGCCACACCCGTTTACTGCCGCTCTGGTACTACCCCTCTTTTACTGCTTCTTTGTGCCCTATGGACAGCTCACTGCTCACTAAGATCTTTGCCGCGCTCAAAATTCTAGCCCTAGAGTTCAACGAAGAAGGGCAGCTTGTCTGCATCAGCAAAATGCCACCTTGGGTAGAACAAGAGTTTGCCTATCTGTGTAGCGAGACAGAGGCCTTTCAAGCAGAGAGCTTTTCGCCTTTTTTAAGCAATTTTTTGATCGATGCTGAGACTTTTTGGAGTGAGGAGTCTTTAGAAGTACTGCGATCAGGCGTATGGACAGAGACAGGCAGCTCTGGCAAAGAGATAAATTTAGAGGCGATCGCACTCTACTTAGATGAACGAAAAATTATCTTGGTCGAGTCTTCTGAACTGGTGATCTCTGAAAAATTCAAGTGGCTGCAGGCCGCCAGAGAAGAGCAGTTAAACCTGGTTTCTCGTAAAAAAGAAACAGAGAATCGGCTGTTCAATGCGACCTTTTACGATGCGCTTACGGGTTTACCTAATCGCAGCTTGTTTTCTTCCCAGTTAGAAGCCTTTTTTGAAGACAATCAGTGGAAGGCCAAGCGACGATTTGCGGTTATTGTAATCAACATCGATCGGTTTCAAATGCTCAACAACAGTCTGGGAACAACTGCAGGCGATAAGCTGCTCATTACAGTCGCTAAACGAATCTGTGATGGCCTACGTCAGCATAATCTTCCAGCTCGGTTTGGATCTGATGAGTTTGGCGTTTTGCTCAGTCATGTGGAAACTGAACAAGATGTAACTAACATTGTAGAAAGGCTGCTTGAGAGCATAAAGCAACCCTTTTTAATTGATGGCAATCGGATACAGGTTACAGCCTCTGCCGGCATCGCTCTGAGCGAAGACTGGTATCAAAACTCTCGTGATTTGCTACGCGATGCCAACCTGGCTTTGCAGCAGGCAAAAGCAATCGGTAGAGATGAGTATCAGGTCTTTCACCGAGAGATGCGATCGCAAGCCTTTGAGCTATGGAGTCTAGAAAGTGCACTGCGTACAGCGATAGAACGCGAGCAGCTACAGCTGTGCTATCAACCAATTATCGATCTTAAAACTCAGCGAATTACCCGGTTTGAAGCGCTGGTTCGTTGGGAACATCCCAAACACGGCTGGATATCGCCCGGCAAATTCATTCCGCTTGCAGAAGAATCAGGCCTGATTTTAGAGCTAGATAGCTGGGTACTTAAAACAGCTTGTCAGACCATTCATCAGTGGCAAACCGACACGGGCCAAACCGCTCAGCTCAATGTCAATATATCGCCGCAACACTTTGCCAAAGGGAATCTGTTGGAGCATATCAGAAAGGCGTTCGCCTTCGCCCAGGTTTTACCCAGTTCTTTGTGTTTAGAGATTACAGAAAGCTCTCTTTTATCTGACCCGAATTCTGTTATCACAATCCTCAACCAGCTGAAGGCACTGGGCGTAAGTATCGCGATTGATGACTTTGGCACAGGCTATGCCTCTCTTTCCTATCTGCAAGATTTGCCGCTAGATGTGATTAAAATAGATGGCTATTTTATCAAGATGATGGACAGTAACTCTTCTCAGATTGTTCAAACCATTATCAATCTGGGGCATAAGCTAGGCTTTAGCATTACTGCCGAGCAGGTAGAAACCATCTCGCAGTACAAAGCTTTGAGAAAACTAGGCTGTGATACGGTGCAGGGCTATCTGGTTTCTAGACCGGTTCCTGTTGTAGATGCGCAGAGCTTGCTCAATGCTGAGGTGATTATTTCTAGATAGGCGATCGCGCCTAAAACAAAGATGCGATCGCCTACACAGTGGACGTCATTCAAGATGTGGACGTTATTCAAGATAGAGAGGAAATATCTTGGGTTTAGACTATCTTTTGTTTAGACTATCGTCGGCTGGTCTGGGTCGGAAACGCGCCAGGACTCACAGACACTTCTACAGTTTGACCACCGCGGTCGAGAGCTATTGCGATCGCATCACCGACCGCAGTGTCCGCTACGATTTGCTGCACCTCACTTGCTTCGGTTACCGAACGTCCATCCATCGATACAATCACATCTCCTAGCTGCAAACCCGCCCTCAGCGCAGGAGAGTCACGGGTAATGCCTAAAATCACCACGCCAGACTCTGCCTCCAAGCTCAGATTAGCTCTAGGGTCAGTGTTGATACGCTCTTTGAGCGCGGGCGTCAGCGTTTGCATCTGAATGCCCAGATAAGCGTGATCTACTTTGCCAGTCGCAATTAATTCACTAGCAATTTCCTGCGCCCGGTTGATAGGAATCGCAAAGCCCAAACCTTGAGCGCCGCCGCCGATAATAGCCGTATTAACGCCAATGACTTCGCCACGCTCATTGAGCAGCGGGCCGCCTGAATTACCTGGGTTAATAGCCGCGTCCGTCTGAATAAAATCTACGCGTTTGTCAGGTACGCGAATTTGCGCACTGGTGCGACCGGTCGCGCTGACGATTCCAGCCGTCACCGTATTGTCCAAGCCCAGCGGGTTACCAATTGCGATCGCCCATTCTCCAGGGCGCAGCGCATCTGAGTTACCAATGGTAACTGTGGGCAGCTCACTGGCATCTACCTTAATCACAGCGACATCGGTCAGCGGGTCTTCACCGATTACTTCGCCGCGCAGCTCACGTCCATCTTTAAAGGTTACCGAGACCTCATCGGCACCTTCTACCACGTGAGCGTTAGTCACAATCGTACCGTTAGCATCCAAAATGAACCCTGAACCGGTGCCATTTTCAACCCTTTGAGAAGGTTGGTCAGGAATACCCATATCGCCAAAGAACTCGCGAAAGAAGGGATCGTTAAACACACCAGGTCGTCGGCTCACAACCGTTCGCGCAGAGTTGATTCTGACAACGGCAGGGCCCGTTCGATCGACCGCCTCAGCGATAAAGTTGGCACCGCTGACCAGGCGCTCTGTGCCAGTGGCTTGAGCGACCGAATAAGACGAATCCTCAACGGCATTCGCTGGCGGGCCTGCGGCCTCACCCGAAAACTGAACCTGTTCATAGACCAAATCATCGTTTGAGCCAAAAGATAGAGAGGTGGCATTTGGTGCCATCCGCCCAGACACGAATAAAACCGTGCCAGCACTTGCAGCTGTGATCAGAGAATAAGACAGCGACTGACGCAACCAAAATCGCCAGTCTAGGTAGCGAGAGCGGGTAGAGGTGTCGTCTTTCAGATGGTTCATGCCTTTACTCGATTTCTTTGATGACGGGGACATTTTGAGTAGAAAGAAGGGTAGAAACCTTTCATTTCCAGCTTTTTTTGTTGTAGCAGATTCAATTAATCGCTGTGGGTTAAGGCAGTGACAGTTCGAATAGGTTGTCAATCCAAGGTTGGAGCGTTGGAGCAAGCGGTTGGAGTAATATGTCGAACGTTTGTTCTTTTGTTGGTGTGAGTATGTTTGAGTGAGATTTCGAATGAGATTAAGTGCGATCGCACTCAATCTTCCTCCATACGATTGCTTCTATTCCACGAAGCCTGATGAGCGCACGTCATGAACTCCGTAGAAAGTCATTCTCTTCCTGAAAAAGTTTAAAAGTCTCTACAAACCAGATTTCTACCGAATATCCTCGTATAATTCATACACTTCAAAGAAACACGCGATAGAACCTATATACAGATTTTGTATCTTTCCCGGACGCTATATCTAGTACCCTATAAACTCAAAGAACCGTTCTGCATAGCGGCGTCTGTTCCGTCAGCGCGTCTAACCCAGAAAGTTCTGTAGCTAGCACTAGCACAGATTTTAAGCTCTAAAAAAACGCCTTCATACAAGCCATTTATCCCGGCGAGCAACCCTTGGCAGCCAAGGAACAGGTTTACGCGCCTGTCCAACTTTGCCCAGTCAACGGGTGCCCACCCTTTTTTCCATCCCAAAAACCGTAGAGGTTGATCTGTGACCCTGATAAAAGAAGACCTTTGGAATCAAGTTTTAGAAAAGCTGGAAGGCCAGCTGAGTGGGCCTACGTTTGAAACCTGGCTAAAGCCAACAGAAATTCAAACGCTCTCTCAGCAGCAGCTAACGCTACTCACAGACAATCCCTTCGCCCGTAACTGGCTGCAGAAGCACTACCTAACGCAAATCACCGAGGTTGCCACCGAAATCCTGGGTCGCAGCGTCAGCGTCTCCATCGCTGTTAAAGACGACCTGGAAAAGGCACCCAGCCCTTCTGAAGCAGAAACAAAGCTTCCGAGTGCGGCCACGTCTGGCATAGCGGGTAAAACGGCTGCGATCGCAGCTGATAAAAACCAAACCGAGTCTTCTGATCTCAACCCTAAAGCGATTTTTTCCCGCTTCGTTGTAGGTGCTAACAATCGGATGGCCCACGCCGCTGCGCTGGCTGTGGCCGAATCGCCGGGCCGCGAGTTCAACCCCCTCTTTCTCTGTGGCGGGGTTGGGCTAGGCAAGACGCACCTGATGCAGGCAATTGGCCACTACCGCATGGAAAGCGACAAAAATGCAAAAGTCGCCTACGTGTCTACCGAGACTTTTACCAATGACCTGATTGCGTCCATTCGCCGCGACACCATGCAGCGCTTTCGAGAGCAGTACCGCGAAGTAGACGTCATCCTAGTAGACGATATTCAGTTTATTGAAGGGAAAGAATACACCCAAGAAGAGTTCTTCCATACCTTTAATACGCTGCATGAAGCCGGTAAGCAGATCGTACTGGCCTCCGACCGGCCTCCGAACAAAATCCCTAGACTGCAAGATAGGCTCTGTTCTAGGTTCTCTATGGGCCTAATTGCTGATATTCAGTCGCCTGACTTTGAAACTCGTATGGCTATTTTGCAAAAGAAAGCCGAGTACGAACAGGTCTCCATTTCACGGCCAGTAACCGAATACATTGCCTCTTCTTACGTCACCAACATTCGAGAGCTAGAAGGGGCGCTAACTCGTGCGATCGCCTACACCTCTATCTCGGGCCTGCCGATGACGGTCGAAAATCTGGTTCCCGTCCTCGACCCGCCAGCTGAACGGATAGAGTCTTCTCCTCGCTCTGTGATTAAAGCGGTCTCTGACGCGTTCAAAATCTCTATAGATGATCTTAAAAGCAACTCTCGTAGAAGGGAAATTAGCCTCGCTAGGCAGGTGGGCATGTACCTAATGCGTCAGCACACAGACCTCAGCCTGCCTAAGATTGGAGAGCAGTTTGGCGGTAAGGACCACACAACGGTGATGTATAGCTGCGACAAAATCGCTCAGCTAATCAAGCGCGATCTCAACCTGGCACAAACGGTTAGAGAAGTGAGCGATCGCATCACCCTGTCCTCTAATAGCTAGCCTGATATGAGCAAGTAAGGCTGCATGCTTACTAGGCTAATCGTTCATTACAAACGCAAAGACATCTTCCGACAAAAGCTCCCGCTGTACTTAAACGATACAGCGGGAGCTTTTGATCTGATCTGGATATGGGCCTGTTCTCCACGACTCTTCCTCTAAAAAGCTCTCAAAAGATCGTCATCTTTAGATGATGTTATCCACAGCGATCGCTTGCGTATTTACACTTTGTCCGTCGCTCACTAATACGGATGTATCCCAACAGCAGCCGAAGTTTCTCCTCAAAACCAAAGAGAAGGTTAAGAAAGCATAAAAAGTACTGAGGATTTTCCTGTGGAAAAACCCGATTTTCCTGTGGAAAACCTGTGGAAAACTTGAGGGAAAAGGAAACGGTCCTGTGGAAAAAAATACCGACCCTGTACGGACTGTGGAAAACTCCACAACTTTTCCACAACTTTTCCACAAGCGTATTCTGGTTGTAGTCATTTCACCTTCTACATCTGACACTCTTTTCCACAGTTTCCACATCCCCTACTACTACTAAGTTTAAATACTTCTTTTTAAAGAGATCAGAAGAGATAGAGCGAGGAAAAAGTAATTGACAGTTGGAGCTTGAAAGTTGAAAAAGCAGGGGAAAGGAGTGATAGTATTGGGCATCTTCGTAGTCTTTTGTCTGTCGATGAAATTTAGCTGCCCTCAAACCGATTTCAATACTCACTTTTCATTGGTCAGCCGTGCCGTTCCCTCACGTCCTAGCAAGCCTGTTCTTGGGAACGTGCTAGTCACTGCTAGCTCAGATACACAGCAGGTCACTTTAGTCGGGTTTGATGAAACGCTGGGCATTCAGACTACGTTTTCAGCTCAGGTAGATGAAGGTGGTTCGCTGACACTGCCAGCTAAGCTTCTAGGCGATATCGTCTCTCGGCTACCCAACGAAGACATTGACATCAGCGAAGACGATACAGAACCTGTCGTTACCCTGGCCTGCTCCGCTGGACGTTATCAGATTCGTGGGCTGAGCGCTGATGACTACCCTAGCCTGCCAAAAATTGAGTCTCAAGACACCATTCAGCTATCGGCTGATGCCTTGGTCGAAGGGCTACGCGGCGCGCTGTTTGCAACAAGCAGTGACGAAACCAAACAGGTGCTAACAGGCGTTCATCTGACCGCTGGCGATCAAAGCCTAGAATTTGCGGCAACAGATGGCCACCGGTTAGCTGTTGTACAAACCATTGATGAAACTGGATCTGCTGCCGCTGCTTCTGGCATGAAGGTAACTATTCCTGGCAAAGCGCTGCGAGAACTAGAAAGAATTCTTCAGGCCTATCCTGGCAGTGAGGCCGTGGCCTTTCAGTTAGATCAAACTCAAGTTGTTTTTGACCTGGGGCAGCAACGGATCACTACCAGGCTGTTAGAAGGTCAATATCCTAACTATCAGCAGCTGATTCCGAGCAAATTTGAGCGGCAGCTAACGCTAGACAGAAAGCAGCTAATGTCTTCGCTAGAGCGAATTGCTGTTATGGCTGACCAGCGCAATAACATCGTTAAGCTTTCTATGAACAATGAGCAGCAGTCGCTGTCCCTGTCTGTTGAAGCACAAGAAGTGGGTAGCGGTCTGGAGAATTTGCCTGCGCAGGTAACGGGCGAAGACCTAGATATTGCCTTTAACGTTCGCTATCTGCTAGAGGGCCTCAAAGCACTGCCTACATCTGAAATACAAATTCAGTGCAATACGGCCACGAGTCCGTCTGTTTTAACACCCTTAGGAGGGACTAAAATTACCTACTTAGTGATGCCCGTGCAGATCCGCAGCTAGCTCGTTCACTTTCTTGGAATCGTTAGTCCGTTTGAACCGTTAGTCCGGCAATTTTGTTGGCGTATAGGTAAGGGTTTTTCAAGTATTAAAAAAACTTGATGAATTGCATATATCACAAGTGTTACTTTGCCTGGGTCAGGGTACTTTATGTACAAGGCATTTACAAGAAGACGCGTTGCTCAATGCCTGTAAGTGCAGGCCGAGCAGTCAGCGTGTCTTACCAGTTTTGTACACATCATTCAAAGAGCAATACCTATGGACCTGGCGTTTGCAGCACTAATGTTTGGCGCAGTACTTGTAATGTTTAGCAAAGAAGTACTGAATGGTTAAGGCAGCAGCATTGCTATCACCTCGACCGCTACAAAAGCTCCCTAACAGACTATCTGTTAGGGAGCTTTTACAATGGAATACCTATCAGCTAGCTAGCTCAATACAGCTGCAACGGCTACCTGCTTACTGTGCTTTCGTCCCGAAGAAATCAATCCGATAGTCTGAAACTTTTACGCCCGTTTTTGCTTCTACCTGCGCCAAAATTTCAGCCGGTAGCTCAATATCGATGTCGATAATCTGCTGCGTATCCGTACAATTGACGTGACTGTGGGGCGAGCTGATGTGTCCGTATAGCCGACCGTCTGATCGCTCTACGCATTCGATTACGCCCTGTTCAGAAAGCGCTTCCAAATTTTGATAGACAGACGTATGACCGATCTCTCGGCCCTGCCTGTTCAACTGGTCGTAAATAGCTCTAGCTGAGAGATGTTCTTTTTGCTGCCATAGCAGTTCTAGGATGTAGCGTCGTTGGCGACTTAGCCGCATACCCAATATCTGACACCTCTCGATTGCGCCTTCTAGTGATTGGATTGGCAAGTTGAGATCTGATGATGATGACATAGCATGACAGATAGCAAGTGGCGATTGAAGGGTTAGCTCGTTTGACGATTAAGGCGGTAGGCTCCGTTAGTCGGAAACGCCTCTTCCTTCAGTAAAGCTAAACCGTAGTCACTACCACTTTAGCTCTAATTTCTGATAATTGTCTATTTTCCACAATGAACAGCATTATGCCTGAGCTAATCTGAGCTACTGCTTTTCTTGAATGATTTTGTCTTCTGTTCGCCAGAATGAAACGTCTTGCTCCGTATTTTCTGGGTTTTGATCTATTTGCTCCAGCAGGTTCGCGCGTTCTTCGCTGGTTAGCTGCTCTGCTTTAACGCCTCTGAGCAATCTTTGCAGCTGCTCTGAACTCTCGTCTTGACTGCTGCTTGCTGCAACGGTCGCCTGGTCTTCTGCAGGTTCCACGTTTAGTGGGAAGAGACTATCGTCAGCCGTTGAGGGCGTACTCTGCTCGGTGGCTGTTTCGACTGGCCGCGTACTAGCCTGTGGTTCGCTGATGTTTTCAGTAGGCATAAATGCAATGGCGAGACTATCCGCTTCGGTTGCTAGTTCAAGGGCTGTTGCATTGCTCTCGAAAGCTACAGCTGTAGCTTGCTCAGCAGGTTGTTCGCTAGATGCAGCAGTGCCGCTTTCTTCTACATCGCTAGCCGTTAGACGCTCGGCGGCTAGATTGTCAGTTTCCGAACGCTCTGACTGACTAGCAGGCCTTGCTTCGATCGCTGCGGCTAAAGTCGATGACACGGTAGGTGTGCTCCCTGAAGCAGGCAAGTCAAATGAGACTTCCATGTCTGAGAGGTGTGAGGGTTGTGCTGCCGTAACGGTTAGCCCACTGGCAAACGTTACTTCGTAACGAGCAGACGCAGCTGCATTTTCTGTTGCGTTGTCTGTTGGTCCGGCTTTTGCCATATCTGGTGCTGCAGCGGCTGTGTCTGTGGAACGGGTCATCACGCCAGGGTCATAGGCCTTCATCGCTTGAGAAATCGCAGACATGCGCCGCTCTTGGTCGCGGCTGATGCTGTGAACGTTGTTACCTAGTCCAGGTGCATTCCAGCGTCGAGTATCTGGATCGATATAGGCGTAGGTTCTAGCCCATAAGATAGCTTCAATCCCTTCCATCTGTAGTCGTCTGGCCTGAGCAAGCCGCTCAATATAGCCACCCTTATCG
>ERZ1740058.645-NODE-645-length-23874-cov-6.687308_pt1 | contig 23874 bp, 17 predicted proteins | sample MGYA00581745_ERZ1740058 | MGnify/ENA primary metagenome ERZ1740058 (study PRJEB43018, sample SAMN04849742) | marine metagenome | isolation source: floating plastic debris | place: Pacific Ocean | collected 2008-08-30 | study: EMG produced TPA metagenomics assembly... | reverse complement strand
TCACAAACTTTCTTCAAAGAAACAGGGTGGCGAATGGGGACTCCAAAATTTCCCTACTGAATTCTATGAGATGATTCAAACTGCGTTGAAAGAGTACGCGCATAAAAAAACGGACAAACAAAAGCAATTCTTAACAGAAAATCTCTCTCGCTTTTACGAGTATTGCATTGAAAGAATTGCTAAGAGTTGACAACAAACAATAAAACAACTGGCTACAACACTTTGCATAAGCAATAGCGGGTTAGTACCACATTGATAGGGTTAGTTTTACCGGATCTGCGCTTGCGCATAGCATATCCGGTAAAATTCCGCCACTGCTCATATACTTAACGTTAGAAGTCACTAGGTCCCAATCAAGAATGACGAGATTAACACTGATTATTTTACTATTTAAGGCTGGTTCCTTATTGGGGCAGAATTACTCTGATACCTTAGATGCCCAATTCAGGCAAATATTTGAAGAGTCTAACCTTCCAGGATTTTCAGTAGGTATTTTTAACGAACAAAGTGTCTTATATGGAAAGGGGTTTGGTCTCGCTAATACAGAAATTGAGCTTCCCTATGGACTTGATAACCCTCAACAGATCGCATCAATTTCCAAAACATTTATTGCTGTTGCATTAATGCAATGTATAGAAGAAGGACATTTTGAATTAGAAACACCAATAAATGAAATACTTCCATTCAAAGTCATCAATCCCCACCACCCTGAAGCAGAAATTTTAGTAAAGCACTTAGCCAATCACACTTCAAGTATTGTCGACGCAAAGTCTGAATGGAAAAACACATATTATCTATTAAACGAAGTTGATTTTCAGTCACAATCATTTACGAAAGAGGAAAGGAAGTTCCTGAGGGGTATTTCCGCAAACGAAGAAATGACGTTAGAAGAATACCTAAAAAATTATCTAATTGTTAAAGGCGAATGGTATTCTAAAAAGATATTCTCGAAAAGCCAAGCTGGGATCAACTATTCTTACAGCAATCTAGCATCAGGACTGGCTGCATATCTCGTAGAAGCGGTTCAAAAAATGCCATATTCATCATATATCATTGAAAAAATAATTCAACCACTTGGGATGAAAAATTCTGGATGGGAGCATAAAAACTCATCTAATGAGGATGCCATTCAACATTTATCTAACGGACAGCCATATCCCAAATTTGAGGACATAAATTATCCCTCTGGTAATATTAAATCGACGATAAATGATCTTATCTTGTATCAACAAGATATGATGTTAGGTTTAAAAGGTGAAGGACAGCTTTTAAAGACTTCATCGTATGAATCAATGTTTTCGCCAACCTCATTTAACTCTGATGAATCAGAATCAGTTGGTGTTTTTTGGATCAAACATGATGTACTCGGCGACTTAATGCATCCAGGTGCTGCGGCAGGCGCTGTTGGTGTCATAGGGTTTAACCTAGAGAAAAATATTGGCTATGTTTTATTAACTAATTCTGGAACTCACACTGATCAGCAGGGTGAATCTTATGTGAAAATCTGGCGAACTATTTTGAAATATCGCGAACTTCTAACAAACGCTAGAAATGAATAAGCGAAATGAGAATTTTAAAAGCATTTACTAATCAGAAACTTAATAAGTTCTAGCTAATGGTTCGCACACTCATTTTAGTTGGACGTTGGCACCAATAAATATTGCAGTCCTAAAAATGAAAACAGTACTCTCACACCTTACTATATTATTTCTATTCTCCTCTTGTATACACAATGATAACGTTCGGTCTTTTCCCAAACACAATGACAGCCCTCTGATTTTTCGTAAGGTTAATAGTGTTTTTAATGCTTCTAGCCCTACTATTTCTGAACTCAAGAAGCTGGCTAAAGATGATAGAGTCAGAGCAGTGAATGACCTTCTTGCCAGCCATCAAGAAAAAGGCTTCCCTTTAATAGAATAAGATTCATTATTAGAAGGATACGTTTATGCTACGTTCATCCATATTGACGCAACTCACCTTAACGATATTACATTTAACGTATTTGGAATCTACGATGAATACAGATCCAAACCCAGGAAAAACGCAGTTTAAAGTTATACCTTGATTGGGGGTTGCAGGAAAATTGGTGTAAAGCATCTGGCCGAAGATTAGCCGAGGTGCTCGAGGATAGACAATACGAGTTCACGTTTACAGAATTTATTGGATGGCATGATTGGTCTAACTCGAGAAAAACATTTCCAGATGCTTTACGGTATTTATTAGAGTAATAGCAAATTACCTATGCCAACATTTTGTATAGCATATAGCGGGTAAAGCTCAGGTTCGCATCGTTGGTTCTCGTATCAGTTTTGGTACATCCTGACAAAAAATCTCCGTAGACTCTGCTACGTGCCATACAATCTACCGTTAACATAAGTGAAAGAAGTAACTCCCCTCAGTAATTCTGTAACCCATCATCTGTCAGCTAAAGACAGTATTCTAAAGCAAGTCATTGCCGAAGTAGATTGGCCGGAAATCGTTAGTACGGGCAACGTCTTTCATGATTTGATGAGCTGTGTGATTGAACAGCAAATTCACTACCGTAGTACCAAAAAGACTTTTGCAAAGCTGTTAGCTGAAGCTTCATTGGAAGAACTTACCTCGGATAACTTTGAGGAGTTTGAAGAGCAAGCATTGGGTGATGTAAAACTCTCGATGAGAAAGTATGAGACCATCGTTGAGGTAGTAGCGTTCTTTCAGAGACACTTACCCGATTGGTTAGGGATGAGTAATGCTGAAGTACGCGAAACACTGGGCAGTATCAAAGGGATTGGCCCGTGGACGATAGACATGATTCTGCTCTACACGCTGGAGCGTCCCGATGTATTTCCCGCCCAAGACTATCACCTCCGCTTAGTGATGGAGCAGCTGTATGGTATCGGTCCCAAACGAATCACCTCCGGGATGAAAAAAATTGCCGAAAACTGGGCACCTTATCAATCTTTCGGAGTGAAATATTTGTTATCCTGGAAGGAGACAAATAAACGAAGAAAGCAATGAAACAATCCGGTTCAGCCGATTTAGCCTTGATGGGAGGAGGTATTCCCCCCTGGCTGTTTGAGCGAATGAAAAAACTGAGTCTGGCGATTGTAGAAAGCATTCTGGCGGAATACGGTCATCAGGCTTTTCTCGCTAAACTGTCCAATCCATTTTGGTTTCAGAGCTTTGGGGCGGTCATCGGTATGGACTGGAACTCATCAGGAGTAACTACAGCAGTCACCCGTGCCCTAAAAGATTCTATCAACCCTCACGCCCAAGAATTAGGATTATACGTTTGCGGAGGAAAAGGTAAACAGTCTATGCGCACTCCTCAGGAGCTAGTTTCGGTGGGGGATAGAACTGGACTAAACGGCGAGGAACTATCACGCTTTAGCAAACTAGTGGCAAAGGTAGATAATACCGCGGTGCAAGATGGTTTTCAACTTTATCTGCACAGTTTTTTAGTCAGTAGTGCGGGTGATTGGACGGCTATTCAGCAGGGCATGAACGGTAGCACGCAGCAGGCGCGGCGCTATCACTGGCATTCTAAAAATATCAGCTCATTTGTGAATGAACCTCACGCTGCCGTCTGCGGAACCAATCAGGGAGACATTTTGAATCTGGTAGCTGAAGATGCTGAACCAACCCGGGGAGGAGTCTTAGAGATCGCCCAAGAAGCTCCCGATAAAATGATTCGGGAAGTGCAAAAGATGATCTTACCCGGCTACTGCGGAGTGAAGGCGAAAGACGTCAATCTTAAACGGCTGGGCAGTATTTTATGGCTAGCCCAAGAAAGTCAGACCAAAAAGTTTGAAGATTTACTACTACTCAAGGGCTTAGGTCCCCGCACTTTACAATCGCTTACGTTAGTGAGTGAAGTCATCCACGGAACTCCTTCCCGCTTTTCCGATCCCGCCCGATACTCCTTCGCCCACGGCAGCAAGGGTGGCCGACCATTCCCGGTACCTACCAAAATATACGACGAAACCATTAGCACCCTAAGAACCGCCGTAGACCGAGCCAAAATTGGGCATACCGACAAGCAAAAGGCCATTAGTAAACTCACCAACTTAGCCCAACAAGCGGAGCAAGGTTTCACTCCTAATGATGGATTTGAGCAAGTACTGGAAAAAGAACGACAAGATTCCTGGAAGTACGGAGGACGAACAGTGAAAGGCTTCGTGAAGCGACCACCAAATGGTCAGACGGATTTATTTAATTCTTGAGGGGTTACTGACGTATCAATTACTGCCTATGCATCTAAGTAAGATAACCTGTCTTACAGCTAAGTTGGAAAAGGTTTGCATAACTAACACTGTAAGTGGTTATACCAACACAGCCAAAAAGGTTAGGTTAGGTTATACCATACTATCTTCATTGTTTACCTATACAAAATAGTGTAGGTTTGTTTATACAGATGTTGGCGGTCATGTATGGTCAGACCATTTAAAATTATCTAATGCAAGAAACCATTTCTGAAATAGATTCTCTGTTTGAAGAAGCAAAGGAGAGTATAGAATTCGAATTTGTTCAAACTCTGATCAACTATAGAGGAATGGGAACCAAAGAACTCTCTACCAATCTGCATGAATGGTTTGACGCCATCGAGTTTTATAAGGGGCTGTTTAATTCAAAATCAGGGAAAGAAAAGACTCGAATTGGAACATTGTTGTATTCAACATTCTTTGAGAATAGTGATTTCTACAATATTTTGGGTAGTCTGTGTAAAATTAAATTGGGCTACAAGGGCTCTTCATACCTGTTTTGGAAAACAAGGAAATATGAAAGACTATTAGGTATTGGTGAAAAGAAGGATTTTTTGTTAGAACTGTTAGAAGATGCCGAAAAACAAAACATTATATCATTTTTCATTGAAAACCATTTTAAGGAAATAAGAAACACCTTCTTTCACTCTGCCTACTCTTTAAGTGATGAAGATTACATTCTTCATGATTCTGAACCAATTTTTATTAATAGAGTTGGTCAATCTCATTTTAACGTAAATGAGTTCTTATATCCAAAAATTGAGAACGTAATTCAATTCTTTGATGCATTTAAGCAATCCTACCTGAATAGTTTTGCTTCATACAAAGCAGATAAAGAAGTTGATGCACTTTTCCCAGATCCTTGTAAGGCAACAATCCTTGGGTCAAAGGATGGACTAAAAGGTTTTCGCATCAAAAACTCAGTTCAATTTTATGGTAAATGGCATGACTCAGGAGTATGGTATGATGAAAAATATGACATGTGGGCGGGTCATAATATTCGTATGAATTTTGAAAATGTTGAGACAATTGAAATTCGAGACTCTCTAACAAGATATGAGAAGAAGGAGGACATAAAAAGAAGTGATTTAGAGTTTGAGAATTTGGTGGACAAAATTTTAGAAAGAAATAAACCTGACGAAATTTATAGAGCTACACACTTGCTTGTGAAATTCGGAGATGTACGTTTAAAAAAAATGGTCGCTGAAAAGAATGGATTTAAACAGAGAAACTTCCCGAAAATAATTTTACCATTTTACCGGAAAGCAGTCGAGATTGGTTCTAAAATCATGGATATGAAAAAAGTAAAAGAAAACATAAAGACTCTTGAAGAATTTATGGCTTCGTAAAAAGGATAATAAACACGAACCGCCAACAAGGTGTATAGTGCATACCCTTCGGGATACGCACCATACACGGACCGTTACAGCCAATAACTTATTAAAAACTAATTGACATCAATAAGAATGAGCAATCCAAAGTTTGACCTGTTTATAAGCTATTCTAGTACTGACGAGGTGCATAGATTTAAAGGTAAAGACTTTGAAGTCATCAAATTTGTTAAAAAGCATCTAGAAAAATACAGGCACCCTGTTACCGGGAGCAGGGTAAAAGTGTGCACATTCAATGAAGATTTTGAACTTTCCGAAACCGTAAAGCAAGCCATTATTAATGCGTTGCAAAACTCAGCTTATGTGCTAGTCATCTGTTCCCAAAACTCAAAAAAGAGTCCATGGGTGCAATTCGAAGTTGACTGGTCTTTTAAAAATAACAGCACTACCCTCATTCCAGCTGTATTGAATATGTCTCCTGGTGCATGTTTTCCCGATGTTTTTGAGGATGATACCCTTGGTATTGATTTAAACTTGGCTGAGGGAGACCAATTAAAAGATTGGAAGACTAAGGTAGAGATAGAAAGTCATAAGCTTCTGGCTAAAGTGTGGGATATCTCGAAAGAAAAGGTTTACGATAGGTACGAAGCCGCAAAACGTAAACTCAATCGTCAAATTGGCTTTTCAGTCTCCTCCGTACTTTTTGTATTATTAGGATTAGGATTGTATGGTATTGTTAATTGGCAACAAGCCCAAATAGCCGAACGGGAAAACCTCGGTAAAGGAGCCTCCTTGCTTAGCCAATCTTTTTGCTTTAAAGAAAATAGCCTGGTTTACGCTATTAAAGGGGTAAGCCAGAAAAATATGTTTGGGCCGCCTCCGCCAGGAGCAACAAATGGTCTACATGATGTACTTAATAAGATTACGAATCAATATAAGATTAAGATAGATAATGGGACACTAATGTCGGCAGCATATTGTGGCGCCCAGAGCGTCTTAATCCACACTACTGAAGACTTATTTCTTTTGAATACAGATCAAAGGCATCCTTCTTTACGTAAAATCAGTACACATATTGACCATGTAGTTGGCTCAGAGACCCATAAAAAGTTCGCTACTTACGCCCGGGATAGTCTCTATGTATTTGATGAATATGGAAAAATGACAAATTCACTGTCATTAAAGCTCGTAGATATAAAATCAATTGATTTTTCTGAAAATGGCAATACTATTTTTGGCTTAGGAAAGCATACGCTATTCAGGTGGGACTATTCATCAAATATCCTCGATACAATTCCTATTAATATTGATTGGTCAAATGAGAACCTCTACTGGACTCATCAGTGCAAGGATATTTTTGCACTTCCAGTTTCAGAGAAGAGTCTAAATCTCATACAATTTGGAGCGGTCACAGAAGAAATGCGCTACTCTATGGACGACATTATTCATCGGGTAGATATTGACGATAAAAACAATTTTATTGGCATCTTGAGTAGAAAAGGCGAACTAAAGGTTTTTCGATTTTGGGATTCCAAGCCTATTTTAAACTTAAAAACGAATGCCAATCATGGAGGAATAAAATTCTTACCGGAAGATCAGGTAATAGCTATTTCAGGCTGGAATGATAACACTAATTTTCAGGAAGGAGATGTCAGAATGATTTCTATAGCGGATGGATCCATATCCGCTGTTTTACACAACAACGCTGGTACAGTTCGTGATTTCCAATTTTCAGAGGACGAAGAATATGCTCTAGTCGCCTATGACTTAAGCACCGTCTCATTGTGGGATATTGATCAGGCTATACCTCAGCAAACCTTAGAATGCTCAGAGGAAGAACCTTTGTTTGGATTAATTAATAATCAGGGGACACAAAGCTTGATCGGATGGCTAGCCGGTAATCTGACCATATGGAACCATTACGGAGACCGATACAAGCAACAAAATCAAATTACTCAAGAAACGTTTAATGATCTATTCATGGACCCCACGATAGGAAAGACTTCGTCATTATTTTCACAACTGGGAGAGCATAAGATTCGGATAGCTAGTGACACCTCTAATCATGAACTTAATTTAAGTGTCCATGAACAGTCAACGTTGAGAGTTACAGATTCGCTTAATCACGTGCTCTTTGAGTATCCTTCAAAAGAAATCATAACTGCTACATCTCCGACTCAAGAAAGTGGTGAAGTAATTATCGCACATGAAAATTATTTGATGAAAGTTGTTCTTACGAGTGGTGACATAATATGGACAGCTCCTTTCGAAGGTGACGAGGTGGATTTCTTTATGCAATCTCGCCATGGGAAATACTTATTAGCACTTGGTGCATATGGTAAAATATCCGTTTTTGATATTCAAAGTGGCCGAGAAATTTGGACAAAAAAAGAGCCTAACCACTACGGACCAAAGGGAACATTTATCAATAATCATGAATTGGCAATAGGGGGATACAATGGGGAGATTCAATTCTATAACCTGAAAAATAATCAAAACGTACCTTTACCAATTTCAGACTACCTCGTCACGCATTTGTTTTACAGTGAGAAAGACAACATTCTAATTGCTTTAGATGGTTTAAATAAAGTATATATAATCGATGTAGACAGAAAAGCTGTTGCATCTACATTTAGTTTAAGCAGAGAGGGCTTTGTAGACAAGGTTAAATACCTGGAGGGAGGAATAATTATCGGCTTACAGAAAGACAAAGACTATGATGAAGCCCCTTTTCGTATTAATATCTCTGATTCCTTAGCTTTAGATTGTGCTTGTGAGTACGCAAAATTATACCCCAATATTTGGGCTGAGGTAAAAAACGTTTGTTTGCTTTCGAATTAGATATTGATTTACTCTTATATCTAGCAGGAAATCAAACTCGTATTGAGTAATAGTACTGGCTGTAACAACGTATATCCTCAATGGTGAGATTTAGGACTGGCTCTAACGTCCAAGAAATTTTACTACATTTAGCATAATCTGAATTGGAAAAGGCTTATTTGCCTCACCACTGAAGGATATACAAAACCGTTAGTCCGAACATTCTGCGACATTACCACTAGCCCGTCCTCTAATCATCCTTTAATGCCTTTCAAAAACCGTAAAATAGCTATCCATGCTAAAAGTAGTTTTGATTGTCTAATATTTAATCGTAACATTGCGATTAAACAATGATTGGAATATGGGTTTAGCGAAAACGGAAATATTTACTGAGTCACAAAATGAGATTGCGCTATTCGCCAAGGCGTTTGGGCACCCGGCTCGAGTGGCAATTCTGCAGCACTTGTTTAAGGTTAATGGCTGCGTTTGTGGCGACATCGTTGATGAAATAGGGCTGGCGCAACCCACTATATCGCAACACTTAAAAGAACTGAAACACCTTGGGTTAATCAAAGGCAATGTGGAAGGAACCCGGGTTTGCTACTGTATAGACACTGATAATTGGTCTAAGATGAAAGAAATAATGACCCAGTTTTTAAACCAAGACATTTCAGAGACCGCGTGCTGCTAAAAAAATTTGAACCTATTTATCGTATTATCACAATAAAACCAACGACATGGAAAATGAGCAAGAATTAAAAAGCCTGGTGAGAGAGCGTTACGCCAAAATCGCTGAACAGGGCAAAGCTGAAAACGCTTCTTCCTGCTGTGGAGCTACCAACCCCTCGGACAAAGTGTACAACATTATGGTGGATGACTACTCTGACACCAGTGGCTACGTAGAAGATGCTGATCTTGGGTTAGGCTGTGGTCTTCCGACACAATTCGCCAAAATTCAACAGGGAGATACGGTCATCGACTTAGGTTCTGGTGCTGGTAACGATTGCTTTGTTGCTCGCCACGAAACGGGTAGTGAGGGCAAAGTCATCGGGATTGATTTTACCCCAACAATGATCAAAAAGGCTCGTATCAATGCAGAAAAATTAGGTTATAACAATGTAGAGTTTAGAGAGGGAGATATTGATGATATGCCCGTGAATGAAGATGTAGCCGATGTGATCGTCAGCAATTGTGTGTTGAACCTAGTACCTAACAAGAAAAAAGTGATCAGGGAAATTTACCGAGTACTGAAACCAAGTGGTCACTTCAGTATTTCAGATATTGTTTTAATCGGTAACCTACCGGATGCTCTACGGCAAGATGCTGAGATGTACGCGGGTTGTGTTGCGGGGGCTATTCAAAAGGATGAGTACCTACAATTGATTATCGACCAGGGCTTTCAAAACATAAAGATTCAAAAGGAAAAACCGATCGATATACCTGCCGATATTCTTGATCGATACCTCTCTCAAGAGGAGGCAGCATCGTTTAACCACAACGGAACCGGAATTTTTAGCATTACCGTCTACGCCGGAAAACCCGGAACGAAAGCAGAAAAACCAGAACTAAAGCTGTCCGAAATTCAGTCGGCTAATGCCTGCGAACCCGGAAGCGGCTGTTGCTGATTTAATTTATCGGCATAAAACACTGTAGGCACATCATGAATGATGTGCCTACGGGATAGATTATTTTGAAATATAATGAATTATACCGCCTAGGTACGGCCTCCGGCCTACTCTACCATAATACAGCCCTCGTAGCGTCTTGGAACGGGTACACGCTGAAACATCAAACATCCATCGACTAGCTTCCACTTCAGAGGTACAGCAGTCCGGTGACATCACCTTCTTAATGGCTCTAAAGAAAGACTCTATGCTTTCCTCTTTATTAGTCGTATTAAGAGCAATGATCTGAACGCGTACTGCTCGGCAGTCCGATTTGAGCAGTTACTGAAAAAAGAATATCAGGATTCATGGCAGTACTGTAGCCGGCAAGCCAGCGGACGAACAGTCAAAGGCTTCGTAAAGCGACCTCGAAACGGTCAGATGGATTTGTTTAACTCCTGCTGATAACTTCTACTACCAAACGCCAGATAGACACTAAGGTCGGTGTAATCGGAGGTGCTCCGCCAGCCTGATAATTCAGCTACACAAATTTCCGCGAAAGATGTCCCTATATCGCGCTGTTCTTGTTGTTTTCCTTTGTAAAAGGCATAGGTTTGCTTATACCTGTATTGGTGTTGCCTACAATCATATTGAGCCAACCTAAACGAAATGACTGCTAATACGATAGACGAAGTAATAGATATTCTTGGACAGATCATCCAGGAATCTAAAGATGGGGAAAGCACCTTCGGGTATTTCGCCGCGCTTTATCAGAAAGTTACTATCAGTATCAAAGAAAGGTTAAATACGAACTACTTTGATGATGATGAGAGAATGGAGAGGTTAGATGTGGTATTTGCCAACAGGTATTTAAAAGCTTATGCCAGTCACCAAAGAGGAGATAAAATAACCGAGTCGTGGAAAACCGCCTTTACATTAGCCGAAGATGATAGTGTCATTGTACTTCAGCATTTGTTGTTGGGGATGAATGCTCACATCAATTTAGATCTGGGAATAGCCGCTTCGGAAATCTCAGATACATTATCCATCGGCGATCTACAATCAGACTTTAATAAGATTAATGAGGTTTTAGCAGCCTTGATTGAAGAAGTTCAGGGAAATCTGGCCGAGATATGGCCAACTCTGTTATGGATATTAAGATTGACCCGAAAGGTAGACGACTTTATGGTGAATTTCAGTATGAATCTAGCCCGGAACGGCGCCTGGAAATTTGCCAACGAACTAGTACTGGAGAAGGATCAGGAGAAAAGAGAAACGCTAATTTTGCAAAGGGATACGCGGGTAGCTGAATTAACCAACCTTATTATTGATCGAGGGATCGTAGGGCGAATTATATTTATGATCATACGATTCGGAGAGCGAGGAACCCCATCTGATAAGATCAGAGCTCTTGAGCGAACCATTGAGAAAGCAGAACTGCCCGTACCTAACAGTAGCTAAATTAATCACTTACTGCAACAGAGCGATGGTTCACTGCAAAAAAGCAGTACTTCACTAATAAGAGCATATCTTAAAATATCACTTTCAGAAACAGACACTGTTCCCTGCTATCTGGTGTCAGAAAGGTCATGTATAAGATAAATTCATACAAGTGCTATCCCATTGTTGACCCCAAACAATAGCAAACTAATGAAGAAGTTTCTAATCCTAATCCTTTTTATTCCGACCACAATTGAGCTGATGGCTCAAAATTATTCGGATTCGCTGACAACAAAACTTACCAACCACTTCAAAAACTCTGACTTGCCAGGATTTTCAGTGGCTATTGTTAACGAAGACAAAGTGTTGTATCAGAAGGGGTTTGGTTTTGCCAATAAGGACACCAAAAAAGCATTTGATAACACAACGGTTCAAGCCTTAGGCTCGGTTTCCAAAACGGTGGTCGGATTGGCATTGGTAAAAGCGATTGGAGACGGCAAACTGACAATGGATACTGAAATCAATGACATTCTGCCCTTTACAGTCATTAATCCTTTCTTTAAAGATTCGCCTATACTGATTCGGCATTTGGCAAATCACACCTCCAGTATTTTAGACACTAAACACTACGGTAAATCCTATGTACTTGATGACGCCTTTGCGCTGTCCGATAATGTTCATCAAGATTTTTTAGGCTTTATAAAAAGTCACGATCCGATAGAGCTTGAAGAGTTTCTGGCTAATATTCTTAGCGAAGAAGGTAAATGGTACCGTAAGAAAAACTTTTTGAAGGCAAAGCCCGGTACGGCCAAAGAATACGCTAATCTAAATGCAGCATTGGCAGCTTACATCATAGAAATTGCCACCGACACGCCTTTTGAAGAATACACCCAAACACAAATATTCTCTCCCTTAGGCATGCCCAATACCGCCTGGAATACTAATGAGAAGATGAAAGATGAGTTAGCCACTCCTTATTTCCCGGCTGGTGCTGAAGTACCTCGCTATAAGTTAATAACGTATCCGGATGGAGGGCTCCATTCTAATACAAATGATTTATCACTTTACCTTCAGGAAATCATAAAGGCCTACGCAGGAAACAGTACGTACTTGACATCTGAATACGCTAAAATTTTGCTACCGGGCGATGACGACACCGACAGGACTTTTTGGGGTATGGGTGAAGAAAGCCGAAGTATAGGTCATAGCGGAAGTGACCCCGGCGTTCAGACTGATTTGCAGTTTAATGCTGATAGCAAGATTGGACGGATAATCTTAACCAATGTAAACGCCGAAGACAATGATATCCTTTCAGAACAATATCGAGAAATCCACCGGATTTTGGCAGAATATGAGAGCAAACTGATTGCAAGATAATGCCAGCGAGCGTAGAGCACATTCCCGCTTTTCTAGCCTAATTCGGTTCTCCATGACTTACGGCGGCAAGTGTGGCCGAACGTTTTTCGCGCCTACTAAAAGTGCACGACGAAACTATCATCACTTTAAAAAGAGCGGTAGAACAAGCGAAGATTGGGCATGCCGACAGGTAAAAAGCCATTGGCAAGCTCGCTGATTTAGCTCAACGAGCTGAGCAAGATTTCACCCCCCGCGATATTTTTGAACAAATATCAGAAAAAGAACGACAGGCTTCTTAGAAATATGGAGGAAGGACTGCTAGAGTTCTCGTAAAACGGCCCCGAAACGGTTAAATAGATTTGGTTAATTCCTGATTAGTTGCCAGTATGTTAATTAACACCTATAGATCTACCTGATTAGGCAGGCTGGAGTATCTTTTATTTGTAGTAAAGTTGGAAAGGTTCACATAACCAACGTTATAAATGGTTATGCAAATCTAGCCAGAGAGGTTGGTTTATACCATTCTAATTGCTTACTCGTACAGAATAGTGTAGGTTTGTTTACATTGACGCTATGAGATTATCATAAAAAATGAAAAACCTGGTATTATCAATTTCATCGGGATGTATCATTGTTTTTTTTCTATTTACTGCTTCATGCGAAGTTCCTAACAATACGGATTACGATGTAGTAGTCTACGGAGGTACACCTAGCGGTATTATGGCATCAATTGCTGCGGCCAGAGACGGTGCGTCTGTCGTATTGCTGGAACAGACCAACCATGTTGGCGGTTTAAGTACAAGCGGTTTGAATCGTGATGAGGGTGAACACATGGATCGAAGCACCTTGGGTGGATTATGTGATAAATTTACCGCCGAAGCGGCTAGAAGAAGTGGGACAATCGTAGATGTTGGAAATGAGCCTCGGATATGGCAATCTCACATTGCGGAAAATGTTTTTCTTGATATGTTGCAGGAATACAATATCCCTGTGCTATATGAACAATTATTGGATGGTGTGGACAAGTCCGGTAATACAATTATATCACTTCAGGTTCAGGGGGGAATATCCTATAAAGCAAAGGTTTTTATAGATGCCACCTATGAAGGAGATTTAATGGCCAAGGCAGGGGTTTCATATACCATGGGCCGAGAAGCACTAGACACCTACAATGAATCAAAAGCAGGTGTGCGTTATATGGACGAAAAGGTAGACGTCTCTCCTTTTGATGATGAAGGTAATTTATTGCCAAACGTTATTCCTGGAACATTACCAGAAGAATTTTCGGCAAGTGAGCACCCACAATGTTATAATGTCCGTCTTAACTTAACCAGCGAAGAAGGAAATAGAGTCCCCATTGAAAAGCCATCTACTTATGACCCTTTACAATATGAATTGCTCGCACGTTGCATTCAAGCCGGATATGTAACTACATTAGGAGATGTGCTTGGTTTATATGGTATGCCAAACTCATTAAAGCGTGAGTGTAATAATCGTCAATTTGCTTATGTTTCTATGAGCATCCCCGGGGCGCAGACTGCCTGGGCTAAAGCTAGCTTTGAAGAACGAAAAGCTATCCATCAGCAATATCGCAATTATACACATGGTTTGCTCTGGTTTCTAAAAACAGATGAAAGAGTGACAGAAACCATGAGAAATGAAATGGCAAAATATGGTTTTTGTAAAGACGAATGGGTAGATAACGACCATTGGCCATGGTATTTGTACATTCGGGCTGCACGACGGATGACCGGAGAATATATTGTAACACAGCATGATGTGACGGAAAATCGTAAAAAGAAAGACGTTATCCATATCGGTTCACATTATATTGATTCACATCAAGTAGCTCGCTATGCTGTTGACAGTACTAGTTTTATCAACGAAGGACGAATGTGGCAGGAAGGTATGCGGTTCGATATTCCCTATCGTGCGATTACTCCCAAAAGAGAGGAATGTAGCAATCTGCTAGTACCTGTTTGTGTTTCGGCAAGTAATGTGGCTTTTTCCGCTATTCGACTTGAGCCAACATGGATGCATTTGGGAGAAATCTCAGGTATTGCGGCTAATCTTGCTTTAAAACACAACGTAAGTATTCAGGAAGTGAATGTTCAAGAACTTCAGCAAAAAATTTCAGAAGTTGGAATCCCCCTTAATTGAGCTTTGGATTTTTTAAATGCCCTTTGTCTAACAGTGTATACTTTATCGTTAGTCCAAAGGTTTTTTGTAGCCTTATCAGAAATTTGAACAGTTTTATGGGGGGAGATCATAAAGACAGAATTACTCGAGGATCCATTATTTACCTCATCGTAAAAACGTATACACAAAGTCAGCAAGTTAGCCCTAAACACAGTAGGCCCACCATTAATGATGAGCCTACGAGATTATTTAGTTCAGAAGCTAGAATTATACCGCCCAGGCGCGGCCTCCGGCTTCTTCTACCGAAATGCAGCCTTCGTAGCGACCGGGTACGGGCACGTGCTGTAGCACTTGGGTAGCCCCAACTTCGGAAGTACAGAAGCCCAGTAGGGTTAGCTCCTTCATGGTTCGGAAGAAAGGCTTCACGCCATCTTCTTGCGGTTCCTGAGCAGCAGCTTCCAGTTTGGTAAGCAGCGCGTCCATCTGCGCGGGTTCCAGATCCACAAAACCGTCGCTGTATTCGCTTTGGCTCATTTCTTCCAGCTCGGTAATACCGGCCACAAACTGCTGCTGGTCTTCTTCGCCGTAGATGTCCTTCAGCATCAGATCGATAAATTCGGGTACGCCTACGTCTTTCGCTCCGGGAGTATCCGTAGCCGGGATAATACGCTCGGCTACTTCGGAAACTAGGGTGGCCTGGTCTTCGGATAGGAATCCGGGTTGCCAATTCAGTTCTTTCTTCGGAGTACAGCCCTTAAGTACACCCATAATGGCGGGGGCGGAAAGCGCTCCTCCCATCATATAGCTAGCTCGTCTTATTGCTTCTCGTCTATTCATCATACGTTATTTTGCTATCAGACATTCATTCTTTTAAGTTCTTTCACCGCGTGGTCAGCCGCGCGAGCGGTTAGTGCCATGTAGGTGAGCGAAGGGTTCACGCAGGCAGCGGAAGTCATACAAGCCCCATCGGTCACGTAGATGTTGGGCACATCGTGCACCTGGTTCCACTTGTTCAGTACCGAGGTCTTGGGATCGCGGCCCATGCGGGCGGTTCCCATCTCGTGAATACCCAGACCGGGCCAGCTACCGTCGTCGCGAGTCTTTACGTTCTTGAAACCCGCTGCCTCCAACATCTCCGCGGCTGAATTAGCCATGTCAGGACGCATGGCCTTTTCATTCTCTATAAACTCAGCATCGAAAATAACAGTAGGCTGTCCCCACTTATCGGTATTTTCGTAGTCCAGCGTCATCTTGTTTTCGTGGTACGGCAGGGTTTCGGCAAAAGCCGTCATCCCCATTTGCCAGGGGCCGGGCGTTACGATTTTTTCCTTCATACTCGCGCCAAAACCCAGCTCAGCTACCGCACTCTGCCAGTTTTCACGGCTACCTCCGCCCTGGTAACCAAAGCCTCGCAGGTAGTCTTTACGCTCACTGGCTTTATCAATATTACGGAAACGGGGAATGTAGAATCCGGTAGGCTTACGTCCGTAGTAGTACTGATCGGCAAAGCCATCGAAGTCGCCACTAGCTCCGGTACGGAAGTGGTGATCCATCAGATTATGGCCTAGCTCGCCACTACTCGCTCCAATCCCATCGGGGAAAGCATCCGACTTAGAATTCATCAGAATAGAAGTAGACGCTACGGCCGATGCACAGCAGAAGATAATTTTAGAGTAAAATTCCATCGCTTCCATCGTTTCTCGGTCAATGACCTGAACTCCTACCGCCCGACGCTTCTCTTTGTCGTAAATAATGGAAGTTACAATGGAGTCAGGACGTAAGGTCATATTGCCGGTAGCGGCGGCGGCGGGCAGGGTAGCCGCATTACTGCTGAAGTAGGCTCCGTAAGGACAGCCCCGAATGCAACGGTTACGGTATTGGCACTTGGTACGTCCGTTGTGATTCTGCGTTAAATTAGCCGTGCGGCCCATCGTAACCACTCGTCCGCCGAAGTTCTCCGCCACTTTATCCCGGAAGTGTTTTTCCAGACAGTTAAAATCCATGGGGGGTAGGAAGTTGCCATCCGGCAACTGAGGCAATCCTTCCTTCATGCCGTGGATACCGGCAAAACCCTCAGCGTAGGTATACCAGGGGTCAATCTCCGCGTAGCGAATTGGCCAGTCTACCCCGAAACCATCACGGGCGTTGGCTTCAAAATCCAGATCGCTAAAGCGATAACTGTGGCGGCCCCACATAATGGATCGCCCTCCCACGTGGTAGCCCCGCATCCAGTCAAAGCGTTTGGTTTCCTGATAGGGATGCTCGCTGTCCTTTACAAACCAGTGTTTGGTAGATTCCCGAACGGTGTAGCCAGTACGGCTTTGTTTGGGATAATGCTCTTTTAGCTCTTCAGGCGATATCCTTTCCTTGGTAGGGAAATCCCAGGGTTCTTTGTTTGCAGTAGGATAATCTTTTACGTGTTCAACCATGCGACCGCGCTCCAGCACCAGGGTCTTTAACCCTTTCTCGCACAATTCTTTTGCGGCCCAACCGCCACTAATACCCGAACCGATGACAATAGCATCGTAGGTATTTTCCTCCATTCCTTTGGAATTTACGTACATACGAAGTTGAGATTTTAATAAATGATAGGAAATGTTAGCCTGGTCAATTTACAGCATTCCCGTAAATTAAAAAAATGAGGTTTGCAAAATCAGTATTCAATCCAAGGCTCACTTTTACAGAATGCTAAGCAGCTCCGGTAATGTACTAATCTCGTAGGTTACTTCTTCGGTATACTGGTGCTGGGCCGGATTGAAGTAAACCTGATCAATACCAGCGTTCCGGGCTCCCAGGACGTCAGTCTTAAGATTATCTCCTACCATAATACACTCCGGTGGCGTAGCCGAGATATTCTTTAGTGCATATTGAAACATACCTGTGTTTGGCTTACGGTAACCAGCTACATCCGAGGTAGTTACGGTCTGGAAGTACTCCGTTAAACCCGCATACTGTAATTTAATTGCCTGAACATCGGAGAAACCATTGGTAATGATGTGTAACTGGTACCGATCTCGTAGTTTCTCCAAAGTAGTTACTGCCTCGGAAATAACGTACCCTTTGGTAGGACAGGTCGTCAGATATTCTTCGGCAAATACTGGAGGCAAGGTTTCATCATAGGAGAGTTGTAGTTCGTCAAAGATCAAAAAGAACCGCTCCTGCCGCAGCCGTTCCGAGTCATACTCGCCTCGATTGTATAAATCCCATAGCCGACGGTTCACCTGATGGAAAACCTGACAGAATTCATTTGGTGAAGGAGTCCCTAATTGCTCAAGTTGATATTTGTAGTATAAATCCGTCAGCGTTTCAGTAGCGCAACGGTCGAAGTCCCACAGCGTGTGGTCTAAATCGAAGAGGATGTGAGTGTATGTGTTCAAGTATTATGGTTTTTAGTGTTGGCGTGCTTTGGTATTCAGGTCGGCGTAAACCGCTGTTCAGGCGACCTTCGCACCGTGTTCAAAGTTACTCATTTCATGAATACGCGAACACATAAACAGTTGAACACATTGTACTATAACACTCCGAACCATAACACTAAGTACACTGTTTTGTAATGCCTGTCAATTCACTATTTTTGCAGCGATTTATTACCGAATAAACACACAACTATGGCAGAGAAATCATATGATCTTATTGTAATTGGAAGTGGACCCGGCGGCTATGTCGCGGCTATCCGGGCAGCTCAGTTAGATATGAAGGTGGCCGTCGTAGAGAAGGCCGAGCTGGGAGGAGTTTGCCTAAACTGGGGCTGTATTCCCACTAAAGCTTTGTTAAAAAGTGCGCAGGTTTTTGAGTATATCAAACACGCCCAGGACTATGGCATCACCGTAAAGGATGCCGAAGTAGATTTTACCGGGATGGTAAAACGCAGCCGTAATACCGCGGGTAAGATGAGTAAAGGAATTCAGTTCTTGTTCCGCAAGAACAAAATTGAAACGCTGGTAGGCCACGGCAAAATAGCCGGTAAGGGTAAAGTAGAGGTGAAGGGAGAAGACGGAAAGTCTCAGACCTACTCCGCTAAGCATATCATTCTGGCCACGGGTGGCCACGCTCGGGAGTTACCTAGTATTCCAATTGATGGTGAGAAAATTATTGAGTACCGCAAAGCAATGGTCATGGAAGAGCAACCTAAGAAGATGGTCGTGGTAGGCTCAGGAGCTATTGGTTGCGAGTTTGCCTATTTCTACAATACCATTGGCACCGAAGTAACTATTGTTGAATACCTGCCAAATATTATTCCGCTGGAAGATGAAGAAGTCTCTAAACAGCTAGAGAAAATCTACAAGAAGAATGGCATCAAGATTATGACCAACTCGGAGGTAACTTCAGTTGATACCAAAGGGAAGGACTGCAAAGTGAAGGTAAAATCAAAAGATGGTAAGGAAACTACTATTGAGTGCGATGTAGTGCTATCGGCAGTAGGAGTAGCTACCAATCTGAAAAACGTGGGCGTGGAAACGGTAGGTTTGAAGCTTAATGATCGTAAAACCCACGTGGAAGTAGACGATTTTTACCGTACCAATGTAGAAGGCGTGTACGCCATTGGCGATATTGTGAAGGGCCCTGCCCTAGCGCACGTAGCCTCTGCTGAAGGCATCACTTGCGTGGAAGCCATTGCCGGAATGAATCCTGAACCTTTAGACTATAATAACCTTCCGGGCTGTACCTACTGCTGGCCGGAAGTAGCATCAGTAGGTTATACTGAAAAGGCAGCTAAAGAGGCGGGTTACGATATCCGCGTAGGTAAGTTTCCTTTCTCAGCTTCAGGCAAGGCGAGTGCAGCGGGAGCCAACGAAGGTTTCGTAAAAGTGATTTTTGATAAGAAGTACGGCGAGTGGCTCGGTGCCCATATGATTGGAGCCAACGTTACCGAGATGATTGCCGAAGTGGTAGCTGCGCGTAAGTTGGAAACCACCGGCCACGAAATCATCAAGTCAGTACACCCGCACCCTACCATGTCGGAAGCAGTGATGGAAGCCGCTGCCGCTGCCTACGAAGAGGTGATTCACTTGTAGAGATTCCTAACAGATGTTTGATAGAAGGCAGGTTCACAGCGAATCTGCCTTTTTGTTTTTATGATAGTTTGCGACTCTAAACGCAAATACTTATAATATTTTGCGATTTGAATCGCAAAATATTATGTCTTACTTCAGAAAGGCCCCGAGGCACGTTATCCGTTTAAACCAGGAATTTTTAGGTCGGTCTGCTATTTGTTCACTAAATTGACCTGATGATGCGAATGTTTATCTTCACTCTCTTGTCTTACTTTTTCTCATTACCAACTTCGGTATGGTCTCAAGAATATGTTGCCCAACCAGACTCTCTGTATTCTACCCATCTGAAAGAACAAAGACAGATACAAGTCATTTTCCCCAAGAATTATGATCCAAATCTGAAGGATGGTTACGATGCGTTTTATGTGCTGGATGGTGAATGGAATACGTCATTATCGGAAACCGTTCTCCATTTTTTAGGATACGGCCAGTTCATTCCTACGAATATGATGATTGTTAGTATTCCTAATCTGTACGAGGGGGACGTAAACATGCGGGGTAGAGATTTTACTCCTACCCAAGTTAAAAACCGTGATGTTTCTGGCGGGGCTAATGACTTTCTGTTGTTTCTGAAGGAGGAGCTAGTACCCTACATTAATGAGAAGTATCCAACCAATCGCGAGAACAGCGTTCTCTACGGAACCTCATTGGGAGGCCTATTCGCCATCTATACGTATTTGCATGAACCCGCGCTGTTTAAGTCGTATTTAACCGTTGAACCTGCTTTGCATTGGGATAATGAAAATTTAAACAAAGTCGCATCGAAAAAACTACCGGGCATAACCGGAACTAGTAACACGCTTTGGATAAGTTCTCGTGACGGAGAAGACTTCAAAGAAATGGGCATTGCCAAGTTTGAATCTACGCTCTCTAAAAAAGCCCCTAAAGAGTTGCATTGGAAGGTAGCGACCTATCCCAACGAAACCCATTTTTCTGCTATCTGGAAAGGCCTATACGATGGTCTTAAGTTTACCTATACCAAAGCATCAGACGAAAAGATCGTTAATAGAGCAGATACAGCTACCAGACTATTCTAGTCTGGTTTATTTAACGCTCCCCGGTCCGTAGCCAAAGTACTCCTTAAACACTCGGGAAAAGTGAGCGTAGTTCATGAACCCTACTTTGTTGTAAACATCCGACACGTTAAAGTCAGTATGCTTGAGTAGGTACTGGGCATGTTCCATGTGCTTCCTTTTGAGCCATCGGGCGGGCGTAGAATTGAAAACTTCTTTAAAGTCCCGCTTGAAGGTAGCCAGACTTCTTCCGCTCATCAACGCAAATTCTTCGAGCGATGCATATTTCAGGTAATTCTGCTCCATGATCTCTACGAGATTTTTCTTATGCAGGCTATGCCCGGAGAGGAGCTGAGCTACTACTTCGGGGTGCCGGCTGGTTAGGTAGATCAACAGCTCGGTCACTTTAAGTTGAAGTAGCTCTTTATCGTATTTCAATCTGCTGTAGAAAAGGTTGAGCACTGACTTGATAAAATCAAGAAACTGCACCGAAGCATCGGTAATAAAATGTTCGTAGCCACCACTCGTAGTTTTACTTTTCAGATTTCGCTTTTGGGCGAATCGGTGTACAAAATCGTCTTCCAGAAAGAATAGCACGCTGGCGTATCCGCGCTCGGGAGTTCCGTATTTTCGGTAAGGAGCGTAGACATTTGTTGAGCAACCCAATCTGTCCCTCCTCAATCGTGGAAGTGCCTTCTTCAAAGTCAATCGCTATACTACCAGAGAGAATGCAGAGCAATACCCGCTGGTTTACATAAACAGAGTCGGCCACCAACGTCTCGTGATGACAGGACTCAATTACTGTACAACCTTCCAGTTCAATAGACTGATGCCGCTCCGGCATGCCTAATAAGTCTTCAGGTATTTTAAACATATGCTGGTTTTCTCCTTTAAGCCCAAAATATGGTAAAAGGTTCTGGCATCCAATGCTCTGCTGGTAGTTGAGGGTAGATGAGCCGAATAGCAAAGTGATTTGAGCCAGATAGGATAATCTTCGCTTACTGTTCGCCAGTTTATACAAATAAAATAAAAAGTCATGAGACAGCTATTATTCATCTTTTTAACCCTATCAGTCATACAAGTACAAGTAGCCGAAGCACAAACCACCTTTCGGGATGATTTTTCTAGTAGCGAGAGCCTCCGTAACTGGACCTCATTAGAAATTGAAGGCTGGGAGTCGAAGATTAGAAAACTGGCCATCGAGAACGATAAGCTGGTCATGGAACCTACTTCCAGTGGTTGGTTTGAAGACAATTTTGCCGGACACCTCTACCGGGAATATACCGGAGATTTTGAGCTAAGTACCAAAATAAAAGTAGCAGGAACCACCGCTAATCTACCGCAAACCGCCTTTTCGCTGGCAGGTCTTTTTGTGCGGGTTCCCCGAGACTTTACGGCAAGTGAGTGGGAGAGAGGGAAGGAAAATTGGCTGTTTTTCAGTATTGGCTCCGCTACCGAACCGGGTACTCCCCAATTTGAGATCAAGAGTACTTACAACAGCCAATCCACCCTTAAAATCTATCCGGCGCAGGATGAATGGGTAGAGCTAAAAATTGTGAGAGTAGCCGAGGTGTTTACCTTGCTGCATAAGTTTGCCGGAGAAGATTGGCAACTACTCGATCAGTTCATTCGCCCCGATTTGCCCGAAACTTTGCAACTAGGGGTGACTGCTTATTCTGACTGGCCTTCCGTAACCGAAACCTACCCCGACTACGAAGCCTACAATCAGCACGGAACCCAAGAAGATAAAGGTGACCTGATAGCCTATTTCGACTACATCGAGATAGCACCCACCCCAGTCAAAAAGGAACTTCCTATCGCCAATTTTATCGGTCAGCAAGTGTTGATGTCCATTGTTGAATCCAACTAACCAGTCTTAGTAATGATGCGGATTAAATTATTATTGGTCTTTATCCTTTTCGCCAGTAGCGTCAGTGCCCAGCCTAGCTTTGATGCCCAAAAGCTGATCGTATTATCCGATGCTGATATGGCAGCTTCGACTTACGTAGATGGTCAATTGTTACGTGTGCCGGGCGATCAGGATGAACTCTCCTTGATCGATTTTTCTGACTCTGACCCACTGAATAGCATCACTACCTTACCAGTATCCAATTCGGTCACCAACTGGACGAAAAGTCTGGATATTACTTCTGATGGTCGGGTAGCCTTTGTGGCCGAAACTCGGGCACAGCTAGCCCACGACATTACCCAGATAGCCAATGTAGGCGAAATTCCGGCAGCGCTAAGCATTCGTGCTATTGACGTAAGCAACCCCAAAGCAATGTCACTGATGGCTAAGATAGACGTAGGAAATATTCCTATTGTCGTCCAGTTAAGTCCGGATGGTAATTTTTTAGCAACAGTGATAGAGGAACCGGGAAGGGAAATCGTATTAGTACCCTGGCAAGGCACAGCCTTTGGTACTCCTCGGTACTTTACTATTGGACAAACCTACGATAAATCCGTACGGGCGACTGACATCACCTGGCACCCTTCAGGTAAATTCCTAGCGGTAACGCTTGAAGAAAGTCAGCAACTAGCCTTTTACCAGGTAAACGATGAACGTACCGAAATAACCATGATCGGCGAACCGCTGCCGTTGGGTACGCTACCTGGTGCAGGTCAGTTTGTGCCCGGTGGAGAGTTCTACCTTATTCCCGATGTCAATAATTTTGTGAACGAAGGATTTTTGTACTGCATTCGTCCTGACTTTGCCAATGGTAACCATCAAATCGTCTCCCGGGTGAAGACCGGAAAAGCTCCCGAAGGCTTTGGTATTAGCCCTGACGGTACACGGATTGTTACGGCCAATATGGAAGGTTCGTGGTTTCCCGAAGGATCAGAATTCCGCACCGAAACCAGCTCACTGTCAC
>ERZ1740058.644-NODE-644-length-23876-cov-16.829226_pt1 | contig 23876 bp, 23 predicted proteins | sample MGYA00581745_ERZ1740058 | MGnify/ENA primary metagenome ERZ1740058 (study PRJEB43018, sample SAMN04849742) | marine metagenome | isolation source: floating plastic debris | place: Pacific Ocean | collected 2008-08-30 | study: EMG produced TPA metagenomics... | reverse complement strand
GGGCCGCTGGCCGTCGCATCGCCAAACACCTGCGACCCGATACCGGTGCGCCCCCCATCACGATTCAAAGCGACGGCACCGTCTTCTAACCCATTCCGTACGGGCGAGGCATTCCGTAAATATCATATTGGTGCTTCCGGAATGGTATTCACGGAATGCCTCGCCCCTCCCAGCATTCCAAACTCCGCATTCACAGGCTTCCTATGCAAAACTCCGTCACGCTGATCGACCATCCGCTGATTCAGCACAAGCTGACCCTGATGCGCCAAAAGGACACCAGCACTGCCAAATTTCGCCAACTGCTGGAAGAGATCAGTATGCTGCTGGCCTACGAGGTCACCCGCGACTTACCCCTCGAAAAAGTGGCGATCGAAACCCCGATGACCCCCATGGATGCCCCCATGTTGTCGGGTAAAAAGGTGGTGCTGATTTCGATCATGCGGGCAGGGCAGGGCATTTTGGATGGCATGTTAGAGCTGATGCCCTCGGCGCGGGTGGGCCACATTGGCCTTTACCGCAATCCCAAAACCCATGTGCCGGTGGAGTATTACTTCAAAGTACCGACGGATGTGCATGAGCGAGAAATGCTGGTGGTTGACCCGATGCTGGCCACGGGCAACTCTGCCGTCGCCGCCGTCTATCGCCTCAAAGAAACTCAACCCCAATCCATCAAGTTCGTCTGTCTGCTCGCCGCCCCAGAAGGCATCGCCCACTTCCACTCCGAACATCCCGACGTGCCCATCTTCACCGCCGCGATTGATGAGAAGCTTGACGAGCACGGTTATATCTTGCCGGGACTGGGGGATGCGGGCGATCGCATGTTTGGTACCAGATAACTCAACTACCGGCTTGATTGTGGCTGCTATTAGATTTGGTTTACTGCAACTTTGGTGAAGTCTATAGAACTTCTTTCATTGCGGCAGATTGTCACAACAGATTTGATTTCACGAACCGTAATAGCGTTGCTCAAAGCGCTAATGGTTTTGACTAATGTCGTCGTGGTCATAGATTTGAGTGTTTCAGCCTAAAGTCCCAAATTGTCAGGCTTTAACTTTATCAAAATAGTCCGGATACTCCCTTAGATATCAGAAAAAGTCAGTGAGTTTTTCTAATGGAATAAAGTCTTATGCCCTCACAAACTCCTTGGGAGCGTGTTTGTACCTCCCTGACTGAAATTGAGGAGCTTTTAAAGTCCTCCAATATCTCTGAGGCACAACGAAAGAGACTTTTGGCTGCGGCCAGACAGCTAGCTGACTATTTTAAGTGCCCTAATTAATGCTGCATCAATTGCTCACTGATGGATTACGTATTTTTTCAATCAAGCGTTCCAGCACCAATTTGAGATACCCCTCTGCTTCAGATGAGAGATCACCATGGCTCTCGCTGTCTTTTATGTAAGACAAGGCCGCGATGTAGGGGTATTCAATATCGATTGAGCTAGGGACGACATACTCTGACAGCGGGATATTCATTCGTCCCCCTTCATCGAGAGAAGCGGCGACCCAATTTAGATACTGATCTAGCTCGCCCTGAAAATCTTTGCTTTTTCCTCTTGGTATTTGGTCTCGATACTCATCAATTGCCTTTTCGGAAGCCCTGCGAACCCAATCCTTCTGGCAGGTTCGCAACCATTTTGCAGCTTCGCGGCAATCGTCAAAACCAGCGATATGTCCAGCAAGACCTTCTGCAAGATTTAGCAGCTTGCGCAACCGTAGCGATTCTGCGGCACCTAGCTTCCCTGTTTCAATATTTCTAATTTCCTCAACAAAAAGGGCGAGCTGATTACGGATTTCATCATCTTTTTTGTTTAACTGCCCTTCCAGCTCAGTAATACGTACATTCTTGTCATCAATCATCCCCTTTGCGATCCAGGTCACAGTGCCAAACATCAATGCAACGATACCGCCAAAGAATATGCTCACCCAATCAGGAGGATTCTGCGCCATAGACCATACCCTGCATGATGAAAAGAAACTGGCCTTATAGTACGACACAGTTTTCAAAAAGATGGGAAGCCTTGCTCGATACTTTGCAGTACAATTGTATTATATTGTTCTGGAGTTCGTCTGATGTCTGAAGGTGCTTTGGACAAAACCTATACACAGTATGCGTTACGTCTCATACAAGGTGAAGCAGGTCAGCATGAACGCTCACTTATTGCGAAAATGTTTATTCGCTTTGGTGATCGTATTGATTTGGTCGATCCACAGTACCGTGAGCAATTGAAGCAAATATTGAAAGGCCAATGACGTGCTGTTGGAGGCGATGTCTTCTCAGGAGCAAGGATGGAGAAAAATCATGATTTTTGTGTTTGAAGTGCATTGAAGTTGTTTCGGTGGTTGCCAGGCGAAATTGATTAAGTGGAAAAATCTTTTGATCCTTGAAACCCTGTCTACACCCCACACTGTTTGCGCTGTCGTTGGATTTTGTTTTGTAAGTCTTTGGTCAGGCCCATGTCGGCATCTGCTGCGAGGCGATCTAACTCGCGACGGAAATGAGCTGCCACCGTGGGGTTGCGGATGACGAGGAGACTTTCATCATTGGTGTGGTTGGCGGCAGCGCTCCAGTTATGGGAGCCGATGATCACCGTGTGATTGTCGATCAGCGCAAACTTGTGATGCAGCTTGTCGCCTTCCGGTAGGTTGGGGATGCCCACCTGCGAAATCGGCGCGGCCCAAGGCTGGTTGTGGGCTTCATACTTGCAGCGATGATCGGGAATCGCCGTGCCGAGCATATCTAGCGCTTCGCTGTAGCTGCGATAGATAAAGTGGCTATCCACCAGCGCCCTCACCTTGACGCCCGCCTGAGACTTGGGGGCCAGGCGATCGCTAATGCCCTGATCGGAAAAGACAAACAGCGCCAGATCGATACTGCTCGTTGCCTGAGCCAGTGTGGTGCTGATCAGACCGTTGACGCTTTGGCTCCAGGGCTGACTTTCAGAAACGGGTGAAAACTGCACGGTGACTTGCGAGCCCGGAATGCTGACAATGCTGGGCGATCGCGCTGGCTTTTGCAGGCCAAACAGACTGTCTTCCTGGCCTTTAGGGCCATCGCCCCACATCAGCTCAAACTCCTCTGTCAAAACCGCTGCCAGTTCTGCACTGTTGATTTTGAGCAGAGCGTTGGCATTGCCCCGGCTGTCCTTGTGGGCAAAATCGCCGTGGGTACCCGACATAGTCCAATTATTGGAGCCCAGCAGCACCGTTCGACCATCCACCACCATAAATTTGTGATGCATCAGGCCGCTACCCTTCGAGCCATCGGCAGTGTCATCCAGCAGCGGGACGTTCCCCTTTTGAAGAATACGGATGGCGTCGCCTTGGTCAAGTTCTTGGGCGGTGAGCTGGCCGTTGCGGTTGGCGTCAATTAGCTGCTGTCGTTCTGAGTGCCGGGACTGCTGTCGCTCATCCAATGCTTCTGACTGAAAGGATTCCAGCGGTCGCCAAACCCGGTTGTATTGATTTTCCACAATGATTCGCACGGCAACGCCCGCTTGGGCCTGATCCCGCAGGGCGATCGCCACCCGAGGCAGATTGATTTCCTGCACAGCCACATCGACAGAGGTGTTGGCGGCTGCGATCGCCTCGATAATCGTGGCTTCTAAATCATCGCCGTGGCGCTGAATACGCCGGTAGGGATCGGTGTAAGCGGCAGCGGGGGATTGATTGAAATAAACCTGGATGTAAGGATCTTGCGGCAGAGCCGGTGCGAGCGATGGTCCCGCCAGCCCCGGCAACCCGTAATGCAGGGCCAGCACCAAGAGCAACGCCCCCAGCAGTAATGCACCGAGCCGACCGGGATGAAATGAAAGACGCACGACCTTGATCCAAAATTGTCAGTGTTTTTAGTGCGCCCAAGCGGACTTTCCGGGTAACCCCGCAATCTTGCGGAAATTCATAATGTTTGCCCGTGACATCAAGCTCTCCTGCGCTAGACTTTGAAACCGCGAGGTGCGACACTTGCGAATTGTCAGCAAACGTTGGCACAGATCCGTAGGCACAGCGTCATTGATCACGATGAAGTTTCCTGAAAGGAGACATCCCGATTGCGATTTGATTGGCTAATTTCAACAGGGTTGGGGGTGACTAGCGCGCTAGTTCTAACCTTGCCCGCAGCGGCGGCTCAGCTGCAGTCTTGGCAGTTTAATGAACGCGAAAATCAGCTGGTGTTTACCACTGATACAGCGGTGCAGCCGCGCGCTCAGCTGGTATTTAACCCCACTCGAGTGGTCATCGATTTGCCGGGCACTACGTTAGGGCGATCCTCTCGGCGTCAGGCCGTCGGCGGGGCGATTCGCGAAGTGCGATCGGGTCAATTTGATGCCCAAACGGCTCGCCTGGTGATTGAGCTGGCTGCCGGATACACCTTGGACCCACGGGCAGTCGAGATCCGCGGCATCAGCAGCAATCAGTGGGTCGTGCAGCTACCAGAGCCAGAACAATCAGCCACGCCCACGCCCACTGCGCCTGCCGGTAACAGTGGCAACTCCATCACGGGGGATTTTTCTAACGAGGCGACGAGCTTTCTCTCGAATATTGTGACGACGCCCGATGGCTTTTTTATTCGCACCGATGGCCCGATCCCGACGATCAATCTAGAACGGGTCGGCAGTCTCGGGCGCGAGCGCCAGATTGTGATTGACATTTTCAACAGCTCGATTTCGCCCTTTCTCGAAGCGGAGGGTCTCCCCGGCAATCGCTACAGTGTTAGCCGCTGGGATATTGCTCAAGATAATCAAAGCTTGACGACGCGGGTGGTGATGACGCTATCGCCTGAAAGTCCTGACTGGGAGGTCACCCCCACCAGCGTCGGCAGCCAAAGTGGCCTAGTGATTGTGCCGCCCAGTGGGGTGTCTATCAGTTCAATCCCCGATGAACCACTCAGCCCCGATCAAATGATCGCGGTGCCGCCCGGTTCGCAACAGCCGCCGCGTCCACAGCCGCAAGTGCCCCAGCAGCCCCAAACCCCAACCGTGCCGCCGCGGGTCAACAATAGTCGAATTTTGGTGGCGATCGATCCCGGACATGGGGGACGCGACCCCGGTGCCGTGGGCATCGGCGGTGTCCAAGAAAAGAATGTGGTGTTCCCCGTTTCGACGCGCGTGGCGCAGCTGCTGCGAGAGGCTGGTATTGACGTGGTGATGACTCGGGTAGACGATCGCACCCTCGATCTGGAGCCACGGGTCAACATTGCCAACAACGCCAACGCCACCATCTTTCTCAGCATTCATGCCAACGCCATCAGCCTCAGTCGGCCTGACGTCAACGGGGTGGAAACCTATTACTACTCTGAAAACGGACGGCAATTGGCCAGCATCATTCACGCCAATGTGCAGCCTGCTTCTGGTCTGGGCAATCGCGGGGTCAAGCAGGCCCGGTTTTATGTGTTACGAAACACGGCCATGCCCGCAGCCCTGCTGGAGCTGGGTTTTCTCACCGGCTCAGAAGATATTGTTAGACTGCGTGACCCGGCCTGGCAAGAACGCATGGCCCAGGCGATCACTCAAGGCTTGCTGCAATATCTCGAACCCTATCGCCGCTAAGGGATCTGTTGTTAAATAACGTCCCCAGAACAGACAGGTTTCGGTAAGGGTTCGGCAGTGCCAAACCCCGGCGATCGGGGAGGCTATTTTTGAGCCACTCCCTCACGACGCCTGAGACTCATTTCCAAAAATAACGTCAGTTCGGGTTAAGCGAAAACCCGTTACTTTCCCCTCCACTGGAGGGGCTAATGGGGTGGGTAAGCCGCCGTAAGGCCCACCCCGTCCTGCGGCCACCCCTCCGCTAGAGGGGATTTGGCTTCTGATAATCCTTGTCCCGAACTCAGGTTGAAAATATAGCTGCTCAAGCTGCGGCGAAATGCCGGGGTGCCAACGGAGCGGAGAGAATAAACTTCTGTCGCCAAACCTAAGGGCAAAGGTCGATCGTTGATGGCGCGATCGCCCAACCTCCCTTCTACACATCCCTTGCAGCGGTAACACCGATTCTGCCAATCACGATTACAGTGACTCTCCTCTACCCGCCACTCGGTGACCCTCTCCCTCAAACATCAATAGCGCTTTTGAGGAGAACTGGTATAACGCTCCCCTCTCCTCCAGCCCTTCTAAACATCGCAGCTCAAGCCCGCCGAAAAGTCGCCTAAGTGATCGATTACTAACAAGAGTCCAAAGGTTTCAAGCAGTCTCTCTAACTTGTGCGATGCTAAATTACGCCCGTACTTAGTGAACATGATTCGATAGGCATGCCCATGGACGACAAATTTATGCTGATGATTCCGGGGCCAACTCCGGTGCCAGAGAGCGTTTTACTCGCCCAAGCCAAGCACCTGATTGGTCACCGCAGTGGTGAATTCAGCCAGATTATGGCTGAGGTGGCCGATGGGCTCAAATGGCTTCATCAAACTCAAAACGACGTGCTGATGCTGACCGCCAGCGGCACTGGCGCGATGGAAGCGGGCATTATCAACGTGTTGAGCGTGGGCGATCGCGTGCTCATCGGCAGCAATGGCAAATTTGGTCAGCGCTGGGTACAGGTCTGCGAAGCCTTTGGCATCAAGGCCGAGGTGATTTCAGCGGAATGGGGCAAGGCGCTCAACCCCGATGACTTTAAAACAGCGCTGGAAGCTGACACCGAGAAAACGATTAAGGCCGTGATTGTCACCCACAGTGAGACTTCGACCGGGGTGTTAAATGACCTGCAAACCATTGCCGACCACGTTCACGCTCATGGTGAAGCGCTGATCTTAGTGGATGCCGTCACGAGCTTAGGGGCTTGCAGCGTGCCCATCGATGACTGGGGACTGGATGTGGTCGCCTCGGGGTCACAAAAGGGCTACATGGTGCCCCCCGGCTTAGGATTCGTCACGATGAGCGATCGCGCCTGGAAGGCTTACGAAACCTCTAACATCCCCAAGTTTTATCTAGACCTCGGTCCCTATCGCAAAAGCGGAGCTAAGAATACGACGCCGTTTACGCCGCCGGTGAGTCTGTTCTTTGCGATTCAGGTCGCGCTGAAGATGATGCAAGACGAGGGCTTAGACAACATCTTTGCCCGCCATGCCAGACTCCAGCAGGCGACTCGGGCGGCGATGAAGGCGCTTAACCTGCCACTGTTTGCCGCGGATGAGGTGGCGAGCCCGGCAGTGACGGCAGTCATGCCCCAAACGGTAGAGGCTGAAAAAATTCGCTCCACGATGCGCAAAGACTTTGATATTGCCCTCGCGGGCGGTCAAGACCACTTGAAGGGCCAAATCTTCCGCATGGGTCACCTGGGTTTTGTCGGTGATCGCGACATTTTGACTGCGATCGCGGCGCTAGAAGCAACGCTAGCCAAGTTGGGAGCCAATGATTTCTCGCCGGGTGCTGGCCTCGTAGCCGCTCAGCAAGTGTTATCTGCCTAATCCCTAACGGGAAAAGGGACATTGTTTCCAGCTATCCCGCCGCAAATCCCTCCTGATCTTTCAATTCGGGAGGGATTTGTGTTGTCTGTGAAGTGAATTGGCGGTTTTGTCACGCTGGCCTTAGAAAATTTTGGCAGGGTGATTTTGGGTATAGCAGACTTCGGAAGTCGGCAGTCGGAATACCCTGCGGGCAGGGCAGAGCCCTACGGCAGTCGGAATTGCAATGCTTGTCAAAACATGGTTTCAGTAGTCCGAGATGTTTTGCCCAAACAACGATTGGCGATACCTCTCACAACATCGGAATTCGCCATTCCAAGCGATGGTGTAGCGGGTTTTGTCCGGATTCTCCGAAACAGCACTACAAATCTTGGCCCCCCTGCCCCTCCGCCCCCTCGCCCCTCGCCCTCCCCTACGTTCTCATTCACGGTTCATCCTGTTATCTTGCTAACAGAGACTGGCTCATTCAAGGACAGCAGCAAAGTCATGAACGTGTTGGGACGTTTGGCGCGGGTAATTCGCTCTCAGGTCGGCGATTGGGTGCAAGCCGCCGAAGATCCAGAAAAGATGTTGGATCAAGCGGTGTCCGATATGCAGGGTGATTTGATTCAGCTGCGACAATCCGTGGCGCAGGCGATCGCCACCCAAAAACGCACCGAACGCCAATGCCATCAAACCACCACCCTGACTCAAGAATGGTACAACCGGGCGCAGCTAGCTTTACGCAAGGGCAACGAAGACCAGGCCCGCGAAGCGCTCGCCCAGCGACATAGCTATTTGCGGATGCAGGCACAGTTGGAAAATCATATCGGCGAGCAGAAAAGCATTATCACTAAGCTCAAAGCGAATATGCGCGACCTGGAAGTCAAAATTGCTGACGTGCGCACCCGCCGCGATATGTACATTGCCCGCGCCCGTTCTGCTGCCGCCTCTCAACGCATTCAAGACACGATCGCCCAAGTTGGCAACGAGCGATCGCTCGGTACCCTCAGCCGCATGGAAGATCGCGTGTTGGATCTTGAAGCCCAAGCCGACGCCATGGCTGAACTCAATCAGTCGTTAGCCGCCGGTTCGTTAGAAGGTCGCTTTGTTGCGCTAGAGCAGGACGAAGAAACCGCGATCGAAGATGAACTAACTGCGATGAGAGCCAACCTGCCCGGCGCCTAAAGGCGATTGGACACGTGTCGTCACCTCGGCGAGCATGAAAGCATCGGAGTGCTTGTGCAGAGATGGCTTTTTCCGTATCCTCTGCGCTCCCCATCTCCTCCGCTCCCCAGCGTTTCCGGTTTACTTCACGCCTCCACCCGCTCAGACTCGGCATACATCGGTTGAGGCAACGCTTCTAGATGCTTCCAGCAGACGGTACAAGCGGGCAAATCATGGGCGATCGCATAGGGTTCGTGCACCGTATCGATCCAGTTGAGAAAGGTTTGAAAGTTTTGCGTGACGGTTTTGGGATCATCTTGCACCATGCCGAGTTGAAAGTGGGGATCGGCATTTTCCACCGCAAACGGACAGGCGTGGAAGGTGCCATCTGTCTTGAGCACGGGATAACAGTGGGGACAGCGGTGTGTTTCTTTGGATCGGGTTTCTTTGCCGGTGAAAGGATCCACGCCCCGGCCCGAATCCACAATGTCAGGATGCCCGATCGCTATCGTCCCCGGCTGAGCCCGTTCATGTTCTTCCAACTTCCGTAATGACGACAGCGGCATTTGCGGGGCTCCATCTCCCGTCGCGATGGAATAGTTCAGTGAGGCGGTGGTGTTGCCCAGCGGGTCAGACGCCAGAATTGCCAGCAAGCGATCGGCCTGAATACCGTTGGAATAAATCACGATCGCGCCTTGAAAGCCGTGCTCGCGCAGATAGGCGATCGCCCACATGACGTTGTCATGGTTTAACGTGGGCTCCCCACCGTAAAACTTGATCGTGCCTGCTGCGTGCAGCATGACGCTGTTGAGGGTGGCCTCCAAATGCTCAGCTGTGTACTCCGTATACCATCCCTTCGGCGTCCCAAAAACGGTGCAAAAATCACAGTCTCGATTGCACTGGTTGCCGGGGTACAGGTGCAGTTCCATCAGGCGATGCTCTTCGACCACGCCTCTGGCCCGCGATGCCCGTTCTTTAAAAACCATAGTTAAACTGCCTTGCTGGTAGAGTTGACCGAAAAGTGTGGACAGGAGAATTGAGCCCTGGGAATAGCCCTGATTGCCCTCAATGAGTGACTCAACAATCGCGTTCTGAGCGTAGGAGTTTGGCGCTGCCAGCCCCTGACAGACAGCGCTTTTGTCCTGGGTAGATGACCTAAACACAGAATCCTAAATCGCAATTTGCGCCTCCCATTCGGACTCTAGACGCGTGGTGTATTCGGCATTCACCACCGGCACCGTGTCCTGCGAGAGTGCTTGTAGGGGCATGCCATAGGCCGCTTCCACCTGATCAAATTCTGCTTGTAGCTCGGGGGGCAGCAGCGATCGGGTCAACAGCGGTGGATCGCCCCAAACCGTGGGATTGAACTTTTGCAATTGCCCTGCCGGACTCGACAGAATATTGGCGAGCACCATCGCCCCCGCCGGATTCCTGGCGTTGACGGGAATCGCGGTGAAGGACGGATCATTCAACGCGGCACCGGGCAGGGCAAACGCCTGGGTTGTTTCAGGAAACTGACCGGTGGCAATACCTTCGGCAATGCGGGCGGTAAAAGCGGGCATCATCCAAATTTCGCCATTCGAAAACAGTTCTTGAAGACGGCTCTGCGTCGGCGGATAGGTGGAGCCTTCGCGCCAGAGATAGGGTTCTAATTCCTGTAAATAGGCCCAGACTTGGGGCGAGTTTTGCTCCCATAACGCCTCGTCAAACTCGGCTCCAGCATATTGCTCATAGCCCCCCGTCACCCCGTATAAGACCGTTAGCAAAAAGCGACTGCCGTCAAATTGTGGCGGAGCGACATAGGTAAACCGTCCGGGATTGGCCTGCGCCCAAGCCAGCAGTTCCTCAAAGTTAGTGGGAGGCGTTGGCACCCGCGCGCTATCTCTCGCCATCAGGTAAAACGCCCCGGTATACGGCGCAGAATAGCCCTCAATCGGCAAGCCAAAGTCATTGGTGACAGCCGGATCGTCAGCATCGTAGTACTGCATGGCGGGCAGTTTGTCGGCAAAGGGGCCAAACAGCAGGTCGCCTTGTTTCAAGGTGCGAAAGTTTTCGCCGTTGATCCAAATCAGGTCGATGCTGCCCCCGGTGGTCACACCCGCTTGCACTTCGCCCACAACTTTATTCACCGCTTCGACCGTGTCATTCAGCGGCACGCGGTTGAGGGTGACCTCGTACTGAGTCTGTAGCTGCTCGGCCACCCAGCCGTCGGCGTAGCTATTGACCTGATCGCTGCCACCCCACATGGCCCAGTTGACGGTGGTGCCACGGGCGAGTTCTATCACCTCATTCCAAGTGGTCACGGTCGGGTCAAAGGCTGGCAGAGTGGCCTGTTGACCGCGATCGCAATTGCTGACCAGTGTGGCCAGGGTAGCGCTGGCAGAGAGATAGAGGAAACGGCGGCGAGGCAGGTAGTGCATATGACGGGTCGCTGGGGAAAGAGTTGTGGGTGAAGGGTGGAGGGGAATGGGTAGAGGGTGGCGGGAAACAGTTTGCCAGTCTTAAGTGGGTCAAAGCCCTGATTTGCTTAAGATTTCAGGGTTAAGGAGACAGCGCTTTGGGCACGGATTGATGCGGGGCTGGAACCGTCGGTGTCGGGAAACTCCAGAGGGCGTCGGGGGGAAGATGGGCAAAGGCGGTTTGACCGATCGCCCAGTTTTGACTGGGGGGCACCCAAGCTTGCAGCTCTAAGCCTGCTGGCGTTTGTAGGGTGAGGTGGCGCTGGGTGCCGGTAAACCGGTTTTGGCTGACGGTGACGGGGAGTAGGTTGGTGCCACAAATTTGGTCGGCCAGCAGGTGAATGCATTCGGGGCGAATGGTCACCTGCACAGTGCCCTGCTGGGGAAAGTCGGTGGTGAGCACGTCGCCACCGGCCAGGGTGAGCCGATGATGGTCTGCCGCTGCGGTGAAAAAATTGACGCCGCCAAAGAAGCGAGCCACGCTGGCATCACTGGGGCGCTGATAGAGCCCTTCGGGTGTTTCGACCTGGCGTAGGCAGCCGTCAAACATCAGGGCAATACGATGCGACATGACGACCGCTTCGCTTTGGTCATGGGTGACGATCACCAGGGTGACGCCAGTTTCTTCCTGCAGTCGCAGAATGAGCGTTTGCATGTCGCCCCGCAGGTTGGCATCCAAGGCCGAGAGGGGCTCATCTAACAGCAAGACTTTCGGGCGAATCACCAGCGATCGCGCTAGCGCGACCCGCTGCGCCTGCCCCCCAGATAGTTCCGCCGGTTGGCGATCCTCAAACCCGCTGAGCTGTAACTGATCCAGCAGAGCCAGCGTCCGGGCTTCGCGTTCCGCCCGACTCACCCCCCGCATCTTGAGGCCAAAGGCGACATTTTCGCCGACGCTCAAGTGGGGAAACAGCAGCCCTTTTTGCAGCACTAGGGCAATCTCTCGCCGCTCCGGGGGGACGCGATTCAGCCCCCGTCCCTGTAAGGTGATCTGTCCCTGATCGGGGCGTAAAATTCCAGCAATCAGCTGCAAGGTCGTTGATTTGCCGCAGCCTGAGGGGCCGAGTAACGACAGCCGTTCACCGGCCGCAATGTCTAGCCACACATCGTTGACTGCGGGGATACCGCGAAACCGCTTCGTCAGCTGTTGCAGGGAGAGATAACCCAACTCAGACATCGCCCAACCCTCCGATCGCCGCGTCATCACTCAGGGCGCGGCTCGAAAACAGCAGGAACACCAATGCCGGCAGAATCGACGTGATGGCGATCGCGGCGGTCAACCCAGTATTGCCGCCCTGCAGCGAGGTAAACAGCACCATTGGCAGCGTCAGCACGCGACCGCTGCCCACAAAAAAGGTGAGCAAAAATTCATTCCACGAAATCAGAAAGGCAAAGAGCGCCCCGACCACCACGCCGGGGGCAATCAGCGGTAAGGTGACCTGGCTCAGCACCTGCATGGGCGAGGCTCCTAGAGTCCGGGCTTGAACTTCGTAGCCAACGTCGAAATTGGCGTAAACGCTGCTCAGCACCAGCGTCATGTAGGGGATGGTGGGCAACAGATGTACCAACACCACGCCGAGCAGCGTACCGCTCAGTCCCAGGCGAATCAGCACAAACTGAATTCCCATTAGGGTCGCCAGGGGCGACACGATGATCGGCAACAGCAAAAACAGTTTGATTGCCCCTTTGCCGGGAAAATCCATGAGCCCTAAGGCGCGTCCCGCCGGTAGCCCCACCCCCAAAGCCAGCGTGGTGGCCAAACTGGCGATCACTAAACTCTGAACAAACCCCTCACCCACTTTGGTGCTGGCGGTGAAAATGGCTTGCCAGTGAGCCACTGTCCACTGTTCAGGCAGCAGCTGGGGAAAGTACCAGCCCTGGGCAAATGACCAAATCAGCAGCGGCAAAAACGGCAGAAACAGCACGCCAATAATCAGCGATAACACTACTTTGCGAGTCATGGCTGCCTCCTAAACGTGGCCTGCCGAAAGGGACTGCCAGAGCCGAGCCACAGGTAGAGCGCAATCACGCCCAGGGAAATCAAGGAGAGGATCAGCCCCAGGGCAACGGCGATCGGGCGCTGGGTTAAATCGCTATCGGTAAAAGCCTGATAAACCAGAATAGGCAACGTTTTGGGGAAGGTAGACCCCAGCAGAAACGGCACTTCAAAGGCCCCAAAGATAAAGCCAAAGACAATCAAACTGGCGGAAATAATGCCCGATCGCAGCAGCGGTAGCGTCACATGCCAAAAGCACTGCCAGGGACTGGCCCCCAGGGCCCGGGCCTGCATGCCATACTCGGGGCGAATGCCCCGCAGCACCGCCAGCAAAATTAACGTCATAAACGGAATTTCTTTCCACAAAAAGTGGAGCATCACACCAATGTTGGCCGCGTCATTGACTAGGAGGGGAAAGTCTTGGTCAGAGCTGAGCCAGCCTAGGCTGAACAACAGCCGCGAGAGCAAACCGCTAGGGGAAAGCAACAGCAAAATTCCCGCAATGCCGACTAGGTGAGGAATCGGCAGGGTTAGCTGACAGGCAAAGCTGGCCCAGCGCCCAGCGCCCTGCAACAGCAGCGCCAATCCCAAACTGAGCAGGGTCGAGAGCGCCGTCGCCGTGAAGGCAATATAGAGACTCAACCCCAAAGAGTGCCAGAAGGCGCGGTGGCTGAAGGCCAGTCGATACGCGTCGAGCGAGAAGGTGCCGTCAGTCGTCAGCCCCAACAGCCCGACGCTCTGCAAAAATGCCAGGATGAGCCCACCCCCAAACAGCCCTGCAATCAGGCTCACCGCTGGGAGCACCATCAGATAGGCCTGCCAGGGTGTCTCCGCGATCTCCCGCCGGACACGAGTCCACCCCGGCGGCCCAGCATGCTGTGAGGCAGGGACTGTTGTCATGGCAGGGGAGCCTCCAGCAGCGCCATGACTTCGGCCCCCATCTGAGTTAATTGCCGCTGACCAGCCTGCAAACGCTCCAAGCGAGCCGCCGTACTGCTGTTAACTGGGGCGCGGTTATGGACATTGTCCGTTTCGGTATCGGCATACCAGCGCTTGGTGGTGAGGCCATAGTTCGCCAGCCAACAGAGCGATCTCAAGGCTGGGAACGCGCCAAAAACGGCGAAATGTACCTGAATGGTTTGCGCCAGCGCCGCATCTTCTAGCGCGGCGTAGTAAGTATTGAGGAAAAATTGCTGATCTTTATAGGGCATTTGGTAGCCTTGCCGCCGCCGAATCGTGATCGGCGAGAGAAAATGGCCCAAATCGCCTGCGGGAGAGCCAATTTCAGCCCATTCCCAGTCAATTAAGTAAGCCTGCTGATCATTCACCACCCAGTTGTCATAGGTGTGATCGCTGTGCACCAGGCATGCATGAGGATATTCGGTCAGCAGCGATTCGCTGGCGAGCCGAGTCTCCGCCTGGGCCAGCAACGTCTTGAGCAGGTCGCTGATCTCAGCATCGGCCGCTGGCGAGTCTAAATAGGGCTGAGTATAGTCTCGCGCTTCTTGCCAAAACACTGTCAGGGGGTGACTTACCTGTGGCACCAAGGGCGACAGCTGATGGACTGACTTATATCCAGATTGCCGGGGTAGCCGATGCAGGCGGGCCAGCGTTGTCGCGCACTGCTGCAGATGCCGACGGCTATAGTCCATCGGGACACCGGGAATATAGTCGGTGATGAGATAGGTGTAGGGAAAGTCTGGCGTCGGAGCCAATTGCTCACCCAGAAGTTTATGTCCCAACCCTGACCCGGTGAGATAGCGCAGAATGCTGCCTTCAAACTGGGTCAGTTGGCTAAAGTTACCCTGAAAGCGCTGATTGGGGGTGTTGACCGCCACCCGTACCAGCCGATCGCCCCCCAACCGAAAAATCACATTGGCCTCACCGTGGGCCATGAGCTCTAGCGCGTCACGGTCATCCAGCAAATGACGGGCCTGCAGGTGCGATCGCAACGCTTCGCACAGCTGACCTAAATTAAGCAAGGTTGAAGCAGACAATAGACTGGGCAAAACGCAGTAAATACTTTGAGTACCATAGTTAACACGAATCTAGACTCACATGAACGACACCTTAAAAGTTCCTGAGTTTAGGGCCCCTCGATTGATTGCCTGGTTGAGAATTTCAGGGGTGTGAAACCACCGAAGCTGGGCTGCCATTCTCAATGAATTTGGATTTTTCGAGGTGTCCTTGAGTGATTGTGGTGGCCGACGCTCTGGATTAACAATGGGTTCGGCACTCAGGGCCTCAATCTAGTGGATTCGGCTCAAGTGGCTTTACCCCAAAAATGAAAACTGACAAACCAATCGGGCTCTCAAGACAGAAGTCACACGATCAAACCTCGCTTCCTAGCCCCCTGTTCCGCCGCTGTCGGCAAGGCTCTGTGAACTAGCGCCGCAGTCTACTCATCTCTCGACTCGCCCAGCCTGCAGTGATGCACTCCTCGCCCGAAAGTAAGGGTGATGTCGTGATGTTAAGCACTGGTGGTGATTTGATCACCTGCCACGGCACTGTTTATGACTGTTCCGCTCATCTTAATTATTTAAAAATGTGTGGCCTAGGAATTCCTTGAATCCCCATGAGAAGGCAAAACTGGGCATGATTCGCTAGTTTGTGGCGTTCTACATATCTCTCGCAAAAGAATTGGCCTAAACCAGCGTATGCTGCCATTCAGGGCAAGTTTCAATACAAATTGGTGTCTTTAAGCCAAGACGGCAAAATGGGAAAGCTGCCTGGACTGCGATCGCAATGCAGCACCTGAAATAACCGCAGTATCGTCGTTGAGACAATAGACAAGCATAATGACCTAGAACAGAATTCAAGCTGGCTTTCCGAAATCTTGGACTAGCGGAGAGAAGCATTCTAGAGACTGTTGTTATACTGGGTTATCTAAAGATTTGATGAATGTTCGTGATCCCAGAGTCATGGTGAGCCAGTTTGGGATGAGACCCGATCAGTCTTTAGCCAGTGGCAGAGGTGCATTCGAGTGGTCACGTTTGAACAAGTCAGCGATCGGCGAGGCAACTATCGGTGACCCGATGCTCGCCAAGGCTTAAATCTATCTATCGTTACAGGGTTGAATTATGGGTAGCGTATCGAAGACTGCTCATCCTAAGCTCTATATCAACGTCATGGAACTGCTAGTTGCCGAAGAAGTGGGGCGACAGTTGGCGGGCCTGCCAGAGCGTGTGTCTAAATATGTGAAGCGGACAGAGGTTGAAACCTTTGCACTCAATCGTCTACCTGCGCTTTATGCTTCCAGTGAAAAAGGGCTCCAACACCAATACGAGCGCGCTCAGCATGACTTGAGAGCCGAGATTCTCAGCGCGGTGCGCCAAGCTTTTGCCGCTGTGCAGGTCGATCCGATTCGGCTATCGCAGCCGCTGCAGCTCAACCAAGAAGAAGAAGCGGTTTTGCAAGCCCTGCGCGAGCTGCTCAAAGAACCTAACTTGGATTGGAAGTCAGCCCTGCGTGAAATTAAACGAATTCAAGACCGACGGCAATCAGAAACGGTTAGCTCGCGGTCGGCAGCTTCGCGGCCAGCCGCTCCGCAGCCCAAATCCGTCAGGGACGATGCCCACCACCACACGGCTTGGCGACCGGGAACCTATGGTAGCCGGGTCAGTTGGCGTCCCCGCGAGTCTCCCTCGTCGTCTGACGAAGGATTTAGCGACAATGCTCTTTAGCCGTCAGGTGACGGTCTCCCCTGCGATCTCTATCTCAGGCGATGACGGGCTTGAAACCACCTCAAAGTCAGGCCTCGCTTGAGGCTGCTATCCGGCTTTGCACCGGCTAAGTTGGTCAAAGGGGCAGGAGGCGCTCCATAAACTTGAGATCAAGCCAGCGATCGAATTTGTAGCCGACCTGATGGAAGTGGGCGACTTCTTGAAAGCCAAATTGCGCATGCAAATCCAAGCTGACGGTGTTATCCGCATCAATGCCTGCTACGAGTGCATGAAACTCCATCGCTTCAGCGGCTTCGATCAAGTGAGCTAACAGCCGCTTGCCTAACCCTTGGCGACGACTTTGAGGAGCCACATAAATTGAAGTCTCTGCGGTGTAGCGATAGGCTTCCCAGGCTCGAAAAGCTCCCAAGGCGGCAAATCCTGTCACATGCCCTGCGCAATCAGCCACCAAAACCGGAAACCCTGCGGCTTGCTTAGCGGCAAACCAGGCCTGACGCATCGCTAAACTATGGGGCTCGTAGTCGTAGACGGCAGTGGTGTGCAAAATGGCATCGTTGTAGATGCTGAGAATATCTGGCAGGTCAGCGGCCAAGGCCGGGCGAATGATCACGTCAGTCATAAACACCCGCCATCTATTGCAGCTGCGCGGGTAGGGCGGTCGGCCGCAGCGTGATCGTTTGGGTGGCTTCGCCGCGGGTGACTTCCACATCTAGGGGTTCCCCAATGGCACTGGCATCCACTTGGGCTTGGACGTCTGCTGGGGTTTCGACCAGGGTGTTGTTAACCTGCGTGATAATGTCACCGGCTTTGAGTCCGCCCTTTTGCGCCGGTGTGTCTTCCATCACTCGCACAATGAGGACGCCAACATCAGCGCTGACTTGTACGCCGAGTTCCTCGTCCTCGTTAATGCGATCGCGCATTTCGGGGGTCAACAGCACCATTTGAACGCCGAGATAGGGATGCTCCACTTCGCCGGTTTCAAAGAGTTGGTTAGCAATGCGGGTAAAGGTTTCGACAGGAATCGCAAAGCCTAAGCCTTGGGCGTCTTTGCGAATGGCGGTGTTCATGCCAATGACTTCGCCGCGATCGTTGAGCAGCGGCCCACCAGAATTACCCGGATTGATCGCCGCATCGGTTTGAATGAACTGCACCCGCTTGTCGGGAATGCCCACCTCTGAGCTACTGCGGCCCAGCGCGCTAATAATCCCGGCGGTCACCGTATTGTCGAGCCCAAGGGGATTGCCGATCGCTATCGCCCACTGCCCCGGTGATAAATCTTCGGTGCGGCCAAACGACACTGCTGGTATCGACTCCGCTTCAATCTTGACCGCTGCCACGTCAGTGACCTGATCGGTGCCGACCACGGTGCCTTCAAACGAGCGACCATCGGTCAGCGTTACCGTGACTTTTGTGGCCCCTTCGACCACGTGGGCATTGGTAATAATGCGGCCATCCGTCGAGATAATGAAGCCAGAGCCGGTACCCTGCTGAAAGGGTTCGGGAGGAATCGGCACTTCGTCACCAAAAAAGCGGCGGAAGAAAGGATTCTCAAAGGCTTCGGGCATCTCGACATTACTGTTCTCAGCGTCAATGCGCACGACAGCAGCGCCGACTTGATTGACGGCATCGGCAATAAAATTAGGATTAGCTTGGGTCGGGGGAACTAAAGCGATCGCCGGAGACTCATTAGCCTGAGGACGGTTGAGCGCCGGTTGCACCACGGGCGCGGTCGCAGCGGTGTCTGCCGGTTGGGATTTTTGTGCCGTCCACACCTGATGGCCAGCCCAGCCAGTGCCACAGCCTACAATGAGCGTGGCTACAGTCAGCCCAATTTGCTTAAAAGCAATGGCCATCGCAAATCTCCTAGACATCGGGTGTGTTCAGAATGCCTCTACTTTAGCGAAAATGAGGCCTATGAGTAATCTGGTTCACAAATGGGGGCGAGGGCTTTAGCGACTGAATTCGCAGGGGTCGGACGAATCTCTCAATCAGAGTTAGTCAGTACAGGGATAGTCAGCATTGATGGTGGTTAAATCGACACAAAATGGACAGCGATGGTTCCCCTGGGGGCCATCAACTCGCCGCGCGATCGCCTCGGTGATCTCAGGATTATTGAGCACGACGATGATGGCGCTGAGCGTGGCGCTGCCCCGCGCGATCGCTCAAGCCTCTGATCTCTGCCCCGCGCCGGTGCTGTCGCGGCTGACCACCCATGCGGTGCAGTCGGGAGAAACCATCGATAGTATCGCGGCGGCCTACGACCTGTTGCCCATCACCCTATTGGCGATGAATCCGGCGGCGGTCAATGCCCTGACACCGGGCAGCTCGTTACGGATTCCCCCCTTCAATGGGGCCGAGATCACGGTCACCGCCGGTCAAACCTGGCAAGACTTAGCTGCCGCCTATCAGTCCCGCGCCGATGTGCTGTTTGAGGTCAACGGCTGCCCAGAGGCCGTGCCGGGGCGGATCTTTGTGCCGGGTGTCAGCTGGCTGCTCGATAATGCGGCCCCAGCCGCCACTGAGCCAGCTGCGACTGATACCGACCCGTTATCGGCCTATCCCTTGGGGGAGATGGGAGTCATCGTGGGGAACTATGGCTGGCAAACCGATGCCAACGGTAATGAGTTGGTCTTTAGCAGCGGCATTAGTCTGGAAGCCAGTCCAGATATTGCGGTGCAATCAGCGGGGAGTGGCACCGTTGCCTATGTCGGCGATGCGGGCTCACCCGGCATTCTCATCGTGATCAACCACGACCAAGGTTTGCAAACTCGCTATGTGGGTGTCACCGCGCCGGTGATCGAGGTGGGCGATCGCGTGTCAGCGGGGCAGGCGATCGCCACCGCTGCGCCCCACACTGCAGACACTAGCCGCCTCTATTTTGAAGTTCGAACGAATACGTCTCTCGGTTGGGTGGCCCGTGACCCCGGCAATTACATTCCTGAACTAGCAGTGCGTTAGTCGAGACATGGCACTGCCACGGCCCGACTGCCACTTGATAACCTGCCAAGGCCTATGGAGAAAATAGCGTCCCGTCGGGCATGACCGCATCGATCAAACAGGCCTCTTTAATATTGGCGTTCCAGACGCTGGCGTGAGACAAATCGGCCCCTGTCAAGTTAGCTCCCTTTAAGTTGGTTTCTGACAGGTTGGCCATCTTTAAGTCGGCAAATCGCAGGTTGGCATCTCGCAGGTCAGCGCCCCGCAAAATGGCTTCTCGCAAATCGGCGTTTTCAAAGTTGGCATGCCGCAAGCGGGCCTGGTGCAAGTTAGCGCCAATTAGATTGGCGCCGATCAGCGTCGTGCCCTCTAGACAAGCCCGGCTGAGGTTCGCCATGCAGAGATTGGTCAAGCTCAGGTTGGCGATCGTGAGATTGGCCCCGTGGAGCGCCGCCCCGATCATATTGGCCGCGCTACAAACCGCCGCTGTGAGGTCAACGCCATGCATGACGGCATCTTGCAAGGTGGTCATGGCAAAATTGGCTTCCCGCAAATCGGCCTGGTTGAGCGTGGCGCTGGCCAAGTTGCAGCGTCCCAAGTCAGCGGTATAGAGGATGGCCCCGCTGAGGTCAGCCCCCGCCAGATTCGCTTCAGTGAGTTGCACCATGCAGGCATCGGCTTGGCTCAGACTGGCTTGTCTCAAATCGGCTTGTTTGAGCTGAGCCTCGCGCAACACGCTGCGGGTGAGGTCAGCCGTCGTGAGCACGGCGGCATTGAGGAGTGCCCCCCGCAGGTGGCTATCATGCAAAGACGCCTCGCGCAAGTCTGCCCCGGTGAGGTTGGCATAGTCGAGATGGGCGTAGCTTAGGTTAGCAGTATAAAAAAGCGCCTCTCGCAGGTCAGCATGATCCAGATCGGCGTAGCGCAAATCAGCCATGCAGCAATCAACGAGCGAAAGGTTGACCGCTCGGAGCTGGGCTCGCTTGAGGGAAGCTTCCCGCAGGTTGATGCGGCGGCTGGGGGGGGCGTTGACACCCGTTTCAGCGTGCGATCGCCAATCATTCCAAGCGGTGACGCCCTGGGCCAATAAGCCCATGGGCTGGGCGGTTTTCATGAAAATTTCCCTGAGTTCAGACGAGTCATAGCAATTGGTTGATGGTTAAGATCCAGTATTCCTCACTGGCCCGAGAAATTCTCACTGACGTGAGGGAGCGGTGTCCGTATTTTCAACCATCATGCCGGATGAAGAGCGATGCCAAACCTAAAGAGACCTCGGCTGAAGTCAGCGATCGCCCCTCACCGTCCGTTACGATAAACGTCTTCTTAATTCCCATTCTTGCTCCCCTATGACTGCTACGGCCATCACCCATCACTATCAAAAACTGATCAATGTCTCGACTCAGGGCAAATCACTGCGGCGATTGACTGAGCCGGTGCAGCAGGCCGTCCGCGAGTCGGGCCTGACCACGGGGCTCTGTACCGTATTTATTCGCCATACATCGGCTAGTCTGACCATTCAGGAAAACGCCGACCCTGATGTATTAATCGACTTGGAAGCGTTTTTAGCGAAGCTCGTACCCGAGGGGCACCACTACATCCACAATGCCGAAGGCCCCGATGATATGCCCGCCCACATTCGCTCAGTCTTGACTAGCACGTCAGAGACGATTCCCATCGTCAAGGGGCGTCTGGCCTTGGGCACCTGGCAGGGGATTTATTTGTGGGAGCATCGCACCCGCAACCATACCCGCGAAGTCGTTGTTCATGTGGTCGGCAGTTAACACCATGGTTGATTCCCTCAGTCTGTCGACAATTCCCGCCTCGCCCCCCGATTTCCGCTCAGGATTTGTGGGCATTGTCGGTCGCCCCAACGTGGGCAAATCGACCCTGATGAACTATCTGATCGGGCAAAAGGTGGCGATCACCTCGCCGGTGGCCCAAACCACGCGCAACCGCCTGCGCGGCATCCTCACCACGGAGGCAGCGCAAATCATTTTCGTGGATACGCCGGGCATCCATAAACCTCACCATGAACTGGGCAAAGTGCTGGTGCACAATGCCCGCGTGGCGATCGCCTCGGTTGATCTGGTGCTCTTTGTGGTGGATGGCTCTGTGCCCGCCGGACGCGGCGATCAGTTTGTCGCGACTTTGCTGGCGCAGCAGTCCACCCCGGTCTATTTGGGGATAAACAAAATTGACGTGCAATCGCCCGATGAGGCCGAGGCGATCACGGCCAGCTACCAGGCGATCGCCGACGCCCACCAGTGGCCGCTGGTGGAATTTTCTGCTGTCACGGGCGATCACCTGCCCGCACTGCAAACCCGCCTCATTCAAGGACTGGAGCCGGGGCCTTATTACTATCCTCCCGATCTGATCACTGATCAGCCCGAGCGATTCATCATGGGCGAACTGATTCGCGAGCAGGTGCTGTATCACACCCGCGAAGAGGTGCCGCATTCGGTGGCGATCGCGATCGAAGCGGTTGAAGAAGACGAAAATATTACCCGCATTCTGGCCACAGTGCATGTAGAGCGTGATTCGCAAAAGGGCATTCTCATCGGCAAAAAAGGCAGCATGATGAAAACGATCGGCACCGGTGCTCGCGAGCAAATGCAAAAGCTGATCACCGGCAAGGTCTATTTAGAGATGTTTGTCAAAGTGCAGCCTAAATGGCGGCAATCGCGCACGCGGCTAGCTGAGCTAGGATATCAGCGCGAAGAGTAAGCGACCCCTCAAAAATCAAGTAAGAGATGCGTCATTAGTTTGTCGGATCTGTTCGCGATAGCTAATTCCAGCTCGCTGAATTTAGACTACACATCAAAAAAGTCTGTAGCCCCCTTCGACAAGGGGGCAGCGACAGTGGGGGGTCCCCGGTCTGTAGCGCTACTTTGCAGAACTGATATTAGGGAGTTGCTTGAAAATAACGTCCCGCTCGCCGGGGTTTGGCACTGCCAAGTCCTGACAGAAAACGTCTCCACAAATGGGCTGTGATTTAAGCGCAAATCCCTTACGGCTAAGCCTTTACGCGTAGCGTCTGCCGGAGTTTTTACAACACGCTACCGCATTGTTTATGGATGTCTACTGGCTGAGCGGCCCGATCGCTGGGATTGGTCACTGCCGCATTTTGACCGGTACCGGTTTTATCCTGAGGAGATTATTTGAACCCAGAACCCCAGGGATGTATGGGGCGTGGATTTCATCTGCGACGGTCCATAGACTTTGACCTATTCAAGTAAAACCCATGATAGACTCATTCCGATGAATGCAGAATTCTGATTCTTGCTGTTGCGAGAAGGAGTTGAGCGATGATGCTGGCATATTTAGCTCTATTTGGCGTAGGTCTTTTGACCCTTTGGCTCGCTTTTCGCATTGCGGAAGAAGTTGTTCAGATTGCGCTGGTTTCCACTGGCACGATTGCCCTGTTGTTTGGCTTTTTTCACTCTCCGGCGGAGCTGCAGTTTGCCGTTGAGGCGGTTTCGCTCGGGGGTGGTTGGTTAACGCTGCGATCGCGCTAATCGGCTTTTCCTTAAATCGCCACACTGTCTGTCGTCATTATCTATAGTGAAGGCGTACTCCAGCGCGATCGCCCATGTCTTTTGTCCCCACTGCGACCGATCTTCAAAATATTTTTCAAGTCTCTAATCTCGTTGTGTTGCCGTTTTGGGCGCTGATGGTGCTGCTACCCAACTGGTCAGGCACGCGGCAGTTAATGCGCTCTTACATTCCCTTTGCGGCGCTCGCTTGCTTGTATCTGTACCTCTTCGTCTCGGTCGATAGCAGTATTGTGGAAGCGTTTTCTGATCCGCAGCTCAAGCTCGATACCTTGGCGGGAATGTTTGCCAATCCTCATGTGATGGCAACGGGGTGGACGCATTTTTTAGTCATGGATCTGTTTGTCGGGCGGTGGGTTTATTGGCAAGGTCAAGACAATGGCATCTTTACCCGCCATTCTTTAGCGTTGTGCCTGTTTGCGGGGCCTTTAGGCCTGCTCACCCACTTTTTTACCGCCGCGATTGTTCAACGCTTCTTTCAACCGGGGGATAACAGCACATCGTCAGAACCGTCTGCTGTATAAAGTCTGATTGACAGTGGCCCCGAGACAGGGGTTAATAGACCTCATTTAGATCGTCTAAAGCTGGGTTTAACCGATGGTTTCATCTGCGTTGTCTCGTTTGTTGCAGGTGCGTCGGGCTTTGTCGCTGCGGCGCTGGGGATCGCTCTGGCGGTTTAGTGCGGTCTTAAGTCTGAGGTTTGGTTTCG